>Ga0163144_10011670_pt1 | contig 18559 bp, 18 predicted proteins | sample OliLak19BULKMAT1_FD_123175 | JGI IMG/M metagenome (GOLD analysis project Ga0163144, IMG submission 123175) | Freshwater microbial mat bacterial communities from Lake Vanda, McMurdo Dry Valleys, Antarctica - Oligotrophic Lake LV.19.BULKMAT1 | ecosystem: Environmental > Aquatic > Freshwater >... | reverse complement strand
GTAGTTCACCGCGAAGCGCAAGGATTCGGCGTCCGCCGTCACCCGCGCGCGCAGCATCGCGGAATCATGACCATCAGAGCCGAGATCCCCTTGCTCGTCGAACCGCTTGAACTCCGGGTTCGCATGGCTTTGTTCGGCTTCGGCTTGTAAATCGTCGAGCATCTGGCCGGTGTCCCGGCCCTGCTTCGGGAGAACGTGGAGACTGATCTGGATCTTCCCCGCCGGGTCCAGAATCAGCGTCCGCTTGCCGTCATCATTCACGTACCAGCCGAGCGCCACCTCGATCTTGGCCTGGATCGCACCGGCACCGAGGAGCGCAGTCTTGGCCTCGAGATCCGAATCCAACAGATTAAGAACGAAGCCTGTGCCCTGATCGCGAAGCCGGGCATTGACGGGATGATCCGGATCCAGCGTCGCCAAGTCATCCGACTTTGCGTAGAAGCCTAACTCACCGTCAGTGAAATACCGTGGCGCGGGCGCGGCCGGCTCTGGCTCAGGCACCGGAGCCACTTCTATCACCGGACCCACCGCAACGGTCTGCCCCTGTGGCCTTTCAAGCAGAAAGCTTTGAATCGCTATCTTCCAAACGGTCTCCAGCGACGCGCTGATCGCCTCAGGCGCAAACAGCCCCAGATAAACGAATCGCCCGCCGTCTTCGAAAAACGCGAATCGGACCTCGAACGAGGATCCCTCCTGCTCCTGCCTTCCTATCCCGGCCAACCCAGGGACATTACCCACCGCCGCCGGACGAAAGGCCGTGGGCCGGATCTCTTGCGAGGACAGCAGGTACAAGCTCCAGTCCTGCAGGGTTCCATCTTCAAACCCGGGTCGTGCCGCAACGGTCAGCACGACGGCGGCCCAGGGCGCGGCGACCAGCGCCAGCGGGGCGAACGCGGTTGGTTCATTGAAATCAATGTCCTCAGAGGGAAGCTAGTGCGATTTCCAATCCCCCGGAACGGCGACACGAAACGCCAAGTCCGCAAGGCGGGCGGGTATTTCAAGAAGGACGAACTCAGTTGAATCCGACATAACACTAGAGCGGGCGTAAGCCGGGCCTCGAACCGATCAGTCGGCCCCGACGTTTGTCACTTTTAGCAGTTGGGCCAGATACTCTCCCCAGAGCAGAGGCAGGGAATGGGTGCCGTGACCGCGAGTCTTGTCACTCGTCGGAATCAGGATGTAACGCCCGCGCTTCATCCGCTTGATCTCTCGTTCGAGAATGCCGAGTTCGGGCGGATTGACGAGATCGTCCGCTGAGTTGATGGCGTAGAGCGGAGCTTTGATCTTCTCCAAATGCGGCGCGGGGTTGTAGTCGGCCGAGCACTCGAAGGCGTACAACATGTCGTTGGAATCTCGTGGGGGCGCGGGGAGGAAACGCGCTTCGAACGCCTTGTCGGCTTGCTCGCGAGTGGGCGCCTGTTTCAGTAGCTGAAGCGGGCTCGACGTCATCATGAAGAGCGCGAATTCGGCACCGAGCATGCCTTGAAGCGCCTTGGTATAGGCACCGTTGTTGAAATCGGGGTCCCCGCGGATGGACTGGATGATCATCTTTCGCAACATGCGGTTGCGGCCGGCGATCTCGACCGGGGCAGAGGCGAGCGGGAGCAACGCATCCATGAAATCGGGAAACAGGTGACCCCACATCCAGGTATGCATCGCTCCCATAGACGTCCCCATGACGAGGCGCAGGTGGTTCACGCCCAGCTTTTCAGTTACTAACTTGTGTTGGAGCCGGACCATGTCTTCATAGCGGTAGTTTGGGAACTGGAGACGAAGCCCGTCACTCGGTTTGCTCGATTGGCCATGGCCGATGGCGTCAGGAAGGATTATGAAGTAGCGCGACGCGTCGAGCACGCCGCCGGGCTTAAAGAGGACATTGGCGAAGTTGGCCGAGAGGAAGCCCCGACCGCTGCCGCCGGTGCCGTGCATGATGATGACGGCGTTGGTTACCTTGCCCGCGGCATCCTTACTTGGCGTGCCGATCGTCGTGTAGTGGATCCGCAAATCCGGGAGCGTTTGGCCGGAGACGAATTGGTAGTCGCGGAGGAGGAAGTCGCCCTCCACTGGCTCGGGATAGTTGGCCGCAAAGGCGGAGGCGCAGAATAGCAGGGCCAGAGGGAGGCGGGACGATCGCATTTCCAGCAGGGTACCATGAGGCCCGCTAGCGCCAATCGGCCGTCAACAGCAGATAGGCCGCCGGCATCAGCAGCGCAGCGTTGACCATGACCCCTATCCAGGACAACCAACCCAGCCGCTCCCCTCGCACGAGAGAAATGACCGCGGACACCTCACCCACTCCTGCCGCGATGGTCAGGAACGTTGCCAGCACAAAAAGCGGGGCAATTGCCTCGCCCATGTTAGTGGCTCCCTTCGTAGTTCGAGCCCAATAGTATCCGTAGCTCCCGGCCAGCGTCGGAAGGGCCACCGAAATCACATTGAAGATTGGGGTTCTCATGCGCCCTTAGGGCGCCTTCTGTCGGCTTATCCGATCACCCCGGGAGAACGCGGGTCAGATCCTCCGCTAGAATCGTCGGGGCCCACATGGTTTCGATGTGTTCGACCACGAGTTCGGTGCCGCGGGCGTGGCTGACAAAGGGTCGCGTGCGGGGATCGTACATCGCGTCGGTAAGATCGCGGGCCAGAACGACTTCGAAGCCGAGGCGGGTCATCTGGCGGGTACCGAAGCCACGGTTCAGGATACAGATATTGGTGTGAACGCCCATCAAAATGATCTTGTCGATGCCTTCCTGCTTGCAGAAGTTATAGACTTCCTGACCGCTCTCACTGACGCCGTCGTAACCGACGATGTCGAGGGCTGGATGCTCGCGGGTCCAGGGGTAGGGCGGGCCGGTCTCTTTCTTCAAGATGGGATCGTCGCAGCCGCCGGCGGAATCATCGATAGGAAAATCGCGTTCCTCCAACGGGACGCGGGGACAACGATTGATGATGGGAAAGGGCGAGGCGGCCATGGGGGCGCTCTTCATTCGCTCGCGGAAGGGCGTTCCTTCATAGAACTTCATCGTGTCGCTGGGGGCATGGATGATCATCACGCCGAGACTGCGGGCGGCGCTGACGACCTGATTCATGCGAGGGGCCATCAACCCCACGCGTTGCGCCGAAAGGCCGCAGGTGTGAGAATCCCACATGTCACAGATGATGATGGCGGTCCGGGCGACCGGCCACTGCACCGTCTTTTCGGTGGGGCCGGCGCCCTTCGTCCGGCGGCGGGTCCGCAGGCTCAGGGTGCCGGGGACCTTCGGGCGGTTGGGCAGGGGCGCGGCGGAGACGAGCAGCATGGCCGCGGGTATCGATGCCAAAAATGACCGTCGGTTAGCGAGTTTCATGGCGGAGGGCCTTCCTTGTTCCATCAGATTCTATCAAGGTGGAGCGCCCCGATGAGAGTATATCTCTATGACTTGGCAACAACTTCTTTCTGGGCTTTTCGGACTGGCGTTTTTGAGCTTTCCGGGGGCGGGGCAGATTTCGCGGGAAAAGATTGAATGGCTCGACGTTTGGATTCCCGATACGAACGACCGGGCGCTACCGAGGGTGCTGCTGGTGGGGGATTCGATTACCCGGGGCTACGGCAAGCAGGTGGAGACGGGGCTGCATGGGAAGGCTTATGTCGCTCGACTGACTACGTCCAAGAGTCTGGGGGATCCGGCACTGCTGGACCAGGTCGGACTCGTGCTGGCGGAGCAAAAGTTCGACATTATCCACTTCAACAATGGGATGCATGGCGATGGGTACAGCGAGGAGGCCTACGCGGCGGCGCTGCCGCTGATGCTGTCCCGGCTGCGGCGCGATGCGCCGGGGGCGCGGATTGTTCTTTGTACGACGACCGATGTGCGGGAGCGGAATAACCTGGACAAAGTGCTGCCGAAGACCGGGCGGATGATACGGCGGAATGAGTTGCTGGCCGAATTCGCCAAGCGGGAAAAGCTTCCGGTGAATGACTTATTCGAATTGATTCAGGATCATCCGGAGTATCACAACGCGGACGGGGTTCACTTCAACGAGAAAGGGAGCGCGGCGCTGGCGGCGCAGGTGGTCACCGCGGTTTTGAAGCTGTTGCCTTGAGCAGCGGGCGAAGCATATCTGGCCGCAGGGCTTGGGGCGTGGCGGCACCGATCATAATCATGTTGCGGGCCAGTTCGGATTGGAGCAACTCCATCACCGCTTGGACTCCGTCAGCTCCGTAAGCCGCGAGCCCCCAGAGAGGCGGACGGGTTACGACGACGGCGGTGGCGCCCAAGATAAGGGCTTTGAGGATGTCGGTGCCCCGGCGGAAGCTGCCATCGACGAGGACAGGGATGCGGCCTTGGACTTTGGCGACGAGGACGGGGAGGAGGGCGATGGAGGAGTGGGAGGTCCCGTAGGTGGACAGGATGAGGCCACTGATGCCCCGGGCGGCGGCGATTTCGGCGTCGGCGGGGCGAAGCAGTCCTTTCAGAACGATGCGCTGGCGGAGACGGGAGAGGGCGGCCCAATCGATGGGTAGGTTGGGGGCCAGCGTAATGACTACGACTTGGGCTTCGGTCGTGGGTTTGATTTCTGGAATCGTTGTCTGCAACCAGAAGGGCGAGCGGATTTGATCGAGTGGGTAACTGGAATGGCTGCTGAGGATGAGGGTGGCTTTGGCGGCCGCGGCTCCGCGAGCCATGGCGAGTTCGCCTTCGGGATGGAAGCGTTTTTGTTGCGCGGCGGGGCCGATCAGGATAGGCGCGAACATCGTCTGGCCGAGTAAGTTAATGGTCAGGTCGAGCTTCAACGTATCGACCATGAGGCGGGACCGGAATGTAAGTCGCTCAAGGCCGGCTCGATCGCTGCCGGCGATGGCGGCAAAAGCAGCGGGAGGGAGTTTGCGCTGGGCCATGGCTTCAAACTCGAGGGCGTTGACGAGTTCGCCTACGGGAGTTAGCGAGGGTGGACGGAGGACAGGAAGGGCGACGGTGGGTTGGGGGGAGCGAGTGCGGACGATGGAGGGGTTAATGGAGGCAATGGTGGGGCAGCCGGATGCGGCCATCGCGAGGATGAGTTCCTGCTGGAGCAGGGCCAGGACCCCTTTGACCCCGGCGGCTCCGTAGGCGGCCAAGCCCCAGCGGGGGACGCGGCCGAGGCAAACGGCGGTGGCGCCGAGGGCTATAACCTTGAGGATGTCGCTGCCGCGGCGGAAGCCTCCGTCGATGAGGACGGGGACGCGACCGTTGACGGCGGCGACGATCTCAGGCAGGACTTCGAGGGTGGAGGGGGAGTAGTCCATGGCGCGGCCGCCGTGGTTGGAGATGATGATGCCGTCGAGGCCTCGGTCAATGCACTGGAGGGCGCCTTCGGCGGTGAGGATGCCTTTGGCGAGCAGGGGGACCTTCACAAGGGGACGAATTTGGTCGAAGTAAGACCACGTGTACCAGTTGCGGTTTTGCAGGACGCGGTAGGGGTTTGGGATGTTACTCGGGCGAGGGGGGCGGGAGTCGGACAGGTTACGATCATGAAGGGAGCGTTCGTAGTGGGCAGATTGTTGGTCGATGGTGACAACGATGGCTTGCGCGCCATTGCTTTGGGCGGCATCCAGATAAGCGTTGGTGTCGTCGATGCTTGGGCGGGGATAGAGTTGCCACCATAAATTCCCTTGGGCGGCGGCGAAGATTTTATCGACTGGGTAAGTCGCGTTGTTACTGACGATCATGGTCGTTTTGGCGGCCGCGGTGGCGCCGCGAAAGGTGGCGAGTTCGCCTTCGGGATGGAGTTGGGTGTGAGCGGCGGAGGGGGCGAGGAGGAGGGGGAAAGCAAGTTTTTGGCCGAAGAGTTTGATGGCGGTATCGATGGCGGCGGGCTTGGGGGAACGGGGGAGGAGTTCGACCCAATCGAAGGCGTCGCGATTGCGGCGGAGGGTGAACTCGCTTTCGGATCCGTAGGCGGTGTAGTTGTAGGCGACGCGGGGGAGGCGGGCGTGGGCGAGGGGTTCGAAGTCGAGAGCGGTGAGGAGTTCGTTGAGGCGGGGGACGCGGGTGTGGTCGCGAAAGGGGTCTTGCTGAGCGCGGAGTAAGGGGGAGGCGGCGAGCAGGGCGGCGAGTTGGCGGAAGGCGGCTCGGCGGTGGGGATTAAAGAGGTCCATGGTTAGTCAGGGGACAGAATATCACCTGTTGGTCAAGGCGTGGAAGGGCGGGATGGGGCTTGTTTTCCGTGGCAAGAAGAGGTATGCTTTCTTTCAGGAGCAACCATGAATCCCAGTTTGAAATCGGTGGCTTCGGTGGAGGGCACCCGCTCGTTAGCGGCGCAGGAGACGTTGACGGTTGCGGTGTTGCGGGTGGGGGTGTTGTTACAAGTTTCGCAAACGGATCTGGGGCGGATTTTGGGGTTGAGCGGGGCAACGGTCTCGCGGATGGCCGCGGGAAAGTATTTGCTGGATCCGGAGGGGAAAGAGTGGCAGTTTGCGGCTTTGTTCGTGCGGCTGTTTCGATCGCTGGATTCGATCACGGGCGGTAACGATGAGCTCTCCCGGCAGTGGCTTCGGAGTTACAATACGGCGCTTTCGGCGACGCCATTTAGTCTCCTTCGCGAGATTACCGGATTCGTGAACGTGGTGCAATATCTTGATGCTTCTCGCGCCGTGGTCTAACAGCATCGCGGGGGCGCGAGCGGAGCGGGCGTTTAAGGCTTGGCGGGCTGTGGAGGCGCAGCATGTGGTTTCCACGCTGCGACTGACGGGGAGCGACCCGGCGCGGCAGGAATTACTTGAACGGATCTTGGAGGAGCGCAAGCCGCCGCTGCCGGCCGCGGCGGAGCAGCATCACTACTTACTCTCGACGCCGTTCCGGTATCCTCCTTCGGGGCACGGGTCGCGATTTCGGGCCTGGCCTGATGCGGGCATGCTGTACGCGGCGCGCGAGCGGCGGACGGCGTGTGCGGAGATGGGGTATTGGCGTTGGCGGTTTCTGCGGGACAGCACGGGGATGACGACGATGCCGGCGGCGGCGCAGACGGTGTTCCAGTTGGGCGCTGGGGGAGAAGGGATTGATCTGACGATGGACCCGTTGCGGGCGTGGCGGGCAGATTGGACGGACCCGGCACAGTATGGGGCGACGCAGGCGTTGGCACGGGCGGCGCGGGCGCTGTCGATGCAGTGGATCGCTTATGAGTCGGTGCGGGATCCGGACGCGGGGTTATGCTTCGCGGTGCTGGATCCGACAGCGATTCGGCCGCGGCAGCCTTTGGCTCGGGAGACGTGGTATTTGACGGTGACCGAGAGCGCGACTATTTGGCAGCGAGAGCGGCAGCGGTTCGTTTTTTCGTTTGCTTCGATGCGCTAGACTTTCGCCATGGATCCGCTTCCTCTCGCGAAAGCTATTTTTTGATAACTTGGCACTTCGCTTGTCGGAGTATGGGCTGAAGCTGCTGGGCGCTTTGGCGGTTTGGTTTATTGGCCGGGCGTTTATCAAGTTCGGGCTGAACTTAGTGGTTTCCCGGTTGGAGAAACAGAAGGTTGACCACACGATTGTGGGTTTGCGCGGAGTACCCTATCGGTGGCGCTGCATATTGCGCTGGCGGTGGTCTTGATGGGGGTCTTAGAGATTGAGACGGCGTCGTTTGCAGCGTTTATTGCCGGGGCGGGATTGGCGATTGGAGCGGCGTGGTCGGGGCTGCTTTCGAACTTTGCGGCGGGAGCGTTTTTGGTAGTTTTGAGGCCGTTTAAGGCGGGGGACCATGTTTCGGCGGCGGGGGTGACGGGGGCGGTAACCGAAGTTGGTTTGTTTACGACGACTCTGCTGACGCGGGACAATGTAGCGACGTTTACTGGTAACTCGAAGGTGTTGGGATCGATTCTGCGGAATTATCATACGACTGCGTCGCGGCGGATTGAGTTAGTGGGGACGGCGCCGCGCATGGCCGACCTCCCTGCCCTGCTGGCGACCTTAAAAGAGGTGCTGGCGGAGGTTCCGGGAGTGTTGGAGGAACCAGGGCCAGAGGTGGAGTTACTCTCGTTTGACGCGCATACTCTGCGGTTGGTGATTCGGCCTTATGCGGCGCCGGACCAATATTGGCCGGTGCTGTTTGCGGCAACGAGTGCTTTGCGGCCGCATTTGAACAGCGTTTCGCCGAGGGGTTCGGGGGTGGATCTGGAAGAGGACGAGTTCGAGGCGGGGGAGGGAGCGGAGGAGGAGGAATAGTCGAACGCTTAAGGGAGCAGCCGCCGCATCGCCTTTTGATGGCCGGCTAGGTAGTACCAGTTAGTATTGACGTAGGTCTGGTTGCCGGCGCGGACGGACTGCCACGCTTCAATGGTCTGACGGGCGACGTACTTACGAGTTTGGGCGATGGCGTCGCCGGGGGGTTCGCCGGCTATTTGAGTTAGTGCTTCGATATGGAGATCGGCCCAGGCTGCGACCGCGGCGGGGCGTTCGGCGACCAGGGCGCTGAGTTGTTGCTTAACCAGTTCGACGATCCGGCGGACGGGGTCCGCAACGGGCGAGGGACCGGACTGGCCGCGATCTAAGTAGTCAGACAGGGAACCAGCTTCGTTTTCGGCGGCTTCAATTCGCTGGCGGAGCGCTTCGAGGTCGAGCGTTTCGATGGGAAGGTTCATAGTTAAAAGTTTTCTACTAAGCGATAATATCCCAATGCCGTAGGCAATTTGCCACGGACACGATCCGACGTAGGCGGATCCGTAACTGGACGATTGGGAATGGCGTCGGATTAGCGTGGTGCAGCGGCCCGTTTTATCTGCGGGCGATCCGGAACACAAGGTTTCGTGTTCAGCCTCGGCAATTTGCGATTCCGTCGTTTGAGTTTGGGGAGTCGCACTGGGATCGTCGCTTTCGGCGAATTGCTCCGGCCTACGCCTTCGAAGGGTGTTCGGACATCGAGGGGGGATGTCGACGCTCTACTGCGGGCGTCTCTGTCGGCCTAAGCCCTATCTGAGTTGGCGGTTAGCGGTGGAATGACACGCGCCAACAGAGCCGCAGTGGCCGCTGTAGAGAACTTCATCCGGCGAATTGTCGGCATACCGAACTGGATCCCGATGAGTTTTTACTTTGGACGATATAAGGTAGAGCGCTCCGATTTGTTGACTTTGTTGCTGGCGACGGATTACGGCCGACCGGCAGCAGAAGCAGCGGATGGTGGGCGGGTAGGAGCCGGCGTTGACCGAGCTGGGGGGCGGCGTTGGGTGCGGTGTTCGCGCCGGCGGAGGACAGAGGGGAGGACGTTTTTCCTGTGCCCGATCGGCGGGTGGTGCCGGGGATGTTTCAGGTAAAGGGTTGAAGGCGGCGAAGGCATGGGGACAAATTGACAGCATTGCCGTGGTGACGGTGCAGTCGGCGTAAAGTTTCTGTTTCGATAGGCCGATAACACCAACTGAGGCCTATGCTCTCTCCCGCCCAGCCGCGCTCCGCAGCCGAATCCGCGTTTGCCGTCCCCTCCTCTCGTGAGCGGGCTGTGCGCGGCGTTTTGAAGCTCGCGTCGATTTTAGCGGCCGTCGGCATGGCGGCGGTGTTCGCCGTCGCGTTCTGGGCTCGGAATGGGCTAACGCCCGTCGAAGCCATGGTCGGGCTGCATTCGCATATGTTCGCCCGGGGCGAAGGGCTGTATCACCCGCTCAACCAATATCCGTTCACGGTGGCGGCCTATGGGCCGATCTATTACTCGATTTGCGCGTTGCTCGACCGGTTCGGGGTGCCGATCTATTTGGCCGCGCGGACGATTTCGATTTTGAGTTTGCTGGGTGCGCTGTGGTTTGGGTGGCGGATCTTGGCGCGATTGGTGCCGGATGACGCCGCGGCGCGGGCGACCGGACTGCTGCTGGCGGCCGTCACCGCCAATCTACTGTATTGGGGTTCGGTCGGGCAGGTCGACATGCTGGCCGTATGCTGCTCGCTGGCGGCGTTTTCGAGCTACCTGGATTGGCGGGATGGTCGCGGCAGTATCTTGCTGGCCGGGCTTTGCGTCGTCTTCGCCGTGTTTACGAAACAGACGGCCGTTGCCGGCGGAGCCACGATCGGGCTTTTGCTGCTGTGGGAGGATCGCAGGGCAGCGGCTCGCTGGATCCCGGCCGTTGCCCTGACTGGCGCTACGATCGCCGCCGCGCTGCAATGGGCGACCAACGGCGCGTACCTGGACAACGCCATCTTCGCGAATCTGAATCCGTTTCAGGCTGATAAGCTGGTCGATCAGGCCAAGTACTTTCTTCTGACGGCCGGTGGACTGCTGCTGACGGCGGCGTGTGGCGTCCGCTACGCGACCCGAAGGACGGCTCCGCTATTCCTGTACACGAGCCTCGCCCTGGCGGTATGGGTGCTGACGGCACCGAAAGTCGGCTCCGACTTGAACTACCAACTGGAAATGACGCTTCTGTTGGCGCTGGCGGCCGGCGTCGGACTCGACCAGATGGGCTTCTTTTCGGCCGTGATCTCGAACCGGCGGACAGCGATTACGCTGCTGCAGATTCCGATTGTTTTGCACGTGGCCTTGAACCTGACGCTGACGGCGCGGACGGCGGCCGAACGCGCCGTCTTCGATTCCGCCAAGACCGCCGATATCGAAGCGCTGCGGCCGTATTGGGGCACGGCCAAGCGCCGGGTGCTGGGCGGCCACTACGACGCGACGCTGCAATTGCGCGGGCGGATTGAAGTGGAGACACTGATTTACACGCTGCTCGTAGAGGCCGGGCGAGTAGACCCAGGGCCAGTGCTGCGCGACATCGAGGCAGGGCGGTTTGACACAGTGATGCTGCCTTTCGATGTAAAAGCCGGGCCGACGCCGACTTGGCTGAATGCGGAGGTAACTCCGCTGCCGAAAGTACAGTTAGACGCAGTCCGGACGCACTACCGCCTCGTGAAGCATCTCGACGGAGCCTTTTTGAATGGGAACTACATCTATGAGCCAATCCGCGACTGAAGTCTATACGAGCGTGTATCACCAAACTCGGTTCGCCTTCGACCCGGAACGGGCGAAGGTGTGGCGGGCGTTGTGCCGCTATCTGCAGCCGTGGGTGGATCCGCAGGCAGGTTCGCTGGACCTGGGCGCGGGATATGGCGACTTCTCGAGGTTTATTCAGAGCGGCCAGAAGTGGGCGTTAGATCTGAATCCGGATCTAATTCCGCACTGGGCGGAAGACGTGCGTCCGTTGATCCAGGGGGCGCTGGAACCGCTACCGATCGAAGATAGCTCGTTAGGAACGGTTTTTGCGTCCAATTTCTTCGAGCACTTCACGGCCGATGAAGGGCAACAAATTCTGACCGAGGCTCGGCGGGTGTTGAAGCCGGGCGGCAAGGTGATTGCGGTGCAGCCGAATTTTCGGTTGGAACCGCGCCGGTACTTCGACGACTATACGCACAAAATGGCGTATACGGACATGGGGTTCTGTGGCCTACTGGCCGCATCGGGATTCCGCGTCGTGCAGAGTGAGCCGCGGTTTACGCCGTTCACGATGAAGTCTCGCTGGCCCAAAGCGGAGTGGATGGTGAGCCTCTATCTGGCGCTGCCGTATCGTCCGCTGGCGGGGCAGTTTCTGGTGGTGGCGGAGGCGGACAAATAGTGTATCGGGGCAAGAAGATCGCGGTCATTTTCCCGACTTACAACGAAAAGGATTCGATCCGAGAGTCGGTGCTGGAGTATTTCTCTACCGGGCTAGTCGACGAAGTCATCGTTGTGAACAACAACGCGGCGGCGGGGACCTCGGAAGAAATCGCCGGAACGGGTGCGCGCGAAATCTTCGAGCGGCGCCAAGGTTATGGCAGCGCATTGCTTTGCGGAATGGACAACACCGACGCCGAACTGATCATTCTCTCCGAGCCCGACGGTACGTTCAGCGGGCTGGATGTGGCCAAGTTGCTGGCCTATTCGGACGACGTGCCGGTGGTGCTGGGGACGCGGACGAGCCGGCAGTTTATCTGGCGGGGCGCGAATATGGGTTTGTTTCTACGCTGGGGCAACTGGGCCGTCGCCAAGATGACTGAGTTGCTGTTCAACACGACCATCTTGACCGATATGGGATGCACCCATCGGCTGATGTCGCGGGAGGCCGTGAACCTGGTGCGGCCGCACTTGACCATTCGCGGATCGCATTTTGGGCCGCAGATCTTGATGGAGTTACTCCAGCATCAGGTGCCGTTTGTCGAGATTCCACTGAACTACCGGGCGCGGGTGGGCGAATCGTCGGTAACGGGTAGCTTTTGGAAGGCTTGGAAACTAGGTTGGCGGATGATCTTTCTGGTCTGGGAGTATCGGATGGGGATGGTCGTGCGCGAGCGGACGATGTGGCCGGATTATCTGGCGACGAAGCCCGCCGACGGAGGGACCGAGCACGGAGCGGACGTTTACGCCCTGGCGCGGGCGGTGCGGGAACAAACCCCGGCTCCCGCGAAAACAAAAGTTACTCAGTAGTTAATTGCGCAAGCCGAACGTGTAGAGCGTGTGGCCGACGGCAATGGTCACCCGTTGCTTCCCGTTAACAAGATAGGTAACGGGCGAAGCGGCTGTTTGGCCACCGAGGTAGATATTCCACAGGAGCGTCCCCTTGGTAGCATCGAGGGCGAAGAAGTGGCCTTCGCGGTTACCGGAGAACAGCACATTGGAAGCCGTCGTAACAATCCCGCCGTCGCTGACATCGGCCATTTTGTACTCCCACACCTTGGCACCGGTGGAGGGATTCAAGGCGCGAACGGCCCCGTAACCAGATTGGGGATCCCGGCGCGATAGGCGGTCGCGCCGGGTGGACTGGACCGCCGCCTTGATCCCCCCGCCGGAGTACCATTTACCCAATTCGAACTCCTGGTTCCAGGAGTAAAAGATGCCGGAATAGTCATCCCAAACGTTGAGATAGAACAGATCCGTTTTCGGGCTGTACGAAGGCGCAAACCAGTTCGTTCCTCCCTGAACGCCGGGGAAGATGACGGTGCCCTGTGGGCTGGGGACTTTGCCGGGAACCCGCATAGGGCGACCTTTGTCGTCGAGCCCGGAAGCCCAGTCGAGCTTGACGAAAGGCGTTCCTTGCAGAAACTCGCCCGTTTTACGGTCCAGCAGGTAGAAGAAACCATTGCGATTGGCCCAAAGAAGCAACTGACGCATGCGTCCGCGGAAGTTGCGATCGACCAGCACAGGAGTCTGCACCGCGTCCCAATCCCATTCGTCGTGGGGGGTAAACTGGAAGTGCCATTGCAGTTTGCCGGTATCGGCGTCGAGGGCGATGACGGAACTCGTGTAAAGGTTATCGCCGGGGCGGACCTTGGCGTTCCAGTCGGGTCCGGGATTGCCGACGCCCCAGTAGGTGAGGTTGAGAACCGGATCGTAGGAACCGGTGAGCCAGATGGGCCCGCCGCCGTGCTTCCAGGAGTCGCCGCCCCAGGTTTCATTGCCGGGTTCGCCGGGCTCCGGAATGGTCTTGAATTTCCAGAGCTCCTTGCCGGAGACGACGTCGTACGCGGCCAGGAAACCCCGAATGCCGAGTTCTCCGCCTGCGGTACCGATGAGAACCTTGTCTTTGATGATCAAGGGGGCGTGGGTGAGGGCATAGCCCTGCTTGAAATCGACAACCACTTTCTGCCAACGAAGCTGCCCGGTAACAGCGTCGATCGCGAGTAACTTGCCGTCTAATGTCCCCATGAAAAGCGTGTTCCCGTGGATGGCGAGGCCGCGGTTGACTTTGCCGCAGCAGGGGTAAGTAACATCAGGGTTTTTGTGCTCGTAGATCCAGAACTCGCGGCCGGTGGCCGCATCGAGGGCGATGACGGTGTTGGGGGCCTCGGTGATGTACATGACTCCGTCGACGATGAGCGGAGTTACTTCGAACTTTTCGAGGGACTGGGCCTGAAAGGTCCACTTCAACTCGAGGTTGGCAGCGTTGGCCGGGGTGATCTGGGTCAGAGAGCTGTGATGGTGGCTCGCCGGGTTACCGTGATAGGTAGTCCAGTTGGCGTCTTGCGCGGGGAGGAGGGCGGCGAGGAGAAGGAAGAGCAGCGAGGGTTTCATTGCGCGGCTCCTTGGAGCGTCGTGAGGTAGGCGATCAGATCGTTGCGTTGCGCGTCGGTTAGTTTGTCGCGAAAAGAGGGCATGGGCGAGCGATGGTCAAGGGATTGGGACCGGAGGTCCGCCTTGGCGACCGAGCGGAGACGGCCAGCTTGGTCGAGGATCTGGAGCGAAAAAGTATCTTCATTGAGGCGCTGGCCGCGGAGGGCGGTGCCCGTTTTCGTCGTCGCTTGCCAGGCCCAGTATTCGGGGGCGACCTCGGCGCTGGGGTCGGTCAGGGCGACGAGTAGTTCGGTCGGAGTGAGGCGAGATCCGATGGCTGTTAGGTCGAGACCACGAGGGGCACCAGTGCCATTGAGCCAGTGGCAGTTCAGGCAGCGGCTGGCCTGGAAGAGTTGCTGGCCAACTTGGACGTTCCCAGTGAGGTTCGCAGAGGCTCGGCTGGCGCTGAGCGAGCGAAGATAGGCGACAATTTGCCAGATTTCGCGGCCATTCATCGAAAAGCCGGGCATGGAGGTGCCCGGGACCCCTTTGGTGATGACACGAAATAGGCCTTCATCATTAGAGGCATGGCGAAATGTACCGTTGGTGAGATTGGGGCCGCTCGCCCCACCCTTGCCGTCGATGCCGTGGCAGTTCGCACACTGGGATTGGAAAAACGCGCCGCCACGGGTACGGTCGTCCGGGGACTGGAACGGGTTCTTCAAATCGGCATCGCTGTGTTGAGCGGCGAGGGGGGCCAGGCAGAGCAAGAGGATCAGAAAGACGGCGGGCATTTGGAGGCCAGTATATCGCGGTGTGTCAATATCATCAGATGCGCCCTTTCACGATGCTCTTTTTCTTTTCGCTGGCGGCGGTCGCGCAGCGGGAGCCGCTCGAGTTTGATATCGCGTGGGTAAACCCGCCCAAGGATCCGCCGCGTGGGGTGACCCATCATGTGTTCACGAGCAAGGCGATGAAGAAGGACGTGGGGTTCAACATCTATCTGCCATCGGATTACGCGAGTTCGCCGACGCGGCGATTTCCGGTGATCTTCTGGCTGCATGGGGCGGGCGGAAACGAGTCGCAGGGCGTGGCGCAGGCGGCGCTATTGGACAAGGCGATTGCTGCCGGGTTGATGCCGCCGACGATCCTGGTGATCCCCAACGGCGGCAAGCGGAGTCAGTACCGGGATTGGGCAGAGCAGGGGGTGATGGCGGAGACGATGCTGATCCAGGAGTTGATTCCGCACGTGGACGCCAACTATCGAACGCAGCCGGCGCCGAGGGGCCGGGCGATTGAGGGGATGTCGATGGGCGGGAACGGATCTTTGAAGCTCGCGCTGAAGTACCCGGAAATGTTCGGGTCCGTGGTGGCGATTGCCGGAACTTACGGGCGGATCCGGCTGGACGGTTATTTCTTCCAGGGAGTGACGCCGGACCAACAGAAGTGGGTGTCGAAGCTGGCACAGTGGTATTCGGAAGACGACGATGTATTTGCACTCGCAAAGAAGAACTATAACCGGCTGGGGCACTTGGCGATCCGGTTGGTGATCGGGACGCAGGATGTTTCGTTTCCGGATTCCGAGAAGTTACACGTCCACCTGCGCGACTTAGGCGTGGCTCATGAGTACGAGATCTTACTCGGCGTTAGTCATAATACGCAGCAGTATTATGACCGGGCCGGGATCCACGGATTTCAATTTCAGGCGGCGGCGATGGGGCGGGCGAAGTAACTAGCGCGGCGGGGGCGCTTTTGAGGAGACGGCCGGAACGCCGTCGACCGTCTTGGGCTCCATGAATTCGGTGCGCGTGCCATCCGGGTCAAAGACGTTCAACTGCCGGCGACGGTTAATGCCGGTACGGATCTCGAGCGGGCGGGTGTAGCCTTGGCGAGCGGGCCGGGCTTCCAGGCTCTTGAGCGTCTTGTCGATGTCAGGGACTTCCAGGCAAATGTGGTGCTGGCCGCCGCGGGCGGTGGCCCCGGGCATTTGATCATAGAGCATGAACTCGATATAGTCCTCGCCATCCGGCACCTTCATATTGACCCAATCGAGCCGCTTGTCGCCGCGTCCACCGCGCCAGATTTCCTCAAACCCGAGGATGTCGCGATAGAACTTCATGGCGGGTTCCAGAGAGCCGACCAGGATCCCGAGGTGCATCATGCGATTCGAAAGACGAGGGCCGTTGAGGGCCTTGCCTTTATCCCGCAAGGTCCAGCCGTCGGGCTCGTATTGGACGATCTCAAGAGTGTGGCCATCGGGATCTTTCACGTTAAAATTCGAGTTTCTGATACGGCCTTTGCCGACCTTATCGGGTACCTTGATGCCCTTCGAGCCGAGATAGGCACGCATGGCTTCGGCGTCGTCGACCTCGATTGAGATGTGGTTAAGACGATCAGAATTGGCCTCTTTTTCAGGGAAGAGTTCGATGTACTGGCGGTCATTGATCTTGACGAAGGTCAGTGAGAGATTGCCGTCGGCCATGTTGAGCAGGAAGACTTCTTCGTAGCCGAGCAGATCGCGATAGTAGGCGCGTGATTTTTCGATATCGTGGACGAACAGAGCGATGTGCGCAACGCCGAGGATGCGGGGGCGTTTGGGCTGAGACGGCGATTGCGCGGGAAGCACGAGCGCGGTTAGAGCGAGAGCGGAAAGAAGAAGTTTCATTGGATTCTCAGGCTAGATAATTTGGAGGGTTCGGCACGAATATTACTAAAGCGTAGCGGAAAGGTACGGAGGTTGTTTCGGCGTTGGCGGGCGGGGGCGCGCGCAAAGAGTTCCGCCGTTGAGCCGGCGGTCTACAGAGAGCTGGTCACCGGGGAGGGGGGACCTCCTGGGGGCTGAGTTTGAGGCCGCTCCGCTCGTGATGGATAGAATTCAGTTGCCAGCCGCCGACGAGAGCTCCGCCGAAGCGGGGCTCGCGTTTAGAGCAAATCCTGACCTAATGTAGGGGCTCTGGATTTTTGGCGGCAAATCAATATGGTGCGATCATACTCAGATGATCTGCGTCAAAAGTTCTTATCCTCCTACGAGGCGGGGAATATCGGGCTAGAGAAGCTGGCGGCCACGTTTCAGGTGAGCCGTAGGTGGGCCGCCGCTATCCCACGGGCGCTCGCCTTGATCTTCCCGGAGACGGCGAGAAACTGCTTCGAGCATTCTGGATATGCCCTTGGTTAAGTCAAGAATTGCTCTAGTCGCCGTTAGCCTCGTCGCGTTGGAGGGGGGTGGCAACGCTGAGGCCGAGGGCGGGCTGGTAGGCCTCGAAGATTGCACGAATAGAAAGTAATCCGCTAACGGCATTTGCAGGAGAGTTGAGAGGCCTCCGCGATTTCGGCGGTTGGCCGGCGTCGAGATCCGAACTATTCTGCGTCCTCGAAAAGTCCGCACTCGGCTGGTTCGCGCCGGTGATTCGCTGATTCTAGGTGGCGTACGATTGAATTTCTATTTTGGCTACGGCGGGAAGCGGCAACTACCTGGCAGATCCGGCCCATTGGATTGAGGATTTCCAATGCGACGCCGTGAGCATTTTGGAACGCCGACTGCGCTTGTACTTAGCATGAAGATCCTCCTACCGATCACCTGGACGTTGTGGATAGCCTCGATGGTATGGCTCGCTCACTTCACCTACGTTATGTCTACCGAGCGAACCCAGACGGCGGACTCCCTGCGCGCGTTTGGAGTGGTCGTCATGATTTGTATAATTTTGGCGGGCGGCGCGTTGGGCTTGGCGTTGTACTGGGCTGGGCGCCGCGAGTCTTCGGGCGGGGTGGTCGCGATCCTGGTCTTGCTGAGTTTGACTGGGATTGCCGTCATTTATGCCAAATCGATTCGCTTTGTCAGCATCAACAAGCTGGAGGTCGACATTAGCAAACACGGTGATTTTATCGATCCGCAGGCCAAGTCGCTGGCCGCCGCCATTGTAGCGGGCGATCCGGCCGCGTTACAGGCCCTGCTGGCGGCTCGCCCTGATACCAACCAGCGGGACCGAGCCGACAACTCACTGCTCGACTATGCCATCTGGCGCGTCCGGTTTGAGAAAGGCAACGCCGAGTGCGTGCGCCTTTTGTTGGCCGCAGGTGCCAATCCAAGCGCCCCGAGCGCGAAGGGAGGCCCCCCTCCAATCATGGACGCTGGCCAGTTTCCCAAGATCGTGCGGAGCTTGGTGGAGGCCGGGGCAGATATCGAAGCACTGTACGACGAAAACCCGCCAGTACTCAGCTTTACGATGCTCCGGCAGTGGGATTCGGCCATCTACCTGGTCCAAAAAGGTGCCCGGCTGGATACGACTACATCCCATGGGGTCTCGATCGACTACTACCTGAACCAGTGGGAGGACGGAGTCGAAGGGGTGCCCGACGAAGGCTGGGACCGGCTGCGGAGCGCGATCGCGAAGCGCCGGAAGGAGGAGAGAATGGCCTCGCCGAAAGGCATGCGGGACTGCGAACGCGGCCACCGAAAACTCCCCTTCCGGTCTCTGTACCCTGGGGCGACGTGGATCAGACGCTTCACCTTCAGGGATGCGGAGTGGAGAGTAATTCCAGCCCCACTTGATTTGCCCGACGGCTAACGGAACTGTCAAAGTCCACAGAACTCGCCGACGGAGCCGAGAGCCCCCGT
>Ga0163144_10011669_pt1 | contig 18561 bp, 15 predicted proteins | sample OliLak19BULKMAT1_FD_123175 | JGI IMG/M metagenome (GOLD analysis project Ga0163144, IMG submission 123175) | Freshwater microbial mat bacterial communities from Lake Vanda, McMurdo Dry Valleys, Antarctica - Oligotrophic Lake LV.19.BULKMAT1 | ecosystem: Environmental > Aquatic > Freshwater >... | reverse complement strand
CTTCGCATCGCCGGGAATAATGCGGTCGATAACGGGCAGAGGACGTTCGAGTTTCGAGCGGTCAAGCCGGGAACCCACAGGATATTGTTTGAAAAACGCATGGGGTGGAAGTTCACTGCCGAGGATCGACGCGTCTTTGACGTGACGGTTTTAGATGCCATGTCTCGGAGGAGTCTGTAATCGTGCCGAATGTGGCCTTTGTGAACGGAGCGTTCATGCCGCTGGCCGAGGCGAAAGTCTCGATCGAAGATCGAGGCTTTCAGTTCGGCGACGGCGTCTACGAAGTAATTCGTACTTATAAGGGACGTCCATTCTCACTCGACGCCCACCTGGCTCGGCTTGATCGTAGTGCCACAGCGCTCAACCTGCCGCAACCGTATTCTCGCGCCGATTGGACGCATCATATTTTGGAAGGGATTAAGCAGGCCGCGTATCCCGAAGCCAAAATTTATCTTCAAATCACCAGAGGGGTTGCGCCCCGAGATCACGCCTATTCCGATGACGCGACGCCCACGGTCGTCATGACAGTCCGTGAGTTTCACCCGCTCGACAGATCGGTGCAAGCCACTGGTGTGGACGCGATGACGACCGAGGATATCCGATGGGGACGTTGTGACATCAAGAGTGTGAATCTATTGGCTAACGTGTTGGCGCGTCAGCTCGTCAGGCAGGCCGGGGTGTTCGAGGCCATTTTAGTCACTGGGGGGTTCATGACTGAAGGGGCCATCAGCAATGTGATGGTTGTCCAAGGCGGGATGGTCGTGACGGCTCCCGAAGGGGCGCGTATTCTGTCTGGGGTTACGCGGGCCATCGTGTTGGATCTTGCTCGGAGCGCGGGGGTTTCGGTTCAAGAACGTTTTGTTTCTCAGGCAGAGCTCTATGAGGCTGACGAAGTATTTCTCACGGGAACCACGGTCGAGGTTTTGGCCGTCGTCCGTATAGATGAAAAAACGATCGGAGCCGGACGGCCTGGACCGATTACCCAACGACTCGCCGAGAGTTTCACAAATCGGATCGATTAGGCCTCTTGCTTTGGTATAAGTGGCGTGCTATGTTTCGCGGTCTGGAAGTGGGCGCAGGCCCACTTTTTTGTTTGAACTCGTGAGTAAGCCATCAAAAGATACGGGGCTAAGCGTGTCGGTGAAGGAGTCCCGATCGGTCGTTGATCGCATCAGTGAAGTGGTATCGCCCATCCTCTGGGCATTGGGTTTAGAATTGGTTGATGTTGTGTGTGTAGGGCAGGGTGCGCGGTCGGTGGTTCGTGTGTATATCGATAAGCCGGGCAGCGTCACGGTAGACGATTGCGGGCGTGCACACCTCGCAATCGGCCCAGCCTTGGATGTGGCTGACCCATTCCCCCATGCCTATACGTTGGAAGTCTCCTCACCTGGTCTGGATCGGGCCTTCAGACGGATTCAGGATTATCGCCGGGCATTGGGGGAGCAAGTGAGCGTGAAGCTCAGGCAGCCGATCGATGGACAGTGGCGTATGGTCGGGGTGTTGCAGGAAGTAACTGAGCAAGGAATTACAGTTGTGGTGAAGGATGGGCGGGTTGAACAGGTGGCCATCCTAGAATTCGGCTCAATTGCAGAAGCGCGGCGCGTTGTGACATTTTAGGCCGTATCAGATGAAGTTGATTACCGTTGGTGTGGAGTGGGGCGGCAGGGGCATCGCCGGAGAGTAAGCTATGAATCGAGAATTAATTTCAGTCATCGATGAACTTGGTCGGCAAAAGGGCATCGACAAGAGTCGAGTGATCGGGGCGATCGAAGCCGCGCTTCAAATGGCTGCGAAGAAACGTTTCGGGCAGGCTGAGAATATTCAAGTCGAGATCGACTCCAAGACCGGTGAGATCTCTATCGTGTCAAAGAAGACCATCGTCGATGCGGTCGCCAATCCCAAGACCGAAGTCTCGCTTCAGGAGGCTCGCCAGTTCGACAGTGAAGCGGAGGTTGGTGACGAAATCGGGTCGCTCATTGAGATGAGTGATTTAGGTCGGATCGCTGCTCAAACTGCCAAACAGGTTATCTTCCAAAAGGTCCGGGAGGCCGAATGGGAGGCGGTTCAAAAAGAATATTCTACGCGACAAGGAGATCTGGTCAACGGCATTATTCTCGGGGTGGAGCGCCGGAATTATTTAGTAGATCTGGGCAAGACAGAGGCGGTGTTGCCGGTTCAAGAGCAGATTCCACGAGAAACGTATCGCGGTGGCGATCGGGTGAAGGCCATGCTATTGGAGGTGCGTCGAACTCCAAAGGATGTTCAGGTCATCTTGACGCGGAGTCATCCGCAGTTTGTGGCAAAGCTTTTCGAATTAGAAGTGCCCGAAGTGCTCGAAAAAATTGTCGAGATCAAGTCCATCGTGCGGGAACCCGGTGACCGGACGAAAATTGCCGTGACATCTCGTGAGAAGGCAGTTGATCCGGTCGGAGCCTGTGTGGGAATCAAGGGTTCGCGGGTTCAAGCGGTGGTCCGTGAACTACGCGGAGAGAAAATCGATATCATTACCTGGACCTCCGACCCACGCGTCTTTATCGCCGAGGCATTGAACCCTGCGAGCATTGAAAAAGTCGGCGTCGACGAGGAAAAGAAGTCGGCGTTGGTCGTTGTCGCAGATTCCCAGCTGTCGCTAGCAATCGGGAAGAACGGCCAGAATGTCCGGTTGGCGGCTCGTCTGACGGGCTGGAAGATCGACATCATCAGCGCGACGGAATACGAGAAGGAAAAAGCAGAACGGGATAAAGAAATTAAAGCGGCGTTGGCGGAGGAAACTGAGGCGTTGCATCAGCAAGAAGAAGCCCGAGAGCAGGAATTGAAGGCTCGGGCAGAATCGGATGCCGGATAAATCGGATACAGAGGAGTGAGTGTCAATTTCTCATGCGTGTCTATGCATTGGCTAAGCAACTTGGGATGGAGAACCGTGATCTCCTTCCGGAACTGAAACGGATGGGGATCACGGTCGTGTCGCACAGTAGTGTGTTGGGTGATGACGTGGTGCAGAAGGTCTTGGATAAACTCGGCTCGAAGCTCAAGGCGCCTGGCAGGGATGCTGAGCCCGATGCTGCTCGGGGTGAGCGGAGTAAGATTGGCGTGGCATCCGACCATACAGTGAGAGCGAAAGTCGGGTCGACTCAGACGGTCTCGGCGGATGAGTCTGCCAAGTCTGACAAGCGCCGTATTCTGATCAAGCGCAAAAGACCCGATGATGCTCCAGCTGAAGAAGGAGCCCCTTCTCTGCCCGCAATTGAGTCAGTAGGCGCAAGTGGAGCCCTCATCGACTCCCCCGTGGTAAGCCCGCCGCTGGCGCATCCTCAAACTGAGACTCCAGCCGCGACGCATGTTGAGCTGTCGGCAACACTTGACCAGCCGAATGCGATAGGCGCTATAGCTGCCCCAGCATCCGCGGCCGCCGTCAAGCTTCCTGTCGTGCCGAGCGTTGAAAAAAAGAAAGCCCTCTCCCTCGAAGAGATGCAGGCCGAGGGTTTGAAAGAGAAGGGGAAAAAAGCTCGTAAGCCTGGTCGTACGCGTGAAGAAGAAGAGCTTCGGGTTCGGGAGGATGCGGCTCGCTGGCAGGATCTTCGTGCCATTCCAGTGCAGCAGCGCCGAGACGACCGCAGTAAACATGTGCATCACAGCACGCCGGGGGAAGTCACCAAGCCACGGAGGAAGGGCTTCAAGCTGACGCCGGGCATGACGGTGAAGGAGTTTGCCGAGCTGATCGGACAGCGTCCGGCCGATATCATGCGCAAACTCATGGATATGGGTCAGATGCTCACGTTCAATCAGACGATGAACGTTGATGCGGCCGTGATCATTGCAGAAGAGAACGGGGTTAGGATCGATGTGTCGATGGAGAAGGTTGGAGAAGAGTTGCTGGATTCGGTGGTGCAGACGGAGCAGGAGGTTCAGTTAGAGCCGCGGCCGGCGGTCGTGACGATCATGGGCCACGTCGATCACGGTAAAACCTCGTTGCTCGATGCCATCAGAAAAACGAAAGTGGCGGAAGGCGAAGCCGGCGGCATCACGCAACATATCGGCGCCTATACGGTTGCGGTGCGCGGGAAACAGGTGACGTTCCTCGACACGCCGGGCCACGAAGCCTTCACCGCGATGCGGGGCCGTGGCGCCAAGATTACCGATATCGTCATTCTGGTTGTCGCAGCAGACGATGGAGTGATGCCGCAAACGATCGAAGCGATTCATCATGCCAAGGCTGCGTCCGTGCCGATCATCGTGGCCATCAATAAGATCGATAAGCCCGGTGCGAATTCTGATCGTGTGAAGAACGCGTTGTCTGAACATGGCCTCATATCCGAGTCCTGGGGTGGTGACACGATCATGGTGGAGGTCTCGGCTAAAGAGAAGATTGGCCTGGACAACTTACTGGAAATGATTCTCCTACAATCCGAAGTGCTGGAGCTCAAGGCCGATCCACATCGGTTAGCGAAGGGCGCTGTGGTAGAGGCCAAGTTGGAACGAGGACGTGGCCCGGTGGCGACGGTGCTGGTTCAGAGCGGGACGCTTCGCGTCGGCGACGTGTTTGTCGTCGGAATTTTTAGCGGGAAAGTTCGCGCGTTGATTACGCATACGGGATCCAAGGTCCAAGAGGCCGGTCCTTCTATTCCGGTAGAAGTCGCTGGGCTCCCAGGTGTGCCATCTGCCGGTGATGTATTTCAGGTCGTCAAAGATGAGCGAGTCGCTCGAGAGATTGCGGAAGATCGAGCCCGTAAGCAGCGAACAGCTGATTTGTCCGGATCGGCCAAGGTCACGTTGGACGATTTATTTGCCAAGATTAAGGAAGGGTCAGTCAAGGAGTTGGCGCTGGTCATCAAGTCCGATGTGCAGGGATCGGCTGAAGCGCTGACGTCCGGCGTGGAAAAGCTTGCGACTGCCGCGGTCAAGCTGCGCGTCATTCACAGTGGCGTCGGCGGGGTCACGGAATCCGACGTGTTGTTGGCTGCCGCATCCAACGCCATTGTTGTTGGATTCAATGTCAGGCCGGAGCCGAAGGCCGGAACCTTGGCGGAACAGCAAGGCGTTGACATCCGTCTGTACACTATTATTTATGATGCTTTAGCCGAGATTAAGGCGGCGATGGAAGGGCTGCTTGAACCGACGCTGAAGGAGCGGACCTTGGGTCGGGCCGAAGTCCGACAAGTTTTTACGGTCTCCAAGGCTGGCGTCATTGCGGGGTCGTATGTAGTGGACGGTACGATCACCCGTGCGGCGGTCGGGGTGCGAGTGATTCGCGACAATGTGGTGGTCTATGAAGGGAAGCTTGGGTCATTACGTCGTTTCAAGGACGACGTCCGTGAAGTACAACAGGGCTATGAATGCGGAATCAGCGTCGAGAATTTTAACGATATCAAGGCTGGAGACATTGTCGAGGCCTACGCGATCGACAAGATTGCCGCTAAGCTCTGAACGTGAGTCTACCCTGTGGGAATCATCGTCGGGCTCTGTACGGTCGAGCTGTTCATCCCAGAGAGTCAGTCGTTAAAGGACAAGCGACAGGTGCTGTTGAGTCTTAAAGATCGACTGCGGGAATAGTTCAGTCTCTCCGTAGCCGAGGTCGATGGACAGGATCTGTGGCAGAAGGCCGTATTGGGGCTTGCCTGCGTGGCTAATGAAGGACGATTCGTCAATCAAGTGTGTGACCCGGCGCTGAATCTGATTCGGAGTGTCCCCGCTGTGGAAGTCGTCCAGTCCAGAATAGAACTGTTGTGACGGCCACTTGTCCAGCAGGATACTCAAAATGGCCGTCCAGCAAGGCCGCAGCAAGCGAAGAGGCGAAGCGCACGCTTCGGTACATTGAGCCTCTGGGCGAAGCGAGAACGATGCTGGCAGGCTTTTTCAGCATCCTGCTAGGTGGAGCGTGCGGTGGCCAAGACAGGATATCATCGAGCCGATCGTGTGGCCGATCAAATCCGCATGGAAGTGGCGGACATCCTCATGCGGAAGATCAAAGATCCGCGCGTGCAGTCCGTGACTGTGACCGACGTGAAATTAACCAGCGATCTTCGGATTGCGCGAGTATTCGTGACGACGATGGGTACGGAAGATGAAGAGCGGAACGTCTTCGTCGGGTTGGTTCAAGCTAGCGGGTTTGTGCGTGGTGAGCTGGGTCGTCGGCTCTCGCTCCGGTATCTGCCGGAGATTGTCTTTGCCAAGGATGTCAGTGGGCCGAGAGGCGATCGGGTTTTAAAGCTATTGGATGAACTCCATGTGAAGCCAGAGGCCGAAGGCAATTTTCCTGAAGAGAAGACGTGTTCGTAGTGTTGGGGATGTGATGATGGGTCTTGCACAGAGCTGCGCTGTTGTCGATGGTGTGTTGATCATCAAGAAGGAGGCCGGCTGGACATCTCACGATGTCGTGGCGAAAGTTCGGCATCTTCTCGGTGAAGTGAAAGTCGGTCACGCTGGGACCCTCGACCCTGCGGCAACGGGCGTCTTGCCTGTGCTGATTGGGCGGGGAACCCGTATCGCTGAATACCTTGTCGAGTGGGATAAAGAATATCGTGCCGTCCTGCGTCTCGGCGAAACGACCGATACGCAGGACGCAACGGGAACGGTTTTGGCACGATGCGCGACAGACTCTGTGACGCCTGAGGCGATCCACGAGGTGGTTGGTCGATTTCGCGGACCGATCGAGCAAGTTCCTCCGATGTACTCGGCGGTGAAAGTTAAGGGGGTTCCTTTGTATAGGTCCGCTCGGGCGGGTAAAACGATTGCGCGAGACGCCCGAAAGATCATCATCCATACCCTTGAGGTGGAAGGGATTGAGACGCGGGATGTGGCGTTGCGCATTGTCTGTTCTAAGGGGACGTATGTGCGGACGCTCTGCGCCGACATCGGCGAAGCGTTGGGCGTCGGTGGCCACATGTTAGCATTGGAGCGACGGCGAGTGGGTCCCATGACGATCAGTCACGCGCTGACGGTTAATGAGATAGTCGCCCGTCATGCTCTCGGCCAGTTAGGGGACGATCTGTTGTCGCTGGATTGTGCATTGGACCATCTGGAAATTGCGGTGATCGATGAACAGACCGTCGACCGTGTCCGACACGGGGCTCCGGTGCCTGCGGCCAAGATTCTTCGTTGGGAGGGGGGTGCTGATGCTGCGCGCGTGGCACAGGCTCCGATCCGTGTTCATGATACAGGTGGCCGCCTGGTGGCGATCGGAAAGTATCAGGATGCTTCAAGTGGCGCACTTAAGACTGAGAAGGTGTTGATCGATCAGGGCATGTGAAACGTCGTTGCGGATGAAGGAAAGGAGCAGGAAGGAAGATACCCATGGCATTACTTAAAGAAGCAAAGACTGAGTTGATCAAGCAATATCAGCAGCATGAGACGGATTCCGGCTCGCCGGAAGTTCAGATTGCAGTATTGACCAACCGGATCACGTATTTGACGGAACATTTCAAGCTCCACAAGAAGGATCATCACTCGCGGCGTGGCTTGCTTCTCTTGGTCGGGCGTCGCCGGCGGTTGCTCGACTATCTTCGTAGTATTAGCGATGCGCGCTATCGTGCGGTGATCGAACGATTGGGTATCAGAAAGTAGCACCCCGTCTCACTGTCGAGCCAGGGGCGCAACAGCAGGCAGTAGTCAGTCGCACAGGTGAACACTGAGATACGTTCGTGCGCACAAGTCCAAAGTAACAACTCAAAAGTAGAGACCTCGTCACTTTTGCCGGCTTACTTTTCCCTGAAGACTTGCACCCCGACCCGAGCACATCTCTGTGGGCATCTGTGGGGCCTAACCAGAGGAGACCCAGATGGTACACACAGTTGAAATAGAGGTTGCCGGGCGCATTCTGCGGCTCGAGACCGGTCGTGTGGCACGACAAGCAGACGGTTCGATTTGGGCTTCGTACGGCGACACCGTCGTGCTGGCGACGGCCGTAGCCTCACAGGTCGCCAAACCCGGCATCGATTTTCTTCCTCTCACGGTCGATTATCAGGAAAAATCCTTCGCAGCCGGGAAGATTCCAGGCGGGTATTTCAAGCGGGAAGCGCGTCCATCGGAAAAAGCTGTGCTGACCAGCCGGCAGATCGATCGGGGGCTCCGCCCACTTTTCCCTGAGGGCTATTACTTCGAGACCCAAGTCATCGCCTCAGTTCTTTCGGCCGATCAGACAGGCTCCTCCGACATCCTCGGCATTATCGCCTCCTCTGCTGCCCTGACCGTCTCGAATATTCCGTTCGACAATCCGATCGCAGGCGTGAGGATTGGTCGACTGGATGGCAAGTTCGTCGTGAACCCGGACCTTGAGACGGTGGCGAAGAGCGAGCTGCACCTCGTTGTGGCAGGAACGGCTGATGCGGTCATGATGGTCGAGGCGGGGGCGAACGAATTGTCCGAAGCCATCATGCTCGAGGCGATCGAACTTGCCCACGCAGAAATCAAGAAGATCGTGGCTAAGATTCGCGAACTGCAAGCCCTTGCCGGCAAGCCTAAGCGGAAAGTGGCGAAGGAGCAGATCGACTCCGCACTCGCGTCTCAAGTGAAGGTCCTGGTAGCGCAAGGGATCCGGGATGCCATCATGATCCCGAACAAAGCGGCCAGGCAGGAGCGGTTGGATGAGGTCAAGAACGACGCTGTCCAGAAGCTCAAGAGCGCAGACGATTCGAATCGAGAGCGGCACGTCAAGCTGGTATTCCATGAACTGGAATATACCGAAGTTCGGAACATGATCCTAGAGAAGGGGTCGCGAGCGGATGGGCGTGGGCCGTCCGATATTCGTCCGATCACCTGCGAAGTCAGCGCGCTGCCACGGACGCATGGCTCCGCCATTTTCACCAGAGGTGAGACTCAAAGTTTGGCCGTGGTCACGTTGGGGACCACGGACGACGAGCAGCGGATCGATGCGTTGGAAGGGGAGTACATGAGGACGTTCATGCTCCATTATAATTTTCCGCCATTCAGCGTCGGCGAGGCGCGGCCGCTTCGCTCACCTGGACGTCGGGAAGTTGGCCATGGCGCATTGGCGGAACGGGCATTGGCTCCGGTGATTCCGAGCAAGGAAGCCTTCCCCTACACGCTCCGTATCGTGTCCGACATCCTCGAGTCCAACGGATCCTCTTCGATGGCGACTGTCTGTGGCGGGAGTCTTGCGTTGATGGATGCAGGCGTACCGGTCAGCAAGGCTGTAGCCGGGATTGCGATGGGATTGATCAAGGAAGGCGACCGGGTCATGATTCTCTCCGATATTCTCGGACTGGAAGATCATCTGGGCGACATGGACTTCAAGGTCTGTGGCACCAAGCAGGGCGTCACAGCCTTGCAGATGGACATCAAGATCGGCGGCATTACGTCGGCCTTGATGCAGAAGGCTCTGGAACAAGCGAAAGCTGGTCGGTTGCACATTTTGAGTTGTATGGAGCAGGCGCTCCAAGCCCCGAGGACCACGTTGTCAGCGTACGCGCCACGAATTTTCACGATGAAGGTGAAGCAGGACAAGATCCGCGAGATCATCGGTCCAGGCGGCAAAACGATCCGCGGCATCATTGCGGATTGCGGGGTCAAGATCAACGTTGACGACAGCGGAACTGTGACGATCGCGTCGGTTGATGGAGCGTCAGCCGAGAAGGCCAAGGACATGATCAGTCGGATCACCGAAGAAGTCGAGATCGGGAAGATCTATATGGGCACGGTTCGGAAGATTATGGATTTCGGAGCGTTTGTCGAAGTCTTGCCGGGAACCGATGGACTGGTACATATTTCGCAATTGGCGCACCATCGAGTTCAAGTGGTATCCGATGAAGTGAAGGAAGGCGATCAAATTCTGGTGAAGGTCCTGGAAGTGGATCGGCAGGGAAAGATCCGCCTCAGTCGTAAAGAAGCCATGCCAGCTCCAACCGGGACTGGTGCGCCTGATCCGTCTGCTGGGTAACTGTCTTGTATCGCAAGCTCGTTCTGGACAACGGGGTGCGGGTGGTGACCGAACGGATGCCGACGCTCAAGTCGGTCACCGTGGGCGTGTGGGTCAACACCGGGTCTCGGGACGAGGAGTCTTGCCAGGCAGGGTATTCCCATTTCATCGAGCACATGCTCTTTAAAGGGACGCGCAAGCGTTCTTCCGCAGAAATTTCGCGTGAAATCGACGCGCTTGGTGGAGAGATGAACGCCTTCACCTCGCGTGAGACGACGACCTATTACGTGAAGGTGTTGGATCAACATTTGGAGCACGCGCTCGAACTCCTCTCCGACCTGTTCCACCATTCTAGTTTTGCACCCAAAGAAATTGAAAAAGAAAAACAGGTCGTTCTGGAAGAAATTCGTATGGTCCAAGATGACCCGGAAGATCTCGTGCAAGAGCTCCACATGGGGCAAGTGTTGGAGCGCCATCCGCTTGGACGCTCCATTCTTGGTCGAGAGAAGACGATCGAAGGCTTGCGACGTCGGGATCTGTTGGACTATATCGAAGCACGTTACGATCCAGGGCAGACAGTCGTTTCAATTGCCGGAAACTTCGAGCAGGCCAAACTTGATCGACTAGTTGCCCGGTATTTCGGCAAGGGCAGGGCCGTAAAGACAGCTCCCATCAAAGGGCGCCACCCACCTAATGTGCACGGTGGTGTTTTACTGAAGAAAAAACGGTTGGAGCAGGTGCATCTCTGTCTCAGCCTGAAAGGCGTTGCTGCCGGACATCAAGACCGCTATGCGCTGTACGCGCTCAATAGCGTATTGGGCGGCAGTGTCAGTTCACGATTATTCCAGGAAGTTCGAGAGAAGCGGGGCCTCGCCTATTCGATTTACTCGTTCTTGTCCGGTTATTCGGATGGCGGCATGATTACGGTCTATGCGGCGACGAGGCCGAAAGAAGTTGATCGCGTCGTGGATCTTGTCTGTCGAGAGATTCGACGGATTGGGATCAAAGGCGTCGAACGGAATGAGCTTGAGCGCGTGAAGGCTCAGATGAAGGGTAGTTTGATGCTGAGCTTGGAAAGTTCACACAGCCGAATGAATAAACTGGCGAAGGACGAGCTCACATACGGAAGGCATACCTCGCTCAATAATATGTTGGCTCACATCGATTGCGTGAATGTGGAGCAGGTCTTCAATGTGGGCCGACAGTATTTCGGACTCGACTCTCTAGCGATCACCGGGCTTGGGCCGCTAGCCCCACGCAGTCTCCACGCATACAAATAAGAATTTTTTAATATGAATTCATCGAATAGTAAGTGTAGGCGAAAGCTAACGCCATGAACATTCGCAATATATTGATTGTTCAATGCATTTTTGCTGAAAGCTGCAGCTATCAACAGGCCAAACAATTTCTTGACACAGTTTCATGATTTCAGTACCATGGCGAAAATTTCTGACAGCGAATCTCAATGAGTGATCTGGAGCGAAATATAATAAGAGAAGAAGTTGGAATATCTACATTTCTTGACTCAATTTTGAAGTTTTTGTAGTTTTGAATTAGATATTCATTCGGTCGTTCTGGTTGATATTTTTATGAAGGAGGGTCTAGGTATGCCAAAGGCCATACTTATTGCCGCCATGACAGTGTTTTCCGCATTGAGTTTACTCACAGCTGGGTTTGCAGTTGCCGACCCCGCCGCTCCTGCCGTAGCTGGACCGACTGGTCCGTCTGATAACATTGCCGGCGGAAAGCCTATGAAGGGTGAGATGACCAAGACTCTCAAGGGCCGAGTATGGTCACAATGGGCCGACAATCCTGATGGAGAGTTACTATTTGGAATTCAATACTGGAACAGTGGTGAGCCGGCTTCGGGGAATTCGAATGGCCGATCATCTTCCGATCTTGACGTGAAGCCGCCTGATCCATTGCTCACCTGCTGCGGCTGGGGCTTTGTGGGCGGTACCGATAAGAATAATCCTTACTCGGGTTGGTACCATGCCGCTACAACTGTCCGGTTGGCGGTGAAGGACAAGGCCCTGATGGATCAGATCATCAAGGCTTCCCAGGAACTTGTCGCCATGGAAGTGAGCCTGGATGGTCGGACGATCACTGGCTTTAAGATTATTAAGTAATCGACCTTGACAAGATTTAATTCTTTCATGCTCTGTTAAGGGGGATGCGATTATGAAGTTTCATGCAAAAGGTTGGGCCGTGATGGCTGCTGTAGGGCTGTTGGTTTCAACCGCCTCTACCGCACTGGCGATCGAATCATTCCAAGAACGGTTTGAGTGGGGCGATATGAGCAAACCGACCACTATACAGGGTCGGGTAATCGTGCTCGATCCCTACGATGAAGCGGTCTGGATCAACGTCTCTGTATTCGGCGGAGCTGCCGAGAGCGGTCTCTTCTGGCAGAAAATTCACCCAGGCAAAAATCTAAAGTTCTATGCAGACAAGGGCGCGTGGGAAGAATTGAAGAAGATGGGCCGCCCCCATGCGGGACCGGCTGCGGCAAAGGAAGTGCCACCAGGCAGCACGACCGACTTGATCGAGTTTGTGGCGACAGAACCTGAACAGAATCATCGTGTTATTTCCTCAGTGAAGAAGATCCAGGAAGTGGCTGGTTCTATGGGGAAGCCGTTGAGCATTTCCGGCCTGCGTTTGAAAGAGTGCGCGGGGAAGAGTGAAGTCGAGGCTGGCTGCGCAGCAGCGAAGCAAGGCCTCAATACATCACCGAAGTCTCCTGATGGGGCCGCTATTCCTATGCAGTATGATGTGTTGCTCCCAGGTGGAGAGCCCATCGCTGGCTTGATTCCCTGGACCGCGAAGTACAACCTTGGGTCCGGTCACTGAGCTGACAAATTTACTGAGTTTAAAGGCGGCATCTCCGAAAGGGGATGCCGCCTTTGTTTTGAGAGTTACTTATCGGAGTCAGCGACCCTACGCTGCAGATCGGCAAGCCGGTTGAGCGCATCCAGTGGGGTCATTGAAAAAAGATCGATCTGTCTGACCTCATCCACAATTGGGTGTGCGTGGGGAAGGGAAGCCTGGGTTGGTTTTTGTTCTGAGGGTAGAGCGGGAGTCTGGGTCGTCGAATCGGTTTGTTCAAGCTGCGCGAGTACTTCCTGGGCTCTCTCGATCACGGAGGTAGGCAATCCCGCCAGTTTGGCAACATGAATACCGTAACTGCGGTCGGCACCACCCGCTACAATTTTACGCAAGAAGACCACGTCTCCATCTCGTTCTTGAACTGCTACGCAATAGTTTTTGATCCCCTCGCGTAACCCCTCCAGTTGCGTCATTTCGTGATAGTGAGTGGCGAATAACGTCCTGGCTCCCAGGTGCCGACGGTCTTGGATATGCTCTGCAATGGCCCAGGCGATGCTTAGTCCGTCGTACGTGCTGGTCCCTCGACCGATCTCGTCCAAGAGAATCAAACTGCGGGCGGTCGCACTGTTCAAGATATGGGCCGACTCGATCATTTCCACCATGAAGGTGCTCTCTCCTGCAGCTAAATTGTCCGAGGCCCCCACACGGGTGAAAATCCGATCGACCAGTCCGATGCGGGCTTCTGCCGCGGGTACGAAGCTCCCAATTTGCGCCAGCAGCACAATAAGCGCGACCTGGCGGAGGTAGGTGCTTTTCCCCGCCATATTGGGCCCGGTAAGGATGACAAGTCGGGTGTGTTCACAGTCGAGAGTGGTGTCGTTGGGTACAAAGGTTAGATCACTATGAAGTTGCTCGACGACAGGATGGCGGCCTTCTCGGATAAGGATCGTGCAGCTCTCATCGACGAGGGGTTTGACATAGCGATGTAAGGCGGCAGTTTCGGCCAGACACGCAAGGACATCGAGCAACGCGACGGCCTGGGCCATCGCGTGAAGACGAGGCACCTCGTTTGCCACGCGTTTGCGCAATTGTTCAAACAACTCTTGTTCGAGCGCCAGCAGTTTGATTTCAGCGCCCGTGACACGCTCTTCCAACTCTTTGAGCTCCGGTGTCATGAATCGTTCTGCATTGACCAACGTCTGCTTACGAATGTAGTCGGGCGGGATGCGGGGTAGGTGTGTTTTGGTAATTTCGATGTAGTAGCCGAACACATGATTGTAGCGAACTTTCAACGAGTCGATTCCTGTTCGCTCTCGTTCTTTGGCTTCCAACGAGGCAATCCAGTTTTTACCCTCCGCGCTCGCCTTGCGTAGCTCATCGACCCCGGCATGGTATCCCTCACGAATCACGCCGCCGTCTCGGAGTGTCATCGGCGCATCCGGTTTGATGGCCTGCTCAATCGCATCATGCACATCGCGGCAATCGTCCCACGACTCTCGGACATCAGCCAATAATGAGGCGACGAACGATCGGAGGTGGGACTGTAACTCCGGCAGGGCACCCACGGACTGTTTCACTGCGAGTAGTTCGCGGGGTCCGGCGATGCCGAGCGTGATGCGGCTACCCAAACGGGCCATATCTTGGACATTTCGGAGTGCAGACCGGAGAGATACGCGTTGTTGAATGAGGCCTTTCAACTCACCGACCGCTTCGAGGCGAGCGTGAATGGCGCCACAATCAAGGAGTGGTCTGACGAGCCATTGGCGCAATAAGCGACTACCCATAGCTGTCGTCGTGCGGTCCAGCACCGACAAGACCGTGGGTTGATCCTGCCCCGATCGGTGCTCAGCTGAGTCCAAGGGCCGCACAAGTTCGAGGTTGCGAATGGTGGCGTTATCCAGATGCATGGCATCGCCGTTCCAGCGAACGTGTATGCGGCGAAGGTGTGCAAGAGAGGCGGTTGGCTGAGTTTCACGAACATATCGCAAGACTGCTCCGGCGGCTCCAATCCCGGTACTCAGGCCGCGACAACCGAATCCGTCGAGTGAGTGCACCGCAAACTGTGTTTGGAGTAATTGCTGAGCCTCTTTGGAGTTGAAGGAGGTCACGGGTTGGGCACAGAGCCGTGGCCCACGCAGGCGAGTCAGGCACGATCCAGCATTCGCAGGAGAATCGGGGTAGAGTATTTCCCGTGGTTCCACCCGAGCCAGTTCATCCATCAATTGGGTCTCTGCCCGTGCATCTTGGAATTCTGTGACCCAAAACTCCCCAGTAGAGATGTCCACACAGGCCAGACCAATGACGGATCGCCTCTTGGCAGAGGGAACCGTGTCATCGGAGAAGGCGACAGCTGCCAGGAAATGCGACTCCCCAGGAGAAAGGAACTCAGTATCGATCAGCGTCCCCGGGGTATACACACGAACGACTTCGCGGCGCACGAGGCCCTTAGCGAGTTTTGGGTCCTCTACCTGCTCGCAGAGGGCCACGGTTCGTCCGGCCTTGAGAAGTTTGGCGATGTAGCCTTGCGCGGCATGGTAGGGGACTCCGCAGAGCGGAACAGGGTTGGCGCTGGATTTGTCTCGAGAGGTGAGGGCGATGGAAAGTAGTTTTGAAGCAATCTGCGCATCTTCGTGAAACATTTCGTAGAAGTCACCGACGCGGAACAACAGGATGGCATCGGGATAGCCGCGCTTGATCTCACGGTGTTGCCGCATCAAGGGAGAGGCATCTGCGTCACTCATCGTGTCGGTCTCGATGTGCTTCGCCGGTGAGGGTGGAGGATGTACGACCGGTAGCGGTATCGAGAGAAAGGCGCAGTCGCTCTAAGTCCCCCTCGGCTTCTTGCAGGGCTTTGGTTTTTCGGCGGAGTTCGAGGCGGTTTTTTACCCACGGAGGAAAGAAAAGAATCCCGGAGACCAGGAGTCCCATCGCGAATCCAGCCAAGATGGGTTTATAGATCGGCGTCGAAGCTTCGAAGAGCCCAAAGAAATATCGGAGGGTGACTTCCTGTTCCTGGTTCTGAAGGAAAAAAGCCAGTGAGAGAAGCAGCAGCACTCCGACGAAGATTAGTCTAATCATGGCCTCGACGTTTCCTTTTCGCTCAAGGCCCCGGGTGATGACCCTCGATGTCCCCTACCGGTCTTTCTGCACTGCATACGTGTGAGCGCGATGATTTCGTTGGACGTCGGTCCTGTCGCGCGCAACTGAATCGTTCTGCTTCGCATGGCACGATGATTCAGTGTAATCTCAATCCGGTCCTGCGGCAGCGCGGCAAGGCCCTTATCGGCCCATTCTATCACCGCCACAGTCTGGCCTGAAAAATACTCGATCAGTCCTGTTGATTCAAGGTCGTGGGGTGAGCGAATGCGGTACAAATCCATGTGGGCAAGTGGGAGGCGTCCTTGGTCATATTCGTGGATCACGACGAACGTCGGGCTGGTTACTGTCGCTGGCGATGCACCTAGACCCTGTGCGATTCCACGAACGAGCGTGGTTTTACCCGCTCCGAGCGGTCCGAAGAGCGCAATGCATTCTCCCCCGCGAAGCACGCGACCGATCGCTTGGCCGAGTCGATCAGTGTGTTGGCGCGATATCGACACGAGTAGCCATGGCAGGCTCGACGCGGCGTGACGGCGCGTGGTCGCAAGGTTTGCCTTGGCTGGCCTGGTGAGGTCAGGTCGTTTTCGTCTGTTGGAGCGCATAAGGAATCTGATCGATGAGGTCGCCAGCGAGCATCCCTGGCTGTCCGAGGTGCTGCGAGGCTAAGTCGCCGGCCAATCCATGAAAATAGGTTGCGGCACAGGCAGCCTCCCACGCTGGAACCCGTTGTGCCAGTAGGCCGACAATCATGCCGGTCAACACATCACCAGTTCCTGCCGTGGCCATACCGGGATTGCCGGTTGGGCAAATGGCGACAAGCCCGTCGGGGCGAGCGATCACGGTTCGTGCGCCTTTTAGGACGACGAATACGCCGCGTTCTCTGGCAAACCGTCTGGCTGTGCCGATTCGGTCTGCGTTGACGCTTTGCGTGGTGGCATCGACTTCGAGCCGAGCCATCTCGCCGGGGTGTGGGGTGAGAATGGGCGGGTTTGTACATCCAGTCAGCAATGACGCTCGGCCGGCCAAGGCGTTCAGCGCATCGGCATCGAGAACCGATGGGCGATCCAGATGTTTCATCAACGATTGAACGAGTTCAACGGTTTCAGGGTGGGTTGAGAGCCCAGGACCAACGGCGATCGCTGTGCGTGTTTGGATAAAGGCGACGACACGATCGAGCCCAGAGCGGGCAAGTGTCCGTGCTTTCGTTTCCGGGAGCGGCATCGTCATCGCTTCCAATAATTTACTCTCTAGTACATCGTTGATGCTGCTAGGGGTGGCGACGGTCACCAAGCCGGCTCCAACCCGGAGAGCCGCCCGGGCTGCCAACGCTGCCGCGCCGGTTTTCCCTACGGACCCTGCAATAATCCCTGCATGACCAAACGTTCCCTTATGGGAGGAGAGTACGCGTTCCGGTAGAGACTGAAACGCACGGTCGCTTGTTAGCAGCAGGATCCGGCTCTCGATGGCATCCACATAGGCTGGTGGAATGCCGATATCTATGACACGGACGGCGCCGGCCTGGTCAATCCCGGCATTGACATAGAGACCAAGTTTCGGGAGGCCACATGCGATGGTCAGCGTGGCGCGGATCGCTTGCCCCAGGATGGCGCCAGTATCGGCATGGAGACCGGATGGGATATCAACGGCGATAATTGGTTTCCCGGCACTGTTCATGAGGTCGATGGTCTCACGATAGGCTCCGGTTACTACGGAGGACAATCCGGTCCCCAGGAGGGCATCGATAATGATGTCGCTGGAAGCGAGGAGGGGTCGTATTTGGTCGGCAGATCGGAATCGAACGATCGCGGTTCGCCCTGTGATCCGAACGAGCCGTCGATACATCGTTGCGGCATCGCGACACAACTCGGTAAGTGGTGTGAGGAGGACGACATGGATTTGTGCGCGTCGGCGATGCAGCAGCCGGGCCACAACCAATCCGTCTCCTCCGTTGTTTCCTTTTCCGCAGAGAATAGTAATGGACTTGCCTCGTACCGGCCCGTAGTGCTCCTCCAGATGTCTGACAATTCCTTCGCCGGCTCGCTCCATCAAGACGGTGCTGGGGATATGCGCTTCGGTGATCGTACGGCGATCGAGCGACTGCATCTCGGTTCCTGTCACGATCTTCATCGGTAGCCTTGCGTGCGTGATGGATACGGCATGGGGAATCGGGTGAGTGCGGAGAGGCAAGATATCTGTTGCCTGCGGCGTAATGTCATGGCCAATGCGAATCTCGTGCTCCACAGAGGAACGCAGGGTATCGCACCGGCGAGACGGTTCAACTCAGCAACGCTTTCATTTCTCTCACAGCTTGGTCGAGGCCGACGAGAACCGCTCGGGCAATGATGCTGTGGCCGATATTGTATTCGACGATTTCTGGAATGTGCGTCAACCGCATCACGTTGCGATAGTCCAAGCCGTGCCCGGCATTGACGCCCATGCCGAGTTTGTACGAGAGCTTAGCCGATTGTGTAATCGCTTCGACTTCAGCGTCGGCTTCTTTCGAGCGTTTGGCACTCGCGTAGCGGCCGGTATGGAGTTCGACGAAGTCGGCTGAGACTCTGTGCGCGGCTTTGACTTGGGCCAAATCCGGCTCGATGAAGAGACTCACAGGAATGCCCGCATCGTGAAGGAGGGTCACGATTTGCTGGATACGATCTTTGTGGGCGGCCACGTCCAAGCCGCCTTCAGTCGTCAGCTCCTGACGTTTCTCCGGGACGAGGGTCACCATATCCGGCTTGATGGTCAGGGCAATTTTGGCCATCGTT
>Ga0163144_10011667_pt1 | contig 18564 bp, 14 predicted proteins | sample OliLak19BULKMAT1_FD_123175 | JGI IMG/M metagenome (GOLD analysis project Ga0163144, IMG submission 123175) | Freshwater microbial mat bacterial communities from Lake Vanda, McMurdo Dry Valleys, Antarctica - Oligotrophic Lake LV.19.BULKMAT1 | ecosystem: Environmental > Aquatic > Freshwater >... | reverse complement strand
CGTCCCCACCATCCACTCATGCTGGATTGCTTTCAAGATGAGACCGATTTCGTAGCCAGACTGATTTCGTAGCGGAGCCGCTTCGGCTCCGTCGGAACGGGAAGCCGTTCCGCTACAAAGCGGGCGGGCCGGCTGCCCGTCCCCACCGCCCACTCATGCTGGATTGCTTTCAAGGTGAGACCGATTTCGTCGCCAGACTGATTTCGTAGCGGAGCCGCTTCGGCTCCGTCGGAACGCGAAGCTGTTCCGCTACCGCTACAATTCGGCTCATCTTGAAAGCAAAGTCGCATCAGAACCGCGTCCCCACCGATGCGATGAATGTCCGCGGCTCGCCGTATTGGAACGTGCCGTTCAGGTAATGTTTGTCGGCGAGATTGCGCGCATTCAGGCGCAGCTCCACCGGCAGCGTGCCGAGCTTCGTCGCATAACCGATCACGGCGTCGAAGAGCACGACCTCGTCGCTCTTGATCGGCACCGTCCAGCTCGGGTGCTCGTAGGTCTCACCCAAAACGTTCACACCGCCGCCGACGAACGCGCCGCGCAGCGCACCCGTGGTGAAGGTGTATTTGTTCCACAGATTCACCGTGTAGCGCGGGACCGACTCCAGGTGCGATCCCACCTCGCGCGCATCGGAGGGATTCGAGATTTCGTTCTTCTTGAAGAAGTAGCTCGCGCTCAGCAGCGCCTGGTAATTCTGCCGCGGCGTCCACACCCACTCGCTCTCGAGGCCCTTGGTCTGGGTGCGGCCGGCCGCGACGCGCACGGTGGCGCCGGGGAGCTGGTAGAGCGTCTGGTTCGGCGTATCGACGTCGAAACGAGACGACTCCTCGTTCGAGAAATAGCTCAACGTGCCGAGCAACCGCCCCTCGCCCAGATCGAGCTTGCCGCCTGCTTCCCAGCCGCGGCCCAGCAAATCCGCCACGAGAAACTGCACCGGAATCACCGCGGGCGGCCGGTAATTGGGCGAGGTCGGATCGCCCTGCGTCGCGCGGATCGCCGCGAGGTCGGCGGTCTGCTGGCGTTGCGGCACGAAGGTCTTGCTGAAGCTGCCGTAGAGGCTCAGTGCCGGCGTCACGCGCACCAGCGCGCCGTAATGCGGCAGCAGCTTCCGCGTCTTGAAATCCACGTCGATGCCGTCGCGGTTGTCATCCGTCGGCCGGCTGTTCGCGATCTGCCGCCCGCCGATCAGCGTGCGCAAACGGTCCTCGAAGAATGACGACTGCAGCACGCCGTAGACGGAGTTCGAATGCGCGCCGCCTTTGCGCACGACGCCGGGCTCCTGGTAGTTCGCGCCGTATTGGTCGCGCATGAGCTGCAACAGGCCGGGCAGCGCTTCGGTGCGCGGATTGAAGGCGACCACGCGGGTGGTCGCGACCGTCACCGCGCTGATCACATCCTTGCCACCGTCGTGCTGCACCCCGCCGAGCAGGTCGTGCCGGCCCGCGCTCTTGAGATCCAATTTGTAGACGCCCTCGAGTTTCGCGGAGAAATTCAACCCGCCCGGCTTGAAGTCGGAGATCGAGCTGCGGAGCCGCTGACCCGCCACCGGCCGCAGGCCGTTGAACTCGCGGCGCATCCGGTTGCTGTCGACCTGCTGGAAGATGCCGCGCACCGCGAGCGCCGGCGACGCCACCCACTCGGCCTCGAGGGTCGTGGTCTGGTTCACGTAATTGTCGCGGCCGTCGGGCCCGTTGTAATTGTAGGAATCGTCCGGGAAGAAATCGCGGGAATAGATTCCTGGATACGGTGCCACGTTGGGCCCCAGCGTGCGGGCGATGAAGGCGTCGACCCCCTCGGGCGCGGGCCGGCCGGTGACGATCGGCTGACCGGCGGGATTCCGCACCGCGCCATTCTCGAGCTGCGGATAACTCGGCGGCCGCGGCAGCCCGAGCCGATCGAAAAGCTGAATCGCCTCCTGATCGCGCTGTTGATACAGCGGGTGGCTCACGACCGTGTGCGGCCGGCGACCCGCCTCGCGGTCGAGATTGCTGTAGCGCGCCGTCAGCGTCAGCCGCGGCGACACCTTCCACGTGAGGCCGCCGCTGTAGAACTGCTCGTCCGTGAACATGTGGTCGATGTTGCTGCCCTCGTTGGTCGTCCCGTAGACGAAACTGTAGGCGACCTTGTCCTTCAGCAGCGGCGCCGTGGAGCGCAGCACCGCGCGCCGGTGGTCAAACGAGCCGTAGCTCACGTCCACGGTGTGCCGCGGCGCGAAGCTCGGCTTGAGCTTGATCAGGTTCACCGTGCCGCCCGGATTCGAGATGCCGGCGAAGACGGCGTTGGGCCCCTTGACCACCTCGACGCGATCCACGTCATAGAGCGTCAGGCCCGCGCCGGCCGGCAGGCCGTTGACGAATTGCGGGCCCGTGTAGCCGCGCACGAGGATCATCCACTCGTCCTTTACCTGCAGCGCCACCGAACTCGCCGAACGCAGCACGTCGATGAGCTGGTTCCCCGCCTGATCCTCGATCAATTCGCGAGAGACGATGCTGATGTTGAGCGGCGTGTCCTTGATCAGGCCAGCGGTGCCGGTGCCCGTGACGGCCGCGCCCACGCGGTAACCGTGGTCCTGCGGACTTCTTACCTCGAACGGACTCAAAACCACGGTCCCGCCTGCGGGTGCCGTCGAGGACGAAGCGGCTTGGGCCAACCCGGCGGCAGGCCCGACCAGCGCGACGATGAGAGTGTAAAGGGTGAGGTTTCGGAAACAAAACGAAGCAGGCATGGGTAAAGAATCATCCTAGCTGCCTGCGGACGCCGCGCAAGTGCCGGCTCACGGAATGTGCCTCACGGCACGGCGGATTTTTGCACGGGGTTCGGATGCAACACGGTTCGTCGGATTCCTTTTGGAGGAGCGGCTTTATGCCGCGTTTCGGCGCGCGCGGATTTCCATCGCGGCATAAAGCCGCTCCTCCAGGGCTAGCTCCCGTGCAAAAATCCGCCGTGGCCTCACGGGGCGCGGCTCATGAACCGTGCAGGCGGCGCCTGCGCTATTCCACCGCCGGGCCGTCAGCCGGCCCGGCCGCTCGACGTGCCACCGGAATATGCGCGCCCTGCCGCAGCGTTTCGGGCTTCGAGAGCTTGTGCCGCTGCGCGATGCCGTTGAGGCGAACGACCTCGGCGTTCGTCAACGCGGAGTGGCGCGCCGTCCCGTCGCGATCGGTCCAGCTCACCAGGTGCGTGCGCTGCCGCGCGCTCTTCACCAAGTCGCGGAGAAAGCCCGCGTCCTCTTCAGATAAGTCCATCGTGGCCGATAGATGCGCCCCATGGTGCCCGGAGGTCAAGGCCAGCGCGGTGCGAAGTCCGAAGGTGGAGCGGCCTGACCTCGAACCGCTGGTTTGGGAGTCCGTAGCGGAGCGGCTTCCGCTCCGTCCGTAGCGAAGCGCTTCCCGCTCCGTCCGTAGCGGAGCGGCTTCCCGCTCCGTCCGAAGCGAAGCGCTTCCGCTCCGTCCGTAGCGAAGCGCTTCCCGCTCCGTCGGAAGCGAAGCGCTTCCCGCTCCGTCCGTAGCGGAGCGGCTTCCGCTCCGTCGGAAGCGAAGCGCTTCCGCTACAAAGCGGCTTGGGGTCAAGCCGCTCCACCTCAAACTCCCATCCCGCCCGCGCCACTTCGCCCCGTCACTTCCCCGGCGTGCCCCAGACCGGTTTCCACGAGCCGAGCGGCAGCACATCGGCGCGCACGGCCCACGCCTCCCACGCGGCCGACAGCTCGCGGACCTTCTCGGGATGCTGCGCGACGAGATTATTCATCTCCGTGCGATCGGCCGTCATGTCGTAAAGTTCCCACGGTTTGTCCTCCATCGCGACCAGCTTCCACCGCCCGTCGCGCACCGCGCGATTGCTCTCGTGCTCCCAGAACAGCGGCTGTTTCCGCGCGAGCGGCCGGCCGGCAAAGGCGGGTGCGAGCGAAACGCCTTCCAGCGGCTTGATCGTCTCGCCGTTGAACTCGGCCGGATACTTCGCCCCGGCGAGATCGACGCACGTCGCCATGATATCGATGAGGTGCCCGGGCTGCGCCTCGAATTGGCCGCGCCGCGCCGCGCCGATGCCCGCCGGCCAGTGCGCGATGAGCGGCGTCGAGATGCCCCCTTCGTGCACCCAGTGCTTGTATTCGCGAAAGGGCGTGTTCGCGACGTTGGCCCACGCCTCGCCGTAGCCGACATACGAGTCGGCGGGCCCGGCCATCACGTCGGTGCCGCTCTTCACCCAGCGGCCGTCGCGCGTCTGCATCGGCGGGCCGCTCTTGGTCTGCAACTCGTCCGGCCGGAGCGGCCGCAGATCCTTCGGCGCCGGTTGCTTCACGGGCTGGCGGCCGTTGCGCTCGGCACACGCACCGTTGTCCTGGAGGAAAAGCACGAGCGTGTGGTCGAGCCGGCCGTCCTGCTTGAGCTGCGCGAGGATGCGGCCGATGCCCTGGTCCATCTTGTCGATCATCGCCGTATAGGTTTCCATGCCGCGCGCCTCCCACGCCTTGTTTTCCACGGCCCCCCATTGCCCGATCGTGGGCGCCGCCGTCCACGCGGGGTCCATCAGCCCGAGCCGCTGCAACCGTTGCACGCGCGCCTGCCGGATCGCATCGTAGCCGGCGTCATACTTTCCCCGATACTTCGCGATGTCCTTCTCCGGCGCCTGCAGCGGCCAGTGCGCCGCCGTGTAGGCGACGTAGAGGAAGAATGGCTGCTTCGCGCCCGCGCTCTCACGGAGGAAGGCGACCGCGTTGTCGCTGATCGCGTCGGTGTAATAATACGTGGACGGCTTATACGCCGGGTCGTTCTCCGGCGTGATGAACGTGTTCTGCCGCGTGAGCGTCTCCGGATCCCAGAAACTGCCGAAGCCGCGAATCGTCCCGTAGAATCGTTCGAAGCCCCGGGCGAGCGGCCAGTTCGTGACGTTCCGCGTGGTGTGCGATTGCGCCACGTGCCACTTGCCCGCCATCGCCGTGCGGTAGCCGCCCGCCTTGAGCACCTCCGCGATCGTCACCGCCTGCCGGCTCAGGTCGCCGCGGTAGCCCGGCGGCTCCACCCGGCGCACCATGAAGCCCATGCCGGCCTGGTGCGGATAGAGCCCGGTGAGCAGCGAGGCGCGCGTGGGGCAGCAGCGCGCGCCGTTGTAGAACTGGGTGAACCGCAACCCGCCCGCCGCCAGGGCGTCGAGGTGCGGTGTCGCGATCTCGCCGCCATAGCATCCAAGATCCGAATACCCCATGTCGTCCGCCATGATGAGGACGATGTTCGGCCGCTCCGCCGGCCCGGCGCCGCGCAACGCCCCGCTCGCCAGCAGCACCGCCAGAATAAACCTGCGGGAAAACTTCATTCGCATTCGACCGTCGTCGCAGCGCGCCCCGCCCCGCGCAAGCCTCGGTTGCAGCAGGAATCCAGGAAGCCTGGAGAAATACCACGGAAGATTGATTCAGAAGCCATGAAACCACGATCCAGCCACATCCCTCCGTCTTCCTGGTTCCCTGGCATCCGGCTTAAATCCCCGCGCTCCGCCTTCCTGGTTTTCCGGCTTCCGGATTAATCGCTTTTCCGCCGTTCGTTTCCGTCGCTCGTTTCCTGGCCTCCTGGCTGCCTGCTTGAAAATCGCCGGTCACTTCGGGATAGACCCCGGTGCCGCCTCTCCGCTTTCTTGGCGGCATGCTCCCGTCGCTCACGCTCCAACCCATCGGCTATCTTCGCACGCAGCAGCGCGTGAAGTTTCAGGCCGGCCATCAGCCGGCGGCCGCGGCGGAGGAACGCAACGAGCTCGAGCTGCTTCCCGGCCTCGGCTACGAGCAGGCGCTGCAGGATCTCGCGGGCATCGAACGCATCTGGCTGATCTGGTGGTTCCACCGCAACGAAGGCTGGCGCCCCCTCGTGCTCCCGCCGCGCGGATCCGCGCAACGCCGCGGCGTATTTGCCACGCGCTCGCCGCACCGCCCGAATCCCCTCGGCCTCACCGCCGTGCCCTTGCTCGGTATCACCGGCCGCCGGCTGCTGCTCGGGCCCTGTGACCTCGTCGACGGCACGCCGATCTTCGACCTCAAACCTTACGTCGCCGCGCACGACGCGTTTCCCGACGCCCGGGCCGCGTGGATCGACGCCGTCGATGCCGGGTTGCGGCAGCCCGCTCGCTTCACCGTGCAATTCTCCACCGCGGCCGAAACGCAGATCGCCTGGTTGCGCGAAACGCATCGGATCGATTTCACGCCGCGCCTGATCGAGCTCCTCTCGCGCGACCCGACGCCGCATCGCACGCGCCGCATCCGCCGCCGCGGGCCTTCCTCTTTCGATATCGGCTGCGGCGCCTGGCGGGCGGTGTTCATCGTGGCCGACGATCGCATCAACGTGTGCGCCCTCGAGCCCGCCTACCCGATGCGGTTTCTGGTGCGGCCCGGTTACGAGGAGGTGCCGGACCGCGATCCGCAGTTGGAGTTTTTGGCCCGCTGGCCGGGAAGCGGGGACGCCCCCGCCCCGCCGTGACGCTTCCGCGCGACACCCGCTGGCTGCTCGCCATCATCTATCTCGGCTTCGTCAGCCTCGGCCTGCCGGATGGCACGCTCGGCGTGGCGTGGCCCGCGATTTATCCCGACCTCGGTCTCGCCATCGGACTCGCCGGCACGATCACGCTCGTGGTCACGTTGCTTTCTGGCGCGTCCGGTTTCGCGAGCGGTCACATCGTCGGCCGCTTCGGCACGGGGCCCGTGGTGCTCATCAGTTGCGCGCTCACCGGCTCCGCCCTCGTCGCGATCGGGCGGGCCGACAGCTTCACGTGGCTGCTCGTCGCGGCCGTGCCGCTCGGGCTCGGGGCCGGCGCGGTGGACGCCGGGCTCAACAGCTACGTCGCACGGCACTACAGCGGCCGGCACATGAACTGGCTGCACGCATGCTGGGGCGTCGGCGCCACCGCCGGCCCGCTCGTGCTGGCGCAGGCGCTCGCCACCGCCGGAGGCTGGCGCGCCGGCTACCTGCGCCTCGGCTGCGCCCAACTCGCCCTGGCCGTCCTCTTTCTCCTCACGCTGCGACGCTGGGACCGGGTGCCAACGCGCTCGACCACGCACGCCGCCGCCGCCCTGCGCGCACCGACACTCGGCGCGGACACGTTTGCCGGCTGGCTCGCGCCGGCGATTTTCGCGCTTTACGCCGCGGTGGAGCTCACCGCTGGGTTGTGGGCCGGCACGATCCTGGTCGTCGGTCGCGGACTGACCGCCGAGTTGGCGGCCACGCTCACGGCCGCTTACTACGCCGCGATCACGCTCGGCCGCATCGGTGTCGGCTTCGTGGTCGAGCGCCGGGGCAATCGCCAGCTCGTCGCCGCCGGCACCGGTCTTGCGCTGATGGGCGCGCTGCTGTTCGCCGGCACGACGTCGCCCGCCGCCGCCGCGATCGCGCTCGCTCTGTTCGGGCTGGGGCTGGCGCCGGTGTATCCATGTCTCATGCACGAAGTGCCGCGCCGCTTCGCCCCCGAAGCCGCGCCCGTGGTGATCGGCCGCCAGTCGGGCGCGGCCTATCTCGGCGCCGCCGTGCTCCCCGCCGCCGCCGGTGCCCTCGCACAGCACTCCCTCGCCGCCATCCCCTGGGTGCTCACCGCCGGCATTGTGATCCTGATCGCGAGCATCCGTCGGCTCGATCGGTTGACGTAGGCGCGCGCGAACCCCCGCCGCGTCAAAATTCTATCGGCAGCCGCACTGTGAAACGCCGGGCTTTGCCATCCTGCACGCTAGGCAGGAACAACCATTGGGCCGCATCGCGCGCAAACTGCTCCTGGATAACCACAGACTGGGCAGGATCGAGCGTGGTGCCCGTTACACGGCCGCGCTCGTCGAGTTCGAGAGTGACGATCAAGCGCTTCACCTCGACCGATTGATATCGTTCCCGATCCAGCGCGATTACGTAAGGCCGGGGAGCATGCGTGCCCTTGGAAAGTGAGCGCACGTGTTGCACGACCGTGAGACGGTGCAAGGCGTGTTTCGCCGCCGTCGATTCACCCGACATCAACCCGAGCAGGGCGACAAACTGCTTCAGCACCTCGGTCGGAGTATAAAAGCCCTCGTTGCCACGCTGACTGTCGAGCACCACTTCGCCGTCCGGGTTCAACGCCACCAGGCTCGGCACACCGGCCGCATCCCAACGCTCGACCGGCTTCACCTCACCCAACGCCGAGAATCGAACGACCGGCCACGGCATCGCCACTTCACGCACGAACTGCGAGTGTCCGTAGCCATCGCGATCACGCCCGACATAAATGAACTCGAAGCGATCCCCCAGCGTTGCTTTCAGGTCACGATACCGCTGCCCCAACTCCGGCAGAAAACGCCCGGTCCCCTCGTTCCAGTCCGCGCCATAAAACACGAGATAGATCTCGGGTTCCTGTCTTCCCTCGATCTCGATCTCGGTTAATTTCCCGTTCCGCAACGCATGGAGGCGCCCGCGCAGCGCCGTGGCCAGGACCGAGGTGGACGTCTTCCAAGGTGCCGGCGGCGGGCGCTGCGCGATAAAATCCGCCACGTGTTCCACGCCTGAATCGTCCAGCGCTTCGACGGCAAGCTGGCGCGACCCGCCGCCCACCGCAAAAATAGCCAGCGGCCCGTGCGTACTGCTCAGTCTTCCGTCGAACTCCTCGCCCTTGCTCGTGCGCCAGATTTCCGCCGGGACATTCCCTGCCGTCGCGAAAAGCGAGGCGAGGAAAAATGCGCGCCGCGTTGAGATCATTGGCTACCGGTAATCCGCCCCCGTGAGGCTCGTCAGCACGGAGCGTTGCCAGGCGCGCAACTGCTGCTCGAGTTTCTTCGCCTCGTCCGCGTGGGCGGCGATCACGTTCTTCGCCTCCGCCGGATCGGCCCGCAGATCGAAGAGTTCCGTCCCGGACCCCCGCGCGCCGTCGAGCACGAGCTTGAAACGGTTGTCCACGATCGCCGCCGGCCCGCCGATGTCCTCCTCGCGCACGGCGGGATAATGGAAGTTCTGGAAATTGCGCGTCCCCGCGCCGTCCGGCCCAATCTTCGCCGTCGGCGTCGTGCCCTTTTGCAGCTCCGGATCGATGTAGGGCTTCGCCCCGGGCGCGCGCGCCGGCACGCGGTCCCAGAAACATATCGGACTCGCGCGCTCCGTCATCCTGCCCTCGAGCAACGGCACGAGGCTGATCCCGTCGAGGATCCGCTGGGGCAGCGCGGCGCCGGCGAGCGCGCAGAGGGTCGGCAGCATGTCGCTCGTGACGGTGTTGACCGCACTCGCGCGCGGCCGGGCGATCTTCGCCGGCCATTCGATCACACCCGCGACGCGCGAGCCGCCCTCGTAGACGCTCCCCTTGTGCCCGCGAAACGGCACCGTGACGACCGCCTCCTGGGGCGTGCCGTTGTCGCCACAATACCAGAGGAGCGTGTTCGGCCGCAGCCCGGCGCCGCCGAGATGCGTGCGGAGCTGGCCGATCGCGCGATCCATCGCGGTGATCTCGGCGAACCGCTCGCGCAGCACGTCGCGCTGCAGCCGCTGCACGGGGCGGCCGGTTTCGTTGGAGGTGAGCCGCACCTGCTTCGCGCCGAACGTCGCCGGCAGTTTGTCGTAGAGTGCGAGATCCTCCGGCAGCGCCTGATAGGGCTCGTGCGGCGAACCGAACCAGACGACGACGAAGAACGGGCGACCAGCCTGCTTCGCGCGATCGATAAAACGTATCGCCTCCGCCACTACGATCGCGGAGCTCTCGCCCTTTATTTTTTCCGGCGGACCGCCGTTGCGCGAGAGCGGCGGATCGAGTTCGAAGAAGTTGTCATGGGACAGCCATTCGTCGAAGCCCAGTGCGCCCGGATTGACGGGCGAGCCGGCCTTGACGGCGCCGAGGTGCCATTTGCCGAAATGCCCCGTCGCATAGCCGGCGTCGCGCAGCAGCTTGGCGATGCCAATCTCCTCGGGCCGCAGCGAAAAGCCCGGGTTGAACGTCCCATAGCGATGATGGTGCCGCCCGGTGATCACCGTCCCGCGCGTCGGCGAGCAACTCGACCCGCCCGAGTAGAACCGATCGAGCCGCAAACCCGACGACGCCATCGCGTCGAGCACCGGGGTCTTCAGGTAAGGGTGGCCGTTATAGCCGGTCTCATCCCAGCCATGATCGTCACCCATCAGCAGGACGATATTGGGCCGATCGGCTGCGACGCCGGCCGTGGCCGCAACGAGAGCAGCCACGAAAAGGATCCAACCGCGAAAAATAAGGGTGTGCATCGCACCCCGAGAAAAACCGATCGGACGCACCACCGGCGATGTCAAAATGGATTCAGGTTCAGCCGGAAACCAGGAGGCCAGCAGGGTCGACGGAACGGAGTGATTGGTTGAAGCAGGAAACCAGGGAACCAGGAGAAATACCTCGGAGGTTGATTCAGAAGCCATGAACAATCCGCATCACGCTCGTTTCATGGCTTCCTGGTTTCCTGCTTCATTCACTCCGGCGGCAGTTCATAGATTTCGAGCAGCGCTTCACCCGTCGCCTCATTGGCGCTGCGCACGATGACGGTATACGTGTCACCCGCCGTCAGCGTCACGACGACCGCCGCATCGCGGCTGCCACCGGGCAGCCCCGCCGCGCCCGCCGCGTCGAAGCTTGCCGCGATCTCCGGATCCCAATTGTCGTTGGCGGCGATCTGCGCTCCATCGCTGCCGTGCACCACGAGCGCGGGGTCGGCGAGCGCGTTCCGCACCCCGAATGCCGCCAGTTGCGGCCCCATCGCTCGAATCAAAAGCCGTTTGCTGCCCGTCCCCGACACGCTGAACCCACCGATCATCAACTGCTCGCCGGGACCGACCAGCGCGCGCGCAGAGAGGTTGACGATCTTGGACCGCGTCGTGGCGGCCGGATCATAGATCTCCACGAGCACCACTCCGGCCCCGGTCGCCCACGCATGCGCCGTGCCGGGACCCGACGGCAAGTCGGCGACCAGGGCCGCGTCGGCGCTGCCGGGCGGCAACGGAAACGCTCCCAGTTTCGCGAAGTGCTCCGCATCGCCCGCGAACCAGTCGTCGTTCACTGCCGTCTGGACCAGCGCTGCATCGAAAACCTCCAGTCGCGGATCCGTCACGGCATCCGCCACCCCTAAGCCCGTCAGCGCCGGGCCGACCGCCCGCAATACGAGCGATTTCGGCCCATCGCTCTGAATCACAAAGCCCACATTGAGCACGGCGCGCGCCGACGGCAGCAGCGTGCGCACCGACAGGTTGGAGAGAAACGACTCCGGTCGCACCGGCGGGTCGATCACGACCGGAATCTCCACCACCGGAGCCGTCACGATCAGCGTCACGCCGGCGCTCGTGGTCATGCCGAGGGCGTTCGAGACCAGGACCGCATAAACGCCGCGATCGCCGACTGTCGTGACCGGAATTTGGATACTCGCCGTCGTCGCTCCCGGGAGGGCGACGCCATCCTTGAGCCACTGGTAGAAGAACGGCGCGGTGCCGGTGGCCGTGACGGCCAACGCGAACGCCTCGCCCGCCTTGATCGTGGCCGCCGTGAGCACGGTGCTCAGCTCCAGCACCGGCGGCGAGGGCGGCGCGAGGAAGTCGATTTCCCACTTCGAGATGCCGCCGACATAGAGGCGTGCCGTCTGGCCGGCGCGCCGATCTGTGCCGCCAGGCTCCAGGCCCATCACCTGCGGGTAGAAGAAATACCACCCGGGAAACTGGGCGCGATCGAGAATCTTGCGCGGCTCCGTCCACGACTCCGGCCGGCTGAGATCGGTCGAATACGAAATATACACGCCTTCCTGCGACCAGCCGGGATCGCCGGCCTCGCCGAAGGCCCGGTTCAACAGCATCACAAAACAATTGAGGTGGGTGTTCCAGTGCACCGACGGACCCCACAGCGCATCCGGGTTGGTCGACTGCCAGCGCTTCTTCACCGGGAAGATCGGGGTCACCCGCCCGCCCCGGCCCGGCTCCTGCCAGCCGCCATTAAAGAATTTCCAGACCTTGCCCACGGGATTGAAGCGATCCGCGTAAGCCATCCGCGCGATGCAGACGCCCTGCGAGCTCGCGGGCCCACCGTAGTTATCGAAGAGGAAATAGAAGTAGGTGCGGTCGCGATCCAGGATGACCGAGAAATCCCCGTGGCCGCCGGCAAAATAGCCGTTGCCCGCAGTCGGGTCGAGCGGATCGCCCGACTCGAGCACGAGGCCGAGATCGACCAGCGTGCTGCCGCCATCGGTCGAAATCACCGCCCCGATCTTCGGCGCCGTCAGGGTCGAGCCCGGTATCAGGTTGACGGGTTCGCCATGATACCAGCCCCAGAGCACGCCGTTCTCCTCCGGCCAGATCGATTCCAACCAGTGGGGAAAGGCATTCGTCGTCTGCAGATCCACCTCGCGCGTTTCCCACGGCCCAAATTGGTTGGGCCCCTCGCTGAGCAGGGGCCGGCCGTGCGACCCGAACCAGAAGAGCCGCCCGCCGCGCCAGAACGCCGGGCTGTTGCTGTCGACAGGCGTGGGCATTTCCCCCCGGCTCGCCGCCCGCACGATCGCCCCCTGGCCCCACAGCGGACTGGCGCCGAAGAGTGCGGCAAGCCCGCCGAGCAGGATGAAAACCGTGGAAAGCGGGCGTAGCACCATATCAGTTTCCTTGCGACGCCCGCCGCCCGCTGGCGTTTCACGGTGAATGTGTGAAAATCATGTAGAATTCCTGAAACAAGACCCCGCCGGCATGTCGGTGGATGGGAACTGGGTCCAGATTGCGTTCAAGGTGAGCCTGATTTCGTAGCGGAGCCCCTTCGGCTCCCACCCGGAACGGGAAGCCGTTCCGCTACCATTCGGCTCATCTTCAAAGCATATTGGAGCCACGCAGGAAACCAGGCGGTCAGGAACGAGCCGGCGGAGGATTGAGTTCAGAAGCCATGAAACCATAAACCGACCCTGTCCCGCCTTCTTCCTCGTTTTCTGGCTTCTGCATTACACTCTCCGCAGCTCGTTTTCCTGGTTCCTTGGGCTGCCTGCTTCACCTCATTCCGGCTGCCTCCACCCACCCACGCTTCACGGTCCTTGCGCCGGCTTGAGGGCCGGATCGTCCAAATCGATCCGATACAGAATCTGGTTGTAATCATACCGCGGCGTCGGCGCCGGCTTGTGCGCAAACTGCATCGTGTAGGTGCCCTCGAAGATCAACACCGGCGAGTCGGCCGCCGCGAACTCGGCATGCACCGTTGGATTGTAGAAGGTGTAGTTGTCGTGCGACAGCACCTTGACCGCCCGCCCCCACGGCCCGGTCGGCGCCCGGGCCTCCGCATACCAGAGTTCGCCAAAGGCGGACGGCTGGCCGAAGTGCTCCATGAACACCGTCACCCAGCGCTGCCGCCACGCATTCCACGCGATCGAACCGCTGTGCGGTTTGACCGGCTGGCCATCGGCGGCGGCCGGCAATGTGGCCTGCGGCGTCAGCGTCTCCCACGTCCCCGCGTCCTGCCACGCCTCGAACGTCGCCGGGCAGCGCAGCGTCGGCAACGGATTGCCCCAAAGCATCCACGTCCGGCCCCGCTCGTCCCGCCACTCCGCCGCGTGCCCCTCCGGCATCGCGGGCGGATTCGGAGCCTCGTCCGACTTCGTCCACAGCACGCGCAACCGCTCGAAATTTTTCGTATCCTCGTTCCAGACACAGAGGCCCTGCTGGTAGACATCCAGCGGCGGTTTCACTTTGACGAAACTCGCGACCAGCCGCGGCGTGCCGTGGCGATCGGGCAGGCTCACCACCCCCGTCAGCCAGGTCGGTCCCGGGCCGGGCAGCTTCGCCACCGCCCGCGGGGCGCCTTTCTCGTGGACGAAATACTCCAGCGCCAGCCGCACCGGCGGCTCCAACGTCGCCAGCGGTTGAATCGCCGTCGTGGCCCCGGTCGCATCGAAAATCCCCAGGGGATATCGCGCCAACGTGGTGTCGCCCCAAATCCAGAACAGCCGGCCCCGATGCACCACATTCTGGATACTGTCGCAACCGACGACCCCCGATTCCGCCGGCACCGGCCCGCTCCCGAGCCGCTCGCTTTCCGCAAAGATCCCCGCGCCGGTGATCCGCCCGAGCCGGCGCGCCACGATGGTGCGCGCCACTTCCACCCGCAGCGTCCGACCCGCCAGCGGCGTCAACCGCACGCCGCGAAAGCCCAACCCGTCCTTCGGCGCTTCATAGCCGTGGCTGCGCACCTCGAACCACGTTTCGCGCCCCATCAGTTCCGGCGCATCCAGCGCGATCACGCCCGCGTTGTCGGTCACGAGGCGCAGGTGATGCGTCGTCCGCAGTTCGACCAGCGGCACGGGCCAGCCGCTCCCCTTCTCCACGACTTCGATCCGACAGGGCGCCGACCGCTCCGCGGCCAGTCCGCCCGCCCAGGTCAGCACGAACATCGCCATCCTCCGAAAGAAACGGCTGCGCGCGCACGTGGTCACGAGATGCACGCTGCAACGGGAAGCCGCGGAACTGAAGCGCGAAGCGCGTCGATGCTCGTCGCTCACCTCGTTCTTCGGGCAGACGGTTGCGAGGCTGCCGTTCCGTGCGAGAGCCACAAACACCCACAGTCGCGCTTCCGAATGGGCCTGGTTGCCACCGCGTAACCCACCCGGGTCTGCCGCGAAATCTCCCATTATCCAGTCTGTCCTTCACATGGGCGCCGGCGCGCGTTAACCCTGTGGATTCGTCTTCGGTTCCACGTGCTGCCGGGATTTTCCGAGGAATTCGTTTTTCGATCGCCATTCCATGTCGCCGTCCCGCCCTACACATCGCCCGCGCCGCTCTGCCTTTCCTCGGCGGCCGGAGGGAGGCTTCACGCTGCTCGGAGCGTTCCTCGTGCTGGTCGCGCTCGCACTCGCTGCCTACATCGCGGTGGCCGAAGTCGGAAAATACCGGCACCGCGCGCACCGCGAACAGTTCATCGCGGACCTGACCGCGCTCGCGGCCGTGTTCGAGAAATATCACAGCGAGAAAGGCCAATGGCCGGCGGGCACGCACGCGGAACTCCGCACGCCGCGCGGCATGGAAACCGCCCTCGCCGCCACGCCTTGGTCGGCCGGCCCGCCGTTTGGCGGCGCCTACGATTGGGTCCCGCCGCAACTGCCGCCGCCTCCCGCCCCGCCGCCCCCGCCGGATCCCAACGCCCCGGCCCGGCCGGCCGACGCCGTAATCAAGCCCCCGGCGAAGACGCCGGCTCGTCCCGGCCTCATCACCGTCACGGCGTTCTCGCCGGCTCCGCCGCTCGCGTTGACCGAGGAAGACATGCGCACCATCGACCGCCAGCTCGACGACGGCAATCTCGCGACCGGGCGCTTCCGCGCCGGCTTCAACGGCTGGCCTTCCTACGCGGTGAATCCCCGGCCGTAAACCGGCGCCCAATCCGATTCGCGAAAAACGCCCCGATGTTTCACGTCACCGTCGTCAATCTCTCCCGCACCGCGCGCACCCCGATCGAGGGCGGCGGGCCCACCGACCTGGGCAACCTCTCCGCCAGCGAACTGATCGCGCTGCTGGAGGGCTTCATCGAGATCGATCCGGTCGAGAACATGAAGGCGGAACCCGAGGTGCGCGTGCAGAACCGGCGCAACCGTTTCATCGTGCGCACCGGCCAGCGAAAACTCTTCCTGCAGGACGCGCGCAATCTGGCGGAGCCCGCCTATGTCCTGACCGCGAGCGAAATCATCGCCGAGCTCGACGGCTCCGCCGAGGCGAAGCGCACCGCGGCGCCCTTCCCCGCGGCGCGACAGGCGGAGGAGCCGGCCACCTCCGGCGACACCGGGAGCGGCATCGCCCTGCCGCCCCGCCCGCCGGAGCGCGAGCCGGCGTTTCCCTGGATCCCCCTGCTCCTCGTGTTATTGCTTGGTGGATACATCGGCTACACGCCGTGGACCGGCCGCACCGGCGGCGCCGCGCCCGCCCTCGCGCCGCTGACGACGGCGGAACGCCTGGCGGAGGACGCGGCCCTCACCGGCGTCTACCTGACCGGCCCCGAACCGGGGCAACACGGCCTCGTGATCCTCGGCGACGGAAAGTTGAAGCTCTTCCGGGTGAATGCCCAGGCGGCCCCCGGCGTCGTTTACGGCACGTATCAAATCGGCCGCCTCGACGGCAAACTCTGCCTCGCCACCGATCAGCCCGGCCGCCTGATCAAAGTGATCGACCGGCAGTCGCTCGAATACTCCGGTGAGAGCTATCAGCGCATTCCCTGACGCGCCGCGGCCAGCGACAGGGGTCGGGACCGACCCTGCCGCACCGACCGCTCGCCTCCGGCGCGACGCTGGCCATCGCGGCTTCACGCTCGTCGAGGTGGCCGTGAGCGTCTTCGTGCTCGCCCTCGTGATCACGACCGCGATCACCACGATGCAACGCGCGTTCAGTCATCTCGACACCGCGCGCAACATCTCCACCGCCAGCACCATTCTCCAGACGCAGGTGGAGAACGAGCGGCTCTTCACCTGGGCCAGGCTCACCGACCCCGCGTATCAGCCGGGCCTGGGCGCGGCGTTTCTCCGCAATCCGACTGTCGCCGGTCGCTTCACCCTCTCGCGCACCATGGGGGCGGTTCCGAACCGTTCGAACAAGATGGTGCAGGTCACGCTCACGGTCCGCTGGCGCAACTACGACGGGCGCAGCCTCGAGCGCAGCTACACCACCTACTTCACGCAGGGCGGGCTCAATGACTATTACCACGGCAAATCCTAAGGAGGCCGCCGTCCGCCCCCGCGGCTTCACGCTCGTGGAGGTCCTGATTGCGGCCACGATCAGCGTGTTCGTCCTCGCGGGCGTCCTCGCCGCCAATTTCCAGATCGTGCGCGGCGGCGTGCGCCTGGCCAACTACGTGGAAATCGATTCGCAGGTGCGGCGTGCCCTCGAGTTCCTCTCCCGCGATCTGAAGGCCGCCACGAATGTCACCTGGAATGGCACCGGCGATCTCACCCTCACGCTCCCGGCCGGCGGCACCGCCACCACCCAGGTCACGTATGCGTGGACGGCCGCGAGCAACGCCTTCTTCCGCGTCGCCGGGGCGAGCAGCGCCACGCTGGTCGGGCGCCTGGAGCTGGTGCGCGGCATCCCGGCGCGGCCGGACGGCACCGCGGGCCTCACCTTCGCGCGCTTTGACCGGGACGGCGCCGCCGCCACCACGGACGCCGCGACCAAGAGTATCCAGGTTAACATGACAGTCGGCCGCGGTGCTCCCGGCGCCGGACCGGGCAGCAACACCCTGGTATCGGCCACCTACACCCTCCGCAGCAAACCCCTCCCGTGAGCCCGTCGATCCTCCCCTCCGCGTTTTCATCCGCGGGCCGCCGCCGCGGCAGCGTGCTCGTGACGGCGTTGTTGATCGCCACCGTGCTGGGCGTGGCGCTCGTCGGCTACCTCCTGCTGAGCAAGACGGCGCTGAAGCTTTCGCACCGGACGCTCTTCGTGAACGACGCCAGCAACCTCGCCGAAGCGGGCTTGGAGGAGGCGCTCTACTGTTTCAATCAAATCAACGCCGGCATCTCCCGTGCCACGGTCTGGTCCGAATGGACGGTTTCCGGATCCACGGCGCGCCGCACGCTGCCGCAGTTCAACCGCGACCAGCAAGGCATCGGCACCGTGAAGGTCTTCGTGAACGACTATGACAACGGCGGGGGCAATCCCTATATCATTTCCCAGGCGACGATCACCCCCTTCGACGGCGGCGCGCCCATCATGCGGGTGATGCGGATCGGACTGAAGCAGTCGGGCAATTTTATCAACGGCCTCGTCGCCCTGAACGGACTCGACCTCAAGGGCCAGCCCTTCATCGACAGTTTCAATTCCAATCCCACCAACAGTCCGACCGGACCATGGCTGCCCTACTCCGCCGCGCTCAGCGCCGCCAACACGACGGTGATTGTGCCGACCGGCAAAGTCGACTTGGGCAATGGCAAAATCAAGGGCAACCTCGCCCTCGGCTCCACGGTGACCCCGCCTCCCGCCTCCCAAGTCTCCGGCACGATTCAGACCAATTTCACCGGGGAATTCAAATTGCCGGCCTATCCGACGGCCGCCGGCGTTTCGCAGAGCTACAACCTCGGAAAGAAGATCCCGGCCGAGTTGCCCGTCCCTGGGCACAAACCGGCGGCCGACGGACGCTATTACTATTTCACCAACGACGTCGCCATCGACGAGACGACCATCAAGGCCGGCACCCATGTGACGATCGTCGGCACCGAGACCACCCTGGAATCCCTCACGATCAAGGACGATGCGACCTGTGCGATCTATATCGACGGCAAGATCGACTCCGCGAAGAAGGGCGCCCTCAGCAACAACAATTGGGCTGGCGCGCTCCAAGTCTACACCACCACCAAGAAAGACTGCACCATCAGCGGCAACGAAGTGCTGCGCGCGAGTCTCTTTGCGCCCAACGCCGAGCTGAAAGCCTCCGGTGGTGGCTCCGACGGCGCACTGATTGGCGCCTTCGTGGCGAAGACTGTCACGGCTTCCGGACACATGAGTTTCCACTACGACGAAGCGCTCAAGTATTTGAACACCGCGGGCGGCACGCGCTGGACGGTCGCCGCGTGGAGCGAAATGCGGCTGGATTCCGACCTCTCCGCCCTCAGCGCCGCGACGGACAATTTCCTGCCGTAGG
>Ga0163144_10011666_pt1 | contig 18565 bp, 15 predicted proteins | sample OliLak19BULKMAT1_FD_123175 | JGI IMG/M metagenome (GOLD analysis project Ga0163144, IMG submission 123175) | Freshwater microbial mat bacterial communities from Lake Vanda, McMurdo Dry Valleys, Antarctica - Oligotrophic Lake LV.19.BULKMAT1 | ecosystem: Environmental > Aquatic > Freshwater >... | reverse complement strand
TGACTCCTGGTTTCTGCCCCTGGCACTAGAATGGTTCAATTGGCGGGAGGCGCTGGGTCATGGCTTCGATGATGATGATCGCGGTGATCCAGCAGACATAGCCAGCCATGGCGAGTGCGGCGATTCTGGCGGCACGGCCACGCCGCCACCATAGCAATAGCCCCGCTGCGCCAGCCACCGCAACAGCCCATGCGGCGAAGGTCAGCCAGCGGGTTGTGATTGCGGATTGCGTTATGAATGGCAGTAGTGCCTGCCCCAGGCTGACGACACATGTGCCCCATAGTAACACTGGCAGTGCCGAATGGCGCAGACGGCGGGTGATCGCAAGCGCGCCAGGGATGGCCAACAGCACAGGGAAGAAGCCATAGTGAGTGATCAGGCCGCCCTGCCACAATACCTGCAGGTAGGTTGCTGCTGGAACTGGTTTCTTGCCGCTGACATCGAGTAGCCCGCGATTGGCAACACCGCTAACCTGTTCGATGATCAGGCCCGCAAAGGCGCTATAGTAGAACAGCAGCACGAAGATACCTGCTGCCATTCCAGCAGTTAGCAGCGCCAGTGTTGCGCGCCGCTCCTGCTGGTTGGTTGCTCGCACCCACAATGCCATAATCGCCAGAGCGCCAAGCAAGCCAGCATTGATAAACGTGCCGATGTGGCCAAGGAATTGTTGGCCAAGCAGGAACACAATCGGCCACCAGATTCGCGGAGTATCGTAGCGTGGCCAGGATACGACCAGCACCAGCATGAGCAGTGCGGTGAAGAACTGGGTTGAAACCTGGGTGTGAAACGAGAACCATGTGTTCATGAAGCCAGTTGCGGTGAGTGCGTAGATTGCAGCGGCCAACAGGCCCATGCGAGAACTGCCGATCAGGCGAGCCGGGATGGCATAGATCAATGGGATACTGGCGGCTTCAAAGAGTGCGGCCAGCACAGGCAGAACGGGCCGAATATCCAACCCAAGCAGCGTGAATGGCGCAATATCGAGATAATAGCCAGGCGGGAATGGAAATGGCAACCCGCGATGCTTGGCCTGAATTGCGAGATCGCCAAGAGCTGTGATGGTAAAGCGGTTAATATGCAGCTGCCAATCGCCTGGCATTGATTCGGGATACAGCCGCCCGCCATATTTGAGTGCAATAGTTGCAGCGACCAACAGCGCAAGCCAGCGCAGGGCTGCTGCTGGCGCAGGAGTCCCACACCAACGCAGGATAGTGGGCAGTGTAAGCAACGCCACTGCCGATGAACCAAGCAACAGCAGGCCAAAAGCTGGCAGCCAGGGGCCAAGGAAACCAGCCCGCGGCGCATCGATGAGTGTGAGCAATGGCAACACTGCTGCTACCGGCAGAGCCAGCAGCAGCGCCGAGCGGCGTGCAAACCCACACACCCGTACAGTGCCCCACACCAGCACGACACCAAGCGGCAACCCGCCAAGCAACCCAAGATCTGGCAGAATAAAGCCAGTGGGCCGCACACTCCATAATCGCACCGATTGCGCCAATGCCACACCAATTTCATCGCGGCTATCGCCCTGGTTTTGCCAGGTGGGCGTATCCAGCCGTACCCGTAATGCGCCATCAGGTAACGCTGTGGGCGGCAGATAGACGAGATAGTGGGCAGCTTCACGGCGCAATCGGAAACTGGGCGAAACGCCTGGCCCATCGTAGCGCAGGGTGAGCAGCGTGGCAGGTTGCGATTGATCATGCTGCGAACGGTGGGAGGCGATTGTCAGGCCCAGAATGACGCCCCGCCGACCAAGACCAGGCATTTCAATCGTTGCATATTCGGTGCGCGACCAACGAAACAGGCCGTTTGGCCATTCGCCTTCGGTGGGATAAAAGCTCTGCAGGAATGGTTCATCGCTGAGCGAGCCACGGTTGACACCAACATCGAATACATAATTAGGTGGGAATTGAGCCACTAGCAGCGTGAGCAGGGCACAGAGCATGGCCAACGCAAGCGGACGCCAATCGAGTATTCCGGCGCGTATGGCAGCGAGGGTTGTTGCCGCACGCACACGTAATGGATCAATCAATAGCACACGTTTCCTCATGGGCAGCATTATACCGATTTTTTGTTTAATCGCTGCGTCGCCGAAAGATGGTGAGGGTTTCGTGCAGAATAGGGATAAATGTGCCAGTATACTGGGTGCGATTCGAGCTAACATTATGCTGGATTTTGACAATAATGCCTTCCAGGTTCGCCCGATCCAGCCGCGCAACATCAATGGTGAGTGGTTCGTAGCGCCCACGCCTTCGCAGATCGCCCATGAGGATCACCAAACGCCCGCCGGGGTTGAGCAGTTCATAGAAGCGCCGATAGCCAGAGCGCAGCATGGCTTGAAACATCGCCAGTGAACCCATCTGGCTGAGATCGCGTGGGTCATCGCTATAGATCTTCATATCGTGGTATGGTGGATGCCAGAAGATCAGATCGTAGCCAGCGCCGATCTCATCGTGCAGGCTGTCGGTGCCGCTGTGCAGATCATAGCCAGCATAGGGGATCTGCATGTCCGCGCAGACCTCGCGGCTGGTGCCGCCGCCCTCCATTGGATCCAGCACCGATTGCGGGGTATAGGTCGCACACAGATCGATCAGCATATAGCCCGAACAATTGCCGGGGTATTGATTATCGCCCCATGGGCCGCGGCCAGGGTAGCTGACAACACTTGTCAGTGGTGTACGACGGCGCAGATAGTTGGCAAGAGCCTGTGGATCACGCATAGATTAGTCAACATTCAGCCTGTGATTCGTACTGTATTCTATAGCAATTGTTCAATCAATAGATTTGGGATATGCAGATATGGAGGATCTCATGACGGTTGTCGTCTTTGGGAGCATCAATATGGATCTTGTCGTACGAGCAGTGCGGCTCCCAGTTCCTGGGGAAACCCTAATCGGGCATACGTTTTTTACCGCTCCAGGTGGCAAAGGAGCCAATCAGGCGGTTGCTGCTGCACGGCTCGGTACACGCACCCGTATGGTTGGGCGGATTGGGGACGATGTGTTCGCATCAGCATTACGCAGCAGCCTGGAATCCTATGGCGTTGAAACAGCAGCAGTTACCGATAGCCCTGGTCCATCTGGTGTGGCCGTGATTGCGGTTGATGATCAGGCCGAGAACACCATTATTGTTGTTTCTGGGGCAAATAGCCTGGTTGGTGCGGATGATATTGTTCGCCTGGAAGCAGCACTCGATGGCGCACAGGTACTTCTGCTTCAGCTTGAAGTGCCACTCGATGCGGTTCTGGCGGCGGCACAGGCCGCCAAACGACGAGGCATATTTGTGATACTCGATCCGGCACCAGCGCCGACATACAAACTGCCTGCCGAACTGTATGCGGCAGCCGATCTGATCACCCCGAATGAGCATGAGGCGATGCTCCTGACAGGATTCCCGATTGGCAATCCTGCAGAGGCCGAGCGTGCGGCCCGCGAACTCGTTGCGCGTGGCGTACAACACGCGATTGTGAAAATGGGCAGCCGTGGTGCAGTCTGGTTCGATGGGCACAGTGTACACACACTATCGCCATTTAAAGTGACAGCCATCGATACGGTTGCAGCAGGCGATGCGTTTAACGGCGGGGTGGCAGCGGCAATCAGTGAGGGGCTGCCATTGGCGGAGGCACTGCGCTGGGGCATGGCCACCGGTGCGCTATCGGTAACGAAATCCGGGGCACAGCAATCAATGCCATCGCGTGCGGAGTTACTGGTGATGTTGGGTTTGTAGAGCGGGTTGGGAGGGGCGGTTCGCGAACCGCCCCTCCATCGATCTGTGCTACTTGCGCGAACGCAGGCGCAGGCCAACGCCACCTGCGATTGTCATCAGCGCCAACACGGCCAACATTCCAAGCGGTGCGCTAGTGCCATCGCCGGTTCGTGGCAGTGCCGCTGGGACTGGATCGGCAACTGGGGCTGCTGCGGCAGATGCATCTGGAGCAATCACATACCACACATTACCAACACCCTGGCCTTTGGTCTCACCAGCTTTTGTGTCGGGTGTGTAGTAGTACAGCGGCTTGCCATTGTATGTCACCATGAAATTGCCATCTTCACGCATGATTTTACCGACGGTACCGCCGATACCCTCAAGCGCGACATCGATTTTAGCGCCGACCAGTAGTGGTGGCCATGCCGTGGCGCAGCCATCGTAACAAACCGTCTTGTTCTCGCTATCCTTCGTGAAGAGATACAACGTTCGACCAGCGCCATCGGTCAGAATCGGCCCGAGTGTTCCATTCTGAACAAGCTTCAATGAAACGCCCTGATTGCCAATGGTGGTTGTGTTGGGCTTGACAATGAACCAGACTTTGCCGACATTCTGGCCAATGACATCGCCAACTACCAGATCTTTATCGTAGTAATAGAGCGGCATGCCGTTATACATCACCTGCTGTGTGCCATCTTTGCGGGTGGTGACGCCAAGCAGATTGCCATTGACGCCCTCGCCCGCAATCGGGTTACCGTCCGTCAGCAATGGTGGCCAGGCAACTGCACACTTGTCGTAGCAGACACTTGCAGTATTGAGGATATCTGGGGTAAATCGATAGAGCGTTCGACCCGCACTATCGACCAGGATATTGCCGAGCGTTGGATGCTTAACGAAATTAACGACAGTGCCACCTGCATGGGTGACAGGCACAATCGCCAACATCATCACCAGCATCATCATCAACCCAACAAACCGTTTGCGAATCGTCGCCATTCCTGTCCTCCTACTATCGTTGCAACCATTGCGTTGGCAGTTGCCCAGAACAGACCTGTGCATCCTGCCGAGCATCCACACGAGGCATAGAGCCTATCTGCTAATGCATAGCGATCCAAGGGGTTGCCGGCATGCCCCCGAACCTTCCTATGCGCCGATATGGATGTTCCCTTGCTATGAAGGTATTCGTACAGAACAAAAAAACGAATCTCTTTGAACTACGACACTCATCTTGTTTTAATCTATTGTGCATTGAGGCAGACGACACTCGCGAACACGATCCATCACGCCCCTACAATGCGGTACAATAGAACATAGACAACTGCTCATGCAGCTACAATGTACAATCCTGAGTTTCGGTATATGCAATGTGGCAAATGTCATAAGGATGGACTCGATGATAACGCTGCAGCGCCACGCACGCTACACACTACCAGACGGAACCATTGTTATGGCTCGCTGTTGGGAAACTGGGATTGCGCCGCCCGAATGGAAGCTGCATAGCGTTGATCAGCGCAGTACACCGCTCTATCGGGTTGATGGCGAATGCCTCGAACGGTATATCTGGGATGCGGAAACCAATGAGCAGATCTGCGTGTTTTGCGATCTCGTACTCGATGATCTCCAACCGCTCTGATTGAAAACGAGATGTCAATGCGATACCTATCGCTTTCCACAAACTGGCAGTTACGCCAGCACGAAGCAGATCGTCCAGATCGGCCAATCGATGCAGATTCCTCAATCGCTGCAAGCGATGAGGGTTGGATTCAGGCAAGTGTGCCTGGTACGGTTCACGAGGCACTGATCGCTGCCGAACGGGTTCAGGATCCATTCGTTGGCATGAATGAAGAAGGTGCCCAGTGGATCGGCGAGAGCGATTGGCTCTATCGTTGTGTGTTTGATCTCAGCGATGAATTTCTTGATGCTGGCAACATTGCACTGTGCTGTGATGGCCTCGATACTATTGCGACGATCTGGTTGAATGGAATACAGGTGCTGGCGAGCGATAATATGTTCGTTCCGCAGCGTGTTGAAATCCGCGATCATCTGCAACCCGGAACGAATGAACTACGCATCCTGTTCGAATCGCCGATCCGAATTGGGCGCGAGCGCGAAGCCACCCACGGCACAATGGCTGTCTGGAATGGTTCGGCAAGCCGGGTGTATATTCGCAAGGCCCAATATCACTATGGCTGGGATTGGGGTCCGATCCTGTTAACATTCGGGCCATGGCGGGCAATACGCCTGGAAGCCTATGATGCGCGCATCGTTGAAATCGCCTGCCCGGCAGAAGTCGCTGCGGATCTGGCCAATGCCACGATAGCAGTGCGCGTCACTGTCGAAGATACTGCCGTGGCGGCATTACCGCTTGGCGCGCAACACGCCGCCCATCTGCTGGTTGCCAAGATACTGCTGTACGCCCCGGATGGCAGTTTGGCTGGTGCGGCGAGTATCGCCATCGAAGATAATAGCGCGGCGCACACATTCACGATTGAGCAACCGCAACTCTGGTGGCCACACAGCTATGGCGCTCAACCACGCTATTCCGTTGTCGTTGAACTCGAACGCGGCCAGGAACGGCTTGATGATCGAAAAATCGAGATCGGCCTGCGTCGGCTCGAACTGGTTCAGGAGCCATTGATCGACGAACCGGGCACGACATTTCTGTTCCGCATAAACAATACGCCAATCTTCTGTGGCGGAGCCAATTGGATTCCAGCCGATTCATTCACAACTCGGATCAGCGCAGAACGCTACCATACCCTGGTTCGGCAGGCGGCGCAGGGCAATATGGTGATGCTACGCGTCTGGGGTGGCGGAATCTATGAGGACGATTCCTTCTACGATGCCTGCGATGAACTTGGCGTGCTGGTATGGCAGGATTTCATGTTCGCCTGTGGCCTGTATCCCGCCACCGATTGGTTCCAGGCCAGTGTACGCGCCGAAGCCGAAGCACAGATTCGCCGCCTGCGGCACCATCCATCCTTGGCAATATGGTGCGGCAATAATGAGGATTACCAGATCGCCGTTTCGTTCGGGCGCTATGATTATACGGCTGCGCCTGATGCCAATTCGCCATTCCCGGCCCGCGCCATCTATGAGGGTGTGCTTCCCGAGGCGTGTGCAGCGCTCGATCCAGGCCGGCCCTACTGGCCTGGCAGCCCATATGGCGGGCCAGATGGCAACAGCCAGACGGAGGGAGATCGGCACACCTGGGATATCTGGCATGGGGCCACGGCACCATACCAGCGCTACCCCAACTATAGCGGTCGCTTTGTCAGCGAATTTGGTATGCAGGCGCTGCCTGAACTTGCCACGATTGAGGCATTCGCGCCACCAGAGGAGCGCTTTCCTGGCAGCCACACGATTGAATATCATAACAAGGCCGATGGCGGTATTCGCCGGATTGCGGCCTATCTCGCCGATAATCTGCGCCCGGTTGAATCGCTTGAGGATTATATCTATGCCACCCAATTCATTCAGGCCGAAGCACTGGCCTGCGCCTATAGCGGCTGGCGGCGGCGCTGGGGTGGGCCAGGGCGTTATAGCATTGCAGGCGCACTCGTCTGGCAGATCAACGATTGCTGGCCAGTCACGAGTTGGGCGATCATCGATTACTATATGCGCCCCAAACCGGCCTACTATGTCGTGCGGCGGGCACTTGCCGCGCTGGCAATTGGGTTGGCACAAACGCCAGATGGCGCACAGGCCTGGGTCGTCAATGGCACAACTGCCGCAATCGATGGGCGGCTCGAACTGCGAACCTGGACAATTACTGGCGAACTGATGGGCGTTGAACGGGCCGATGTCACCCTGCCAGCCAATCAGTCGCTTGAACTCGGTGCATTCGGGCTTGGAGCAGGCGGAACACTGGTCTTTGATGCTCGATTATTGGTCGATGGCAATGTTGTTGCGCGTGCATCGGCCTGGCCCGAACCCTATAAATATCTGCACCTGCCGGATCCAATGATTGTGCTAGATCTTGAGGATAGCGAAACGATTCGGCTGCGCTCCGTTCGCCCGGCCAAGGGTGTCGTCCTCTCGGCTGGCGATGGCATTGAATGGAGCGACAATATGGTTGATCTGATGCCGGACGATGAGCAGATCATCACGGCACGCGGCCTTGGGGATCGGCCAGTGCAAATCCGTTGGTTGCAGTAGCGTAGAGCTATCCGCCCTCAGCATTCAGCTATCAGAGCGGGCACCATAGTGTCATCAAAGGGTAGGGGCGGTTCGCGAACCGCCCGCGATGATAGTCAATTCTGAGCAGCGTGGGCGGTTCGCGAACCGCCTGCGATGATAGTCAATTCTGAGCAGCGTGGGCGGTTCGCGAACCGCCCGTACATCCTCGCATTATTGCTGGGATGGAATACAACCGTCGGCAAACAAGGAGCAAGTGATGCTCAGCGAGCGAGCGCAGCGATCAATCGAGGCAATCCAGGAAGATGAACGATTGCGTGGCGATCTTGAGGATTCCGCCGCAATTGCGCTGGTTGAATGGGCCAGTGCGCTTGCTACAACCATTGCCAATGACCCAAACCGCAGTGATAGTGAGGTCGATGCTGCCGTACAGTCAATCCGCAAGGCAGCCCGCAGCGCCAGCCGCAGTGGCACGAATGATCCGCAGCAGGTTGTTGCAGCAGCGAAAGCACTCACACACCAGTATGCCGATATTCTAGCGCCGACCGCAGCCGTCAGCAATCAGCCGTCAGCCATCAGTAGTGTTGAAACACCAGAGCAATCAAATCAGCCACATGCTTCTGGGCTGCATACGAATGAACCAGCAACTCCTGAGGCCGCGCCAGCACAGCAGGGGCTTGTTCGTTCGTTGCTGGAACGATTAACCAACCCAGAACCAGAGAGCCCATGACGCGTCGTAGAAAAAAACAGAACACTGGCATTCTGGCATGGCTTGCCCGTGCCGCAATATTCCTGATCATGCTTGTGATTGCAGCAATTGCGTTCACTGTTGATCAGGTCAAACCCACATCCGATACCCAGAACAGCCCGCCAACCCTAAGGCCAACCAGCACAGGGCGTACGGCTACATCGGCTGGGCTGATCAAAATCTACTTTACCACCCCCGATCTTGTGTACCCAGATAAGCGCGATCAGCGCAATGCATCTCCGCTCGAACAGGCAGTCATTGCAGATATCGCCGCAGCAAAGCGCAGCATTGATGTGGCGGTATTCGATTTTGACCTCAATGAGCTTGGCGAGGCACTGATTGCAGCAAAGCAGCGCGGCGTTACGGTTCGCATGGTGATCGACAGCGAGAACCTGGCGGCACCGGAAGTCTCAGAAATAACTGGACGACTGAGCAATGCTGGCGTACCAATCACCTTTGATGATCGCTCGGCATTCATGCACAACAAATTTCTGGTGATCGACAGCCAGATTGCATGGATGGGTTCGTGGAACATGACCGAGAATGATACGTTTCGCAATAATAATAATATGTTGCGGCTGCGCAGCCAACTTGCTGCTCGTTCATTCCAGGAAGAATTCAATCAAATGTTTGATGGTATCTTTGGGCCAAAGAAAGCAATTCACCAGCGTCCAGAGATCATTCTTGATCAGACGCCGATACGCATCTATTTTTCACCTGAAGACGGTGTAGCGAAGTATATCCTGGCAGAACTACAGCAAGCAAAGAAAAGCATTCGATTTATGGCATTTTCATTCACTGCTGATCCAATTGCACAAGCAATGATTGAACAAGCCAAGGCGGGCCTAACTGTTCAGGGTGTGTTTGAGCGCCAGAATGCATCGGGGACAGGAGCCACATTCGCGGAACTACAGAGCGGTGGGGTTGATGTATTGGAAGATGGCAGTTGCTATATTCTTCATCACAAAACGATCATCATCGATGATCGTATCGTCATCACCGGTTCGTATAACTTCACAAATAATGCTGAGCGTAGTAACGACGAATCGCTTGTTATTATTTCCGATCCAGAAGTTGCCAGCATCTATCAGGCAGAATTTGAGCGAATCCATACACAGGCAACATCGCCATTACGCTGCCAATAATACCGGATTCGCATAGATTCAGAAATCAGAGGTTAGAAACACAGCACTAACCTCTGGCTTCTTAGTGGTTATACTGCTGTTGCCTTCTTTGGGCGGCCCTTCTTCTTTGGTGCCGATGGTTCTGGAGTAGAAACTGCAACAACTGGCGCAGGAGTAGGTTCTGATGCCGATTTCGGCTTCCGACCCGGCTTGGATGTACTAATAGAGGACGATTCGACCTGTGTTACAGCAGCTGGTGCCGAAGCAGCAACAGTGGAAATTGGGGCATCTACGACACGAAAACGAAGATGTGTACCTTTTGTACGGCGAAATTCAAGAGCCACATTCTGCCGGTTTGCTGCTGCTTTCAGGCGGTTTCGTACCGTTAGGCGCTTTTCTTCGGGGGCCAATTCTGCAACACCATAATCGCCAATTGCATACTCACCTAGAATCGTGTCATATTCTACTTCAATCAGCTTGCGAAGCCCTTTGGTCGGGTTATCCAATGCCTTGACTTCATCCAGAGACAGCTTTCGAATGATTGGCATAGCACACCTCAAATAGTATAAACTAAAGATTACTGTTATATATCATATACCAAGTGTTCGATATCCGCAAGAGTCATCTTCATCATTGCTCTACACAGTATACATATACATCCAACAGAACAGCCCTGTTGATAGCAATTAACTACCCATAGCAGAACTTATATACACACACGATTCTGGGTATGATAGCGCATTCAGTGAACCCGAAGTCACTCGTATCTGTACTGCACCAAATGATGACTCTGTGTACAAACGATAGGTGCAAATGGTCTGTTATAATACTGTTCATCATTGAGTTTATCTTCTTTGCGGGCGAGCAATAGATCAAGGGAGCATGGCAATGCAACCAGCGACAGATACATTCCAAGCACGCCGACGGCTCCTCCGCCAGCAAATACTCGAACTTGCACTCATTGGCGCTAGCCAACCGCTGGATATTCTTTCGCGACAAATCGATGCTCTGCTCGAAGATGTGTTAGATGAGACGATAATTAGCCTGCCTGCGTTGGCGCTGACATCTGATCGAGACGAGGATGAGCGCGTTGTCGTAACGGGCATGGGCGTGCTTACGCCACTTGGTATCGGGCTCGAAAGCTTCTGGAATGGCCTTGCGGAGGGGCGCAGCGGCATTACGTCGATCAGCCTATGCGATCCCGGCGATTCGCCGAGCCGGATTGCAGGCGAGGTTCCTGGCTTCGATCCGCGCGCCTATCTGGAGGCCAAGGAAGCCCGCCGCATGTCGCGTGCGAGCCAATTTGCCATTGCTGCGGCACAGATGGCTATTGCCGATGCACGGCTCACAATTGATGATAGCAATCGAGCCGAGATTGGCGTATTACTTGGGAATGGTTCGACAGCACCACCCGATACTGAGGCGGCCATGCGAACCCTGATCGAGCGTGGATTTTCGCGGGTCAGCCCGTTCTATATCACCAGTGCATTGCCGAATATGCCAGCCTGCCAGGTGGCGATCCAATATGGCCTACATGGCTATAATACGACAATAGCAACTGCCTGCGCTGCCAGCTCACAGGCGATTGGCGAGGCTGCCGAGGTCATCCGCCGTGGCCATGCAACCGTGATGCTGGCCGGTGGTACGGAAGCCCCGATCTGCCAACTGACGCTGGCCAGTTTTTCTGCCTTGCGAGCGCTCTCGACGCGCAATGATGAACCGCAGCGCGCCTCACGGCCCTTCGATGCCAACCGTGATGGGTTTGTGTTGGGTGAGGGCGCAGGAATCCTTGTACTCGAACGGCTCTCGCACGCACGGCGACGCGGTGCAACGATCTATGCCGAAATTATTGGCTACGCCTCAGCATGCGATGCCCATCACGTTACGGCACCGCACCCAAATGGCGATGGCGCTGCACGAGCCATGGCATTAGCGCTCCATTATGCCCATATTGGCCCACAGCAGGTCGATTATATCAATGCCCATGCAACCAGCACATTAGTTGGCGATATCGCCGAAACAAATGCGATTCGGCAGGTTTTTGGTGAATATGCCTATAGTGTGCCAATCAGTTCGACAAAATCGATGATTGGGCACCTGACGAGTGCAGCGGGCGCGGTTGAGGCAGCAGCAACGATTCTGGCATTGCAGAATAATCTCATCCCACCAACGATCAATCTTGATCGGCCAGATCCACAGTGCGATCTCGATTATGTGCCGGGCAAAGCGCGTTCTGCCGACCTACGGATCGCAATGTCGAATTCATTTGGATTTGGTGGCGTGAATGGTGTGCTGATCTTCCAGAAGCCACAGGGGGTGTAGAGGTTCATGCGGCAAGCGGCAACAATCCACGCACACGCGACAGAACCATGTCGAAATCAAATGGTTTGTCTACGCAATCCGTGCAACCAATCGACTGAACACGCCAGCGGGGCACGAGTGTCGTAAACACGGTTGTTCCCAGAACTGGTGTATGCGCAAGCGGGGCGTGTGTTCGCAATTGGCGAACCGTCTCCCAACCGGGTTGGCCAGGCAACGAAAGATTGGCCAGAATGAGATCAGGCTGCACCTGCATCGCTCTGGCTAATGCATCCGGCCCTGGTAGTACCTCAAACACATCATAGCCAGTCGCCCGCAGCAGGCGGCTGAGGATGTCGCGGTGTTCGGCAGCATCATCAATAATCAGAATAGTCTGGAGCGCCATCTGGTTCCTCGGCAATCTAATCGGCGGGTGCTCCTATTAGATTAAATGCCACAGAGCACCAGATCGTTACGAGCTTTCTCGGCGAATTCTCCCCAATGGCGAAACGCGCGAAATCGGACGTGGGCGCGCTGGATGCAAAAGCGGAAATCGATCACCAAGCCGATAGAGTTGAGCCGAAGCACCTATCGAACTCATCCGCCCGATCAGCTCATCGGCGCGGACGCCAGCAGCGGCGATCAATACGACTTGTGCGCCTCCAGAGCGGCTAGATTGCCATCCAGCCAGATCGCCAACCCATGCCCCACCCAGATCTGTTGTCACCAATAACAGGGCTGCACCAGCGCTACGGGCGATTGGTGAGCCTGGCCCACGGGCCATAAGCCTGCCAGGTGGGATAGTACCAGTGGCCTGTGCATCAACGAGTGCTCCTAGTATTCTCCATAATTGCCGCGGCCCCTGGCTTGGCGTAACCACCCGCTGCTGGCCATCATTGGCGATCAAGCCAACCGATTGACCAACCGATAATGCCTGTGCGGCCAATGAGCATGCCATGACAACAGCAAGCTCCAGGAGTGTATCCGGCCCTTGTTGGTGCGGATCATCTGTGACGACCGACGATTGGCCATAGGACTGTTGTTCTTGTGGAGCATTTGCGAGCTGTGATCCATCTTGTTCCGTTTGCAGTGGCAGAACTGGAAACGAGCCAGTATAGAGATCAAGGGCGATCCAGAGTGCGCCAGCCCGTTCCTGATCGAATTCTTTGACCATGAGTTGGTCAGTTCGTGCAACAGTTGGCCAATGAATACGGCTTGGCAGATCGCCGGGAACGTATTCGCGTAACCCGCCAACACTTGGCGTGGCCATCTGTTGCAGCAGATCAGCGCGGGCCAATCCACCGCTCTGGCCACGGGGCGGGATGAGGTTTGGCACGCGCACAAGCGTCGGGTAGACAACAATCTGGCGTGGTTCGCCCTGACGCCATTCTGCGCCGAATATTCCTAGTGGATCAGCCAGACGTGCCGTTAATGGGCCGAGCGCATAGACACCACGGCGAGTGCAGTTGGCTATTGTAATCCAACGCTGGGTTTCGCCAGGGCCAGCCGCCGCAACACGCCGAGCACTATACCCAGGGACAGTCGATACATCATAGATTTGCAGCCACACAATCGGCAGGCGTGCCGGATTCTCTAACTCCCATTGTTCCTCAAGCTGATCACCAACCTCGGCCCAGGCACTTTTGAGCGTTCGCTGCAGACGGATGCTACGAGTCAGCATCCAGACCCATAGATAGCATGCGCCAATGATCATGAACCAAGCATAGGCCAGAAAAAACAACCAGCGATAGGGAAACAATAGGGCGAGTATCAGCACGATTGGGCCAGGCACAAGCGCCCAGGGCTGGCGCAAATGAACTCGCCCATGCAGCGTTAGCCGATCACGCCAGCGCTGGAGGAAGCTCTGTAGCGCAGCAGTGTTCATGAGCGATTGCCATCGAGCAGAGCTAGTGCAGCAGCACTGCTTGGAACAACCGTATACAACCGCCGATAGCGGGCATCGGTGAAACGTAATTCAAAGATCCGCTCGAATTGTTGCAGCAATGGATCGAAATAGCCATCGGTATTCACAATAATAATTGGTTTGTCGTGATAGCCAAGTTGACGCAGTGTCATGATCTCGATCAATTCTTCGAGTGTGCCAAAACCACCAGCCAGGGCAATAAAGGCATCCGCCCGATCATCCATGATCTGTTTGCGTTCCCGTAGTGTGGTGGTGACAATCAGTTCATCGGATTTGAGATACCCAACTTCTCGATCAAGCAACCCCTGAGGAATAATGCCGATCACATGGCCATCTGCCGCATGGACAGCCTCTGCAACAGCGCCCATCAATCCAACGCTGCCACCGCCATAGACGAGCGGCCAGCCACGCTGTGCGATTCCCTCGCCAAGGGCACGAGCATCCGCAAAAAAAGCCGCTGGAACCAGTTCACTTGATGCACAATAGACGCAGATGTTCATGAATGCTCCTCACTCAGACAAGCCCAGTACCTTGGCCATATTGATCCGTTGGAGCTTCCCAGTTGCGCCACGCGGAAGTTCGGCAAGAATATGGAATGCTTTTGGTACTTTAAATTCAGCCAGGAGCGCAGCACAATAATCGCGCAGTTCGCGCTCACTTACCTCGCTTACATTGGAACGCAACACAACGGCAGCATGCACCTCTTCGCCAAGGCTTTTATGCGGAACAGCGAAGGCCAGCGCCTCGGCAACGGCAGGGTGGCGCAGCAGCACATCATCAATTTCGAGCGGCGAAATCTTCTCGCCGCCACGATTGATCAATTCCTTGAGCCGGCCCGTCAGCATCAGATAACCATCGCTATCGATCACTCCTTGATCGCCTGTACGAAACCAGCCATTGACAAACGCTGTTGCATTCGCCTCTGGGTTATGTTCATAACCATCGACAACATTTGGCCCACGAACGACGACCTCGCCCTTGCTACCCTGGGGGAGCAACTGTCCTGTTTCGTCCATGATTGCGGCCTGCACCCCAAACCCATAGCCAACCGAGCCGGCTTTATGGGCAGCCGGTGGCAGCGGATTGGATGTCATCTGATGGCTGGCTTCGGTCATGCCATATGACTCAAGCACCGGTGCGCCAAATGCGGATTCGAGCCGTTCCATCACCACTGGCGGCAGCGGCGCACTGCTCGAACGGATAAACCGAAAGCGATTGGCGCGAATGATCTCCTGGTTGCGATCCGCTCGTGCTAACAGCATCTGGTGCATGGTTGGCACGGCGGAATACCATGTTGGGCGAAATTCCTGAACCCAGCCCCAGAATTTGAGTGCATCAAACCCGCTCGGGCAGACAACCGTACCACCAGAGGCCAGCGTGCTCAACAATGATGCGACAATTCCGTGGATGTGAAATAGCGGCATCACACACAGCGCCGTGTCGTTCTGCGTGAGTTGGTAGGTCTGGCCAATATTGAGAGCTGAAGCAACCAGATTCCGATGGCGGATCGGCACCCGTTTTGGGCGGCTGGTGGTTCCGCTGGTGTGCAAGATCATGGCAATATCATCGGCTTGCGCAAATGCTACCGGGCGGGCAGCGCGTGTACCGCGAACCAGGTTTAGCGTTAGCGTGCCATCCGGGTTGGGCAGCGCGTCGATCTGCAGCATATGTGGTGCTATTGCCGCATAGGCAGCCTCGACAGTTCCTGGCATGGCGATCAAGGCAGCGGCGTGGGTATCCTCATAGTAGAACGCAAACTCATCTGGTTTGTATTTCGGATTCAGCGGTGCTGCTGTTGCACAGGATGCGGCGGCCAGAAAGCTGATCACCATCTCGGGGCCATTCGCCATTGCAATGGCAATTCGATCACCACGCCCAAGGCCAAAGCCGTGCAACTGCTCGGCCAATGCAACGACATTGTTGTGCAACTGTTGGTAGGTAAGGCCTGGGCGATCTGGCGCAACAAGTGCGGGATGATCAGCGCTGCCACGCCCAAGCAGATCCAGAATTGCAGCGTTTAATGCAGGTGATGCAGGCGCAGATGTTGCTTGCTGATTCAATGTCCTTGTTCCTTGTACAAACATATGCCGCTGACATTATACTCCCAATGGGAGGTTCCCTTCTTCGCGGTTACGCGCCCGCGCCCTCGTCCAGGAACCGTTCGTTTCGCTGCGCGTTGGTTGTTTGCGGAGCTACGCGCCCTGGACTACAAGGGATGTTGGTGGCCCACCATCGCCCGTTGGTTATGCCACGGCTGCGGAGGGGTAACCATCGTGGCCAATTATGTACAGTAAACACCGATGAGGCAATGAACGTAGGGGCGAATCTCGTATTCGCCCGCCATGATGCCACATTGGGACACGGTGGCAACCTATTCGCGCGGTAATCCCTGGGCAATGTCGTCAATTGTAAGGCGTTCGCCATGAGCGACGGTGGACGCGAATATATCGGCGGGCAGCGCGATCCATAATCGCTCCCGAACGGCTTCGGCAATCATGCGCGCATCGCTGCCACACACCGGATGATGCAGAACAAATGCAGCCAATTCCAGTGCGGGCACCAACTGCTCGGTACGCTCACGCCAGCGCGCAATCGCTGCCATAGAATAGAGTGCTTTTGAGAGTGCACCAACGCGTAACGCCGTTCGGAGCGCGGTCGTCAGCGAACTCTGAGCTTCCGTCAGCCCATCGGCAAGTTGTTCATCCTCACAATAGGAGAGGCCCAATGTGGTCAGGCTATCGACATAGATCCACATATCGCCGAGATCCTGAGCAGCCGTGATCGTCTGGTGCAGCCATTTGCGCGCCTCGGCATAGTTGCTATTCAAATAGGCACCCCAGCCAAGATTTCCAAGCGCACGCGCAGCGCCCTGGGTATCACCGATCTGTTGGGCCATAGCCAGGCTCTCCATCCAGTGACTGCGGGCCGTCGGCATGTCGCCCCGCAACATAGCATCATTGCCAAGGTTGCGTAGAATACCGACCATCACGGCCTGATCGCCGGTGCGGGTCGCAATCGCCAAGCTCTCGGCCAGATACTCGCCACCGCGTTGAATATCGCCAAGATCCTCATATACACGGGCCAGGCGACTCAGCGCACGGGCGATATGCGTCTCATTCGCGTGTTGGCGAGCCAAGGCCAATGCCGCTTCGATTGTATCGCGTGCAGCTTGCAGATCACCCTGAAACCAGTATGTTTCGCCGAGTGAGAAATACAGCGTAATCTGGCGCTCGGGTTGCGGTGGTTCGAGCGTGGCCGCAACCTCAACAGCCTGGGCAAACAGGCTGCGCGCTTCCCGATAGGCGCATAGTTCTAGTGCACTGTCGGCGGCCCGTTCATAATACACAAGCGCCCGCGCCGATTCGCCAGCACGGTTCCAATGGTGGGCCAATAACTGATAATAGCGTTCAAGATCATTGGCATAGATGCGCTCAAACCACAGCGCCAAACTGCGATGCAGCGCACGGCGTTGTGCAAACAACATCAGATCATAGACAACTTCCTGGGTGATGGCATGCTTGAAGCGATAGGCTAGTTCCGGTTCAAGCGGCTCGGGTAGGGTCATGTCCTGCTGTTCAAGGGCATGCAGATATTGGGCGATATGCGGGCGTTCGTGTTCAAGCGGGTAGATCGCATGCAGCGCTCGCTCGGCAAACACAAACCCAATCACACTGGCCGTCTTGAGCGTCAATTGCTGTGCAGGAGTGAGTCGATCAATCCGGCTCGTAATCACGCCCTGGAGAGTATCTGGCAGGCTAAGGGTTCGCAGATCGCCGGCTTCGGTGTCAATCACGCATATATCGCTATGGATCTGCAGCAAGCCTGAGTCGCGCAGTGCATAGGCCAGTTCAGTGCTGAAGAAGGGGTTGCCCTGGGCTTTTTCCCAGATCAGATCAGCAACCAGTTCGGGAATTGCCGTAACACCAAGGCGAGCAGCGACAAGATGGCGCATATTTGCGAAGCTAAGGCTATCCAGCCGAAACGATGCATCGGCCAAGCAGCGAATGGCACCCATGCCCTCGGCAAAGGTATGGCCGATTGTTGGGCGGGCAGCAATAATCAGTAGCAGATGCGGCACGTTACGGGCCATCTGCTCGGCCAGCGCCCAGGAGGCCGAGTCGCCCCAGTGCATATCATCAAGAAGAATAATCTTGGGCGAGCGCTCTGTCGATGCACGAATACAGCCAACTAACGTCTGGCGGGTCTGCTCGGCACGTGCCGAATCGGAGAGTGCTGCGGTCGCACTATTATCTGGGAGATCGAGCGGCAACACGGTATTCAATAGCGGCGCACGCTCAAGCAGTTCTGGCTCAAGTTCCAGCAGATCGAGCATATGGCGACGGCGAGCGGCCTGATCACTAAGAACATCAATATCGTAGAGTTGGCTAAAAATTGTTCGCCATGCATAGTAGGGCGTTGCTTGTTCAAGTGCATCGCCGCCTCCAGTAAACACATTGATCCGCCGCGCAATCGCCTCACGAATAAGATCGGCAATCAACCAGGATTTCCCCATCCCAGCATCACCTTCAAGCACAATCATGGAACCATGCCCATCGCTCATCATCCGATTGAGCGCCATAATGATGCGAGCGCGCTCCTCCGAGCGGCCAACAACCTGGATCTGTGGGC
>Ga0163144_10011665_pt1 | contig 18566 bp, 19 predicted proteins | sample OliLak19BULKMAT1_FD_123175 | JGI IMG/M metagenome (GOLD analysis project Ga0163144, IMG submission 123175) | Freshwater microbial mat bacterial communities from Lake Vanda, McMurdo Dry Valleys, Antarctica - Oligotrophic Lake LV.19.BULKMAT1 | ecosystem: Environmental > Aquatic > Freshwater >... | reverse complement strand
CCTGTGAGTCTTTATATTGCGTGGTTATGGCGGCCCCGACCCAGAACTGACCCCGAGGCCGGTTGATCCGGCGTGTCAGTCATACCTGCGCACAAAGCGCGCCCCCATATCCCATTGCGCATTTTTTTCGGGGCTGCGTCAACGACTGGTTTCGGCATTCCATGACTAGTTTACGACATGGATGCGTCGCAAATCAAATTGGTCCTGCAGAATGCGTGTGGTCAGCCGATGCGCCGGAATGCCGAAGGTGATTTTCCGGTGAGGTGCTGGAAAGCGCGGGTGAAATAGGCCGGCGAGTTGAAACCCAGCTGTTCGGCAATCCTGCCGACCGGCATTCGCGTTTCGGCCAGAAGCTTCCGCGCCTCGAAAATCCGGCGATCCTGCAGAAGGGCGCTCGCCGGGCGGCCGCAGGCGATGTTGCAGCAGCGGGTCAGATGCGTGGGTGTCACGCCAAGCGCCGCCGCGAAATCAGCCACACCCATGCCGCTGCGAAAATTGCGTTCAAGGAGTGCCGTGTACCGCGCCACAAGACGCCGGGTGGCATCCGGCTTTGCCGTATCGGGCTCTGCCTTGCGGGCCTGACGCTCCAGCCAGACACCCAGAAGCCCGAGGTAATGCCGTGCTGCCCGTTCATGCGCCGGGACATCGCCGTCAAGCTCCCGCTGGATCGCATCGAGAAGCAGGTTCGCCTCATGCTGGGCGCTGGCCTCGCGGATGCGGAGGTGCAGCGGGGTTTTCGGCAGAACCACCACGGTCTCGCGGTCAAAGAACAGCGCGGTGCCGAACACCTGCGCCCCGGCCTCGAACCCGTGCATCACGCCTGGTGGAATGAAGATGGCATTGTGGGCGGTGTAGCCGCGCGTGACGCCGGAAACCGTAATCCGGCCCTGGCCCTTGGTGAACCACAAGAGACAAGGCTCCGAAATGGAGCGCATCGCCTCAACCCGCCAGCGACCGGCGGCCACAAGCCGGGTGACCGCGACAACGCGGCAAGGGGCAGGGGTTGGAACGGGCGACATGGCAACGGACTTTCGGAAGGCTGGCAGCATGCCAAAGCTTACGGTCTCTGCCGCTGCGGACCCAAGGCAAATCGCTCCCTTGTTCATCAACTTACCCACCGAGGTTGCAGAATCTTGTGCATAAGACTGTGGATAAGGTTAAAGGAATGATAACATTGGGCGTTAAGACCCTGTTAGGGAAGTGTTATCGTCTGCCAGCCCTGCATGTTCGATCTGAACCAGGTTCGCTGCCGCTTTGCGTATTGGCGGCTGGCGAGCGTCGCAGCTCCTGCAGCCTCTGTCAGGGTCAGCGCGCCATCCAGATGGGCCATCAGTTCCGCCGCCCCGATCGCGCGAGAGGCTGGGCGCGTGGGATTCCAGCCATCCCGGTTGGCCCGCACCTCTGCCAAAGCGCCGTCGTCCAACATCCGGGCGAATCGCTGATCTATCCGCTGGTTCAGCCACTCCGGCCTCGCCTCCTGCACCAGCGCTTCAACCTGGGTCAGGGGCAACAGCGGCGCGGGGGTCTGGTCTTGCCACCAGGCCAATCCGCGCCCGGTCGTGCGCTGCACTTCCCAGGCGCGCTGCACGCGAACCCCGTTCTGCACGTCGATCCGCGCGACGGTTTCGGGGTCAAGTACTGCCAGCATCCGCGCCTGGCCACCGGCGGCCATCAGCGCATCCGCCTCGGCCCGGACCTCTGGCGGCGTCACGGGAATGTCGGCCAAACCCCGGGTCAGCGCGGTGAAGTTGAGGCCGGTACCGCCGACGATCATCACCGGACGCGCAAGAAGCGGGGCAACCTCGCGTAGCCAATGGCCGACCGAGTAGGGCTGGTCAGGTGCGACATGCCCGTAAAGCGCATGGGGCAGGACCGCCTCATCCGCCTCGCTGGGCCGGGCGGTCAGGATGCGCCAGTTGGCATAGACCTGGAGCGCGTCGGCGTTCACCACGACCCGCCCGTCCCGCGCCGCAATTTCCATCGCAACAGCGGATTTGCCACTAGCGGTCGGTCCGGCGATCAGGACCGGCATCTCGCGCGAAATGGCGTTGATCTGCACCTTGCTTCTCCGGTTGAACCCGGCACCGTTTTGCGACATTTTGCGGGTCAGTCCAATGTCAAAACGATATGCAGGGGGGGCCATGACCGGAACAGCCAGCAAGACCGGTGCTACGGCCTACAGCCGCGTGATGCTCAAGATCTCGGGCGAGGCATTGATGGGCGATCTGGGCTACGGCCTGCATCCGCCGACCGTAGCCCGCATCGCGCAAGAGGTGAAATCCGTGCGCGACCTTGGTGTCGAGATCTGCATGGTGATCGGCGGCGGCAACATCTTTCGCGGCCTGCAAGGGTCGGCGCAGGGGATGGAGCGGACGACGGCGGACTACATGGGCATGCTCGCCACCGTGATGAACGCCCTCGCGATGCAGTCCGCGCTGGAAGAGATCGGCGTCTACACCCGCGTCATCAGTGCCATTCCGATGGATCAGGTGTGTGAGCCCTATATCCGCCGCCGCGCGGTGCGGCATCTGGAGAAAAAGCGGGTCTGCATCTTTGCTGCCGGGACCGGGAACCCCTATTTCACCACCGACACCGCCGCCACCTTGCGGGCCTCCGAAATGGCCTGTCAGGCAATCTTCAAGGGCACCAAGGTCGACGGGGTCTATGACAAGGATCCAAAGAAACACCCTGATGCCAGACGTTATGATACCGTCAGTTATGACGAAGTGCTGGAAAAGCACCTCGGCGTGATGGACGCCACCGCCATTGCCCTCGCGCGCGACAACGACCTGCCGATCATCGTCTTTTCCCTGGATGAACCGGGGGGGTTCAAGGGCATTCTGGCGGGGCAGGGGACGTATACACGGGTGCGGGGGTAAGATTGGATCGCGGCCGTCGTCCGGGCCGCGCACAAAGGATTACTGCGGAAGGATGCGCCGATGATCTTGCGACGGCGCATCATCCAGTCCGACCTCGCGCCGCAGCATGTCGAAAGCGATGAGGTGCGTCGCCCCTGAGATTCCAACCCCAAAGAGCGGGATCAGCGCCAGTGGCAGGGTGGCTATCGCGGACATTCTGGGGTCCAGGAGCAGCGTAAAGGTCAGTCCCGTTCCCACCGCCACCACAAAATCGGCGAAACCGAACAGATGGAACCGTTTGATCCGCGCTGCGGTTTGCGGGCCGAGTGCCGTCCAGGCGGCCAAAGCACCGGCCAGAAGATCGCCAGTGCCTGCAAGCAGCCAGAAGATGGCCGGCAGTTGATCGAAATAGCCATACCAGAAGAAGACGAGTGCTGCAGGTATGCGCCACGTATGCAATAGCAGGATTGGCCGATGACCTATGGTGTCCATCATATCGCGCAAACCGGGCGACAGTGCGTACCAAAGCGTCGGCACCAAGATGCCCGTGGCAACCAGCGCCGCAATCAGCGGCGGGTAGATCGCAGCAAGGGCGCCGGTCTGTGCCGCAAGAATCACTGCGGCTGCCCAGAGGGATCCAACCCAAAGAAGGCGCTTTATGAAGAAGGCTGGCCCGTGGTGGAACATGATTTGATCCTTTAAGGTGTAGTTGCACATATATGGGCAGAATGGGGGCAGTCGCTTGCGCGTTTACCTTTGGTCAGCTCATCAGGAAGAGTTGGTGTTTCAAGGCGGGCCAATCGGTCCTTGGCAGCTGTTTGCCGCTTTCATCCTGCGCGCGCTGCCAGATCGGCACCGCCTGCATCAGAAGGCTGCGGCCCGTTTCCGTCAACGCATGGTCGCGGTTGCGGGCATCCTTGGCGTTTGTCCGTTCCTCGATCAGCCCCGCGAGGAGAAGCGGCCGCAAGTTCCGCGTCAACGTGGTGCGATCAAGGCCGAGGGTTGCTGCCAATTTGGCCATCGGCACCGGATCGTCTTGCAGCAGAGCTGCGAGGATGGAAAACTGGCCGGAGGTGATTTTCAGCCCGCTGAAGGCGGCGTCATAACGGCGGGCGATGTGGCGCGCGGCCTTGCGCAAGGCAAGGCAGAGGCACTCGTTCCCGATATTGGCGGCTGTGAGGGTAGTTTGGGTCATGGCTCATGATTAAGGTGCATATGCACGTATGTCAAGGGGCAGCAATCAAACCATCTGCATCGCTCCCTCTGTACCTTGCGGTAAAGGCTTTGCTATACACTGCGCCAATCCGCAGAGGTGCGGGACGGAGGATGCGATGTCGGACGACCTGGAAATTGACCTTGACGCGATCCAGCGCCGGATGGACGGCGCGATGACGTCGCTCAAGCATGAATTCGCCAGCCTCCGCACCGGCCGCGCCTCAGCCTCCATCGTCGACGCGATCCAGGTCGAGGCTTATGGCCAGATGACCCCGATCACCCAGCTTGGCACCGTGAACGTGCCGGAGCCCCGGATGGTGGTGATCAACGTCTGGGACAAAGGCATGATCCAGAAGGTCGAGAAAGCCATCCGCGAAAGTGGCATCGGCATCAACCCGGTGACCGACGGTCCGTTGATCCGCCTGCCGATCCCCGAGTTGAACGAGGAGCGCAGGAAGCAACTGACCAAGGTCGCAGGCGGCTATGCCGAGAACGCCAAGGTCGCAATCCGCAACGTGCGCCGTGACGGAATGGACCAGATCAAGAAGGCCAAGGCCGCCGGGATGGGCGAGGATGACCAGAAGATGTGGTCGGAAGAGGTGCAGGACCTGACCGACAAGGCCATTGCCGCCATCGACCGCGCGCTGGAGGCCAAGCAGGCCGAGATCATGCAGGTCTGACCCGGTCGGGTCGAAGGGGGGCATCCGGTGTCGAAAGACCTCGCAACCGAGGCCGTGCTGCGGCCAGTGAACCATCTGGCCATCATCATGGATGGCAATGGCCGCTGGGCCACGAACCGGGGCTGGCCGCGCCTTGTGGGCCACCGTCGCGGGGCCGAACGGGTGCGCGAGATCGTCAAGGCCTCTCCCGGCCTTGGGATCAAATGGCTGACCCTTTACGCCTTTTCGACCGAGAACTGGAAACGCTCCACCGAAGAGGTTCTGGGTCTGATGGCGATCTTTGCCCGCTACATCGAGCGGGAGGCGGATCGACTTGCGCAGAACGGCGTGCGGTTGCGGTTCATCGGTGAACGCGGCCGCCTTGACCCAAAGCTCCAACGCATGATGGCCGGGATCGAGGCGCGGACGGCGGGCTGTGACCGGCTGAACCTGACCGTCGCGGTGAACTACGGCGGCCGGGACGAGATCGTCCGCGCGGTCCGAAACATTGCCGAGGCGGCGGCGGCAGGCCTTCTCGACCCCGCTCACCTGACCGAGGCCGCCTTTGCCGAACGGCTGGACACCGGCGGGCTTCCGGACCCAGATCTCGTGATCCGCACCAGCGGGGAAACCCGCACCTCGAACTTCCTGCCCTGGCAGGCCGCCTATGCCGAGTTCGAATTCACCGCGACGCTCTGGCCGGATTTCACCGCCGAGGAACTGGCCGCGGTCGTGCAGCGCTTTGGCAACCGCGACCGCCGCTTTGGCGGAACCTCGGCATGACCAAAGCCAAGGGGCCGGACCACCACGGCGACCCGGAAAGACCTGACAGCGCGGCAAAGTGGGGCGATCTGCACAGCCGGGCCCTCTCGGCGGGGGTGCTGATCGCGGTCGGCGTCGCCGAGATCTGGCTGGGCGGCACCATGTTTGCGGCGCTGGTGGTCCTGTTGATCGTCATCATGATCTGGGAACTCGCACGGATGACCGATATCTCTGCTTCGGAACCGAGGGTGTCGCCGATCCTGCACGGCGTCCTTGCCGGCGTGGCACTGGTGCTGGCGCTTTGGCTGCAGGGGTTCCTGGCAGATTTTGCACTGTGTCTTCCGGCGCTGATGCTTTGGCTTAGCCCCGGCCATGACCGTCCGCTGCGGGCGGTTTATGCGCTGGTGATCCTCGTCGCGGGCTATGCCCTGGTGGATTTGCGCGCCACCGCCGGGCCGGTGGCGATCCTGTGGCTGGTCGGCGTGGTCGTGGCCTCGGACGTGCTGGGCTATTTTGTCGGGCGCACGCTTGGCGGGCCGAAGTTCTGGCCGCGGGTCAGCCCGAAAAAGACCTGGTCCGGCACGATTGCCGGCTGGGTCGGGGGGGGCCTTGTCGGGCTTGGATTCGTGATCCTTGCCGGGGGGCATTGGCTCCTTCTGCCGCTGTCGGCGCTGGTGGCATTTGCCGGGCAGTTGGGCGATATCACCGAAAGCTGGATCAAGCGGCGGGCGGGGGTGAAGGACGCCTCCGCCGTCATTCCCGGCCATGGCGGGGTGCTGGACCGGTTCGATGCGCTGATCGGGGCGGTGCTGCTGCTGTGGGTCCTGCAGCCGGTTCTGGCGCTGGCGCCGCTGATGGCGGGGTAGGGTCATGCGCAGCATTTCGATCTTTGGCGCAACGGGGTCGGTGGGTGAGCAGACGGTTGATCTGATCAGCCGTGCCGGTCCCGGCACCTACCGCGTGGTCGCCTTGACCGGCGGGCGCAACATCGCCCGGCTGGCCGAGATGGCCCGCGCGCTTCGGCCAGAGCTTGCGGTCTGTGGCGACCTTGCCAACCTCGCCGAGCTCCGCGACCGGCTGGCGGGCACGGGCATCGCTGTCGCCGCAGGGCCCGAGGCGATTGCCGAGGCTGCCGACCGCCCCGCCGACTGGGTGATGAGCGCGATCGTCGGGGCCGCAGGTCTGGTGCCGGGGTTCCGCGCCTTGCGCCATGGCCGGACGCTTGCGCTGGCCAACAAGGAAAGCCTTGTCACCGCAGGGCCGCTTCTGCTGGCCGAGGCAGCCCGGCACAAGGCCACCATCCTGCCGGTCGACAGCGAGCATTCGGCGATCTTTCAGGCGCTTGTGGGTGAGGATATCGCGGCGGTCGAACGCATCATCCTGACTGCATCGGGCGGCGCCCTGCGTGACTGGCCGCTGGAGACCCTGGCCAAGGCCACGGTGAAAGAGGCGCTCGCGCATCCGAACTGGGCGATGGGGCAAAGGATCACCATCGACAGTGCCTCCATGTTCAACAAGGCGCTGGAGGTGATCGAAACGCGGGAGTTCTTTGGCGTTGCCCCCGATCAGATCGAGGTGATCCTGCATCCCGAAAGCCTGATCCACTCCATGGTCGGCTTCCGCGACGGGGCGATCATGGCGCATCTGGGCAGCCCGGACATGCGCCATCCCATTGGCTATGCGCTGAATTGGCCCAAGCGCGACGCCTTGCCGGTTGCGCGGCTGGACCTTGCGCAGGTGGCGACGCTGACCTTCCGCGCCCCTGACATGGCGCGCTATCCGGCGCTTCGCCTGGCGCGGGAGGTGATGGAGCGGCGCGGGCTTGCCGGGGCTGCGTTCAACGCGGCCAAGGAAATCGCGCTGGACCACTTCCTAGCCGGAGGTATCGGCTTCATGGACATGGCGGGCGTGGTGGAAGCCGCGTTGACCGCGCTTGACGGCGACATGGGGGCGGCAAATCTGCCGCAGACCCTTGAGGATGTGCTGGCAATGGACCATCTCACTCGGATCAGGGCGGGCGAGATTGCGCGCCGTATGGCAGGGAGCCGCTGAATGGATATCTTCGCAGCCATTGGCGGCACGGCCTGGACGGTGTTTTTCTTCATCATCGCCCTGTCGGTGATCGTCTTTGTGCATGAATACGGCCACTATATCGTCGGCCGCTGGTCCGGCATCCATTCCGAAGTGTTCTCGGTCGGCTTTGGCCCGGTCCTTTTAAGCCGCCGCGACCGACGTGGCACCCGCTGGCAAATCGCGGCGATTCCCTTTGGCGGTTATGTCAAGTTTCTCGGCGATGCCGATGCGACCTCGGTTCAGGCGGGCGACACCAGCGGGCTTTCTCCGGCGGAGCGGCGCCACACCATGACCGGCGCGCCGTTGTGGGCACGGGCGGCCACGGTGACGGCAGGGCCGGTCGCGAACTTCATCCTCACTTTCGTGCTTCTGGCCGGGCTTCTGGTGTTCACCGGCATTCCGCGCGATGTGCCGACGGTGGGGGCGCTGCGCGACTTTCCGCAATCTGGCCCTTCGCTTGAGGTCGGCGACGTGATCCTTGCGATCGAGGGTCGGGCGACGCCGGACCGCGAAAGTTTCGGTCAGGTGCTGGATGAGCTTCCGGCCGCCAAACTGGTGACCTACAGCGTGCTGCGCGATGGCAATGAGATGACCGTCACCGGACCGCACCCGTTTGCGCCGGTCGTTGGCATGGTGATCGTGCGGTCGGCTGCGATTGACGCGGGTCTGCAGGCCGGTGACGTGGTGTTGCGGGCGGCGGGTCAGGATGTCCTTACCTTCAGCCAGCTTCCCGAGATCGTCGCCGCCAGCAAGGGTGCGCCGGTTCCGCTTACGATCTGGCGCGCGGGGGAAACCTTCGAGCTGACCCTGACCCCCCGCATCCGCACGGTCGAGGACGAAACCGGCGCGTTCGTCGAGCGATACCAGATCGGGATCGGGGCCGGGCTGTTTTTTGAATCCGCCATGCGCGGCACCGGCCCGCTGGAAACCGTCACCCTGACGCTGGAGCGGATGTGGCAGATGACGGTCAGCACCTTCTCGGGTCTGTGGCATATCATCATCGGCGCGATCAGCACCTGCAACTTCTCGGGCGCGATCGGCATGGCGGAAACGATGGGGGATGCGGCCAGAAACGGGGTGGAAACCTTCATCGGCATGATGGCGGTCCTGTCCCTTGGGGTTGGTATTCTGAACCTGTTTCCGATCCCGGTCCTTGATGGCGGACACCTGGTCTTTCACGCGTACGAGGCGGTGATGCGCCGCCCGCCGTCCGACCGCGCGCTGCGCGTGCTGATGACCGTCGGCCTGAGCTTCGTACTTGGGATCATGATCTTTGCGCTGAGCCGCGATCTGGTTTGCGTCTGAACGGTCGACCAAGGCTTTGATCCGTTTTTGCAGGGCCCGGCACAAGATGTGGGAAAGTTATCCACAGGGACCGCAGGCTTTTGACAAAGCTTGGCTTTCCCGCTAGCTAGACTGGGTGTGAATGGAACGACGGGGACTGATGATGCAAGGCACCTTCCGCAAGCTACCAGGACGGGCGTCCTGCACTGGCGCGCGCGCACGTTTGCTGGCAACGGCAGTTTTCATCGGCACCGCAACAGCTTCGACCGCGTTCCTGTCACCTGCCTACGCCCAGACCTTCAGCTTTTCGAACGTGGTTGTCGAAGGCAACGAGCGGGTCGATCCCGCGACGATCATCGCCTATGCCGGAATCACCAGAGGGGACGAGGTTTCGGCCGCCGCGCTGAACGACGCGTATCAGCGGATTGCGAACTCTGGCCTGTTTCAGTCGGTGGACCTTGAGCCGCAGGGATCGACCCTGGTGATCCGGGTCACGGAGTACCCGATCGTCAATGTCATCAGCTTTGAAGGCAACAAGCGGCTCAAGGATGAAAACCTTGCCGAACTCATTCAGTCGGAGTCGCGCCGGGTCTATGATCCCGCCAAGGCCGAAGCGGATGCCGCCACCATCGCAGAATCCTATCGCGTTTCGGGCCGGATAGCTGCCAGCGTCACGCCCAAGATCATCCGCCGGTCCGACAACCGCGTCGACCTGGTGTTCGAGATCACCGAAGGCAAGGTGGTCGAGATCGAGCGGCTGTCTTTCGTCGGCAATCGGGCCTTTTCGGATCGCCGTCTGCGCCAGGTGCTAGAGACGAAGCAGGCCGGGTTCCTGCGGACCTTCATCCAGCGCGACACCTTCATCGCCGAGCGGCTGGAACTCGACAAGCAGGTCCTGACGCAGTTCTACCTCTCGCGCGGATATATCGATTTTCAGGTGACCGACGCCGGTGCCGAGGTCAGCCGTGAGCGGGATGCGACCTTTGTCACCTTCACCGTGCGCGAAGGCCTGCCCTATACCATCGGCAACGTGACCACCGTGTCAGAGGTCGAAGGCATCGATGCAGCCGAATTCGCGGCGGTGCAGAAGATTCGAACCGGCCAGACCTATTCGCCGCTGCTGATCGACAACAACATCACCCGAATGGAAAATCTGGCGCTGAAGAAGGGCCTGAACTTCATCCGGGTTGAACCGCGCATCACCCGTGACGATCGCGGTCAGGCCGTCGACATCGCATTCACCATCGTCCGGGGTGAACGGATCTTCGTCGAGCGGATCGACATAGAGGGCAACGCGACCACGCTGGACCAGGTCATCCGCCGTCAGTTCGGCAGCGTCGAGGGCGATCCCTTCAACCCGCGCGAAATCCGCCAGTCAGCAGAACGCATCCGCGCGCTTGGCTTCTTTGCCGACGCCCAGGTCGAATCCGAACCCGGGTCGGCCCCCGACCAGGTTGTGGTCAACGTCGACGTCGAAGAACAGCCGACGGGCTCGCTCAGTTTCGGGGTGACCTATTCGGTGGCGAGCGGCGCAGGTTTGAACATCGGCTTCTCGGAATCGAACTTTCTGGGTCGGGGACAGAAGTTTGCGCTGAACGTTACCACCGGCACCGACACGCAGGATTCGTCGTTCAGCTTTACCGAACCTGCCTTGCTTGGGCGTGACCTTAGCTTTTCGGTCGGGGCTTACTACAAGACAACGGAAACCGACAATTCCGTCTTCAATACCAGCAATCTCGGCTTTACCACCGGGATCGGTTTTCCCTTGGGCGAACAGTCCGATCTGAACCTGCGACTGCGAATCTCCGAAGACGAAATCTCTGATTACACCGGGGACTCGCCGATCCTCGAAAGAGAAGAGGCCCGTGGCGCGCTGCTCACGACGTCGATCGGCTATACCTATGAATTCGACTCTCGCGTGACGGGTCTGAACCCGACCACCGGCTATCTGCTCCGCTTCGGTCAGGACTACGCCGGTGGAGATACCGATTATGTCGAAACGACAGCCCTCGCCCTGGCAGAGACCAAGGTTCTGAAGGAGGAAGTTGCCCTTCGCGCAATCTTCGAAGGTGGCGCGATCGTTTCGCTTGGCGATGAGGGCAGCCGGGTGACCGAGCGTTACTTTGGCGCCAGCAAGATCCGCGGTTTCGCGCCCAGGGGAATCGGCCCACGCGACCTCGATGCGACGGACGAAGACGCGCTTGGCGGCAACTATTTCGCCGTGGCCCGGTTCGAGGCGGATTTCCCGCTCGGCCTGCCCGAGGAGTACGGGATCACCGGCGGGGCGTTCTTTGACGTCGGTTCGATCTGGGGCCTGGACGATACGGCGGGCTTTGGCGGCAACACGGTGGATGACAGCTTCAATCCGCGCGCGACGGTTGGCCTGTCGGTCTTCTGGACCACCCCAATCGGCCCGCTGCGCTTCAACTTTACCCGCGCGCTGGTGAAGGAAGATTACGACGAAGAACAGACCTTCGATCTGACCATCTCGACCAAGTTCTGACCATGCGCGGCGCATGGGGGTTGTCGCGCATCGGGCGAGGGCTTTCGGTCGTAGCCCTGGTTCTGACGCTGGGATCGGCCTGCACCGCGCAGGACGGCCTTCCGGAAGGTTTGCAGAAACCGGCAGGGCAAGTCCTTGTCCTTGATCAGGATCGCCTGTTCCAACAGTCGCGTTTCGGTCAGGCCAGCCTTGCGCGGGAATCCGATGCCGCGCGCGCGCTTGAAGCGGAAAACAACCGCATCCTGACCGACCTGATTGCCGAAGAACAGGCCTTGACCACCCGGCGCGCCACGCTTCCGCCTGCCGAATTCACCGCTCTGGCCGACGCATTCGATGCGAAGGCGGAACGGATCCGTACGGAACAGGATGCCAAGCTCGACGCGCTGGTGAAGGGGCGCGATGCCGACCGCACCGCCTTTCTGCGCGCAATCGGGCCGATCATAGGCCAGCTTATGCGCGAAAAGGGGGCGGCTGCAATTCTGGACGCCTCCACCGTGATTCTGTTCTCACCCGCATTCGACATCACGGATGAAGCAACCCAGCGCGTCGATGCGGTTCTGCCACCGCCCGCACCGACGGCGGTGCCTGAAATCACCCCGGTGCCAGACGCATCTCCCTGACCGTTGCGGAAGCGGCTGGGAACTTGTCACCCGTCCTGTGACTTGCTAGCAACTGCGAGGTGTGTCGAAGTGCCGGGGCTTGGCGGAGAAGGGGATGAAGATGGCTGCAACCGCCGTGACTGGTGCCGTAACGGGCGCCGATCTTGACCTGATCCAGCGGATCATTCCGCACCGCTATCCCTTCCTGTTGATCGACAAGGTGCGCGACATCGTGGTCAACGAGTCCTGCGTCGGTATCAAGTGCATCACCTTCAATGAACCGCAGTTTCAGGGCCATTTTCCCGGAATGCCGATCTTTCCCGGCGTGATGATCATTGAGGCGATGGCACAGACCTCTGGCATCCTCGTCGGCTTGTCGATGGACCTTGTCGACAAGAACGCGAAGGTTTTTTTCATGGGGGTCGACGGCGTCAAGTTCCGCCGCAAGGTGGTGCCGGGCGACGTGCTTGAATTGCACGTCAGGGCACTTCGCGGCGGTGGGCGGGTGTGGAAGTTTGAAGGCCGGGCCGTCGTGGAAGGCGAGGTGGCCTGCGAGGCAACCTTCATGGCGATGTTCGACGTGCCGCGATCGTGAGCATGGGGGCATGACGATCCACCCGTCTGCGCAGATCCATCCCTCGGCTGTGGTCGATGCCGGTGCCAGCATCGCCGATGGGTGCAGGATCGGCCCGTTCTGTCTGGTCGGGTCCGAAGTGACCCTGCAGGCGAACGTCACGCTCAAATCGCATGTTGTTGTCACCGGCTGGACCGAGGTTGGGGCGGACAGCGTGATCTTCCCCTTTGCCACTGTCGGCGAGGTCCCGCAGGACCTGAAATACCACGGTGAGCATACCAGGCTGATCATCGGCAAGCGGGCCCGCATCCGTGAGGGGGCCACGCTCAACACCGGGACGGACGGTGGCGGCGGGGTCACCCGGGTCGGGGATGATTGCCTGATCATGACCGGCGCGCATGTCGGCCACGACGCCCAGATCGGCGACCGGGTGATCCTGGTCAACAATGTCGCCATCGCGGGGCATGTCGTTTTGGGTGACGATGTGATCGTCGGCGGGCTGTCCGGCATCCATCAATGGGTGCGGGTCGGTCGCGGGGCCATCATCGGTGCCGTGACGATGGTGACCAATGACGTGATCCCCTATGGCCTTGTTCAGGCCCCACGGGGGGAACTGGACGGGCTGAACCTCGTCGGTCTGAAGCGTCGCGGGATCGACCGGGGGGAAATCACCGCGCTGAGAGCGGCGTATCAGACGCTCGCGCAAGAGGATGGCAGCTTCATCGACCGGGCCCGCAAGCTGGCCGAAGAAAGCGACAGCCCTCTTGTCCGCGAGATTGCCGATTTCATCCTGACGAAATCCGACCGGAGTTTCCTGACGCCAAAGGGTGGCCGGTGACTGTCGCGCTGATCGCGGGGCGGGGCGCGTTGCCTTTGGCTCTGACCTCCGCCATGCCTGAACGGCCCCTGGTCGCCGCATTGGATGGCTTTGTTCCAGACGGGTTGGTGCCGGATGTCACCTTCCGGATCGAAAGACTGGTGCCGTTTTTCCGCTTGCTGGAAGACCGGGGGGTGACGCAGGTAATCTTTGCCGGGGCAGTGACGCGGCCGCATCTAGACCCGGCGCTGATCGATCCGGCAACGGCTCAGCTCGTACCGACCCTGATGGCGGCAATGCGGGGCGGGGATGATGCAACGCTGCGCGCGGTTCTGGGCGTGTTTGAGGATTTCGGCTTTGCCGTGATGGGCGTACCGGAGGTGGCCCCCGACCTTGTTCCCGGCGAAGGCATCCTTGCGGGCATGGTGACCGAAACGGAGCGCGCCGACGCGGCCCGCGCTGCGGCGATTGTCGCGGCTCTGGGGGCGGTGGATGTTGGTCAGGGTGCGGTCGTGCAGGAAGGTCTTTGTCTGGCCACAGAGGCCTTGCCCGGAACGGATGCCATGCTGCGCTACATCGCCGACCTCGGGCCATTGCGGCCGACCTGCACGCGAACGCGGGGGCTGTTCTACAAGGCCCCCAAACCGGGACAGGATCGTCGCGTCGACCTGCCGACCATCGGCCCCGAAACGGTGGCACTTGTTGGTGCCGCACGCCTTGGCGGGATCGCCTGGGAGGCGGGTGGGGTCATCTGCCTCGATCTTCCGACCATGATCGACGTCGCCAAGGATGAAAGAATCTTCTTGTGGGCGCGCGGTCCGTGAAGCTTTTCCTCATTGCCGGGGAACCTTCGGGCGACAGGCTCGGGGCGGCTTTGATGTCGGGCCTGAAGGCGTTGCAGCCGGACGTCAGGTTCTCCGGTATCGGCGGTCCGCTCATGCAGGCCGAGGGGTTGGTAAGCCTTTTCCCGATGGAAGAGCTTTCGGTGATGGGGATCGCTGAGGTGTTGCCGAAGTATCTTCATCTCAAGCGTCGCATCCGGGAGACCGCCGCCGCGGCATTGGCCGAAGGGCCGGCGGCATTGGTGACCATCGACAGCCCAGATTTCTGCTTGCGGGTCGCAAAGCTCGTCAAGGCCGAGCGACCGGGGCTTTGCACCATCCACTATGTCGCCCCCTCGGTCTGGGCCTGGCGACCGAAACGGGCGGCGAAAATGGCACGGGTCATCGACCACGTTCTGGCGCTTTTGCCGTTCGAGCCATCCTACATGACCGCCGCCGGGATGACGTGTGATTTCGTCGGTCATCCGGTGGTGGCCGAACCTCTGGCCTCGCTGGATGAGGTTTCGGCCTTCAAGGCCAAAGGGACAGCCCCGCTCCTCCTCACCCTGCCTGGATCGCGGCGGGGTGAGGTAACACGCCTTGCTCCGGTCTTTGGTCAGGTGATCGGGCGGCTCAAGGTGGCGCATCCCGGCCTGCGGGTTGCCCTGCCCACCGTGCGCGGCGTGGCGGGGCTGGTGCGAGAGCTGACGGCAGACTGGCCGGTCTTGCCCGAGATCATCGAGGACATTGCCGATAAACGCGCGGCCTTCGCAGCGGCCGATGTGGCGCTCGCCGCCTCTGGCACCGTGTCGCTGGAGCTTGCGGCCAACGCCTGCCCGATGGTCGTGGCCTATGACATGCACCCGTTGACTCTGTGGCTGATGCGGCGGGCGGCGCTGATCGACACGGTGACGCTGGTCAACCTCGTCTCCGATACCCGCGTGGTGCCGGAATTCATCGGCCCGGAGTGTCGGGCTGACCGGATCGCCCCTGCGCTCATGGCTCTCCTCGCCGATCCGACCGCGCAGGAGACCGCGATGGCCCTGACGATGGAGCGGCTCGGCAAGGGCGGGGAGGCTCCCGGCGTCAGGGCCGCGCGGTCGGTTCTGGCGGCGCTGGCAGGGCGTCAGCCCTTCCAGACCCAGCCGCCACCGAATACCCTGCCGCCCTCGGGGGCGTAGAACACGCAGGCCTGCCCGGCCGACACTCCGTCTTCGGGTGCAATCAGTTCCACTTCGGCGGTGGTCGGACCTGTGGGCCGGATGATCGCCGCACGTGGTGGGCGGGTGGAGCGGACCTTGACACTCATATGCCACTCCGGCTGGCTGTCAAACGGCGCATCGCCCAGCCAGTTGATCTCACGCACCGGCACGATCCGGGTGGAAAGCGCCGCCTTCGGCCCGACGATCACGCGGCGGGTCGCGGGGTCCAGCAGCACGACGTAAAGCGGGGTTTCAAGCCCGCCGATTCCCAGGCCCTTCCGCTGGCCGATGGTGTAATGGATCACGCCGCGGTGTTCGCCCAAGGGGTTGCCGTCCATGTCCACGATCTCACCCGGATCGGCTGCCCCTGGACGCAGCTTTTCGATCACCGCCGCATAGTCGCCGTTCGGGACAAAGCAGATGTCCTGGCTGTCGGGCTTGTCGGCCACCGGCAGTCCATAGCGCTGCGCAAGCGCCCGGGTTTCGGCCTTGGATGCCAGATGCCCGAGCGGAAAGCGCAGGTAGGACAGTTGTTCCGCCGTGGTCGAGAACAGGAAATAGCTCTGGTCGCGGGCCGGGTCGGCGGCCTGATGCAGTTCCGGTCCCATGGACCCCAGTTTGCGCTGGATGTAGTGCCCGGTCGCCATGCAGTCGGCCTCAAGGTCCTTGGCGGTGGCCAGAAGGTCCTTGAACTTCACCCGCTCGTTGCAGCGGATGCAGGGCACCGGCGTGGCACCCGCCAGATAGGCGTCGGCAAACTCCTCGATCACCGCCTCGCGGAAGGTGTTTTCATAGTCGAGGACGTAATGCGGAAAGCCCATGGTTTCGGCCACGCGCCGCGCGTCACGGATGTCACGCCCGGCGCAGCACGCCCCCTTCTTGGCGAGGGCCGCCCCGTGATCGTACAGCTGCAACGTCACGCCGACCACATCGTAGCCTTCGTCGGCCAACCCTGCCGCGACGACAGAGCTGTCTACACCCCCAGACATGGCGACGACCACCCGCGTTTCCGACGGAGGTTTCGGCAGGCCCAATGAATTCAGGCCAAGGGAGTTCAGGGCAACGTCGCGCGGCATGGGACTGGTCCGGGTTTCAGGAATGTCAGGGAATATATGAAAATGCTGTGCACTCTCAATCCCCAGTTTCAAGGTTGATTAAGCCTGTTGCGGCAAGACTGCGGCATGAGGATGAGGGAAAACCGATGTTCCTAAAACGAGTCGATGGTCCGCGCCAGGTCACCCTGCCGGACGGCAGCCATTTGTCGCGGGCCGATCTGCCCGCGCCTGACACCCGGCGGTGGGTGGCCAGCCGCAAGGCTGTGGTGGTGAAAGCGGTCACCTACGGTCTGATCACCCAGTCCGAAGCGCTGGAGCGGTATGCGCTGTCAGAGGAGGAATTCACCCTTTGGCGGACGGCCGTGGAACGTCATGGCGATCACGGCCTGAAAGTCACGTCGATCCAGAAATATCGACAACTTTAGATTGTTTTTGAGTGACGCCTTGGCAAAGTAACCGCCAGTTAACCATTACCGCCCAATGTCATTAACGGTGATGATGAAACGGCGGGGACCCCGACACATGCGCGTTCTGCTTATCGAAGATGATCCGACGACGTCGCGCAGCATCGAAATGATGCTGACCCATGCGAATCTCAATGTCTATTGCACCGACATGGGGGAAGATGGCGTCGATCTGGCCAAGCTTTATGACTATGACCTGATCCTTCTCGACCTCAACCTTCCGGACATGAGCGGGCATGAAGTGCTGCGCCAGGTCCGTCAGGCGCGGGTGACGACGCCGATCCTGATCCTGTCCGGGTCGGACGATACGGAAAGCAAGCTCAAGGGGTTCGGCTTCGGGGCGGATGACTATCTGACCAAACCCTTCCATCGTGAGGAGTTGGTCGCGCGCATCCACGCCATCATCCGCCGGTCCAAGGGGCACAGCCAGTCGGTGATCAAGACCGGCAATATCGCGGTCAATCTCGATGCAAAGACCGTGGATGTCGACGGCAAGACGGTGCATCTGACCGGCAAGGAATACCAGATGCTGGAACTGCTCAGTCTGCGCAAGGGCACCACGTTGACCAAGGAGATGTTTCTGAACCATCTTTACGGCGGCATGGATGAACCGGAACTGAAGATCATCGATGTCTTCATCTGCAAGCTGCGCAAAAAACTGGCCGAGGCGACGGGGGGTCACAACCATATCGAGACCGTCTGGGGCCGGGGCTATGTGCTGCGCGATCCGGTCGGGTCCGTCCCGGTGCCAAAGCTTGCCGCCAGCGCCTGATCAGTCCTGACCCTAGCTGGTCTTGACCCCGGATTGTCCTGACCCCGACTTGTCGTGACAATGCCGCAGCCCTAAGTTTTGGGGTCAAGACTGAGGAGGGCGGAATGAGCGGGACAGTTGGGCGTCCAGTGGCGGACATGACCGAAGCCGAGGCCGCCCTGGAATGGGCGGACCTCGTGCAGGTCGTGCTTGCAGCCAACACCGCTTATCATCGTGACGACGCTCCAGTGCTGGAGGACGCCGAGTATGACCGGCTGAAACGCCGGTTGGCAGCACTCGAGGCGGCTTTCCCAAGCCTAAAGGCTGCAATATCCGGGCCTAGCCCGACGGCCATGGTCGGCGGGCCGGTGGCGGATGGCTTTGGCAAGATCACGCATCGGGTGCCGATGCTCAGTCTGGAAAACGTCTTCGAGTCCGAGGACGTGGCCGATTTCGCCGACCGCATCCGCCGCTTTCTAGGTCATACCGAAGCGCTTGTGTTCACCGCCGAGCCGAAGATTGACGGTCTGTCCCTGTCGCTGCGCTACGAAGCGGGGGTCCTCCGCCATGCCGCGACGCGCGGCGATGGCGCGGTGGGAGAGGACGTGACCGAGAACGCCCGTACCATCGCCGACATCCCGCAGACCCTGACAGGCGCGCCTGAAACCGTGCCAGCGGTGCTGGAGGTGCGGGGTGAGGTCTACATGTCCCACGCCGACTTTGCGGCCCTCAACGCGCGTCAGGTGGCAGGGGGGGACAGAACCTTTGCCAACCCGAGGAACGCGGCTGCAGGGTCGCTCCGCCAGCTTGACCCGGCCATTACCGCCAGCCGACCGTTGCGGTTCTTTGCCTATGCCTGGGGCGAACTTTCCGCGCCGCTGGCTGCGACGCAGTACCAGTCGATCCAGCGCCTGCACGACCTCGGCTTT
>Ga0163144_10011664_pt1 | contig 18567 bp, 14 predicted proteins | sample OliLak19BULKMAT1_FD_123175 | JGI IMG/M metagenome (GOLD analysis project Ga0163144, IMG submission 123175) | Freshwater microbial mat bacterial communities from Lake Vanda, McMurdo Dry Valleys, Antarctica - Oligotrophic Lake LV.19.BULKMAT1 | ecosystem: Environmental > Aquatic > Freshwater >... | reverse complement strand
CACCAAGCTGCCCGACTCGACCGTCGCGGGCCGAGCCACCGTGCTGATCTTCCCCGACCTCAACACCGGCAACAACACCTACAAGGCCGTGCAGCGCAGCGCGGGCGCGATCGCCGTCGGGCCGGTGCTGCAGGGGCTGGCCAAGCCGGTCAACGACCTGTCCCGCGGGGCCACCGTCGACGACATCGCCACGACGATCGCCGTCACCGCGATCCAGGCGCAGGCCGTGAGGCCGGCATGAGTGTGCTGGTCGTCAACTGCGGGTCGTCGTCGGTGAAGTACGCCGTGATCGACCTCGACGACCGGCGGCCGCGGTTCGAGGGCCAGGTCGAGCGGATCGGCAGCGACGTCGCCGGCCACGCCGAGGCGTTACGGACGGTCGAGACCGAGGTGTCCGACCACCTGGCCGGTTCGGGTGCCGGGGCGCTGACGGCCGTCGGTCACCGCGTCGTCCACGGCGGGACGGTGTTCACCGAACCCACCGTGCTCGACGATGACGTGATCGTTCGGATCGAGGAGCTGGCCGTGCTCGCGCCGTTGCACAACCCGGCGAACGTGCTCGGCATCCGCAGCGCCCGTGAGGCGTTCGGCGATGTCCCCCACGTCGCGGTCTTCGACACCGCGTTCCATGCCACGCTGCCGGCGGCCGCCCGCAGCTACGCGGTACCACGGGAGTGGGAACACCGATACGGCGTGCGCCGCTACGGGTTCCACGGCACCTCCCACGCCTACGTCTCCCGTCGGACGGCCCAGTGGCTGCAGGCCGAGCGGGGCGTCGACCCACTGCGGTCACGGATCGTTGTGCTCCATCTGGGCAACGGCGCGAGCGCCTGTGCCGTCCTCGGTGGTCGCAGCATCGACACCTCGATGGGCCTGACGCCGCTGGCCGGGCTGGTGATGGGGACGCGCTCGGGAGACATCGACCCCGCCGTCTTCGGCCACCTCGATCGGGTGGCGGGAATGGCGCCCGCCGATGTCGAGACGGCGCTCAACCGCGAGAGCGGCCTGCGTGGCCTGGCCGGCGAGTCCGATCTGCGCGCAGTCAGCGAGCGCGCCGATGCCGGGGACACCGACGCTGCCCTCGCGCTGGACGTGTACTGCCACCGGACCCGGCACTACCTGGGCGCGTACGCGGTGGCTCTCGGGGGCCTGGACGCAATCGCCTTCACTGCCGGCGTCGGGGAGCATTCGGTGGGTGTCCGGCGCCGGGTGCTCACGGATCTGGACTGGCTCGGCATCGCGCTGGACCCGGTGCGCAACGCCGGGCCTGGCGGCGGTATGCGACTGATCAGCGCCGACGACGGAGCCGTCGCGGCCCTGGTCGTGCCGACCGACGAGGCGGGAGAGATCGCTTCGCAAGTGGCGGCCACGCTTCGCCGGTGACCCGCCGCGGGTGCTCGGCGACGCTGCGTCCACCAGTAGTCGACCCGTAATCGACCGCTGGTCGACCAGTACGCTCCAGGCGATGTCCAGCAGCCGCGACCTGCCGTTCTCGGCGGTCCTCATCGCCAACCGGGGCGAGATCGCCGTCCGGATCGCCCGTGCCTGCGCCGATGCCGGCCTCACGAGCATTGCGGTGTACGCCGACCCCGATGCCGATGCCCAGCATGTCCGCGCTGCCGACGAGGCCTTCGCGCTGCCTGGCCAGAGCGCGGCCGAGACCTACCTCGACATCGACAAGCTGATCGATGTCGCGCGCCGGGCGGGCGCGGACGCGGTCCATCCGGGGTACGGCTTCCTCGCCGAGAACGCCGACTTCGCCCGCGCCGTCGTCAAGGCCGGGCTGGTGTGGATCGGTCCGCCTGCCGACGCGATCGAGACTCTCGGCGACAAGGTGACGGCCCGGCACATCGCCGCGAAGGTCGGCGCGCCGCTCGTCGCCGGCACCGCCGACCCGGTGTCCGGCGCTGCCGAGGTCGTCGCGTTCGCCACGGAACACGGCCTACCGGTGGCGATCAAGGCCGCGTTCGGAGGCGGCGGCCGCGGCCTCAAGGTGGCGTGGTCGATCGCCGAGATCCCCGAGCTGTTCGAATCCGCCGTGCGCGAGGCCACGTCCGCCTTCGGTCGCGGCGAGTGCTTTGTCGAGCGGTACCTGGACCGGCCGCGGCATGTCGAGACACAATGCCTGGCTGATGCCCACGGCGACGTCGTGGTCGTCTCGACCCGCGACTGCTCGTTGCAGCGACGGCACCAGAAGCTCGTCGAGGAGGCCCCGGCCCCCTTCCTGTCGGCCTCACAGCGGGCCGAGCTGTACCGGGCGAGCAAGGCCATCCTTGCCGAAGCCGGGTACGTGGGCGCCGGGACGTGTGAGTTCCTGGTCGCCCGGGACGGCACCATCTCCTTTCTGGAGGTCAACACCCGGCTCCAGGTCGAGCACCCCGTCAGCGAGGAGGTCACCGGGCTGGACCTGGTCCGCGAGCAGTTCCGGCTCGCCGCGGGGCAGCCGCTCGGCTACAGCGACCCCGAGATCCGCGGCCACTCGATCGAGTTCCGGATCAACGGTGAGGACCCCGGCCGTGGTTTCCTGCCGCAACCGGGACCGGTCCGGGTCTGGCAGGCGCCATCCGGCCCGGGCGTGCGCGTCGACGCCGGCGTCGAATCGGGCTCGATGGTCTCCGGCGCCTTCGACTCGATGCTCGCCAAGATCATCGTCACCGGCGCCGACCGGACACAGGCGCTGCAGCGGGCGCGCCGGGCACTGGCGGAATGCCGAGTCGAGGGGTTGCCCACCACTCTCGGGTTCCACCGCAGCGTGCTCGCCGACCCCGCCTTCGCACCCGTGGATCCCGAGCAGGCCTTCGCCGTGCACACCCGGTGGATCGAGACCGAGTACGACAATCAGGCGCAGCCGTGGTCACCCGACCCGCCGGGTGCGGGGGCAGGGAGCGATCCGGCCGAGGCATCGCCGCGCCGCCGGGTGGTCGTTGAGGTCGACGGGCGGCGACTGGAGGTCGTGCTGCCCGGCGGGCTCTTCTCCCTGCCGCCGACCGCGACCGCCGCGCGGCCCAGCGGGAGGTCGCGGCGGGGCGGCGCGAAGTCGGCGGGGCCCTCCGGAGCCGCCCTGGTCTCACCGATGCAGGCGACCGTGGTCAAGCTCGGGGTGAGCAACGGGGACACCGTGGCCGAGGGCGACCTGATCGTCGTCCTGGAGGCGATGAAGATGGAGCAGCCGCTACTGGCCCACCGCGCCGGCACGGTCAGCGCGCTGTCGGCCGCTGTCGGTGACACCGTCACCTCGGGCACCCTCATCTGCGAGATCGACTGACCCTCCCGCCCCTCCCCGCCATTTGTCGACAAATGGCGCCTTGGGAAGCCCCCCACGCGGCCATTTGTCGACAAATGGCGGGGAGGGGGAGGGGGAGGGCGGTCAGGCGAGCGGGGTGGGATGCAGCCGACGGGCCGCCTCGGCGATGGAGCCGGACAGGCTCGGGTACACGGTGAAGGAGCGGGCCACCTGGTCCACGGTCAGCCGGTGCTCCACGGCCAGCGCCAGCGGGTGGATCAACTCACTCGCCCGCGGTGCCACGATGACCCCGCCGATGACGGTTCCCGATCCCGTGCGGCTGAACACCTTGACGAAGCCCTCGCGGATCCCCTGCATCTTGGCCCTGGGGTTACCCGCCAGGTCGAGGCGCACCACGTCCCCCTGCGCGGTGCCTGCATCGATCTCGGCCTGCGACCAGCCCACGGTGGCGATCTCGGGACTGGTGAAGATGTTGCTCGACACCGTCTTCAGCGACAGTGGCTGTACCGCGTCACCCAGCGCGTGGCGCATCGCGATCCGGCCCTGCATCGCGGCGACCGAGGCCAACGCCAGCACGCCCGTGCAGTCCCCCGCTCCGTAGACGCCACGCGCTGTGGTCCGTGACACGCGGTCGGTCTCGATGTGGCCACTGCCTCCGAGTCGGACACCCGCCTGTTCCAGGCCCAGCCCGGCAGTGTTCGGCACCGATCCCACCGCCATCAGGCAGTGACTGCCCTCGATGGCGGTGCCGTCCGACAGCGTGACCACGACGCCGTCGCCGCGCCGCACCACGGACTCCGCCCGGGATCGTGACCGCACGTCCATGCCCCGCCGCAGAAACACCTGCTGCAGTACATCGGCGGCGTCGACGTCCTCGCCGGGTAGCACCCGGTCGCGACTGGACACCAGGATCACGCGGGATCCCATGGCCTGATATGCGTCGGCGAACTCGGCGCCGGTCACGCCCGAGCCCACCACGATCAGGCGCTCCGGCAGCTCCTTCAGGTCGTACACCTGGCGCCAATCGAGGATCCGCTCGCCGTCCGGCAAGGCAGCGGCCAGCCGACGTGGTGTCGCGCCGGTCGCCACCAGCACCGCATCGGCATCGAAGCCGACCTCGCCCGTGGCGGTTTCGGCGATCACCCGGGTCGGCGACTCCAACCGACCGCGGCCGACCACGACCCGCACCCCTTCGCGCTCGACGCGGGCCAGCACGTCCCGGCTCTGTGCCAGTGCCAGCTCCTTGACCCGAGCATTGACCGCCAGCATGTCGACCGTCACGTCCATGGGGCCCTGCGCCACAGTGCCGTGGCCACCGGGCCCGTCGGGCATCCGCAGCCCCAACTCGCCCGAGTCGTGCACCTGGGTCATGACGTCGCTGGTGGCGATCAGGGTCTTGCTGGGCACGCAGTCGGTGAGCACGGCGGAGCCACCGAGGCCGTCACTGTCGATGATCGTCACGTCGGCGCCCAGTTGCGCGCCGACCAGCGCCGCCTCGTACCCGCCGGGCCCACCGCCGATGACGACGATTCGGGGCCGGGTCGGCAGCGGGAGGATGTCGGACGTGGCGGGCGGCGTGGGCACCGGAACGGTCACACCGTGCATCGTCCCAGGCGCGGATGCCCGCCGGGCCGATAGCCTCTGCTTCGTGCTCTACGCCGCCTACAGCAGCAACCTCGACCCCGACCGCATGGCCGAACGCGCTCCCCACTCGCCGGTGCGGGATTCCGGCTGGCTGCCGGGCTGGCGGCTGACGTTCGGTGGCGAGGACCGGGCCTGGGAAGGCCCGCTTGCGACCATCGTCGAGGACCCCACCTCGCAGGTCTACGTGGTGCTCTACGAGATCGCGGCCGAGGATCTCCATACCCTGGACGAGTGGGAGGGCGTCGGGATGGGGCTGTTCGACAAGATCACGCTTCGCGTGGAGACCCTGGACGGGGGCGTCCCGGCGCTGGTCTACGTCCTCATGGGTTACGAGGGCGGCCTGCCGTCGGCCCGCTACCTGGGGATGATCGCCGACGCGGCCGAGGCGGGCGGCGCCCCCGATGACTACGTCGGCGAACTGCGTTCCCGCCCCTGCCGATCCGTGGAGTGACGACGGCGGGACTAGCCTCACCAGATGGCCTCCACGACCACATCCCCCGACACCGCGGCGGTCCTGCGTCGCCCCAGACGCGACACCCCCGAGGTGTCTGCTCATGCTGCCGCCGAGGTGCTGCTGGCCGCCCTGGCGGCAAGCACGCCGACCGCCTCCGCTGAACAGCGGGAGCAGCTCACCATCGACGCCGCCGTCGTGCTCGGCTCAGGCTGGGGCCAGGCGGCAGATCTGCTGGGCGAGCCGCTGGTGGACGTCTCGGCCTCCCAGGTCCCGGGCTTCCGGCCGGCGGCTGTGGCCGGTCATCACGGCCGGCTCAAGGTCGTCAGGACTGCCGCCGGCCGACACGTGCTGCTGATCGCCGCCCGCACCCACTTCTACGAGGGGCATGGCGTCGACGCAGTCGCCCATGGCGTGCGCACCGCGGCCGCGGCGGGCTGCCGCAGCATCGTGCTCACCAACGGCTGCGGCAGCACGGTCGCGGACTGGGGCCCGGGCACGGTCGTCCTACTGCGGGACCACATCAACCTGACCGGTGCCACCCCACTGATCGGGGCCACCTTCGTCGATATGAGTCACGCGTACTCGCCACGGCTGCGGGCACTGGCACACGAGGTCGACGCCGGGCTCCCCGAGGGCGTCTACGCCCAGTTCAGCGGTCCGCAGTACGAGACCCCTGCTGAGGTGCGGATGGCGCGCAACCTCGGCGCCGACCTCGTCGGGATGTCCACCGCGCTGGAGACCATCGCCGCCCGGGCCGCCGGCCTCGAGGTGCTCGGGTTGTCCCTGGTGACCAACCTCGCCGCGGGCACCACCGATCAGCCACTTGATCACGCCGAAGTGCTATCGGCCGGTGCCGCCGCCGCGCAGCGGTGCGGTGAGCTGCTGGCCGCAATCGTGTCCCGGCTCGGCGACAACCGGGCCGGCGAGACCGGCGAGCGCCATGGCGCCTCCCACTGACACCGCCACCACCGGGCTCGCGATGGTGACACCGGAACTGGCGGCGCGAGCCCGAGCCTGGCTGGCAGGCGACCCCGATCCGGTCACCCGCGACTGCCTCACCGCACTGTTGTCCGCCGCGGAATCGGGTGATGCCGCAGCGGCCGAGGAGCTGGCCGATGCCGTCGGCATCGACCTCGAGTTCGGCACCGCGGGACTGCGAGGGGCGATGGGGGCGGGGTCGAACCGGATGAATACGGCGGTCGTGATCCGAGCGGCTGCCGCGATCTCGGCCTTCCTGCACGACCGACTGCCCGGCGCCGACCCGTCCCCGCTGGTGGTCGTGGGCTACGACGCCCGGCACGGCTCGAAGGACTTCGCCGTCACCACCGCCGCGGTGTTGACCGCGGCCGGTTGCCGCGCGGCGCTGCTCGGTGGACCGTTGCCCACCCCCGTACTCGCCGCCTCGATCCGCCGGTTGGGCAGCGACGCCGGGATCATGGTGACCGCCAGCCACAACCCCGCGCAGGACAACGGCTACAAGGTCTACCTCGGTGGCCGGATCGCACCCGGTCCCGGCGCCGGCGTGCAGATCGTGCCGCCGACCGACAGCGACATCGCCGATCGGATCCGGACCGGCCCGGCGGCGCTCGACGTCCCTCGCAGCGAGGGCGGCTGGCAGGTGCTCGGCGACGAGCCGGCCGAGACCTTCATCGCAGCGGCTGCCGCGACGGCACTGCGCCGGCCGCCCGACGCGCCACCACGCGTGCCGCCCCCCGCGCGGCGGTTACGCATCGTCGCGACCGCGCTGCACGGTGTCGGTGCGAACACCCTGCAGGCCGCATTGATCGCCGCCGGCTTCGATCCACCCGCCTTCGTCGCCTCCCAGCGCGACCCCGATCCCGACTTTCCGACCGTTGCCTTTCCCAACCCGGAGGAGCCGGGCGCCCTCGATGAGTCCTTCGCGCTGGCCCGCGAGGTGGGAGCCGACCTCGTCGTGGCCGTCGACCCCGACGCCGACCGCTGCGCCCTGGGGGTGCGGGACGCCACGGGCACCTGGCGACGGCTGACCGGGGACGAGACCGGCGCGGTGCTCGGCGAGCACCTGTTGGCCCGCCGCTCCGGCAGCGCCCTCAGCCCGGACCCCGGGGAGCCCCCGACAGTGGCGAACTCCATCGTCTCCTCGGAGCTGCTAGCCAAGATCGCCGCGGCGCACGGCGTCCGCCACGCCACGACCTTGACCGGCTTCAAATGGATCGCCCGGGTGCCCGGCCTCGTCTACGGCTACGAGGAGGCCATCGGCTACTGCGTCGACCCGGCCACCGTCCGCGACAAGGACGGCATCAGCACGGCGGTGGTGGCATGCGAGCTGGCTGCCCAGCTGGCTGCCGCCGATCGCACACTGCTGGACGCGCTCGACGATCTCGCGTTGCGCCATGGCGTGTATGCCACCGCACCGGTCACCGTCAGGCTGCGCGACCAGACGGTCGTCCCTGCCGTGCTTGCCGGAATCCTCGCCGATCCCCCCGTCTCACTCGATGGGACCGCGGTGACGTCGGTCGAGGATCTGTCGACCGGCGGGGCCGGCCTGCCGGGCACGCCGGGCGTGCGACTGCGGTGCGGTGAGCAGATCCGGGTCGTCATCCGGCCGTCCGGGACGGAACCGAAGCTCAAGGCGTATCTGCAGGTCGTCGGCGGCATCCCTGACGGCGGACGGCCGGATCTGGCGCGAGCCCGGGATGCCGCCGACGCACGATTGGTCCGACTCGCCGCTGTCGTCACCGATCTGATGCTTTAGCCCGATAGCGCGAACAGATGTGCGTTATCCGGCCATCATCACGTTCTCGTCACAACAGGCGTGTCCTTGCTTGTGTCGGTTGACCTCACGGGCTTAGTGGGTATATCACTATATGGCGTCGGCCGCTGACAGCCTGTAGCCATATGAGCGCACGGCCAACCCCATAGGAGGAACGCGAATGCGCATCGGTGTTCAGGTCCGCGCCCAGGATCCGGTGTCGGAGGCCGGCATCCGCGCGCAACTGCACGGCCGCCCCGAACTTCATGTCCTGCCCCCAGTCACCCAGGCCTCACCCGACGTCCTGGTCTGCGTGGTGGACCGCATCGGTGAGCAGGCGGTCAACGCGGTGCGCGCCTTCCGCGGTGCGGCCTCCCCCAAGATCGTTCTGGTCGCCGCGTCCGCCGACGACGCCGACCTCGTCGGCGCGGTGGAGATCGGCGTGTGCGCGATCCTGCGCCGGGCGGATGCTTCCGCCGACCGGCTCGCAGCCGTCATCGCCGGCGCCACCCGCGGCGAGGGGGTGCTGCCCGGCGATGTGCTCGGGTCACTGCTGAGCCAGGTCGGCAACATGCAGCGGACCGTGCTGGCCCCTCGCGGCCTGCACCTCTCGGGGCTGTCGGATCGCGAACTGGACGTGCTGCGGCTGGTGGCCGACGGCTTCCACACCGCCGAGATCGCCCGCAAGATGTCCTACAGCGAGCGGACCGTCAAGAACATCCTGCACGACGTGACCACCCGCCTCAGCCTGCGCAACCGCACCCACGCTGTGGCGTACGCGCTGCGGCACGGCCTGATCTAGCTGGAAACGGCTGGACGTCACTGCCCATGACCGACAGGTGCCCGCCGGTCGGCTCGGAGCTGCTTCTGCTCCTCGGTCGGCTCCTGGGTCGGCTCCGGCGACGAGCGTGGCACGGGCACCTGCCCCGGCAACCAGCGCTGCCAGCGATCCTCGGTCAGCCAGGGATCCACCGGCCGCGGCTCACCGCGATCTCCCGACTGCGACCAGCGGGCAGCCAAGAGTGCGGCGACACCGGGCGGTCGCCATGGTCGGTCGGGGTCTGCGACCCGCAGTTCCGACAGCATCCTCGTGATGACCGGATCGAAGCCCCAGTAGCGCAGCACCGCCGCGCTCGCCTCGGCCACTGAACAACCGAAGGCCGCGGCTTCCAACTCGTCCCTCCCGGGCCGGTCGGCGGCGCCCGGCACCGGCCGAGCGGCGAGTAGCGCCGCCACCTCAGTGGGCTGCGCGGCGGCGAGCGCCAGCAGGCCGACATCGGCCAGTAGCGCGGCGACGAAGATGTCCGAGCGGGCATCGGCCCGCCAGCGCTCCAGCTGCGCGATCCGACGCGCCGCGGCAGCTGTCCGCGCGGCCCGCTCGGCGACCTCCGCCAGGTCAAGGCCGTCGGGCATCCGGTCGGCGCCGAACACGCTCGAGGCCACCGCGAGCGCCGCAACCACGTCCACACCGAGCAGCCGGACGGCCTGCACCACGCTGTCCACGCGGGTCCGCAGGCCGAACCAGGCCGAGTTGACCAGGCGCATTACGTCGGCGACCGCCGCAAGATCGCGCTCCACGGCCGCGGCGATGTCCTCCAGCGAGGTGCGAGGATCACTGGTCAACGAGACGATCTCGATGTGCACCTCGGGACGCCGCGGCAGGGCGTCGCACCCGGCGAATCGGGATAGCAGGCGCAGCGGCGCGGACCGGGCGCGTAGGGTCGCGTCCAGCGCGACAGGGAGGATGTCGCCGGGGTCCAGCACCAGGCCGTAGCCGGGCCCCAACTCCCGCGCCAGGCCGTCGGCGTCCGCGGCCGTGACGGCCGCCAGCACGCTCGCGCCGGGCCGCAGGTCGTCGATGTCAGTAGCGAGTCCGAGCAGATCAGGTTGCCGTTCCCGCAGGTCGATCACCACGACGTCCGCCGGCAGCCATTCCAGCACCAGCCTGGCGTGATTGGCGTCGGCGGCCGGATGCACCTCGTGGGCGGTGCCCGCGAGGACGTAGGGCAACATCGCCGTCACCTGCTCCCCAACCAGCAGCACGGCGGGCAGCGACGGGTACGGCCCGACCGCAGCCGGCTCGACGCTCACGGGGCCTCCATCGGGATCGGTCGTGCACACCCTGGTCTATCAGCGCTCCCCAGCGGCGGAGCTTGCGACAACCCGGTCCGATCGCATGATCGCCGGCCCGGGCCATACCCTGACGGGGTGAGCACGACCACGACCCCGCCCGACACCGCGCCAGGAGCCCGAAGCGCCGAGGCGCCCGCGCCCAGCGCCACCGGCGAATTGGCGCGATGGGTGGTCGGCACCGGCATCGACGACTCCTCCCTGCGCCGGTTCCTGTTCGGCCTGCCCGGGGTCGACGAGGTCGGCGCGCAGGCACGAGCGGCCAAGCTCGCCACCCGCTCCATCAAGACCGATGCCAAGCGCTGGGCGCTGGACACCGTCATCTCGATGATCGACCTGACCACGCTGGAGGGCGCCGATACGCCCGGGAAGATCAAAGGACTGGCCGCCAAGGGGGTGCGACCCGACATCACCGATCCCGGGTGCCCGCCGGTCGCCGCGCTGTGTGTCTACGGCGACCTGGTCCCACACGCCATCGCCGCGTTGATCGAGGCAGGCGGCCGTAGCCCTGGCCGCTACGTCAAAGTGGCAGCCGTGGCGACCGCGTTCCCCTCCGGCCGCGCCTCGCGACGGATCCGCCTCGCCGACACCGCCGAGGCGGTCGCAGCAGGCGCGGACGAGATCGACATGGTCATCGACCGCGGCGCCTTCCTGGCCGGTCGCTACGGCGAGGTCTTCGCCGACATCGTCGCCGTCAGCGAGACCTGTGTCCGCCCGGACGGGTCGCGCGCCAAGCTCAAGGTCATCCTCGAGACCGGCGAGCTGGGCGGCTACGACGCAGTCCGCCGGGCCTCCTGGCTGGCCATGCTGGCCGGCGGCGACACCATCAAGACCAGCACCGGAAAGATCTCCCCAGCGGCCACGCTGCCGGTGATGCTCGTCATGCTGGAGGCCGTCCGCGACTTCGAGTCGTTGACCGGTCGAGTGGTGGGCGTGAAGCCCGCCGGCGGCATTCGCACCAGCAAGGACGCCATCCGCCATTTGGTGCTGGTGAAGGAGACCACCGGCCCCGCCTGGCTGCACCCGGACCGCTACCGGTTCGGCGCGTCGTCGCTGCTGACCGATGTGTTGCTGCAGCGCCGCAAGCAGCGGACCGGCGCGTACTCGTCTGCTCGTTACTTCAGTGTCGAGTGAGAAGGGGTGCCGAGTGAGCAGCGGTACCGAGTGAGCAGCGGTACCGAGTGAGCAGCGGTACCGAGTGAGCAGCGGTACCGAGTGAGACGAGACCAGATTGGATGCCCGTGAACACTGAGCCCCAGACGCTCCCCGCGAGCGCCGAGCCGTTCGCCTACGCTCCCGCCCCGGAGTCCGCGGGGCTGGCCCGGATCGAGCCCTCCTACGGCCTGTTCATCGACGGCGAGTTCCGTGCGGCGGCCGACGGCCGCACCCTGACGACACTGAACCCGGCCACCGAGGAGTCGCTGTCCAGCGTCGCCCACGGCGGGGCGGGTGACGTTGACGCCGCCGTCGCTGCCGCCCGGCGGGCGTTCGAAGGTCCGTGGGGCTCGATGGCCGCTGCCGAGCGGGGAAAATACCTGTTCCGTATCGCGCGGCTGATCCAGGAGCGCGCCCGAGAGCTGGCGGTGGTCGAGACCCAGGACAACGGCAAGCCGATCCGGGAGACCCGTGACATCGACATCCCGTTGGTCGCTGCCCACTTCTTCTACCACGCCGGCTGGGCGGACAAGCTGGCCTGGGCCGGGCTGGGCGCCGACCCCCGAGCGCTCGGCGTGGTCGGGCAGATCATCCCGTGGAACTTCCCGATGCTCATGCTCGCGTGGAAGGTCGCACCGGCTCTGGCCTGCGGCAACACCGTCGTCCTCAAGCCCGCCGAGACCACACCGCTGACCGCGCTGCTGTTCGCCGAGATCTGCGCCGACGCGGGCCTTCCCCCCGGGGTGGTCAACATCGTCCCCGGCGACGGCGACACCGGAGCAGCGCTGGCCGGCCACGACGGACTCGACAAGATCGCCTTCACCGGCTCCACGGCCGTGGGCCGCTCGATCGCCCGTGCGGTGGCCGGCACCCGGCGACGGGTCACGCTGGAACTCGGTGGCAAGGCGGCGAACATCGTCTTCGACGACGCCCCGATGGACGAGACCATCGAGGGCATCGTCGACGGCATCTTCTTCAACCAGGGCCACGTCTGCTGCGCCGGTTCACGACTGCTGGTGCAGGAGTCAGTGGCGGAGGAGGTGGTGTCGCGACTGACCCGGCGCATGACCACGCTGCGCGTCGGCGACCCGATGGACAAGAACACCGATGTCGGCGCGATCAACTCCGCCGAACAACTGGACCGGATCGAGGCGCTGGTCGACGCCGGCCAGGAGGAGGGGGCACAGCGTTGGTCGGTGCCCTGCGAACTGCCGGATCGAGGCTACTGGTTCGCCCCGACGATCTTCACCGACGTCCAACCGGCCCACCGGATCGCCCGGGAGGAGATCTTCGGCCCGGTGCTGTCGGTGCTGACCTTCCGTACCCCCGACGAGGCGGTGGCCAAGGCCAACGGCACCCCCTACGGGTTGTCCGCCGGCATCTGGACCGAGAAGGGCTCGAAGATCCTCTGGCTGGCCGACCGGCTGCAGGCCGGCGTGGTGTGGGCCAACACGTTCAACAAGTTCGACCCGACCAGTCCGTTCGGCGGCTACAAGGAGTCCGGCTACGGCCGCGAGGGTGGTCGCCAGGGCCTTGCCGCCTACGTCACCTCAGGCTGAACGGGGCAGCGGCGCGTCGCTGCCGCCGCCGCGACGTTTCATGGTGACATCGACCCTTGTGGCCGGATCGGACAAACAGACCAGAGGCCCTGCCCGTGACTTCGACGGATACTCCAAGACCGCCGTCCAGCACGGGCTGGCCGAGCTGTTCGCCTGGGCGCAGGTCGACATCGACACCGCCGACCTGACCGCTGAACCGGTCGACCTGCATGCCGGAACCCATCGAGCCGATCTGGTGTACTCCACCGTCACCGGCGTCGTCGTACACCTGGAGATCCAGCAGGTCGCCGACGTGACCATGGGCAGGCGCATGACCTCCTACGCGACCCGGATCATGACCGCGCCCAGGTTCGCCGCCCGAATCACCGACCTGCTTCAGATCCTGGTGCAGGTGAGCGGTCCGCCCATGCCCACGACGTTCCGCCTGGGTGGGCTGAGCAACACCGCTCGGCTGATCCACCTGCCCACGATCCCCGCCGACCTTCTCCTGACCACCCCCGCGCTGTCCCCCTTCGCCCTCACGCGAGGCGACCCGGAGCTGGTTCGACCCGTGGTCAGGAGTATCGGTTCGCTCGACGACGGCGATCTCAGGACGTCGCTGACCACACTGGCGCTCTATCTCGCCTCCCACCTGAGGGCTACTCTTGTCCAGGAGTTGAGGAGGACCGGCATGATCGACACGATCCCAGAGATGATCGACGAGCTCCGCGATACCGAGATCGGCGCCACCTTTCGTCAGCAGGGCCGCCAGGAGGGCCGCCTCGCGGCGGTCGTCGACATCCTCGCCGCGAGGTTCCCTGCCGCCGACGTCGAGACGCTGACCCGGACCGCCCTGTGGTTACTGGACGCTCAGGACACGCACGCCGTCCGGGCCGCCCTCGACCTGGAAGCCCTTTAGCCCTGGCGACTACCGGCAGGGCAGGGTGACCGGCGAGGAGTCCGGCCGCGGGGGCCGGTGTGCATCACGAGTCCGCCGGAGAATGCCTTCTCCCACTCGTCGCGCAGCCGGATCGGATGCCTCGCATTTGGGCCGTGACAGCGCCGACCTCGATCGCGGTGACGTGGCGCCCCGCTCGATGATCACGTCCACCTCTCGGCGCCCACCACTGTCCCTGCGAACAACTTCTCGTAGAGCGCTGCGGTACTTCGGTTCACACCAGCCGCCTGCGCCGGGGTGACGTCGATGGTGTGAATGCGGTGCAGGCCGCCAGTGCGGTGAGGTGGCGCCCGAGCCGGTCGGTGGTGTCGTGACCGCTCACATCGTGGGTGACGATCTGACGCAGGTATGAATTCAGCCAGTCCCGGGTCTCCTGCTCGTCGAGCCTGACGATCCAGCACCCGGGCGGTTCATCAACCAGCACATTGCAGATCAGGAGCGACCCGGCGACGTCACGGCACCCGAGTCGGTAGGCCGGGAGGCGGCGGCCCGTAGGCTCTAGGCCGTGGCAACCGACAGCGCGACGGCCACGGCGGCCGTCACCACCCGACTCGACGTCCGCAAGACCTACAAGCTCGCGATCGGCGGTGCGTTCCCCCGCAGCGAGTCCGGTCGCTCCTATCGGGTCTTCGGTGGCGGCGCCGACGCCGCCGGGGCCGATTCGGCGCTCCTCGCGCACGCCGCGCTCGCCTCCCGGAAGGACGTCCGCGACGCCGTGGTCGCCGCCCGGGCCGCGCAGCCGGGATGGGCGGCGGCCAGCGCGTACAACCGCGGCCAGGTGCTCTACCGCGTGGCGGAGATGCTGGAGGGTCGCGCCGACCAGCTGGCTGCCGAAGTCGCTGCCGCAGAGGGACTCGACGCCGCCTCCGCTGCGGCCATGGTCGCGGCCACGGTGGATCGCTGGGTGTGGTACGCCGGGTGGAGCGACAAGATCACGCAGGTTGCCGGCAACGCCAACCCGGTCGCCGGGCCGTACTTCAACCTCTCGGTGGTCGAGCCGACCGGGGTCATCGCGGTGCTCGCTCCGCAGGACTCGTCACTGCTCGGCTTCACGTCCGTGGTGGCACCCGTCGTCGTAGCGGGCAACGCCTGCGTGGTGGTCGCCTCTCACCGCCGCCCGCTGCCGGCCGCCACGCTGGCGGAGGTCCTGGCGACAGCCGACGTACCCGGGGGCGTCGTCAACACGTTGACGGGATCGGCCGCCGAACTCGGCCCCTGGCTCGCGGCGCACGAGGACGTCGACGGCATCGACCTCACCGGCGCCGCCGAGCTCACCGAGCCGGGCTGGGCCGGGCTGGAGGCCGCCGCCGCCGACAGCCTCAAGCGGGTCCGGCGCCCGGCGGAGCATGCTGAGGACTGGCGGGCCGTCCCCGGCCTGGACCGGATCCTCACCTTCTGTGAGACCAAGACGGTGTGGCACCCCAAGGGCCGATGACCGCCCCGCAGGCGCCTGCCGTGGCCCCCCTGCCGCGTGCCGTGCAGCGGGGCGTCCCGCGCGCCCGCGTGGTGCTGCTCGGCGGCGCCAGCGGTTCGGGAAAGACGCTGCTGACCCGGCTGCTGGGACTGCCGCGGCTCGAACTCGACGGCTTCTATCGCGACGGCGACGACCCGGTGCTGCGAGAGCGGTTCGGCGACGGCGTCACGGACTGGGACGACCCCGTCACGTGGAACGCCGAGGCCGCCGTCGGGGCCATCGAGGCCCTCTGCCACGAGGGCACGACCGACGTCCCCGGCTATGACATCCCGACCAGTCGTTGCACCGGGACACTGCGGCTGGACCTCGGATCGGCTCGACTGTTCATCGCCGAAGGCATCTTCGCCGCCGAGCTGACGACTCGCACCCAGCAGCTCGGGCTGCTAGCCGACGCGATCTGCCTGCGCCGCAACCGCTCCCTGACGTTCGTGCGACGCCTGGCGCGGGACCTGGCCGAGGCACGCAAGCCGGTGCCTGTGCTGCTGCGGCGCGGGGTGCGGCTCAGCCGCGAGGAGCCCGCGATGGTGCACCGCTGGGACGCCCTGGGTTGCCGGCTGGTGGACCGTGACGAGGCGCTGTCATCCTTGCGCGCCCTGAGTCGCGGGGATGGCGTGCCGCAGGCTCGACTGCACCGCAGTGTCGACTACGACGAGGTGCTCACGACCGCAGTGGCGTCGGTGTCCGACCAGTTGAAGACGGCGGACCTGACGGCCCCGGTGCCCTCGTGCCCGGGATGGACAGTGCACCGCCTCGTCGAGCACCTGGGGGGCGTTCACCGGTGGGCGACCACGGCGGTCGTCGAGGGTCACCGCAACGGCGAGCAGCCCGCCGCACCGACGGAGTCCGGCGAACTGCTCGCCTGGTTCACCGAGGGCGCGACGACGCTGCTGGACACCCTGCGGTCGCGTGACCCCGCCGAGCCGTGCTGGACCTTCGCGCCGCAACGCACGGTCGCCTTCTGGTGGCGACGCCAGGCCCACGAGACCGCGATGCACGCCTGGGACCTGGCAGCAGCGGTCGGCGACGACCGGTACGCCATGGTGCCCGACCTCGCCGCCGACGGCATAACCGAGGTCGTCGACTTCCTCGTCCCCCGGCGGGTCTACGAGGGCAGGACTCCCCAGCCACGGGAGGCGCTCACGCTCTCGGCGACCGACACGGGGCAGACGTGGCAGATCACAGGAAGGGCGGGCCAGGCACCCACAGCCGCGATATCCGGCACCGCCGAAGCCCTGCTGCTGTTGCTGTGGCACCGCGTCGACCTCGACGACCACCGGTTGACCCAGGGCGGCGACAGGGCCGCGGCCCGGGCGACGCTGTCGCTACCGCTGGTTCCCTGACGGTGGGCCCCGTCGATCCTGGCGGTGGCCCCGTCGATGGGAGCTTGGAAGATCGGTACCGAGGAGGGTCAGCTCTCCGAGGCTTGAGCATGGCGACCGGAAGCACGGCTCCGCGACGCGGCTACGGCAACCGCGCCGCCGGCCACCAGAGCGGCTCCCACGGCAGCCACCGTAGTGGTCTCGGCACCGGTCAACGCCAAACCACCCGAGGGGGCAGCGGCTGCGGCCTTCGTGGTCGACGCCGCAGACGTCCCCGCGGCTGCGGTGGACGAACTCGTGCCGGCCGCGGCGGTGCCGTCCGCTGCCGTGCTGGCCGGTGTCGTGCTCGCACCGCTGGTCGAAGCCGGGGTGCTGGTCTCCAGGGTCCCCGGGGTGGACGTGGCGGTCGAGGTGGGGCTGGGGTACGTCTGACCCGGGTCGATGACGCTGGTCGCCTGGGCGGAGGCGGCAGTGGTGGCCAGCGCCTGCACTGCCGGCACGCTCCACAGCGCCGCTCCACCCACGAGCGCGCCTCGCTTGAGGGCCACCCGGCGGGAGACACCCTCGGGCTGCGGCATCGAGTCCAACTTTTCCATTTTTACCCCTTACAAGGTCTGGCCGGTCAGATCTTGCGGGTCCGCGACCCGCTGACCTCCGACCCTAGGGGATGAACATTCCCTTGTCCGCACACCACCACAGAAACCTCCCAAACGAGCAAAGCGGTAACGAAGCGTCACGAGATCGGGACGTTCCGCGATCCCCCCTGCTCAAGGGTTCAAGCGACGCCTCACGAGGATCCATTGCGTCGTGCTGTCGACACCATGCGCCCCATTAGTCCGGTTCATCCAGCTGGACCGCCGGTCACAGTTGAGTAACACGCCGGATAGCCGACCGACGCTCGCACCCGTTACCCGAGTTCGGGTCAGCGCACCGGCTGACCGCTGTCGAGGAAGACGTTGTTGCGCCACTCCACCGCATCCGGCACGCCACCGACCACGCCGTACCGGAAGTCCCGGCCGAACGTGTTGTCGGTGAAGACCAGGCCGCTCATGTCCTGCGTGCCGATGATGTACAGGCTGAAGTTGCCGCCGTTGACGAAGTTCCCGACGAAGGTCACGTTGCTGATCGGCCCCTGGTCCTCCTTGAGGATGTAGCCCGCGTTCATGGGATCGTCAGTGGCCGAGTTGTACGGCAGCAGCGTGTTGCCGGTGATCACGATGTTGGACCCCTTGGTGGTCTGGATCGTGTCGTTGTGACTGCCCGGCTGGCGGGTGAGGTCGTGCACGAGAGAGGCCCGGACCACCACGTCGCCGTTGGCCCGCAGGCCGTCAGAGCACCCCGTCACGTCCACCCGCTCCAGGGTGTAGCGGCTGTGCACGACGCAGGTGCTGCCCTTGCCGAGCCCGTCGACCTCGGAGTCCCGGATGACGAGGTTCGTTCCCTCGTTGCTGACCGCGTACGTGTCCCGCCCACACTCGATACGGCTGTTGACCACGGTCACGTTGTCGGCCTTGACGTCCAGGCAGTCGATGAGCAGGCCGTTCAGCGTGGTGCCAGGCTCCGTCACGACCACTTTGCCCACAGGTCGAAGCGTGATCCCGTCGGGTACACCAGTGGTGGACGAATCCGGGAAGTCACCACCGATGATCACCGGTACGGCCGGCCCGGCGGCCAGCCGCGCGGGCGGGGGTTTCGGCACCGCCGGTGTCACGCTGGGAAGGGCAGCAGCCGGTGTGGCGGCAGCTGCAGCCACGGCCGCCGCGGGATCACCGTTGGCGCTGAACCTGGCAGTGACGGTGTCCACCAGCTCCTCGGCCACGATGAGCTGCGCGACGAGCGTCATGACCCCCACCACCCCAGGTCGCTCGGACAACGGCCGGGGGATCGAGTCCGCCTCCACCATCAGGTCGTACGGCGCCT
>Ga0163144_10011663_pt1 | contig 18567 bp, 11 predicted proteins | sample OliLak19BULKMAT1_FD_123175 | JGI IMG/M metagenome (GOLD analysis project Ga0163144, IMG submission 123175) | Freshwater microbial mat bacterial communities from Lake Vanda, McMurdo Dry Valleys, Antarctica - Oligotrophic Lake LV.19.BULKMAT1 | ecosystem: Environmental > Aquatic > Freshwater >... | reverse complement strand
TACGCGACCCTCGGCTTCAACGACCCGGCGCAGCTCGACGACGGCGCCATGTGGCCAGTGGCCTATGCGCTGATCGAGCTGAATTCCGCGACCGAGGCCAAGATCGCCGCACTCATCAAGAAAGCCGTGGGCTGAGGCCGACGAGCGGGCCACGGGCGATTTGAGGCAACAGCGCCGAGCGCGCCTATCTGCGGCGTCGGCTGGACGAGATGCTCAACCGGTAGGACGCCGGGCTGATAGTTGCAGGCCGGGATGACACGCCGGCCAGCTTCTGAGGATGGGTAGAGGCGTTCGCTGCCGGGGGTTGTTGGCGGAGCGCAATCCGCCCCCCACCCTACTGCTCTGGGGCGGTGCCGCGCTTCGCGAGCGCGGCATTGCGCAGGCCCTGCCAGTGCAGGAACAGCTCGTTGTCAATCCCCAGGCGAAAGAGCACCCGGCCCACGGTGTTGTCAATGATGTCGTCCACTGTCTGCGGGCGGGCGTAGAAGGCGGGCACCGGCGGAAAGAGGATGCCCCCAGCCTCGGCCACGGCCAGCATCTGGCGGAGGTGGCCGACATGCAGCGGCGTCTCGCGCAGCACCAGCAGCAGCGGCCGGCCCTCCTTCAGCGACACGTCGGCGGCGCGCGTGAGCAGGTCGGCGGCGTAGCAGTTGGCGACGGCCGAGAGCGTCTTGATGCTAGCCGGGATGATGACCATGCCGCGCGTAGCGAACGAGCCGCTGGCCGGGGCCGCGCCGATGTCGCGGTTGTCGTAGACCTGCGCGGCCAGCGCCTCCACGTCCTTGAGGCTCCAGTCGGTCTCGGCGCTGATGGTGGTCTTGGCGGCGTTGCTGAGGATCAGGTGGGCCTCCAACTCGGCGCTGTGCTGAAGGTATTCGAGCAGGCGGATGCCCAGGATGACGCCGCTGGCGCCGGAGATGCCAACGACTAGGCGCTGCTTCGGGCGCGGCGCGGGAAGGGCGGGGAGGGGCGGACTGTTAAGCGTCATCGCGTAAGTCTAGCACGTTATGACTGCTGCGGCGCAGCCGGGGGGAGGGGGCGCACCATCTGGCCGGTGGGCCGGTCCGTCACCAGCGCGCCGTCGCGCATGACCACGCGGCCGCGCACAATCGTCATCACCGGCTGACCCTTGCCCTGCCAGCCATGCCAGGCTGTGATGTTGTTCTTGCTGTGCAGCCGCGCCTCGTCAATCGTCCACGGGCGGTTCAGGTCGAGCACGGTCAGGTCGCCGTCCGCGCCGATATGCAGGCTGCCCTTGCGCGGCCACACATCCCAAATCTTAGCCGGGTTCTCCGAGCACAGCCGCACCAACTGGTTGAGCGTCAGACCGCGCTTGTGCACTGCCTCCGACAGCAGCAGTTGGACTAGCGTCTCGGTGCCGGTGAAGCCCGACAGCGCCTGCCAGAGATCGGGGTTGAGCTTCTCCTCGGCCGTGTGCGGGGCGTGGTCGGTGGCAACCATGTCCACCGTGCCGTCCAGCAGGGCTTGATACAGATACGCGCCGTGCTCGCCGGTGCGCACGGGCGGGTTCACACGCAGGCGGGTGCGCAGCGGCTCCAGATACTGCTCGGCGGGCAGGAACAGGTAATGCGGGCAGGTCTCGGTGGTGATATCCACCCCTTTGTCTTTCCACTCGCGCACCATCTGCGCGCCGTCTTGCGAGCTGAGGTGGTAGATGTGGATTTTGGCCCCGGTGTAGCGCGCGAACAGGGCCATGCGCTGGATGGCCTCGGCCTCGCACACGGCCGGGCGCGACTCCAGAAAGGCGGCCATATCCTGCCGGCCGGTGGCGCGCATTTGCCGCGTGCGGTGCTGGAGAATCTGGTTGTTCTCGGCGTGGAAGCCGAGGCGCAGACCGGTGCGCGCCACCTGGGCCAGCGCGTCGAGCAGCATGCCGTCGTCGGGCGCGGGCAGGTTGCCAATCGTCTCGCCTAGAAAGACCTTGAAGCCCACCACCCCGGCGGCGGCCATCGGCACAATCTGGTCCACGTTCTCCTGCACCACCACGCCCACCAGCACCACATCGCAATACGACTTCGCGGCGATGGCGGCGGCGCGCTGGGCCACCACCTCCGGCGTGCTGGTGGGCGGCTTGGTGTTGGGCATATCCAGCACGCAGGTCAGGCCGCCCAGGACGGCGGCCGTGGAGCCGGTGGTGAAGTCTTCTTTGTAGGTCAGCCCCGGCTCGCGGAAGTGGACGTGGAAGTCCACCAGGCCGGGGGTGATGACGTTCCCGCCCACGTCAATCACCTCGCGCGCGGCGGGCAGGGCCGAGTCGGCTCCCACGGCCACGATCTGGCCGTTGGTGATGGCGACGCCGCCGGGAAACGTCTCGGTAGCGGTGACAACCAGTCCGTTGTGGACGACTAGATCAGCAGGCATGCGGTTGGCTCCGGGTGCGAGATGACGCGAACAAGGCCACTATTTTACAGCGAGTGCGCGCTGCCGCCGGCTGCCTGATGACCGCCACGGATTGCGTGACCAGCAGCCCTAGGCCGGGGCAGGCAAGCGCCGCCACCAGAAGGCAGTCGTCAGAAAACGGATATCGGAGAGGTGTCCGCCTTTTTATTGCAGCGACGGGTTTAGTCCACGCCTTCGCGGCGCGGCTCGAATTGCAACTGGCTGAGCACCTGGAGCACGGCCTGGCCGTCCACCGGGCGGTCTACCGGGTCGAGCGCCAGCAGCCGCAGCAGGAACATCTCCAGCTCCAGGGGGATTTCGGGCCAGCGCAGGCGCGGGCTTTGCGGCTGACTGTAGAGTTGCAGCGTCAGGCGCAGTTCCTCACTCTCGGCCGAGAAGGGGTGCGCGCCCAAGACCAGCTCATACAACAGCAGGCCCAGCGAGTACACGTCGGCGCGGGCGCTGGCGGCCTGGCCGCGCAACTGCTCGGGCGCGTGGTAGGCGGTGTACGACACGCCCGGCGGCGGCGGGAAGAGCGGCGTGCGCGTCAGGCGCACCAGCCCGGCCGTGATCATCACGTTCTCGGGGTGCAGGTCGCCGTGGGTCAGGCCGTGAGCATGCACCGCCATGACGGCCTCGGCCAACTGGCGCGCTAGGCCCCACACCTCGGTCCAGGCCGGGCGGCGGGCGCGCCACTCGCGCAGCGACAAGCCGTCGGGCGGGGCGCAGACGTAGGCCGCCCAGTCGTCCGACTGGACGATGGCGTAGCCGGGGCTGAGGCGCGTGTGGGTCACGCGCTGCCAGCCGGTCAACTGGGCCACGAAGTCACGGCGCAGCGGGTTGTCGGGCTGCCCGGCCACCACGCGCACCGAGAGCGGGCGCTGGGATGGCAGTTCCCGCCCCAGGTAGACCGCCCCCAACTCGTCCACAAACAGCAAATCTTCCAACTGAAACTGCCCGCCGATGGTCTCGGCCGTCAGCCGCAGGTGGGCCGGGCCGGCCAGCGCCGCCAGGGCCTGCTGGCGCGTGCGCACGACCGGCAAGGCCTGCTCCGCGCCGGATTGGTCGAGCACGCGGCGCACGGGCGGCGTGGGGGCTAGCACCGCCAGGCTGACGGTCGGGTGGCGCTGGGCGGTGTCAATCAGGCCCTTGATGCCGATGGCGTCGGCGGTCGCCAGCAGGGTCAGGTCGAGCAGCACGCGCCCGCCGGGGGCCTCGGCCAGCACCAAGCCCAGCCGGGCCTGCGCCTCGCCGATCGTGGCGGCGTTCAAATGCCCCGCCAGGGCCAGGGTCCAAATGCCGTTCTGGCGGTCTTCCATCACTTCCAGGCCGGGGGCCTGGCCCAAGAACAGCTCTAAGCCCTCGGTGCCCACAATGACCTGGGTGTTGGGCGTGATCTGGTTAACCAGGGCATAGTCGCGGGCGGCGGCGGCGATGGCGTAGAGCTGCTCGTCGGAGTGAGTCGGGTCGTGGTGAAACGTGATCAGGCGCTTGGCGCGGGCGCGCTCGGCAATATCCACGCCGATGATGGCCGAGCTGTGGCCCCAATCGGCCTTGCTCAGAAAGACATCGCGCAGCGAGTACTGGGCGTCGAACACCAGCGCGTCGGCGTCGGCAAAAAAGGACGTGTAGCGGCGCAGGTGGGCGTCGGTGAGCGACTTGTACTCGCCGTCGCTGGCGAAGACGAACACGCTCTCGCCGTCGTCGAAGCGGTAGGCGTAGGCGGTGCCGGGGTGGTAGAGCGACAGGTTGGAGATGACGGTGCGGCCGATGGTGACGGTTTCGCCCTCGCGCAACTGCACAAATTCCTTGTCGGCCGGCATGGCGTTGGGCGGGATCGGGAAGTAGATCGGCGCGACCTGCTGATGTTCCAGGAAGGTCTGCGGGTTGTTGTTGACGGCGTAAAAGATCAGGCGGTTGCCGGGGACGTAGGCCGGGGCGAAGAAGGGGTAGCCCTGCAAATGGTCCCAGTGGGCGTGGGTGAGGAAGATGTGGGCGGTGCCCTGCCCGCGCCCGAACTCGCGCGCCATCAGGCTGAGGCCCAGGGCGCGCATGCCCGACCCGCTGTCAATGATGAGCGTGTCGCTGCCGGTGTCCACTTCAACGCAGGTGGTGTTGCCACCGACGACGGCGCGCACGTTGGGCGGCAGCCCGGCGATGTAAGCCTGCACGTCCGCCGGGTTGCCGAGGTTGACGCCGGCCGCGCCCGACAGGGCATGGAACAGCCGGTCATTCAACTGCTCGGTGGACATCGGCGTGGGGATTGAGCCCCGGACGCCCCAAAATTTTACACGCACGATTTCGCTGCCTCAGGGATCAGGATGGACGGGGGGAGTTTAGCATGGAGCCAGGGGGAGGGCAATTGCGAGTGGAAAACCTTTGGCCGCTAGAGCAGCCTCCTGACGGATGTAAGGCGCTTTGCGACCGGCCCAAATCAACCCGCAAACAGGAGGCCACTCAAGTTCAGCCGGTGGGATTCCTCACCTCGCCAACCCCGCTACGTTGCTACAAGGCCGCGAGCGGGGGTTCGGAATGACAGGTAAGAGGGTTTGACCAATCAGCACACTGCCGGAGAACTGACGGTCGCACCCGCCCGGCGATACCCATCCTCGCATTCACTGTCATTTCGAACCCGCCTCAGGCCGTTGGTCCTCACGCTGCCCTGGGGCGGGTGATCGCGAAGCACCCTTTAGGGGAAATCCCACCCGCGGACTGAAAGCCCGCGCTCGCTACTCATCAGACGCCGTAATTCAGACAGGAGGCCGCTCTAATTGCACGAATTGGGCAGCGGGAGCAAAGTAGCTGCGCCAGGGTCACGAAGCGGCGAGTAAGGCAGACGATTAGGGGAAAAGAAAAGCGGGCGGCGTATCGGTCACGCCGCCCGCTTTTCTGGTTGTGCGAGAGAAGCTAGGCCGTGGTCGGCTGCCCGGCCTTGTGGCCGTTGGCGGCGACGGCCTCCGCCTCCGGGTCGTCGCGGCGGAACTGGCTCATGTAGAGGTCGTAGTAGAAACCCTTTTGGGCCAGCAGCTCGGTGTGCGTGCCGCGCTCGATGATCTCGCCCTGGTTGAGCACCAACACCTGGTCGGCGTTGCGGATCGTGCTCAGGCGGTGGGCGATGACAAAGCTCGTCCGGCCGGACAGCAGCTTGTCAAACGCCTGCTGGATCAGGCGCTCGGTGCGCGTGTCCACGCTGGAGGTGGCTTCGTCCAGGATCAGCAGGCGCGGATCGGCCAGCGCCGCGCGGGCGATGGCCAGCAACTGCCGCTGGCCCTGGCTCAGGCCGCTGCCGCGCTCGCCCAGCACGGTCTGGTATTTCTCCGGCAGGCGCTCGATGAAGCTGTCGGCGTAGGCCAGCTTGGCCGCTGCCAGCACCTCCGCGTCGGTGGCGTCGGGCCGGCCAAAGCGGATGTTCTCCATCACAGTGGTGCTGAATAGGAAGGTGTCTTGCAGCACGATGCCGATCTGGCGGCGCAGGCTGCGGGCGGTCACGTCGCGCACGTCCAGGCCGTCAATCCGCACCGCGCCGCCGGTGACGTCATAGAAGCGTGGCAGCAGGTTGATGATGGTGGTCTTGCCCGCGCCGGTCGGGCCGACGATGGCGATGGTCTGCCCCGGCTCGGCCGTAAAGGTCACGTTCTTGAGCACCGGCACGCCCACCTTGTATTCGGCCGAGGCATGGTCGAGCTCGACCCGGCCCTGGATGGCGGGCATCTCGCGCGCGCCGGGCTTGTCTTGCACGCCCGGCTGCTCGTCGAGCAGGCCGAAGATGCGCTCACCGCCGGCCACCGCGCTCTGGATATTGGTCCACAGCACGGCGATCTGCTGGATCGGCTGGTTGAAGCGCTGCACGTAGCTCAGGAAGGTGATGATCAACCCGAGCGAGACGGCGGTGCCAAAGAAGCTCTGCTCGCGCAGCAGGTACAGGCCGCCGATGCCGGTGACCAGCGCCAGGGCCACGTAGCCCAGGGCTTCGAGTGTGGGGGCCAGGGCGCTGGTGAAAGCCACGGCCCGCACGTTGGCGTCGCGGTTAGAGGCGTTGGTCTGGCGGAAGTTGGTGATGTTCTCCTCCGCCCGGTTGAAGGCCTGCACCTCGCGCACGGCCGCGATGCTCTCTTGCAGTTCGGCGTTGACACTGCCCATCTCCACGCGGGTCTTGCGGAAGGCCTTGCGGGCCTGATCCGAGAACCACAGCGTGGCGACCGCCATGACCGGCACAACGGCCAGGCTCAGCAGCGCGAAGGGCACGCTCTTAGTGAGCATGTTGTAGGAGATCCACACCAGCAGCAGCGCACCGCTCAGCACGCTGATCAGCGCAAAGCTCAGGGCCTGCTGGATGGTGTCGGCGTCGCTGGTGATGCGGCTCATCAGGTCGCCGCTCTCGTGCTCGGCGTAGTAGGCCAGCGACAGCCGGTGCAGGTGCTTGAACACATCGTTGCGGATGGTGCGCAGCACCTGCTGCCCGGTCCAGGTCATAGTAAAGAAGGTCAACCCGGTCAGCACCGAGCTGGCGACGTACAGGCCGATGATGACCAGGATCACTCGCGTCAGGCCGGCCAAGCGGGCGTCTGAGTCCATCAGGCTGGCGTCGTTCAGCGGCTGGGGAAAGTCGCCGGCCGTCACCACGCTCTGCATCAAGTGCTGGGTGAAGCCCAGCGTGGCCGGGTCGGCCGCCAGCCAGCAGTTCGACTTGGCGGCCGTCTCGCCGCCGCTGTCGGCGCTCGCGCCGGGGAACGCGCCGCTGGTCGCGGCCGAGGGCACGACCAGGTAGCAATCCACCACCTGCCCGATCAAATCGGGGCTGGTCACCTGGCTCCAGGTCGAAACGATGATGAGCACCGCCACGATCACCAGGCCCGGCCAGAAGGGCGCAAAGTACTTGCCAAACCGCGCCATGGTATCGCCCAGCCGCTTGGGCTTGAGCTGATCCTGGCTCATGAGACGGCGCATGCCGTCAGGTCCACCAAACATAGTTGTTTATCCTGCTTTCATCAGTAATTGGTTCGCGCTTAGGCCGGGGTCGCTGTCGCCTGGGCCGCCACAGCGGCTTCGGTCGCGGCGTCGCTCACCAACTGCGAGCGGTAGATTTCGGCATAGATCGGGCTGTCTTCCATCAAGTCGGCGTGCTGGCCGCGCGCCACCACGGTGCCCTGGTCGAGCACCAAGATCTGGTCGGCCTGCATGACGGTGCTGATGCGCTGCGCAATCACAAAGCTCGTGCGCCCCTTCATCAGCCGGTCGAGCGCCGTCTGAATCTTGGCCTCGGTCGTCAGGTCTACGCTGCTGGTCGAGTCGTCCAGGATCAGGATGCGCGGGTCGAGCAGCAGGGCGCGGGCGATGGCCAGGCGCTGCTTCTGCCCGCCGCTCAGGGTGGCGCCGCGCTCGCCCACCGGCGTCTCGTAGCCCTGCGGGAAGGATTCGATGAACTCGTGCGCCGCCGCCGCTTTGGCCGCCGCCACCACCTCGTCGAGCGTGGCCTCGGGCCGGCCAAAGGCGATGTTGTCGCGGATGGTGCCGCTGAACAGGGTCGTTTCCTGCAGCACGATGCCGATCTGGCTGCGAAGCGAGTCGAGCGTCACGTCGCGCAGGTCGTGGCCGTCAATCAGAATGCGGCCCTCGCTAGGGTCGTAGAAGCGCGGCAGCAGGTTGATGATGGTGGTCTTGCCGGAGCCGGTCGCGCCCAGCAGCGCCACGGTCTGGCCGGGCTCGGCTTCGAAGGTCACGTGGCTGAGCACCGGCGCGCCGCTGCTGAAGTAACGGAAGGTCACGTCCTCGAACTTCACGCGGCCGGTGACGGCCGGCAGGGTGGAAGCGCCGGGCTTGTCGGTCACATCGCTCTTGGCGTCGAGGATCTCAAAGACGCGGCCGGCCGAAGCCGACGCCTGGCCGAGCTGGGTGATGATGAAGCCGAACTGGGCCACCGGCAGGAAGATGTAGACCAGGTATAGGCTGAACTCTTGCCACTCGCCCAGGGTCAGCGTGCCGGCGATGATCTGCTGCCCGCCGAAGAAGAGGATGGAGGCCTGGCCCAGGTTGGCGACCAGGAACACCAGCGGGAACAGGAAGGTGAAGATGCGGGCCACGGCAATTTGCTGCGCGAACACGGCCTCGTTGGCCTGGCCAAACTTCACCTGCTCTTCCGGCTCGCGCGTGAAGGCTTTGATGACGCGCATGCCGGCCAGGTTCTCTTGCAGGATGGTGTTAAGGGCCGACAGGCGCGCCTGCACCTTGCCGAACAGCGGCGCGCTGATGGCCCCAAAGATGACGAACAGCACCAGGGCAATCGGCAGGATGGGCATCGCCACCCAGGCCAGTTGGGCGTTGGTGGTGAAGATGATGATGAGCGTGCCGGTGAGCAGCACCACCGCGCCCAGCAGTTGCACCACGCCCTGGCCGATGAACAGCCGCACCTTCTCCACGTCGTCGGTGGCGCGGATCATCAGTTGGCCGGTCTGGTTGCGGTCGTGGTACGAGAACGACAGGCGCTGGATCTTAGCGAACAGATCGTTGCGCATGTCGAAGGCCACGCTCTGCGAGTTCTTTTCCGCCCAGAAGACCTGCAAGAAGGCGAAGATGCCGCGCACGGTGGCGAAGATCACAATCGCCACCAGGGCGGTGAGCAGGGCGTTGGGGGCGGTATCCTGCCGGGTGGTCATCTCGGTGACGAGCTGATCAAGGCTCCAGGTGCTGGGCAGCTTGAGGGCTTCCAGCAGGTTGGGCAGGGCCTGGTTCACGAAGGCGGCCGGGATTTGCGGCAGCGCGGCCAGCACCTGCTTGGCGATGACGCCGTTGGTGACGGCGTCAATGATGTTGCGCACCATGCGCGGCACCGCCAACTGGGCCAGAGTCGCCACGATCATGAAAATGTAGGGCCAGAGCGCGCCAAACTTGAGGCGCGTCAGGTATTGCAGGGAGCGGCGTAAGCCGTTGTTCTTGGGACCGGCACGCCGGTCACGCCAATTTGGTCGTTCCACGATTATTAACCCTTTCTAGCAAAGAAGTTCACCCGGGCAGCAGCACGGCCCGTTCACTCACAGCCCACAGCCGCCGGGCCGCCGCCGCATCATACGACGCGGGCGACGAGGCGACCGGCCGCCGTTTGACAAAATACTTGCCGGTCACACCCTCGACTTCGGGCGCGGCCGCCAGGTACAGCATGGTCTCCGCCCCTTGGGCGGGCGTCAGGGCGATGCGGTTGAGAAAGACATACACTAACCGCCACACCCAACTGTGGTTATTGCTGGCGAAGCCGGTGTGCACCAGCCCGGGGTGCAGCACGTTGGCCGTGATCGGCCGCCCGGCCTGTGACAGGCGGCGGGCCAACTCATAGGTGAACAGGATGTTCGCCAGCTTCGACTGGGCATAGGCCCCAAAACTAAAATACCCCTGCCGCTTCTCCAGGTCGGCAAAATCCAGGCCCTTCAGGCGCACATGCGCGTTCGAGGCGACGTTGACGATGCGGGCTGCCCGGCCGGGCGCGCCGCCGGCGCTGAGCGCGTCGAGCAGCAGCTCGGTCAGCAGGAAGTAACTGAGGTGATTGAGCGCCCAGGTCTGCTCGAGGCCGTCGGCGCTTTCGGCGCGCTTGCTAAAGATGGCCCCGGCGTTGTTCACCAGGACGTGCAGCGCGGGCCAGCGGGTGCGCACCTCCTCGGCCAGCCGGCGCACGTCGCTCTGGCGGCTGAGGTCGGCCAGCAGGCCCACCACCCGGCCGCTGCCGGTGGCGGCGCTGATTTCATTAACCGTGGCGCTGGTCTTGTCGGCGTTGCGGCCGACCACCAGCACCGTCGCGCCATCGGCGGCCAGGCCTTGGGCGGTGGCCCGGCCAATGCCGGAGGTTGCGCCGGTGACGAGGGCCACCCGGCCGCTCAGGTCGTAGGTCGGGGCGGTCATTCTTGGAGCGGGGCCGATTCGGGCGCCGGCAGCGTGCGCACGGCTGCCATCAAGTCGTTCATGGTGCGGATGGCCGCCGCGCGCTGGTCGGCCGACAGGGTTTCCGCCAGGGTGACGGTCCAGGCCATGCGGGCCTGCATCCCCCGCTCGACCCACTGGCGGCCCTTGGCGGTCAGCGTCAGTTGCTTCACGCGCCGGTCGTGCTCGTCCTCGGTGCGCTCGACCATCTGGCTCTGCACCAGCTTATCCACCAGTTGGCTGGTGGCGGCGCTGGTGATGCCCAGGCGGTTGGCGATGTCGGTCAGGCCGCACTGATGCACGTGGTAAAGCTGCATCAGCGTGCCGTACTGCGCGAAGCTCATGTCGGAATGCTTGACGAAGCGCACCGTGTCGGCCATGGAGCGCGAGGTGAAAATATCGGTCCACTCGCGGAACTTGTCGCGGAATTGTTTAACACTTGACATAGTTAAGTAACCTGTTTAGTTAATCTTACCTAACTGTATCACGCGCTTCGTCGAATTTCAAGGGCCGCGCCCTGGCCGAATAGCTAGGGCCGGGCATGTCCCTTAGGACACCGGCCGGCCGGGTGTGACGCGCCTGGGCCGCTGGTGTAAACGCCAGTTAGACCAGCGCCTTGAGTCGGCGGCCAGGGCAATTTCAGCAGTATGCCGGGGGATTATGGAGCAATTGTGAAGCGCCGCTGCAGGGTCCGGGCGAGCCGGGCTTAGCCGAGGTTGGGCGTGTTGCCGGCGGTGAGCAAGCCGATGGTGGCGACCCAGACGAGGGCCTGGACGAAGAGCGTGGCCCCCAGCAGCAGATACGTGGCGGCGCGGGCCGGCACGCGCGGGTGCAGCCACAGGCCCAGGCCGGTGTTCACCAGCCACGTCAGGCCGGCGATGGCGGGCAGGATCAGCAGGCCGGTGGGCGGGCCAAAGCGGTCGGGCACGCCCTGGCCGTCGAAGTGCAGCGCGATCTCGGGCGGCAGTTGGGCGGCCACCAGCGCCAGGTAGCCGAGCAGCAGCAGCACGCTCAGCCCGCCCGCGCCGATCAGGGCCAGGGCCAGCCGGTCGTGCAGCACGGCCCAGCGCTGCACGGCCGGGATGACCGACTCCGGCTCGATGGTGACTTCCGGGCCTTCGGCGCGCAGGGCTTGCAGGGTGTCGAGGAAGGCGGTGGGGTTGGCGGGCGAGATCGCCAGCCAGCTTTCGGCGTGGCGCAGCAGCACCAGGCCAGGCTTGGCGGTGGCGGCCAGGAACTCGACCTCGCCCAAGCCGGCGATAGTGGCGGTGCCCACGGTGCTGCCGGGCCAGGGGAGGCCGCGCGGGCGCAGCAGCGGCGCTTCGACCTCGGCCCCGGCGCGCACCTCATCCAGCAGGGCCATCGGGAGGACGATGCGGCGGTCGCCCCACTCGACCACGATGGCGTTGCGGCTGAGAACGTAGCGCGAGCGCAGCAGGCCGTAGCCGCGATAGAGCAGCCAGGCCACGACCGGCAGGCTGCCCACCAGCAGCAGCAGGCTGAGGAAGCCGGCGGGGGCCAGCGGGTTGGCGCGCAACACCGCCAGCAGGGCCGCGTCTACGGCCAGCAGCACCAGCAGGGCGCTCAGCCCGAGGGCCAGGCCAGTGGTGCGCGGCGGGTGGAAGACCATCGCGCTTAGTTCGCGGCCGGGTTAGTCGGCAGCGGACGTTTCCTTGACGAAGACCGGCGTGTTCCAATGGCGGTACTTCGCCACCTTGCCCCGCACCACGTCAAAATACAGGTCGCGCAGGTCGCTGGAGAGCGGGCCCATCTGGCCGGCGCCCACCGGGCGGTGGTCAATCTTGGTGATGGCCGCGATCTGCACGCCGGTGCCGCAGAAGAAGAGTTCGTCGCAGATATACAGCTCGCTGCGGTCAATCGAGCGCTCGACCACTTCCATGCCCAGTTCGTCGCGCACCAGGGTCATGATCGTGCGACGGGTGATGCCTTCGAGCACGTTGTCGGTGACGGGCGGGGTGATGAGCACACCGTCGCGCAGCATGAAGATGTTTTCGGCCGAGCCTTCGGCCACGTGGCCGTCGGAGTTGAGGGCAATCGCCTCGTCAAAGCCGGAGCGCAGCGCGTCGGTCTTGATGAAGGCCGAGTTGACGTAGGAGCCGGTGATCTTGCCGCGGGCCGGGATGCTGTTGTCGTCCACGCGCAGCCAGGAGGAGATGGTGACGTGCGCGCCCTCTTCCTTATCCACGTAGCGGCCGAAGGGCACGGCGAACATGGTCAATTCGTCGTGCAGGTCGTTCAGGCGCACGCCGATGATCTCATCGCCCTTGAAGGCCAGCGGGCGCACGTACATGTCTTCGTGCCGGTCCTCGGCCCGCAGCAGGTCGAGGATGAGGTTGACGAGCTGTTCTTCGTTCAGGCCCAGTTCCATCAGCAGCAGGCGCGACGAGCTGAGGAAGCGGCGCATGTGGTCGTGCGGCCGAAAGACCAGCAGTTGGTTTTCGTCGTCGTTCCAGTAGCCGCGCACGCCGCCGAAGATGCCGGTGCCGTAATTAAGGGCGTGGGTCATGACACCGACCTTGGCCTCGCCGTAGGGCACGATCTTACCTTTGAAGTAGGCGTAATTGGGCAGGGCAGACATGGCTGAGTTAGCTCCTTACCGAGGGCATGGTCTCTGGCGCGTACCCTGGGGTGAGTGAATTATAACGGGTCCGGGGCGAGTCGCAAGTAGGGATTCAGCCAAAAGCAGGAAAGGCGTTTGCGGCGAAGTACACGAGGGAGAAAGGCGTTAGCCACGAATTTCACGAATTGCACGAAGGGGGCAGCGGGAAGAGGAGGCTGCGCCAGAGTCGAGCTGGTTGGGTGTTGGGAACGTCACGAGTGTCGCAAGTGCCACGGCGGAGGGAGCCGCTGAGTACGGCGGTGTTGATTTTGCTGTCGCGCCTGTCGCACCTGTCACGGGTGTTGACTTTCCTGCCGCGCCTGTCGCGCCTGTCACGGGTGTTGACTTTCCTGCCGCGCCTGTCGCACCTGTCACGGGTGTTGACTTTGCTGTCGCGCCTGTCGCACCTGTCATGGCGGTGGTGGACGTATGGCATTCAGTTGGTAAGGGGGCGCTTGGCGGTGCGCGGCCGGGGGCTTTAGCCCTAGCTATGTTGTAAAGAGAAATTGTTCTACTTGCAACGAGCAGTTTTTGGCTGAAAAACAAGGCAATTCTAATAAGCAGTGGGGCAGGTTGGGCCTGCCCCACTGCTTAGGGATCCTGTCAGCGCTCACACCCGCCCCCTGCCCCGGCGCTGCGGTCGCCCTGCCTTTCTCTTCGCGCAGCGTCTGCCTTCCTATGGCACCCACGCATACGGCTCGTCGCGGGCGGCCTCGTTGGTCAGGCGGGTGGGGTTCGAGCCGTCGGCGCCCATGATATAGATTTCGGGGTTGCCGTCGCGCTCGGAGGTGAAGACCAGGCGTAAACCGTCGGGCGACCAGACCGGCACGGCGTCGCGCGCGCCGTTGTTGGTCAAGCGCGTCTGCGTGCCGCCGTCGGCGGTGGTCAGGTAGATTTCGGGGTTGCCGTCGCGCTCGGACACGAAGGCCAACTGGGTGCTGTTGGGCGCCCAGACCGCGCCGCCGTCCTTGGTGGTGTTGGTGGTCAGCCGCAGCTCGCCCGCGCCGGCGGAGGCGATCAGCCACAGCTCGGCGTTGGCATCCACGTCGCGCACGAACACCAGCCAGGCGCCGTTGGGCGACCAGGTGGGCTCGCGGTCGGGCACGGTGTTGGTGGTCAGGCGGGTGGGCGCGCTGCCGCCGGCCAGCATGGTGTATAGCTCTGGGTTGCCGTCGCGCTCGGCGATGAAGGCCAGGCGCGTGCCGTCCGGCGACCAAACCGGGTCGGTGTCGGCCGCGCCGTCGCTGGTCAGGCGCGTTTCGTTCGAGCCGTCGGCGTTCATGACGTAGATTTCAGGGTTGCCGTCGCGCTCCGAGACGAAGGCGAGGCGCGTGCCGTCCGGCGACCAGACCGGGTCGGTGTCGGCCTGAGCGGCCTCGGTCAGGCGCGTGGGGCCAGAGCCATCGAGGTTCATGGCATAGATTTCGTCGTTGCCGTCGCGGTTCGACTGGAAGGCGATGCGGTGCGCGGCATTCGACCACACCAGGCGGGTGTTGGCGGCCGTGCTCGGCACGCTGGGGCTGAGCAGCGCCTGGCTGGAGCCGTCGGTGTACATGAGATAGACGTTCGCCGGTCCGAGGCGCTCAGAGACGAACAAGACCACGCCGCCGGCCGGCGTGACCGTGACGGCCGGCGGCAGCGTGGCGCTGGGCGGCACGAGCGTGGCAGTGGCGGTGGCGGGCGCAACGGTCGCGCTGGCGGCCGGCGCGGTAGCGGTCTCAGCCGGCAGGGTGGCGGTGGCGGGCGCCGGCTCGGCGGTGTTGGTGGCCATCGGCGGCAGTGCCGTGCCGGTAGTGGTGGGCGTGACGGTCGGGCTGGCCGTGGGCGTGGGCTGCTGGCCGGGGTCGGGGTCGGCGTTGTCGTTCAGGCCGTCGCCGTCGGTGTCGGGGTTGATGGGGCTGGTCTGCAGATCATTGACCTCATGTCCATCGAGCAGCGTGTCGCCGTCAGTGTCGGCCACCAGCGGGTTTGCGCCCCAAATCAGCTCGGCCCCGTCGAGCAGGCCGTCGCCGTCGGTGTCGGGGTTGAGGGCGTCGGTGCCGCGCTGGACCTCATCCAGGTTGCTCAGGCCGTCGTGGTCAGAGTCGGCCGCCGCCAGGGCGTCGGAGGTCTGGCGCGCGGCGGCGGTGCTGGTGGCCTGGGCCTGCTGGTTGAGGCCATAGGCGGCCACGCCCACCACGCCCGCCAGCAGGCAGCCGATAAACAAGATCAGCAGCGGAATCCACGGCGGCACCAGCGCGAAGCTGACTAGCTCGGCCGTGTGGCGCATAGCCTGCCCTTCGGCGTTGGCCACGCGCACCACAAACGGCTGCTGGCGGCGGCTGCCGATCAGGCGCGGGCGCTGCACGGCTACGCTAAAGTCGGAGACGGCCGTGTGGCCTTCGGGCACGGTCAGTTGAAAGCCGGGCGGCTCGAACAGCAACTCGCCCGAGGCGTCTTCAAAGCCAACCGTGAAGACCTCGGCCGTGTTGCCCTGGTTCTGAATGTTCAGGCGCACCGGCTCGTTGACGCTGACCAGGGCCGGGTTGAGCTCGCTGCCGAATTGCCCAAAGGCCGGCAGCGTGACCACCAGCTTGGCCTCGACCAATTCGTTGGGGTAGGCCTGGCTGGTAATGAGCAGGTTGAGGGTGTAGCGGCCGGCGCGCGTCTGGGGCGTGCGCGGCGGCTCGAGCGTCAGGCGCAGGCGCTGGTACTCGCCGGGCGGCATCGCCAGGCTGGGGGGCGGCGCGGGCGGGGCCACCCAGTTGGGCGGCAACCCGCTCAGGGCCACGCTGAAGTGATCCGGCTCGCCGCTCTGGTTGACGACGACCACGCCGGCGGTGGATTTCTGGCCGGGCGTCACCGTCATCTGCGGCGTTTCGACGTAGACGCCGACGCGGCCGGCCGGGCTCATCTGCACCAGGTTGGCGTCTACGGGCGTGCCGTTGAAATTGAACACCGGCGGGCGGGTGGCCGCTTCGGGCACGTCGCCGCTTTCCAGGTACAGCCAGCTATCGCCGATGAGCAGCGGCGCGGGCGGCTGCCAGGTCTCGGCCATGCCGGGCATGAGCTTCGTGCCGCCCAGGAAGGTGCCGGCCGGGCTGCTGAGGTCCACTACCTTAAAGCGCAGACCGTCGAACTCCACGCGCGCGTGCTGCGGGGCGACCGCGCCGTCGGTGAGCACCAGGTCGTTGTTGGGGTCGCGACCGAGGCTCAGGCCGCGCGTGGTCAACTTGGCGTAGCGCACCGCGCCGCCGGGGCCGACGATCTTCACCCGCCCCTGGGCCAGGGCCACGGTGGCGCCGGGGTCGGCCGGGCGTTCGGCCGGCGCGGCGCGGGTCATCTCGGCCAGGCTGCGCTGGTAGGCCACCAGCAGGCTGACCATCCACGCCCCAGCGCTGGCGTCGGGGCCGGCGGAGGCGATGAGGGCCTGCACTTCGTCGAGCGCCTGCACCAGCGCAGCCGGGTCGGGGTAGCGGGCGGCCGGGTCTTTCTCCAGCGCGCGCAGGATGACGCCTTCGAGCGGCACGGGCAGGTCGGCGCGGCGGGCGCGGGGCGCGGGCGGCGCGGAGCGGCCATGCGCCCGCACCGCCTCCGAGATGGTCTTGACCGGGAAGGGCTGCCAGCCCACGGCCAACTCGTACAGCAGCACGCCCAGCGAGTAGACCTGGCCGCGCGCGTCAATCGCCTCACCCAGCGTCTGCTCGGGCGACCAATAGGCATAGGCCGGGGTCTCGACGCGCTCGGCGGCGGGCAGCCACTCGCCCTCGCTCTCGCCAGACAAGCCCAGGCTGGTGAGCACCGGGCGGAAGGGCAGGCCCTCGGCCGCCTCGGGCTTGAGCATCAGGTCGGACGGCTTGACGCCGCGGGCGGGAGCGCCCTGGCGGGCAATGTAGTCGAGCGCCAGGCTCACCTGGCGGATGAGGCCGACGGCTTCGGCCAGCGGCAGCCATTGATTGTTGGCGCGCAAGTCGCCCAGCAGTTGGCGCAGGTTGCCGCCGGGTAGGTAGTCCATGACGACATACAGCAGGCCGTCGAGGCGGCCAAAGTCGTGCACCTTGACCAGGCCGGGGTGATCGAGGCGGGCGGCAGTGCGGGCGCGCTGCAGCAACTTTTCGGCGGCGTCGGGCTGGCCGAGGGTGTTGAGGTCAATGAGCTTGATGGCGACATCGCGCTGGAGTGTGGGGTCGTGGGCCTTGAGCACGGTGCCCAGGCGGCCCTCACCCAGCAGCGACACAACGTGGTAGCGGTCAATGGTTTGACCAATGAAGTGTTTAAACATGCGCCTTCCTCCTGGCCGCGCCCCACAGACGGGCAAAGGCGGCCGTGAACAGCCCGCCGTGTTGGAAGCGGGTATGTTTTATCGTAGCAGTTTTGGAGGTTGGGTCGTATCAGTGAGGGGCTGAAAGGCGTGTAGGACAAGCGGAAGGGGAAAGGCAGGTAAAAGCGCCTGCCTGAGGCGGGGCGGCGGGGTGAGAAATGGCCGGTCGATCAGATGGCCGGGTCAGCGCACAGCGTGAGGGTTGTCGTATTGTTGCGTCTAATCCGCGCGAGGGAGGGCGAGCCGCGCGATGAACGGGGAGGCGACTGGAGGAGCTCATGTGAGTGTGGGTTGGTGGGGCCACTATAAAGTCCAAGGTCAGGCGAATGCGCGAGACAAGATTAGACCGGCCCCAAATCCGACCACGCGGGGGTGCGATGACCAGCACGGTGGCCTCACCTTTTTCTCTTTCTCTGCTCTTCGCTTTCGCTCCATTTATAATGGCCCAATGTCTACTCCCCGATCCGAGTTCCTAGCCGGCGTGCGCCTGACGCTGCCCTTGCTGGCCGGCGTTGCGCCGTTCGGGTTAATCTATGGCGTGCTGGCGATCAGCGCGGGCATGCCGGCGGCGGCGGCGATCGCCATGTCGCCCATCGCCTTTGGCGGGTCGGCGCAGATCATCGCCACCGGGCAATTCAAACTAGGCGTGCCCGGCCCGGTGATGGTGCTGACTGCGTTCGTCGTCAACCTGCGCCACATGCTGTACAGCGCGTCCATGGGGCCATACCTGCGGCCGTTGGCGCGCCCGTGGAAGTGGCTGCTGGCCTACCTGCTGACCGACGAGGCCTACGCCGTGACGATTGTGCACTACCAACAGCCCGGCCCGGCCGAGCACAAACACTGGTTCTTCCTGGGGGCCGGCCTGACGCTGTGGGCGACGTGGCAAATCACGACCATCGCGGGGGTGATTGTCGGGGGCAGACTGCCGGCCAACTGGGGGTTAGACTTCACGCTGGCGCTGACCTTCATCGGCCTGCTGCTGCCGGTGCTGCGCGACCGGGCGGTGCTGGCGGCGGCCGTGGCGGCCGGGCTGGCGGCGGTGGCGGCGGCGGGCCTGCCGCTGAAACTCGGGCTGATCGTGGCGGCGGCCGTGGGCATTGCGGCCGGGATGCTGGTCGAGGCGCTGCCGGGCGCCAAGCCGCCGCCGGACGCCGCGCCCGGGGGCAGCGACTGATGGGCCTCTGGCTGACGATCATCGGCATGGGGGTGGTCACCTACGCGATCCGGCTGTCGCTGATCGGCGCGCTGGGGCTGGTGACGCTGCCACCGCTGCTGATCCGCGGGCTGCGCTTCGTGCCGCCGGCGGTGCTGACCGCCATCATCGTGCCGGAGCTGGTGCTGC
>Ga0163144_10011662_pt1 | contig 18567 bp, 15 predicted proteins | sample OliLak19BULKMAT1_FD_123175 | JGI IMG/M metagenome (GOLD analysis project Ga0163144, IMG submission 123175) | Freshwater microbial mat bacterial communities from Lake Vanda, McMurdo Dry Valleys, Antarctica - Oligotrophic Lake LV.19.BULKMAT1 | ecosystem: Environmental > Aquatic > Freshwater >... | reverse complement strand
GACCAGCGTGATGAGGTCACGTGCAAGTGACCCGACCTCCAGGGGCAGGACCCGGAAGAACTCGACCATGAAGCCGCTGATCGGATCGGCCGCGGCGGCCAGGATGGCCAGGGTGAGGGCGGCACCAAGGAATCCGACGAACGCGCCCTCGAACACGAACGGCCAGCGGATGAACGCGTCCGAGGCGCCCACCAGGCGCATGATCTCGATCTCCTCGGACCGGGCGACCACAGCCAGCCGGATCGTGTTGACGATGATGAACAGCACGATGACGCCGATGACGATGAGCAGGACCGTGCCACCGGTGCGCAGGATGTTGGTCACCGTCAGGACCCGCTCCACGAGGTCCTCGATGTTGATGACGTTGCGCACGGCCATGTCCTGGCGCAACGCGTCACCGACCTCGCGGATGGCGGTCGGGTCGATGAGCGTGATCTCCACGCTGGCGAACAGCGGGTTGCTCTCCAGGAACTGGGTGAGGTCCTCGCGACCCTGCTCCTCCATCGACGCGCGAAAGCGTTCCAGGGCCTCGGCGCGCGAGACGTAGGTCACCGTGTCGACCTGGGGCATGGCGTCCATGCGTGCCGTCAGCGCCTCGACCTGCGAATCGGTGGCGTTGGGCTGGATGTAGGCGATGACCTCGACCTTCTGCTCGGTGAACTCCAGGCCGGCCAGCAGCCCGGTCTGGATGATCCAGAAGCCCGACAACAGCAGGAGCATGAGGACCATCGTGGCGGTGGCCGCGAAGCTCATCAGGGCGTTGCGCCAGAATCCCTGCCAGGCCCGTCGGATGCTGAAGAACAGGAACGTGATCATCCGCCGGTCAGTCCTCTCGGTGGTACGCGCCACCGACCTCGTCGCGGATGACCCGGCCTTCTTCCAGGGCCACCACGCGCTTTCGCAACGCGGTCACGACCTCGGCGTTGTGGGTCGCCATGAGGACCGTCACCCCGAGCTCGTTGATGCGCAGCAGGAGCTGCAGGATCTCCCAGCTGATGAGCGGGTCCAGGTTGCCCGTGGGCTCGTCGGCGATGATCAGCCGCGGGTCGTGGACGAGCGCCCGGGCGATGGCCGTCCGTTGCTGCTCGCCGCCCGACAGCTGCGAGGGGATCTGCTTGGCCTGGGCGGTCAGCCCGACGATGGCCAGGACCCGGTCCACGGCCGGCCGGATCTGGCGACGGGGCGTGCCGGTGACATCCATGGCGAAGGCCACGTTCTCCCAGACCGACTTGGTCGGCAGCAGCTTGAAGTCCTGGAAGATGATCCCGATCTTGCGTCGGATCTTGGGCACGGCCCGGCGTCCCAGGCGGGCCAGGTCCTGTCCATCGAGGACGACCTCGCCGCGTGTCGCGACCTCGTCGCGGATGAGCAGCTTGATGAGCGTCGACTTGCCCGCGCCCGACGGGCCGACGAGGAACACGAAGTCACCCTCGGGGATGACCAGGTCCACGTCGCGCAAGGCGATCTTGCCATTGGGGTATTGCTTGGTGACGTCGTGGAGGACCAGGATGGCGCGGTCCGGGCCGGCCTGTTCACGACGTCGGCCGCGCTCGGTCAGGCGGCTCCGAAGTGAGCGCCTCGGGGTGGGCGCGGGGGCTCTGGTCACGAGGATCTCCGCGGTCGGGCTCGGGAACGGCGACACCGCCACCGATCCGGGTTCGGTTCGACTCCGTCCGCGGGCACGGCAAGGGGAGCCACGTCGTGCCCGAGGCTACCATCCGGCCTCGATCGCGGCAAACATCGCGGCAGACACGCCCCGGGTCGCAGCTGCCTGACCGATGCGGGTGTCAGAGGAGCCCGGGCGAGATCGGCACGTAGCGCGACCAGTCGGCGAAGGGCTGATCCCAGCACAGCAGCAGCGGGAAGGCCTCGAGGCGCAGGCCGGCGGCCAGGGCCGGGACGATCGCCCGGTCGGCCGCGCCCGGCAGCCAGATGGCGTTGGCGCCGCGTGGCTGGAGCGCGCCGAGGAGATGGCCCAGGACCGGCGCGAGGAGGGCTCCATCGCGGACCGCGACCGGTCCGACCCGCCCGACCTGACCGGTGTAGCCATAACCCAGGACGTGACCGTCGGGTCCGATGTACAGCCAGCCTCGGCGACCCTCGACTCGCAGAAAGCGATGATCGATGGGGTGGGCCACGCCGAGCAGCTCACGGTCGAGGTCGTCGACCGCCTCGGCAAGGCGTCGGTGGCCGTCGCCGCCGGGCTGGCCGGCGGCGAGCTCCTCGAACGGGACGGCCTGCACGCCCGACGGCAGCTCCCCGAAGGCGTCACGGCTCGATGGCGTCCCGACGAGGTTGAGGAGGGGGATGCGCGGCACGATCCCGAGCGAGGCGTACAGGGCGTTGCTGATCGGCTGGGCGCTGTCCGTGGCGGTCCCCCGGGCGGTGACCCCGTCGCCATCCCGCGGCCCGATCCGGTCCAGCAGCGCGCGGCCGATGCCGGCGCCCTGCAGGCCGGGCAGCACGAACAGCATCGACAGGTACCACAGCGTCTCGCGCACGACGGCCGCGCCGAACCCGACGATCTCCTCGCCACCCGGTCCGTCCGGCGCGGGACGGACGGCGGCCACGAACCGATCCGGGTCGGTCGCCTGGAGATGGGTGTACAGCCGTACCAGCGCGCCGACCTCTTCAGGCAGGGGCGGCTGGGCGAGTCGCCCGATGTAGTCGTCGATGGCCCGACGCCAGACGTGCGCGCAGGTCTCCAGCTCGTCCGGTGCGACCGGTCGGTAGCGGAGCGCGCCCGCCAGCTCCGCCTCGACCGCGCTCACGAGACGCCGGCTGGTTCGGGATCCTCGCCGGCCATCGAGCCGCCCGTGGCCAGGCGCTCCAGCTCGGCCTGCATGAAGGCATCCAGGTCGCCGTCCAGGACGGCCGACGTGTTCCCGGTCTCGTGGCCGCTGCGCAGGTCCTTGACCATCTGGTAGGGGTGCAGCACGTAGCTCCGGATCTGGTTGCCCCAGCCGGCCTCCACATGTTCGCCGCGCAGCACGCGCATCTCGGCTTCCTTCTCCTCCAGGGCCCGCTCCAGGAGACGGGACTTGAGGACCTTGATCGCGTTCTCCTTGTTCTGCGTCTGCGATCGCTCGTTCTGGCTCTGCACGACGAGGCCGGTCGGGCCGTGGGTCAGGCGGACAGCCGAGTCGGTCTTGTTGACGTGCTGGCCACCGGCGCCCTGGGCGCGGTAGGTGTCGACGCGGATGACGTCCCAGTCGAGCTCGATCTCGATGTCGTCGTCGACCTCGGGCAGGACCTCGACCAGGGCGAACGTCGTCTGGCGGCGCTTCTGCGAGTCGAACGGGCTGATCCGGACCAGGCGATGCACGCCCCGCTCGGCACGCAGCCAGCCGTAGGCGCGCCGCCCGTTGACCTCCACGGTCACGCTCTTGAGCCCCGCCTGCTCGCCCTCCTGGGAGTCGATGATCTCCGTGTGGAAGCGGTGGCGCTCAGCCCAGCGCAGGTACATGCGCAGGAGCATCTCCGCCCAGTCCGTCGCCTCGGTCCCGCCGGCGCCCGCGCTGATGGTCACGATGGCGGCGCGCTCGTCGTGCTCACCCGAGAACAGGAGCGCCGTTCGCTCCATCAGGAAGTCGCGTTCGAGGGAGGCGGCGTCGCGCTCCAGCTCGGCCTCGAGCTCGGCGTCGGGCATCTCGGTCAGGAGCTCGACCGCGGCCTCCAGGTCGGCCGTGCGGCCGAGCAGGGCGTCCCAGGTGTCGATCTCCGTGCGCAGGCCGTCGGCCTCGCGGAGGACCTTCTGGGCTCCGCGCTGGTCATCCCAGAAGCCGGGTTCCTGGGTCAGCGACTCGAGGGTGCTGACGCGGGCTCGCTTGGCCTCGAGGTCAAAGATGCCCCGAGGTCGACCGGATCCGTTCAGCCAGGTCGCGGATGGCGGACGCGTCCACCTAGTTCCGGGCCTGGAGATCCTGGAGCAGGATCGGGCGCAGCTCGATGAGCCGCAGCGCCGTCTTGCTTCTGGCGACGACGGGGTTCACGCAGGGGCAGTAGCCGTTGTGAGGGCACACGCCGCAGTTGCCATCGCAGTCCAGGGCGGCGGCGTAACTGCAAGTCCGGCAGTCCCGTTCACAGGCGATCAGATCGACGAATGCGGCGTCTTCGGCCTGCTTCAATGGACTCCCTCTCTCTACGACGCTGGGCAGGGGCGCGGGCTGGGAGCGACCTGCCAAGGGGTTCGGGCGACCCCGGGGCGGCAGGTTTTGGCACAGTATACGGGGCCTATCCCCCAGCGCCAAGGGGGTACATTTTCGGCGACGACCGATGCGCCTACGGTGACTCGCCGACGATGGTGTAGACGAGCAGCGCGCCGAGCTCGTGGATGACGGCATCGGCGATGGCCACGCGGTCACCCATGATCGGGCTGGTCCGCGTCGGCGAACCGCTCGCGGCGATGCCCGCGTCGGTCGCCAGGCGCAGCACGCGGTACATGTGGGTGGGATCAGACACGAAGACGGCCGATCGCAGGCCGGTGTCGTCCATCAGCGCCGCCACCGCCCGGATGGAGCTCAGCGTGGACCGGCTCTGGTCCTCGCCGATGATCGCCTCGGCCGGTACGCCATGCTCGATGGCGTAGGCGCGGGCCGCCGCGGCCTCGGTCGTGCGGTCCCCCTCGAGCTTGCCCCCGGTCACGATGAGCAGCGGCGCCACACCGTCACGGTAGAGCGCGATGGCGTGGTCCAGCCTGGCCGCGAAGACCGGTGACGGCCGCCCGTCGTACTGGGCCGCACCCATGACCACGATCGCCTCGGCGTCGGCCCGGTCATCGCGGCTTGCCGCTTCCCAGATGCGGTAGCTCGTGTAGGCGATGAACCCGACGCCGACGACCGTCGCGAGCAGCACGAGGCGCCCGATCAGACGCACGGCGTGGACCGATCGAGGTTCGCCGCGCTCAGCGGCCGTGGCACTTCTTGTACTTCAGCCCGGACCCGCAGTAGCAGGCGTCATTGCGCCCGATGCGGGCGCCTGTCGGCGTGTACCCGGGCTTGGGCCCCGATGGGCCTCCGGCCGCGCCGGGTCCGGCCGTGGTGCCGCCGCCGATGGGCGTGTCACCGACCGATTCGCGGACGTTGCGCACGGCCGGGCCGCTGGGCAGCGCGCCGCGCAGGACGGCCGAACCACCGATCTGGCTGGCCGGGGCGGCCACGCCAGCCGGGGCGGCCACGCCAGCCGGGGCGGCCGCGCCGCTCGCGACGGGCGATCGTGTCCCACTGGCCCCGTTGCCGGACGCGGCCACGCGCGGAGCGCCCAGGGCGGGGCGGGCCGGCTGACCGGGACCCGGCAGCGGCTGAGCCGTGCCGGGCGGCGGCTGACGCTGGACCGTGACGCGGAAGACCGACGACGCCACGCCGTGGCGGATGAGTCCGCGCAGTTCCTCGTACAGGCGGAACGCCTCGCGCCGGAACTCGTTGAGTGGGTCCTGCTGCGCGTAGCCACGCAGGCCGATGCCGCGGCGCATGTCGTCGAGCTCGGTGAGGTGCTCGACCCACAGCGAGTCGACGGACCGGACGAGGACGATGCGCTCGACCTGCGCCCAGTCTGTCGCCCCGACCTCCGCCTCGCGCGCCGCCAGCCGCGAGTCAGCGAGTTCCAGGATGTGCTCGCTGATGGCCGCCCGGCTGCCCAGGTCCCAGAGCTCGTCGGCGCTCGTGCCATCGCCGCTGATGCCCATCGCGTGGAGCGCGGCGGTCAGGGCCTCGAGGCCCCAGTCATCGGGGTTCTCGCCCGTGAGATGGGTATCGACGAGGACCTCGATCTCCTCGTCCAGGAAGGCCTGGACCGTCTCCGTCAGGTCCTCGTTGTGGAGGACCTTGTCGCGCTCCGCGTAGATCGTCTCGCGCTGCTTGTTGATGACGTCGTCGAACTCCACGACGCGCTTGCGGATGTCGAAGTTGAAGCCCTCGACGCGCGACTGGGCGCTCTCGATCGTGCGCGACACCAGGCGCGATTCGATGGCCACGTCGTCGTCCAGGCCCAGGCGTTCCATGAGGCCGGTCACGCGCTCGCCGGCAAAGCGCTTCATGAGGTCGTCTTCCAGGGACAGGTAGAAGCGCGACGAGCCGGGGTCGCCCTGGCGGCCGGCACGACCGCGCAGCTGGTTGTCGATGCGCCGCGAGTCGTGGCGCTCGGTGCCCACGATGTGCAGGCCGCCGGCCACGACGACCGCCTGGTGATCGACGTCGGTGATGGCCTTGGCCTCGGCGAGGACGTCGTCATAGGTCGCCTTGTCCACCTCGGCCGGGTTGAGGCCGCGCTTGTGGAGCAGGTCGGAGGCGAGGCCGGCGGCGTCGCCGCCGAGCTTGATGTCCGTGCCTCGGCCGGCCATGTTGGTGGCGATGGTCACGGCGCCGGTCCGCCCGGCCTGGGCGACGATGCCCGACTCCGACTCGTGGAACTTGGCGTTCAGGACCTCGTGCTTGATGCCCCGGCGCTTGAGCATCGTGCCCAGGACTTCGGACTTCTCCACGCTGACCGTGCCGACGAGGACCGGCCGGCCGTGCTCGGTCATCTCCACGATCTCGTCGATGACCGCGTTGAACTTGGCCTTCTCGTCGCGATAGACGAGGTCGGCCTCGTCGTCGCGGATCATCTCGCGGTGGGTCGGGATGGCGACCACCTCGAGCTTGTAGATCTTGAAGAACTCCTCGGCCTCGGTCATGGCCGTGCCGGTCATGCCCGACAGCTTGTCGTACAGGCGGAAGTAGTTCTGGAAGGTGATGGTGGCCAGGGTCACGCTCTCGCGCTGGACGCGCAGCCCCTCCTTGGCCTCGATGGCCTGGTGCAGGCCTTCGCTCCATCGTCGACCGGGCATCTGGCGGCCGGTGAACTCGTCGACGATGACGATCTCGCCGTCCTTGACGATGTAGTCGCGATCGCGCTTGTACAGGGCGTGGCCGCGCAACGCCTGCTCGAAGTGGCGAGCCAGGCGCGGGTCGGCGTCGTACATGTTCTCGACGCCGAGGAAGCCCTCCATCTTCTCGACACCCTCCTCGGTGGAGGAGACGGCCTTGTCCTTCAGGTCGATGAAGTAGTCGCCACCCTCCTCGGCGCCCTCGGGGCGCTCCTTGAGGCGCGGGACGAGCCTGGCGAAGGTGAAGTACAGGTCGGCCGACTCCTCCGCCTGGCCGGAGATGATGAGTGGCGTGCGCGCCTCGTCGATGAGGATGTTGTCGACCTCGTCGACGATGGCGAAACTGCGCTGGCCCTGCACCCGCTGCTCGAGGTCCAGGACCATGTTGTCGCGCAGGTAGTCGAAGCCGAACTCGTTGTTCGTGCCGTAGGTGACGTCGGCCGCGTAGGCCTCGCGGCGGCTCACCGGTCGCAGGTTGACGAGGCGCTCGTCGCTCGTCGGGTGACCGGGCTCGAAGATGAACGAGGCGTCATGGGTGATCATCCCCAGGCTGACGCCCAGGAAATGGAAGACCGGGCCCATCCACTGCGGATCGCGCCGAGCGAGGTAGTCGTTGACCGTGACGATGTGGACGCCCCGGCCGGTCAATGCGTTGAGGACGCTGGCGATGGGGCCGATGAGCGTCTTGCCCTCGCCGGTCTTCATCTCCGAGATGCGGCCCTGGTGAAGGACGGCCGCGCCGATGAGCTGGACGTCGAAGGGACGCATCGCCAGCGTGCGCACGAACGCCTCGCGGGTCATCGCGAAGACCTCCGGCAGCGCGTCGTCGAGGGCCTTCTGGATGCGCTCGTTCTCGCGTTTGCGGCGGGCCTTGGTCAGCTCGCGGCGGCGTTCCAGGTCGGGATGGTGGAGCTCGTCGTCGGACGGCTCGTCGGGCGTCACGACCTCGCGGATCTCGTCGCGGATCTCCGCGAACTGGGCGCGGATGTCCTCGTGGGAGAGGCCCTGCATCTCGGGCTCGAGGGCATTGATCGCATCGACCAGGGGCTGGAGTCGCCGGACCTCGCGGTCATTCGAGTCGACGAAACGGGAAAGGAACTTCATGGGACGGTGAAGTATAGGCGGAGACCGGTTCGCGCCCGGTCCCGCGTGCGCGGTGGCTCGCAGCCTGGGCCTCGGGTCACCCTGGGCCTGCGCGCGGCCTGGGCCTCGGGTCACCCTGGGCCTCCGCGCGGCCTGGGCCTCGGGTCACCCTGGGCCTCCGCGCGGCCTGGGCCTCGGGTCACCCTGGGCCTCCGCGCGGCCTCCGATCCTGGCGGTCCTCGACGTGGCTGGTTGCGACCACCGGCGTCGCGTCTCTGGGACCCGTTTTGTCGCAGACATTCGCCGGGGTGGTGCTACGCGGGTCCCGGGCGACTTGACGGCCCATGTTGTCGCAGACATTCGGCGAGGTGATGTATGCGACAAGGATCGCCTCAAGCGGGGGTCCCTGCCGTCGACTCCCAGCCGGCTCCGTGCGTACCACTCCCCGGGCTGATGTCTGCGACGTCTGGTCGAGACGTCTGGTCGAGGTGTTCCGCGCGCGACGCGTCCAACAGGTCCTCGAAGGGGCAGCCATCGGACGCGATCAGCCCGTGGGCCTGCGCCGTGCGTGAGGTCGGTGGACTGCCGACGCTGGAATGTGGTGTGCCTAGCCGGCGAACGACCAGAAGCCGGTGCCGTAGCCCAGGACGAGGATGCCGAACGTGGCCGCGCCCAGGAACAGCCAGAAGAGCACGGAGCGGAACCGCGACGTCGGGTTCATCTCCGGGTTCTTGAGTTCCGGCAGGCGGCCGTCCTTGAGGCCGCTGCCCCAGCGCGGCGAACGCAGCTCGTTCTGCCAGTCCTGGTCGGTCACGGGCCGCGGCTCGAGGCCACCTTCGCCATCTGGTCGGTGCAGCTTGAGGGTCATCGGGCTCCTGTCGCTTCGCTCGCGGCTGTCGCGCTGCCCAAGTCGGCGCCATCCTCCCACAGGAGCATCTCCTGGGTGAAGGACACTTCGCTGCTGAACAGGGCGCCCACCGACTCGCCGCGGTGGATGCGCCGGATGGCCTCGCCGATGAGCGGCGCGACGGACAGCACGGTCAGCTTGGGAGAGCGCTTGGACGCGGGCAGCGGGATGGAATCGGTGATGACGACCTCGCGCAGGATGCTGTCGCGGATGCGCTCGACGGCCGGGTCGGACAGCACCCCGTGGGTCGCCGTCGCGTACATCTCGGTCACGCCCTCGCGCTCCAGCGCGCGGACGACCTCGATGAGCGTGCCGCCGGTGTCGATCTCGTCGTCGACGATGATCGCGCGCTTGCCGCGTACGTCACCGATGACGTTCATGAGCTCAGCCCGGTCCAGGTTGCCGACACGGCGCTTCTCGATGATGGCCAGGGGCGCGTCGACGAGCTCGGCGAACGTCCGGGCGCGCTTGGCGAAGCCGAGGTCGGTCACGACGACGCAGTCCTCGAGATGCTTGTCGATGAAGTAGCGCGACAGCAGGTGGACGGCCGTCAGCTCATCGACCGGGATGTTGAAGAAGCCCTGGATCTGGCCCTGGTGGAGGTCCATGGACAGCACCCGGTCGGCGCCGGCGACGGTGATCATGTCGGCGATCAGGCGCGCCGTGATGGGTACCCGCGGCTGGTCCTTCTTGTCGGAACGGCCGTACGCGTAGAACGGGATGACCGCCGTGATCCGGCCCGCGGAGGCCCGCTTGAACGCGTCGATCATGATCAGCAGTTCCATGATCGACTGGTTGACCGGGTGGGACGTCGGCTGGACCAGGAAGACGTCCTTCTCGCGGACGTTGTCCAGGATCTTGACGAAGATGTTCTCGTTCGCGAACTGGAACACCTCGGCCTTGCCCGTCTCCGCGCCAAGGTAGCGCGCGATCTTGGCGGCCAGCAGCGGATTGGCGTTGCCGTGGTAGATCTCGAACTGGTCCGCGTACAAGGCGCCCTTCTCCCGCTGGCCGAAGCCCGTCACCGATGGACCGTCCGGATCACGCGCCGCCGCTCGGGCTCGTCGTGCCGGGACCGTCCGTGGCGGGGGCGCCATCGTCGCCGATGGTGTCGCGGTCCGCAAGTCCGGCCCGGAACGCGGCGATGGCCACGACCCGGTCGCCCTCGGCCAGGCGCATGACGATCACGCCACGGGCCGACGACGAGTAGCGGTTGATCGAGTTCGTCTCGGTCCGGATGACCTGGCCGCCGGCGCTGATGAGGAGCAGCTCCTCGTCCTCGTCGGTGACCTGCTGGACCGCCGCGACGTCGCCCGTCTTCCTGCCTTCCAGCGAGATGAGGCCGACGCCCTGGCCGCCGCGATGCTTGATCCGGAACTCGGTGAGCGGCACGCGCTTGCCGTAGCCGGTCTCGGTCAGGACCAGCAGGTCCGCATCGGGCTCCACGACGCTCATGCCGATGACCGCGTCGCCCTGGCGGGCCAGGCGGATGCCGATGACGCCGGCGGCGTCACGACCCATCGGCCGGACCTCGCCCTCGGCGAAGCGCGCGAGCTTGCCCTTGGCCGTGGCGATGATCACGTCGTCGGCGCCGGTGGAGACGTCGACCCAGGCGAGCTCGTCGTCGTCGGCGATGGTGATCGCCCGGATGCCCGATGAGCGCACGCGCTCGAACTGCTCCAGCGGCGTCTTCTTGACGATGCCCTTGCGGGTGGCCAGGACCAGGTACGAGCCGGGCGTGAAGTCCTTGAGCATGATCGTCGCGAGGGGGACCTCGCCGGACTCCACCTGGACGCCTGGCAGGTTGATGATCGGGATGCCCTTGGCCTGGCGGCTGGCATCCGGGACGGCGTGGACCTTGGCGCTGAACACGCGCCCGCGGTTGGTGAAGAACAGGGCCCAGTGATGGGTGTTGGCCACGAGCAGGTGCTCGACGGCGTCCTCCTCGCGGGTCACGTGGCCGATGATCCCCTTGCCGCCGCGGTGCTGGCGGCGGTAGGTGTCCACGGGCTGGCGCTTGATGTAGCCGCGGCCGGAGATGGTCACCACGACGTCCTCGTCGGCGATGAGGTCCTCGTCGGTCATCTCGCGGCTGGCGTCGTCGGCGACGCGCGTGCGTCGCTCACCGGCGTACTTGCGCTTGAGCTCGACCAGCTCGTCCTTGATGATCGACAGCACGCGGGCCGGGTTGGCCAGGATGTCCTCGAGCTCGGCGATGGTCTGGATGATCGCCAGGTACTCGTCCTCGATCTTCTTGCGCTCAAGGGCGGCGAGCCTCGCCAGTCGCATGTCCAGGATGGCCTGCGCCTGGATCTCGGTCAGGTCGAAGCGGGCCATGAGGTTGGTGCGGGCGAGCTCGACGTCCTGGCTCTCGCGGATGGTCTTGATGACCGCATCGAGGTTGTCGAGGGCGATCTTCAGGCCCTCGAGGATGTGCGCCCGGGCGCGGGCCCGTTCCAGGTCGTATTCCGTGCGCCGGCGCACGATCTGGCGGCGATGCTCGATGTAGTGCTCGAGCACGCTCTTGAGCGGCAGCGTCTGGGGCTGGCCGTCGACGAGCGCCAGCATGTTCATGTTGAAGGTGAGCTGCATCGGCGTGTGCTTGAACAGGTTGTTCAGCACCTTGTGCGGGTTGGCGTCCTTCTTGATCTCGATGTAGATGCGCATGCCGTCGCGGTCGGACTCGTCGCGCAGGTCGCTGATGCCCTCGATGCGCTTGTCCTTGACCAGGTCCGCCATCTTCTCCAGGAGCGTGGCCTTGTTCACCTGGTAGGGCAGCTCGCTGACGATGATCGCCGTCCGGTCGCCGCGGGGCGCCTCCTCGAAGGCGACCTGGGCGCGCATCACGACCCGTCCGCGGCCGTGCGCGTACATCTGGCGGATGGCGTCGACCGTCTCCCACTCGCCGCTGATCGCGTTGCGCTGCTTCTCGAAGCGGAAGATCGTGCCACCGGTCGGGAAGTCGGGACCCAGGACGTGTTTGCACAGGTCGTCGGTGGTCAGCTCGGGGTCGTCGATGAGCGCGACCGCCGCGTCGCAGATCTCCCCGAGGTGGTGCGGCGGGATGTTCGTGGCCATGCCGACGGCGATGCCGCTGGAGCCGTTGATGAGCAGGTTCGGGAGCTTCGCCGGGAGGACCGTCGGCTGCTTCTGGGTGCCGTCGTAGTTGTCGACGTAGTCGACGGTGTCCTTGTCGATGTCGGCCAGCATCTCCGACGAGATGCCGGTCAGGCGCGCCTCCGTGTAGCGCATCGCGGCCGCCGAGTCACCGTCGACGGAGCCGAAGTTGCCCTGGCCATCGACCAGCGGGTAGCGCATCGAGAAGTCCTGGGCGAGCCGGACCAGGGCGTCGTACAGGGCGACGTCGCCGTGCGGGTGGTACTTGCCCATCACCTCGCCGACGATCGCCGCGCATTTGCGATACGAGCTCGTCGACGACAGGCCCATCTCGCCCATCGTGTACAGGATCCGGCGGTGGACCGGCTTGAGGCCGTCGCGGACATCGGGCAGGGCGCGCGAGACGATGACGCTCATCGCGTAGTCGAGGTACGAGACGCGCATCTCATCCTCGATCCGGATGGCTCGGACGTCGCCCATGTTGTCGGTCACGATCGGCTACTCCTGCGGGGCATGTGGCTAGAGCGGGGGTTCGGGGTGGGCGGCGGGGTCTGGCAGACCGCCGAACGCGGCGACGATGGCCGAGGCGGCCGAGGTCGCTTGGGCGCCGGGGCGTGTACGCACACCGGCCAGGCGCTCGCGCAGCGCATCGGCCTGCGCCGGGTCCAGCTTGGCCAGGCTGTCGCGGATGACCCAGGCACGGTGGCCGTCGTCGGTGTCGGCGGCGGCGGCGGCTTCCGCCTGCAGGTTGCTGGTGACGGCGGCGCGATCGAGTGCAGCCAGCGAGCGATAGGCCCAGCTGAGGGCCTTCTGCACGTCCGGCTCGGCATCGCCGATGAGCTGCCCCAGGATGGGCAGGCCGCTGGCCACGATAGCCGGTCCCTGGCTCTGGCCGGTGCTGCCGTGGGTCAGCGTGGCGATGGTCGAGCCGACCAGGCGCCGCTCCCATCGCGACGGGGAGTACACGAGCTGCTCCAGCTCCGACCAGCGATATGACTCGAGGGCGACACCGGCCGCGTAGGCGTGGGCCAGCGTGTCGATGGTGATCCAGTCGTCGGCGGTCCGGGCCGCGCGGCGCAGCAATTGCCAGGTGCGTTCCGGCTCGCCGGGGAGTGTCCGCTCCAGGAGATCGAAGGCGATCCAGTGGGCCTCCAGGTGCTCCTCGCGAAGCAGGCGGTCGGCGATGAACAGGAGCGTCGTGGCGCGATCGTCGTGCGTCGCCGCGCGGATGCCCGACGTGACCGCGGTCAGCAACGGCATGCGCACGCCGTGGATCGTGCCGATGCCCGGGGCCACCAGGCGCTGACCCTCGAGGTAGGCCGGATCGTGCAGCCCGGCCAGGCCCGTGCGCAGTGTGGTGGCGAACGTCTCGGGATCCTGGAGGTGCTGGACGACCGTCGTGCCCAGGGCCTGGGCGGCGCTGCGATGGGCGGCGACGAAGGCGTCGGCATGGGCCGTCGCGGCGGAGGTGGTCGCGGCGGAGGTGGTCGCGGCGGAGGTGGTCGCGGCGGCGTCCGAGCTCGGGTCGGCGGGGGTCGGCTCGGTGCCGGGATCGGCGGCCCTGGGCGGTATCATCGCGTTCCATCCACCGGTGCGGGCGTACTGGTCGGTCGCAGGCCGTAGCGAGCCCGAAGCTCCTGCTTGCGTGTCTCGTCGGCACCGACGTACGTGCCCGTCGCCGTGGCCAGGACCTGCCCGTCGGCGGCGGCCACCAGCCGGGCGCTGGTCTCGATCAGACGACGGCGCGTTGCCGTGATCTGGCCCTCGGCACGGAGCGGCACACCGATCGGGACCGGGCGCCGGAACTGGATGGCCATCCGGGCGGTCACGCCCCAGTCGTCACTGCCGGCCAGGGACCAGGCCATCACCTCGTCCAGGATGGTGGCGATGATGCCGCCATGAGCGATGCCGTCCCAGCCCTGGAAGTCACGGCGGAGCACGAACTCGGTCCACGATGACTGCGGTTCGACATGGAGCACCATGCCCAAGCCATGCACGTTGGTCGTGCCGCAGGCGAAGCAGTGGTGCGGCGCGACCTCGAAGCGCGAGACGCCGGGCACGTCGATCACGCGCGGCTCAGACGTCAAGGTTGCGCACCTTGCGAGCCTCGGTCTTGATGAACTCCTTGCGCGGCGCGACCTTCTCGCCCATGAGCATCGTGAAGATCTCATCGGCTGCAGCGGCGTTCTCCGAGTCGACCCGGAGCAGCGTCCGCGTTTCCGGGTTCATCGTCGTATCCCAGAGCTGGTCGGCGTTCATCTCGCCGAGGCCCTTGAAGCGCTGGACCGACAGGTTCTTGACGTTGAAGTCCTTGATGATCTGCTCGCGCTCCTTTTCGGACTGCGCGTAGCGCGTCACCTTGCCGGTGCTCACCCGGTACAGCGGCGGCTGCGCGATGTACAGGAAGCCCGACTCGATGATCTGGGGCATGTGCCGGTAGAAGAAGGTCAGGAGCAGGGTCCGGATGTGGGCGCCGTCGACGTCGGCGTCGGTCATGATGATGATCCGGTGGTAGCGCAGCTTGGCCGGGTCGAAGCTCTCGCCGATGCCCGCCCCGAGGGCGATGATCAGCGGTCGGACGTTCTCGCTGGACAGGATCTTGTCCAGCCGGGCCTTCTCCACGTTGAGCAACTTGCCGCGCAGCGGCAGGACCGCCTGGAAGCGCCGGTTGCGGCCCTGCTTGGCCGAGCCACCGGCCGAATCGCCCTCGACGATGTAGATCTCGCTCTGGGCCGGGTCCCGTTCCTGGCAGTCGGCGAGTTTGCCCGGCAGTGACATGCCGTCGAGCGCGCCCTTGCGGATGACCAGGTCACGGGCCTTGCGCGCGGCCTCGCGTGCGCGCGCCGAGGTCAGGCACTTCTCGATGATCTTGCGCCCGTCGCCGGGGTTCTCGTCGAGGTACTGGCCCAGGCTCTCGCTGACCGCGGTCTGTACCTGGCCCTTGACCTCGGCGTTGCCGAGCTTGGCCTTCGTCTGGCCCTCGAACTGGGGGTCGGTGAGCTTGACGCTGATGACGGCCGTGAGGCCCTCGCGGACGTCATCGCCAGACAGGTTGCCATCGTGGTCCTTGAGCACCCCGGCGCGGCGTGCCCAGTCGTTGAGCGAGCTCGTCAGCGCCGCCCGGAAGCCTGTGACGTGCGTGCCGCCGTCGACCGTGTTGATGTTGTTCGCGAAGGCCAGCACGTTCTCCGTGTACGAGTCGTTGTACTGGAGCGCGACCTCGACGGCGGTCTTGCCCTCGCGGCGCTCCACGTAGATCGGGCGGAAGTGGAGGGCCTCCTTGTTCCGGTTCAGGTGGCGGACGAACGACTGGAGGCCGCCCTCGAAGTAGAACGAGCGCTCGCGGTCGATGCGCTCGTCGATGAGCGTGATCCACACGCGCTTGGTGAGGTAGGCCGACTCGCGCAGACGCTGGGTGATGGTGGCGAACGAGTACTCCGTGGTCTCGAACACCTCGACATCCGCGCGGAAGCTGGTGCGCGTGCCACGCCGGTCGCCCTGCGGACCGATCTTCATCACCGGCGTCAGGGGCTTCCCGCGCTCGTACTCCTGGCTCCAGATGTGGCCATCGCGGGCGGTCTCGACACGCAGCCACGAGGACAGGGCGTTGACCACGCTCACGCCCACGCCGTGCAGGCCGCCCGAGACCTTGTAGCCGCCGCCGCCGAACTTGCCACCGGCGTGGAGCACGGTGTGCACGACCTCCAGGGCGTCCTTGCCGGTCGAGTGCCTGCCGACCGGCACACCACGTCCGTCGTCCTGGACGGTGACCATGCCGTCCGTCGAGATCGTCACGGTGATCGTCGTGGCGTGACCGGCCATGGCCTCGTCGATCGAGTTGTCGACGACCTCCCAGACGAGATGGTGCAGCCCGCGGTCATCCGTCGAGCCGATGTACATGCCCGGCCGACGCCGGACCGCCTCCAGGCCCTCCAGGACCTGGATGCTCTCGGCGGTGTAGTCGGAGCCGCCCGCCTTGGCTCGCTTGCGACCGGTCGATGCGGCGGCCGTGCTGCGGGTGGCTTCCTCGGTCACGCGTTCCCTCCGGTGAGGCGCTCGTACAGGCGCCCCAGTTCTTCGTCGCTGTAGTACTCGATGACGATGCGGCCGCCGCGCCGACTGCGCGCGAGGCTGACCTTGGTGCCGAGCGAGCGGCGCAGGTCCTCCTCCACGCGCTCGAGGTCCGGATCGGTGGTTCGAGCGGCCTTGGCGACCGGTTGCGGTCTCGGCGCCCGCAGTCGGCGGACCAGTTCCTCGGTCTGGCGCACGGACAGCTCCTGGCCGATGACCGAGTCGAGCACGAGCTCCTGGTGCTCCACGGTGAGGCCGCCAAGCGCGCGAGCGTGGCCCTCGGTCAACTGGCGCTCGGCGACCGCTACCTGGACGCGTGCCGCGAGGTCGAGCAGGCGCAGCGTGTTGGCGACGGTGGCCCGTGCTCGCCCGACCCGAGCGGCGATCTGTTCCTGGGTGAATCCGAACTCGTCGATGAGCCGCCGGAACCCGTTCGCGGCCTCGATCGGGTCGAGGTCCTCGCGCTGGAGGTTCTCGATGAGCGCGACCTCGAGTTGCGCGGCGTCGTCGAGCTGGCGAACGATCACCGGGATGCGTTCGAGCCCGGCAGCGGTCGCCGCCCGGAGGCGGCGCTCACCGGCGACGAGCTGGTAGCCGTCGATCGTCTCCACCACGAGGACCGGCTGCAGGACGCCGTGTACCCGGATGCTCGCCTCAAGCGTGGCCAGCTCGGCCGCATCGAAGTGGCGGCGCGGCTGCCGGGGGTTCGGGCGGATGCGGGCGATGGGCACGTCCACGGGGGCCGGCTGGCCGGCAGCACGCTGCGGGATGAGCGCGGCGAGGCCGCGCCCGAGGACCTGGCTGCGCTCGGAGCGAACGGTCATCAGGCGACGGCCTCCGTGATGGCGGCCTGGAGGTGGTTGCGCTGGATGAACTCGCGACCCAGCGCGGTGTACGCCTCCGCGCCGCGCGACGTCGGGGCGTAGGCGGTGATCGGCCGACCGTGGCTCGGCGCTTCGGACAGGCGCACCGAGCGTGGGATGACCGTCTGGTAGACGGCGGATCCGAGATGCCGGCGTGCCTCGGCCTCCACGTCGGCGGACAGGCGCGTGCGCCCGTCGTACATCGTGAGGACGACGCCGTCGAGGGCGAGCGCAGGATGCAGGTGGTCGCGGACGAGGTCGATGGTGGCCAAAAGCTGCGCGGATCCCTCCAGGGCGTAGTACTCACATTGGAGCGGCACGAGGACCGCATCCGCCGCGGTCAGGGCATTCACGGTCAGGAGCCCGAGTGACGGCGGGCAGTCGATGAAGATGATGTCGAACCGATCCCGGATCGGTGCCAGCACGCGCTGGAGCCGCCGTTCACGGGCCTCGAGCGTGGCCAGTTCCACGTCCGCGCCCGCCAGGGCGATCGCCGCGGGGATCACGGCGACCCCGGTCGACGACTCGGTCACGATCATCGTGTCCACGGCTTCGTCGCCGATGATGGCGTCGTAGATGGAACCGTCCACGGTGGTCCGGTCGATCCCGAAGCCGCTCGTCGCATTGCCCTGGGGGTCAAGGTCGACGACCAGCGTCCGGATGCCATTGAGCGCGAGGACGCTCGCCAGGTTCACAACGGTCGTGGTCTTCCCGACGCCGCCTTTCTGGTTCGCGCAGGCGATCGTTCGGCCCACTCAGTGACCTGCTCGGAACACACTCACGGAAGGGGATTCTATCATCGACGCCTCGTGGACAGGGGATCGGGCGGTGAGCCGGCCCGGGTCCGCAAGCGTGACACACGGCGCTCACCCGCGGATCATCCGACCGTGGCCACGGGACCCTCGGCCTGCGGTGTTTCACGTGAAACACCGCAGGACCACGCGGTCATTGCCCGGATCGCGAGCCCATGGGATACTCCCCGGTGACGTCGCCATCGCCTTTCGAACGAGGGGTGAGCCGGGTTCACGGGCCACCATCAGCGGCCCACCGCCGAGGGATCCTGCATCTCATGACCCTGCTCCTTGCCGCGGTCGGTGCGGTGCTGACCGCACTCGTGGAACTGTCCGTGGTGCCGTATCTCCGGATCGGAGAGGCGACCCTCCACCCAGTCCTCGTTCTTGGAGTGGTCCTGACCATCGCCGTCGGCCTGGAGGCCGGGTTGGTCTGGGCCTTCGTCGGGGGACTGGCCCTTGATGTCCTGGCACAGCGTCCGCTCGGTTCGACGGCCTTCGCGCTCCTCGTGTGCGTCGGAGGCGCGTCCGTCCTCGCTCGATCCTTCTCTCGGCTTCGACCGATCATCCCGATCGTTGCCGTCTTCATGCTCAGTCTCGGATACTCGATGATCCTGTACGTCGTTCTTGGGGCGCTCAACGCCCAGATCCCGGTCGCCGACCCGCTCGCTGCGCTGTTCCCCGGCGCGGTCTATGACGCCGTGCTCGGTGCCGTCATCGGACCACTGGTCGTGTCCGTCCATGACCGGCGTGCCGCCGAGGAGCGGGTGGACTGGTGATCGACCAGCATCTCGACGGTCGATCGCTGCCCCAGCGCCGCCTGGCCCGTTTCATCGTCTTCGCCCTGGTGGTCGTGCTCGCGGTCGGCACCCT
>Ga0163144_10011661_pt1 | contig 18568 bp, 17 predicted proteins | sample OliLak19BULKMAT1_FD_123175 | JGI IMG/M metagenome (GOLD analysis project Ga0163144, IMG submission 123175) | Freshwater microbial mat bacterial communities from Lake Vanda, McMurdo Dry Valleys, Antarctica - Oligotrophic Lake LV.19.BULKMAT1 | ecosystem: Environmental > Aquatic > Freshwater >... | reverse complement strand
GCCTTCGCACACGCGCGCGACGGAGGGCGACAGCGAGTGCAACAGTTCCCCCGAATCCGCCGCCGCGCGCTGGGCGCGCTGCTGCAGGAAACGTCCCACCAACAGCAGGAACACCAGCATCGAGACGCCGTCGAAGTACACGGGGCCATGATCGGTGACCGTGTTGACCAGCCCGCGCGCGAACGCCGCTGCCAGAGCGATGGCGATCGGCACATCCATGTGCAGCGCACGCGTCCGCAGCGAACTCCACGCGCCGCGGAAGAACACCGAGCCGGGCCAGAGCAACGCGGGCACCGTGAGCAGCAGACTCAGCCACCGGAAGTAGCGCCGGAAGTCGCCGTCCATACCGTCGAGCCAACCGCTGTAAAGCGCGACAGCGGCGAGCATGGTGTTGGCGGCGATGGCGCCCGAGACCCCGATACGAATGAGCGAGGCCCGGTCCTCGCGCTGGCGCATCGCTTCGGCTTTCACGCCCCGGAACGGGTGCGGGCGATAACCGAGCGTGTCGAGGAATCGCGCGATACGACTGAGCGGTGTGCGGTCTGGATCCCACGCCACGCGCACGCGGCCGCGACCCATGTCGAGTTCGGCGGAGACCATACCGGGCACGGCGAGTGGCACGCGCTCCACCAGCCACACACACGAAGCGCAGTGCACGCCCTCCAGATAGAGCTCGGTCTCGCTCATGCCATCGGCACGAGCCCGCACATAGAGTTCGGCGAACGCCGGGTGGTCGAACTCCTCGAACGCGCGCCCACTGGCTTGCACGGCCGCGAGCCGACGCTCGCTCAGTCGGTAGTACTGGTCCAGCCCCGACTCATGCAGCACCTGGTAGGCGGTGCGGCACCCGTGACAGCAGAAGGCGGGTGAGGCTTCGGGCTCCCCCGACGGCACCGGCAGTCCACAGTGATCGCACAGCAGCTCGGGCTGCGCAGCGATACGCGGGGCCTCAAGGACGCTCATGCGCGCACTCCACACCCGACGCCACGCCCATGCTCAACGGGCCAGCATGGAACTTGCCCGCGAGTGTCAGAAAGCCGAGCACCAGCATCACCGAAGCCGCCACGACGGGTAGCGCCTTACGGAGCGGGCCGAATGCGCGCTGCGCGGTGAAGCCCACACCGGCGAGAACGGGCAGCGTGCCCAGCCAGAAGGCCGTCATCACCAGCGCGCCAGCCGCCGCCGAACCCGCGCCCGCAGCAGTCGCGAGGAACGCCCAGAGCCAGCCGCAGGGCAGCAGTCCCGTGGCGAGTCCCAGAGTGCCCGCCCGCACCGCCGGCGGCTGCGCGTGCACCGCCCGCATCGCATCGGCGAAGCGGCCCCGCACGAACGCAGGTGGCGCGCCATGCGGCAGACGTGCGCCCAGCGCGCGCGCCAACTGCATGCCGCCCCAGATCACCAGCATCGCTCCCGCCGCGACCGCGGCCGTGCGATGCAGGCCCGCGGCATGACCCGCGAGATCCAACCCCATCCCGACCAAGCCGACGATCGCACCGAGCAGGGCATACGAGAAGAGCCGTCCCAGGTGATACGCCGCGTGCGCGCGCAGCGGCCGCTCCCCGCTCTGCCCCGCGTAGAAGCACACGAAGCCGCCGCACATGGCGGCACAGTGCGGGCTACCGAGCAGGCTCGCGACGAGCACGGACGAGACGAGCGCGATCATGGCAGCGTGCCGGTGTCCTGATGCAGGTCCGCGCTGAAGTGCTGCGTGCCGCGTTGCACCGCAAGGCGCAGTTCCCAGCGCCCGGTGTGCGCGAGCGGCAGCATCGCGACGTAGCGTCCGTCGCCCACACCGACCAACGGTCCGCTCACCGGACGGCCCGCATCGAGATTGTGCACCGCGACCACTTGTACGATGGCGCCATCCAGCGGCAGGCCGTTCGCATCCAGCAATCGCGCCTCGAACTTGGTGCCTTTGGCGCCGGGGAGCCCGAGACGGGCCTCCATGCGCCAACCGAGCTTCAAGTCCGCGGAGCGCTCCGCCATGGTCGAGTCGAACGCCACGGCCTTGCGGTAGTAGTCCGACTCGACGACCGAGGCCTTGGGATCATTGGCTGCCACGATCAACACCACGTTCGCTGCCACGGTGACCGCCAAAACTGTGACGATCGCCACGGGCCACATCGCGCCGGGCTTCATCGTTTGCCCCCTTCGTGCTCGTCATGCTCCTGGGGTCCCAATAACTGGTACGACGTGTTGGTGGCGAAATGGCCACCATCATCGACCCGGAACGTCACGGCACGCTGGCCGTCCTCGAAGGCATCGTGCGGCAGGATCACGAACACCGTGGTGGTCTGCATGGCCCCCGACTCGACTCGCATGGGGTTGATCGGCGCGATCAGCCGCGCCTGCGCTGCGTCGACAAGCGAGATGCGGTAGTCGTGCGCTCGTGGCGTGCGATTGCGGACCTTGATGCGGATCTGGTTCGCCACTTGGCCGTCGGCCTCCACCTGATACGGCGCGCCGAGGCCGCGCAGCATCGTCACCTCGGTGTCGGTGCGAGAGAGCAGCGCATAGAAGAACAGCCCGAGCGTGATGCTCAGCACGATCGGGTAGATCACCACACGCGGCCGCAGCCACGACGTGCTGCGTCGCTCGAGGCCGTCGCGCGAGCCATAGCGGATCAGCCCCTCCGGCTTGCCGATCTTGACCATGACCGAGTCGCAGGCATCCATGCACTGGGTGCAGTGCAGGCACTCCATCTGCAGACCATCGCGGATATCGATGCCGGTCGGACAGGTGCGCACGCACATGTGGCAGTCCACGCAATCGCCCAGGCCCGCATCGCGGTCACGGCCGCCCTTGCCGCGCGGCTCTCCGCGCAGCGTGTCGTACCCGACGATCAGCGACTTGCGGTCGAGCAGCACCGACTGCAGCCGACCATACGGGCATGCGACGAGACACGTCTGCTCTCGGAAGTAGGCGAAATCGAAGAAGATCGCCGCCGTCACCCCCGCCATCACGATGAACGACGTGGGATGCTCGAACGGCGAGCGACGCACCCAGTGTGCAAGCGCCTCGACACCGACGAAGTACGCCAGGAACGTGTGGGCGAGGAAGATGGCGATCACGCCGAACACGGCGTACTTGAGCGCCCGGCGCAGCGGTAGACCGCCGCGCTTGTCGAGCTCGCTCACGCCCCGGTGCCCGCCCTCGATCAGGTATTCGAGCGGACGGAACAGGAACTCCATGTACACCGTCTGCGGGCAGCCCCAGCCGCACCACACGCGACCGAGCATCGCCGTCACGAAGAAGATCGCGATCAGCGTGCTGATCATGAGCAGCATGAACAACACGGTGTCGGTCGGGAGGAACAACATGCCGAACAGCGAGAACTCCCGCCGCGGCAGATCCAGCAGGACCAGTGGCCTGCCATTCATGCGCAGATACGGGATCACGAAGAACACGAACATCAGTGCATAGGCCGTGATCCGACGACGATTGAACCAGCGACCGGGGGACGGTGTCGGTCGGATCCACCGACGCGAACCGTCCTCATTCAAAGTCGCGAGCACACGTCCTGGTGCGGTCACCGGCTGGGGATGGACAGCCATGTTCCCAGACTCCTCGAGGATGCGGCCTGCCTTGCTGCGTTCGCTACGGCGCCGGCGTCTCCGCCACCGTTCCGTCTGCCTTCATGCCCTGCGGCGCCTTGGGCGTGGCCGGTGTGGTGCCTTGCATCGACATCACGTACGCCACGACACCAGTGATCTGTTCGGGCTTGAGCACTGCTCCCCATGCGGGCATGCCCTTTTCGAGCACACCGTTGTTCACCGTGTGCATGACTTGCATGGGTGAGCCACCGTTGATCCAGTACTCGTCGGTCAGGTTGGGACCGATGAGTCCGCCGCCGTCGGCCACATGGCAGGGCGAGCACGTGCTCATGAAGGTCTCCTTGCCGAGCGCGAGCGCCGCGGGGTCATTCATCCTGCTCATCAGCGTCAGCGAGTCCACGCCGATCAGCGCCTGCTGCTTGAGGTCACCGTACTTCTGCCGGGCGGCGGCCATGTCCTGCTCGTAGTTCCCTTTCCAGCCCTTGCCACTGCCGATGCCGGGAATCACGTTGAGCAGATACAACACGGCCCACACGATCGTCCCGTACAGCCCGATCAGCCACCAACGCGGCATCGGATTGTCATACTCCTGGATGCCGTCGCAGTTGTGCTCCAGCAGGCGATCCTCTTCGGGCTTCTGGCTCATCGCGTGCCTCCCGGCGGCTTCGTGGTAGGAGTGCCATCCTCAAGCGGCAGGCGGCCGAGGGCTTCGATCTCCTTCGCCTTGGAGGGACGGAACGTTCGGATCAGGATGCCCACGAAGACCGCCATGAAGATCACCATGGCGATCTCGGCGTAGATCGATAGTCCCGCGTGACTCATGATGTCGGAGAGACGCATGTCAGTTCCCTCCCCTTGGCGCCGGCGCGAGCGACGCGCTCGTGACCGCGCCCGTCGTCTTGATGTCGTGGCCCAACCGCTGCAGATACGCGACCATCGCCACGATCTCCTTGTCCTCGAGTCCCGCCGGCCCGCCTTGCGCCACGATGCCATCCGCGAGCGTCTTCGCCTGCTCGCGCGCCATCTGCGGTGCACGATGCACCGCGTCGCCATAGGGCACGCCCAGCATGGCCATCGCATCGACCCGCTTCTGCAGTCCTTCGAAGTCGAGCTTGTTCGTGAGCATCTTCGGATAGGGCGGCATGATCGAGTGGGCCGTGATGGCCTTGGGCTCCTGCATGTGACGCACGTGCCACAGGTCGGGATACTTGCCGCCCTCGCGCGCCAGGTCGGGCCCGATGCGGCGTGATCCCCAGAGGAACGGATGGTCGTACACCGACTCGCCCGGCTTGGAGTAGTCGCCATAGCGCTCGGTCTCGTGGCGGAACGGGCGGATCATCTGAGAGTGGCAGTTGAAACAGCCCTCGCGGATGTAGAGATCGCGGCCCGCCAGTTCGAGCGGTGTGTAGGGCTTGACGCTCGCGATGGTCGGGATGTTCGAGCGGATCAGGAACGTGGGCAGGATCTCGAACAGCGAGGCGACGACCACGGCCACCACGGTCCATACCGTGAACGTGAGCGGCAGTCCCTCCCAGCGACGATGCCAAGCGGCGCCGGTGAATCGCGCCCAGACGCCCGCGGGCTGTGAATCAGTCGCTGGCTCTGGAAACTTCCGCGGCAATGGCGGCGCCTGCATGACCGGCTGGTCGTACTGCTTCGGGCGAGCCGCCCAGGTCTTGAAGATGTTGATGCCGAACAGGACCATACCGACGATGTACAGGGTCCCGCCCACCGCGCGCATCCAATACATGGGCATGAGCTTCATCGTGGTCTCGATGAAGTCGGGGAACTGCAGCCGACCCGTCACGTCGAACGCGCGCCACATCAGGCCCTGCGTGAGGCCGGCGCTGTAGATCGCGGCCGCATAGAAGATCATGCCGAAGGTGCCGAACCAGAAGTGCGTCTCGGCCAGCTTCTTGGAATACAGCGGCGTCTGGAACAGACGTGGCAACAACCAGTAGATCATGCCGAACGTGAGGAAGCCGTTCCAGCCGAGCGCACCGGTATGCACGTGCGCAATGATCCAGTCGGTGTAGTGCGCCAAGCCGTTCACTGACTTGATGCTGAGCATGGGGCCTTCGAACGTGGCCATGCCGTAAGCAGTGATCGCGACGACGAAGAACTTGAGGATCGGGTCCTCGACCACCTTGTGCCACGCGCCGCGCAGCGTGAGCAGGCCATTGACCATGCCGCCCCACGAGGGCATGAGCAGCATGACCGAGAACACCATGCCCAACGTGCTCGCCCACTCGGGCAACGCCGTGTAATGCAGGTGGTGCGGGCCAGCCCAGATGTACATGAAGACCAGCGTCCAGAAATGCACGATCGATAGTCGGTACGAGAACACGGGTCGTTCCGCTGCCTTGGGCATGAAGTAGTACATGAGGCCCAGGAACGGCGTGGTCAGGAAGAACGCCACGGCATTGTGCCCATACCACCACTGCATGAACGCGTCCTGCGCGCCGGCGTAAATCGAGTAACTCTTGAGCGCGCCGACCGGCACCGACAGGTTGTTGAAGATGTGCAGGATCGCCACGGTGACGATGCTGGCGATGTAGAACCAGATCGCCACGTACAGGTGACGCTCGCGACGCCGCGCGATGGTGCCGAAGAAGTTCACCGCGAACACGACCCAGACGACCGCGATGGCGATGTCGATGGGCCACTCCAACTCAGCGTATTCCTTGGCTTGCGTGAAGCCGAGCGGCAGCGTGAGCGCCGCAGCGACGATGATCAGCTGCCAGCCCCAGAAGTGGAAGTTGCTCAAGAAGTCCGAGAACATCCGCGCCTTGAGCAGCCGTTGCGTGGAGTAGTACGCGCCGCAGAAGAAGGCATTGCCGGCGAACGCGAAGATCACCGCGTTCGTGTGCAGCGGCCGCAGTCGGCCGAAGGTGAGCCATTCAGCGGCGTTCAAGGACGGCACGGCGAGCTGCAGGGCGATGATCAACCCCACGAGCATGCCCACCAGCCCCCAGACGAATGTCGCGAACAGGAACTTGCGGACAATCGCGTCGTCGTATCGGAAGGAGTCCAACGGTGCGTTCATGGCGGTTCCAGGTGGGTGGAGGACCGCGCCCGCTGCAGGAGCGGACAGGGACGTTGGGAACGTCGATCACCCCGTGGACGAGGAACTCCCTCGTCACGCCGCGCTGACGCCCCCATGCCCCGCTACCGCAACTCGCGGGCCATAGACGCGCGAGTTCATACAGGACGCGAGCCGCCAAACTCAAAGCGTTGCCCCACAACAGTATCGCCCTCGCTCCGAAGAATCAGGGCGAGGGCGATGCTTGTGGCTCCTGATGCAGTCATTTCTGCCATCCCGACAGGGCACGGACAAGATGTCGGGGGTCTGTCAGCTCCGTTTCACTTCAGCCTCGCGAGCGGCCCCCACCGAAACCGTCACGATCGGAACGCCCACCGCGCCCTCCATCCACTCCAGATAAGTGCGCGCAGCAGCGGGAAGATCGGCCCACTTGCGGCATTCCGTGGTGGCGGTGCGCCAGCCCGGGAACGAGCGATAGACGGGAGTGCAGCGCTCGAGTTGCCGCGCCGAGGAGGGGAACTCGCTCACCTCACGACCGTCGAGTTGGTAGGCCACCGCCACACGGAGCTCATCGAACTCGTCGAGCACGTCGAGCTTGGTCACGACCATCTGCGTGAGGCCGTTGATGCGCGCCGCATAACGCAGCGCCGGCAGATCGAGCCACCCACAGCGACGCGGGCGCCCCGTCGTGGCGCCGTACTCCTCACCCGCTTCACGCAGCCGCGAGGCTTCCGCCTCGGGCATCTCGCTGGGGAACGGGCCATGGCCCACGCGCGTGGCGTAGGCCTTGGTCACGCCCACCACGTCATCGACCGCCGTGGGTCCGAGTCCCACACCCAGTGGCGCGCCAGCGGCACTCGCCGAGGACGACGTCACGAATGGATAGGTGCCGTGGTCGATGTCGAGCAGCGTGCCCTGTGCGCCTTCGAGCAACACGCGCTGGCCTTTGGCGAGCGCGGAGTGCAGCTCGACCGAGACATCGGCGACCAACGGTTCGAGCCACGCGGCGATATCCTGAAGTGAATCGTGCAACGCCGCTCCGGAATGCGCGTGCAGTTCCTTCGCCACCTCGGGGAACTCGAATGCCAGCCGCGCGAGATTGCGATCGACCTGCGCCACGAAGTGTTCGCGGTCGTACAGGTCGCTCACGCGGAGCCCCGTGCGCGCGGCCTTATCGCGGTAGGCGTAGCCGATTCCACGCCCGGTCGTGCCGATGGCGCCGGGACCGCGTTCGCTCGAAGCCTCGACCACGCGGTGATACGGCAGAATGAGGTGCGCCGAGCCCGAGATCCCGAGCTGCGCGCGCGCGGGGATGCCACGCGCTTCGAGTTGGTCGACCTCGACTTTCAACTTCTCGAGGTCCACCACCACGCCATTGCCGATCAGGCAGCGCCGTCCGGCGTTGAGGATGCCGCTCGGGACCAGGTGCAGCACCAAGGTCTCGCCTCGGTGAATGACACTATGTCCGGCGTTCGGGCCGCCCTGGTAACGCGCCACCACGTCGGCCTGCGCCGAGAGCGCATCGACGATCTTGCCCTTGCCCTCATCGCCCCACTGGGCGCCGACCACAACCTTGCACGACATGCGGATGGTCCTCCTGACCGAAAAGCGACGCGGCACCTTACGGGAGCGCATCATCGGCTGTCCACCCGCACGGCGGGCTCCCGCCACGGCGGTCAGTCCGCTGCGGCGGTCTCCGCACCGGGCCGCTCGAATGGCGCCCCCCCCGCTGCCTCGCCCATCGCTCGCCGATACAGGATCCCGAGCGAGAACCGGTCCGTGTCCATCGCCAATGACAGGGCCTGCGACAGATCCGTCGCGTCGTGCGTGTCCGGCACCACGCCACAGCGCTGGTACAACTCCTCGGCATAGCTCTGAGGCTGGTAGGTGGCACAAGCCGCCATCACCTGCACGAAGGCGAACCCCGGATACGAGATCGCCTGCTTGAGCACCTCACGCAGTTGCGGAAGATTGCCCGCGTGGGCGCGTGCAACGAATCCGCAGCCCGAGGCAAGCACCAGGAACGGTGGGTTCAGTGGGCGCTCGTTCTGACCGGCGAGACCCAGCGCCTTTTTCAACTCGGAACCTGTCGTGGGTGAAGCCTGCCCCTTGGTGAGGCCGTAGAGACCATTGTCGAGCACCACATAAGTCAGGTTCACATCGCGGCGGATGGCGTGAGGCAGGTGCCCGAGTCCGATCGAGAATCCGTCGCCATCCCCGCCGACCACCACCACGGTGAGTTCCGGGCGCGCCACCTTGAGGCCCGTCGCGATCGGCAGCGCGCGGCCATGGATCGAGTTGCAGGAGTAGGCATTCATATAGCCAGGCAAGCGGCTGGAGCAGCCGATACCCGAGATCACGGCAAGCTGGTCGGGTGGCACCTGGAGATCCACGAGTGCGCTCGTGAGACCCTTGAGCACGCCGAAGTCCCCGCAGCGCGCGCACCACACCGGCTGCAGTTCGGTCCGATAGTCCTTGGCTTTCAGCATGGCGAGACCTCCAGCATCACGGCGAGTTCCGCGACCGACAGCGGCAATCCACCACTGCGGCAGGCACGGGTCCAACGGGTCATGTCGCAGACGCTGGACATGTGTTGATGCAACTGTCCCTGATACGACAGTTCCACGACTGCGCCGCCATGCGTGCCGGCACGCCACTCCTCGAACGACTCGCGTGGGAAGGGGTGGATCACCTCGGGCAGGAACGCGCGGAACTCAGGATGCTGGGCAACGAACTCACGCAGCACACCGAACGTGCTGCCCCATCCCACCAGCAAGCGTGGGGCATCCGGGACACCCAGCATCCGGAAGCAGGCGCTGGTCTCGAGTGCGATGGTCTCGAGTTTCTCGAAGCGCTTCTCGCTCATGCGCTGGTGCATGGTCCCGTCCGAGGTGGGACTCCCCTGCGGCGTGTGCTCGATGCCCGCAGCGAGATAGGTACCGCCTGGGGTCCCCGGCACGCGGAACGGCGTGGCACCGTGCTCGTGATTGAGCGCGAAGCGAAGCATCGTGTCACCCTCGCCCCAGACGCGACGACGGCGAGGCGGCGGCAGATCATCCGGCGTGGTTCGGATCTGCCGGCGCTGTGCGATGTAGGCATCCGTCAACACGATCACCGGCAACTGATGCTCCTCGGAGATCGCGAACGCGCGATGCATGAGGTCGCGGGCATGCACGACGTCGAACGCCGCCAGCACCACCCTTGGGAAGTCCCCATGCCCGCCGTAGATGGCGTGGAACAGATCGCGCTGCTCGGTGCGCGACGGCATCCCGGTGGCCGGCCCCGCGCGCTGGGCGTCGATCACGACGACCGGTAACTCCGCCATCGACGCCAACCCCAGCATCTCGGTCATCAGCGACAGCCCCGGACCACTCGTCGCGGTCATGCTCGGCACGCCTCCGAAGCTGGCGCCCACCACCATGCCGAGCGCTGCGATCTCATCCTCCGCCTGGATGACCCGCCCTCCCCGTTCGGGGAGTTCCTCGATGAGTGTCTCCATCACTTCGGACGACGGCGTGATCGGATAGCCAGCGAAGAACCGCAGCCCCGCGGCCATCGCGCCGCGTGCGCAGGCTTCGTTGCCACTCTCGACGGTCAGGCCGCTCGCGCGTGGGGTGAGCACCGGCAATTCCGGCAGCGCACCCGTCGCATAGGCGCGGTCGAACGCGGCGAGATTCTGGCTGAGTACGGTCGGCCGGTGGCCGAATCGCTGACTCAGCGCGGCGTGCGCGACTTCGGCTGACCAACCCAGCGCACGGCACACGAGTCCCATCGCCAGCATGTTGCGTGGCTCCCCGGGCACTTCCACACCCTCCACCACACGCGAGAACGGGAACCGGAGGACCTCGGCGATGTCGCGCCCCAACCAATCGGGCAAGCGCCCGGGATCGGCCTGATCCAGCACGATCGTGCTCCGCTCGTGCAGACGGACCGTGCCGCGGAAACGGGCCAGGTCGCTGGTGCGGAAGCACACCAGAATGTCCGCATGGTCCCCTTCGTAAACTGTCTCGGTCTCGCTCAACCGCAGGATCGCAGCCGATTCCCCGCCGCGGATCTGGGGACCGTAGGCCTGCACCATCATCCCGAACAGTCCCTGCCGGGCGGCCATCTGCATCATCAGGTCCCCGATCAGCGCGACGCCGTCGCCGCCACTGCCGACCAGCGCCAGGCCGATGCAAGCACCGCCACCAGGGAGCGAGTCCGGTCCCGTCATGGCTCTTGCCGTCCGCAGTTCAACCTCGTTCATGATGCCACCTCCCTCTTGGGTTCCGGCCGCGGCCGCTGGCCGATCCGGTGCAGGATGGTGCTGGGGCAGATGTCCACACAGGCCTCGTTGCACGACGGCCCATAGGCGACGCACCGGACGTGATCGATCAGGATGGTCGCGCCATCCCACGTGATCGCTCCGGCAGGGCACTTACTCACACACTTGCGGCACTGAATGCATCCGACCATGCAGGAAGAACGCACGACATTGCCCCTGTCCTTGGAGACACAGGACAACTCGACCCGGTGGGAGCGCGGGTACAGTTGATAGAGGTCCTTCGGGCACGAGGCCACACACACGGCGCAGCCGGTGCACTTCTCCACGTCCACTTCGGGAATGTGCCCATCGGTCATCGACAGCGCCCCGAACGGGCAGACCTGCACGCAGTCGCCGAGGCCGATGCACCCGTTCTTGCACGCCTTGGGACCGCCGAACACCAAGGCAGCCGCCGCACACGTCGGAATGCCGGCGTAGGCCGCTTCATCTCGGGCGAATGCGCTGGTGCCATGGCAGCGCAGCAGGACGATGCGGTCCGCCACGTCGCCCGCGACCTTGCCCGTGAGTCGGGCCACGACTCCTGCAACCGATGAGCGGCCGGGGATGCACAGGTCGGGCGAGACCTCCGCGCGCGCCACGACGGCTTCGGCGTAGGCCTGGCAGCCCGCGAACCCGCATGCACCGCAGTTCGCCGAAGGCAGCGCCTCACGCACGCTCTGGACCACCGGGTTGACCGGAACATGGAACACCTTGGCGGCAACGGCGAGCGTGACACCAAAAATCAATCCCAGCACGGTGAACACCAGCCCGCTCGAGATCAGAATGCCCAACGCGTGTTCGCCCATGGCCGCCTCCTAGCGGAAGAAGTCCAGGCCGGAGAAGCCCATGAAGGCCAGTGCGAACAATCCGGCGAGCGCGAAGGCGATCGGCAAACCTTGGAATGGCCGCGGCACCCGCGCCAACTCCGCGCGTTCGCGCGCGCAGGACATCAGGAACAGCGCCAGTGCGAATCCCAATCCGGACCCGATCGCAAGCATGAACGACTCGAGCGGGCCGCTCGCAGCCTGAGCATTGAGCAGCGGTACCGCGAGGATGATGCAGTTGGTGGTGATGAGCATGAGGTACAGCCCGAACCGCTGATGCAGGCTCGCGTGAGTCTTGCGCAACATGGTGTCGAGGAACTGCACCATGAATGCCACCGTGCCGATGAACACCAGCACCTGGAGGAATCCCAGATCCAGCGGACGCAGCACGAATGTGTCGATGGCCCACGCCACCATGCCATTGAGCACCATCACCGCAGTGAATGTGACGCCCATGCCGAGCGAAGTGTCACGGCGTTTGGAGACGCCGAAGAAGATGCACAGCCCCAGATAACGCGTGAACACGAAGTTCTGGATGAGCGCGGAGGCCAGGAAGATGCCGAGCAATACCGACCACTGCGAAGGGCGCACCTCCCAGTCCAGCGCGGGATCGCGGACGGAAACGCGATAGCCTTCCTGGCGGCTCAGCGACGCGCCGACGCGCACCTGCACGCGGCCGCCCTCGCCGGGCTCGACCGCGACGATCGGAATCGGCAGATCGGGAGCGTCCGCGGGAGTGATGCGGAAATTGCTGGGTGACAAGTCGCCGGGCAGCACCGAGAACCGCAGCGCGATCGCATCGGGCGGCGCCACATGCGCCGTGACGATACGTGGCGCGACGGTATCGGCATGCGCCACACCCGCGGCACGCAGCAGCATGATCGCCGCGCCGGCGAGCAGTGCGGTCAGCAGCGCAGCCAGGGCGAGCGCCATCAGCAGCGGCCCGCGGCCGCCGGCTGGCTCGTTCGGCTTGGCTCCCGTGCAACCGCCGCTCGAGCAGTCCGCTGGCGGACTCCCCGAGAGCAGGGCGCAGCCCTCGCAGCCGCTCGTCTGGGCTTGCTTGGGGTCAGTGGCCATGACCACTTTCCATGCTCGAATGCATGCGCCCGCCGCTGCGGCGCAGTTCGATCGCGTTGAACAGGGCCATCAGCAGCGCGATGGTGAAGAACCCACCTGCGGGCAGCGCGAAGAACAGCAGGGGCTTGAACGGCACGATCGAGACCCCCGCGATGCTGCCGGCGCCGAGCAACTCACGCACCACCCCGATCGCGAGCAGCGCCAGCAGGAAGCCGAGCCCCATGCCGAAGCCATCCCAGAAGCTCGGCCACACCGGATGCCGTGAGGCGAATACTTCGAGCCGCGAGATGATGATCGCGAATGCGACGATGAGCTTGATGTAAAGGCCGACCTGGGCATAGAGCGCCGGCGCGAACGCTGCCATCACCATGTCGATCGCGCTCACCCAGACCGCGATGATGATGGTGTAGACCGGGATCCGCACCTTGGGATGGATCAGGTCCTTGGCAATCGCCACCGTCACGCTGGAGAGGACCTGCACTGCGAGCACGGCGACGCCCATGATGAGCCCGTTCAGCACCGTCGTGGTCACCGCGACCGCAGGGCACAGCGACAGCGCCAGCTTGAACACGGGATTCTCGGCGAAGATCCCGTTGCGGATCAGCTCGATTGGGGATGGCGTGGCTGGCCGCGCGCCCGCCACCGGTTCTGGGTTCATGAGTGCCCTCCCAGATGCGGCGCGATCAGCGCCCAGCGCCTGGCGAAGTGATCCACGGTCGTACGCACTCCGCGGGTCAGCGCGCGACTCGAGATGGTGGCGCCGGTGACCGCATGAATGGGAAGCGTGCGTTCACGCGCGAGCAGACGCGTGTACTCGGGTGACTCTCCTCGCGTGGAAAGCGCCACGACGGCCGCGTACCAGTCCTCGGGCATCGGGTCGCGCGTGACGTCGAGTCGCGACACCTCGGCTGCGGTGCGGCCCACGAACTGGGCCTGGAACCACGGAGTGGCGATCTCGGCACCCAATCCAGGATCCTCCTCGTGCTGCACCACGCGCACGCCTTTCACTTCGAGAGCTGGCGAGAGCGCCACGAAGAACCGGATGCGGTTCTTGTAGCCGCGCGATTCGCCTTCGATCACGAACCCGAGCGCCTGCCCCGCCTGCGATGCCACCCATACGCGGCCAAGCGGCTCATCGGCAGGCGGGACTGGGCCGGTGACCGGACCGAGGCGCAGCAGTTCGCCATCGAGCGAGAACGCCAACTCGGTTGCGGGACCCTCGGCGCCCGAGCCCATGGTCGCGACGCGATAGCGGACCTGACGCTCGGCGACGGCGAGGTACTGGCGCACCTCGAGCATCGTGGCGTCGGCGGGCAGATCCAGCATGTCCTGGATCGCCGCACGTTCGCGCGTCCGGTCGGCGGTCACGCGATAGCGTTCGGTCCCCACGTAGACACCACCGAGAACGACCGCGCCGAGCACGCACGCCACGGTCATGGAGACCGTGATCCGCAGCACCTCGCGCAGGTCCCATTTCATGACGGTGTCCCCATCGACGCGACCCGCCGTGGTCGGAACCACTGGTCGAGCGCGGGCGAGAGCGCGTTCGCGAGCAGGATGGCGTAGCAGATTCCTTCCGGGTAGCCGCCCCAGACGCGGATGGTGCCCGTGAGCAGTCCGATGAGCAGACCGTAGAGGATCTGGCCGTTGCGCTGGGTCGGCGAGGTCACGTAGTCCGTGGCCATGTAGAACGCACCCAACCACAGCCCCCCTCCCAGCACGTGCAGCAGCGGTGCTCCGGTGAACGCGGTCACGAGGGCCGTGCCCGCGAACACACTGAGAGGGATGGTCAGCGACACGATCCCGCGCGCGACCAGCACGGCCGCTCCGAGCAGCACCAGCACCACGGAGACTTCACCGATCGAGCCCGGGCGCAGGCCCAACACCATGCCCTGCCACCACCCTGAGCCGGAGATGACTTTCATCGCCGCGGCGAACCCGTGCTCCTTCAGCAGGGCCAGCGGCGTGGCCGTGGTGACCGCGTCGAGTCCCGCGCGCAGCCACGGTGAGGGGGCGACCCACCCGGTCGTCATCGCCACCGGGAAGCTGGCCATGAGGAACGCACGACCGATCAGCGCGGGGTTGAACAGGTTGAAACCGAGTCCGCCGAAGATGCTCTTGCCCACCAGGATCGCGAACAGCCCGCCGAGCAGCGCCGCCCACCAAGGCAACAGCGGCGGCAGCGTCATGGCCAACAGCAGACCGGTACAGAACGCGCTGCCATCGCGTAGCGTGCCGCGATGGTTCATGAGCCGGTTCGCGATCGCTTCTCCGGCCAGCGCTCCGGCGATGCTGCCGGCCAGCACGAGCGCGGCGCCGAGGCCGAACACGGCCACGCCCCAGAGCGCCGCCGGCGCCAGCGTCCCGTTCACCCACCACATGATGCGCGCAGTGCTCTCGGAAGCGCGAACATGCGGGCCCGGGGTGACCACGAACGTGGTGGGCGGTTCGGGGTTGTCGATCTGGACCAGGCCATCGCTCATGGCTTGGGCCTCGTCTCGGCGGCACGCCGCAGCGTGGTCTTGGCAACCTGCATGAACTGAACGAGCGGCCGGCCGGATGGGCAGACGAACGTGCACGAGCCACATTCATAGCAGTCGATCGCGCCGTAGGGTTCTGTCGACAGGGTCTTGCCGGCTTCCACGCGGATCGAGACCTGATCGGGTTGTAGCCCGAGCGGACAGGCCTCGATGCACCGGCCGCACTGCACACAGGGATCGTAGCCGTTCTCGAACGGCCCCTCGCCGGTGAGGACCACGAGGCCGTTCATCCCTTTGACCAGCGGCAGATCGAGCCGCGGGAGTGCGCGCCCCATCATCGGCCCCCCCGCGATCAGCCGGCGCGCGTCGGGCAGCAGCCCTCCGCAGAAGTCGACAAGGTCGGTGAGCGGCGTGCCCAGAGGAGCGCGGACGTTCCGCGGGTGCCGCACGCCGGGGCCGGTCACCGTGACAACTCGGTCGAGCAGCGGACGCCGATAGCGCACGGCATCCAGCACGGCTGCTGCCGTTGCGACGTTCTGCACGACAACGCCGACATGATGGGGCAACCGTCGCGGTGGGATCGCGCGTCCGGTGAGCGCCTGCACCAGTTGCTTCTCGGCGCCCTGCGGGTAGCGCGTGCGCACCAGGTCGACGCGCACGCGGATCCCGTGCGGTTCGCTCTCCTCGATGGCGGCGATGAGGTACTCGGCGGCGTCCGCCTTGTCCTCCTCGACGCCGATCGCCACTTCGGTAACGCCGATGATGCGCGCCATGATGCGCGCCCCTTCGATGATGTCCGCGGAGCGCCCGATCATGAGCCGGTGGTCGCTCGTCAGGTAGGGCTCGCACTCGGCGCCGTTCACCACCAGGGTGTCGACCCGAGCCTGCGGTGGCAGTTGGAGCTTGCGGTGAGTCGGGAATGCCGCACCACCCATCCCCACGATGCCGGCATCACGGATGCGCAGAAGCATCTCGGTGGTACCGAGACCGCGCCACTGCAGGTCCTCCTCGAACTCGAGCGGCATCAGGTCCGGATCATCCACGCGCGTGATGGTGATGGTCTCGGCCGACACGAGCGTCGGATGAGGTCGCTTGTCAATCGGCTTGACCTTGCCGGAGATGCTCGCGTGCAGGGGCACGCCAGTGCCCTCGGCCTCGGCGATCAACTGGCCACGCCGCACCAGATCGCCCTTCTTCACGACCGGCACCGCGGGAGAGCCCAGATGCTGCAGCAGCGGCAGGCGCACTTCGGCTGGCGGCGGGTCGAGGTCCTCGATTGGGCGATGCGCCGTGGCCTCTTTATGAGGCTCGGGGTGGACGCCGCCACGACCGAAGGTCTTGCGCGCATGCCCGGACATCTCGCCCCCCTACCCGATGTACCGAACGTCGAGCGCCTCGGGCCAGTCGCCCATGCGCGCCGGACTGGTCAGGAACGCGGCAGTGGAGATCCGGTCCGAATCCATGCCATCGCGCGCCACCGCGCTCACCGAAAGGTGCCCGGCGGATGGCATGCCGTTGCGGGCGTCCAGGAGATGGCCCACACGGACCGTGCCGAGCATGACGAATCGCTCGCTGTTCCCGCTCGTCGCGACGGCTGAGTCGCGCAGGTGGAATACGTGTTCGGTGCGGCCGGTCGCGGGGTGCAGCACACCCACGGCCCAGCCTTCTGGCTCGTCTTCCGGTGCGCCGAGTCCGTACACGTTTCCGCCCGCATCCACGAGGCCACTCTCGATGCCCTCGGCGCGCAACGCTGCGACCGCGCAGTCCACCGCCCAACCTTTGCCGATGGACCCCAGATCGAGCCCCATCCCCTCACGCGCGAGCGCGATCGTGCCGGCGACCGGATCGATCTGGACACCGCGCCAGTCGGTCCGTTCATTGGCTCGATCCACCTGCAACGCAGTGGGCGCGTTTGACTGCGGCGGCCCATAGAACCCATAGGCGCGCATGAGCGGCAGCACCGTGGGGTCGTAGACACCCTGCGTGCGGGCCGCGAACTCGAGCGCGCGGCCCACGACCGTGAGTAGTGCGTGCGGCACGCGCACGGGACCACGACCCGCCGCCTGGTTCACGCGCGAGAGGTCGCTGTCCGGGCGGTGCACACTCATCTGGGCATCGACGTCGCGGATGGCGGCGAACGCGAGTTCGATTGCGCGCGTGGCGAGTTCCCGATCCGGGTGCCGAGCCACCACTCGCACCCAGGTACCCAGCAACGGCCGACCAGCTTCGATCTGCCGGACGCGCGCGCGCCCCCCGGGGGTAAGCAGCGGCACGAGCGCGCTGGAACCTGCCAGCATACCGAGCGCGGCAAGGAAGCCCCGACGGGTGAATCCGGTTCGGGCACTGGCGGGAACGATCGCCCGTTCAGGCGAGGACCTTGGATGTCGCATGCCGATCACACTCCACGCCCGGGAAAGTCATCACCGTCCAGGCTCCGGGCGACACAAGGACGTGCCGCCAGCGTGACCTAGCACATTTCGTGCAACGTTCAGCGGACGATGGTGACGAGAACCGCGGCCCGTGGTGCGCGGGGGTGCTGCCAACGGGGAGGTGAGCGTATGGGTAAGGTGCCGGAATTCTATGTGGATGCAGACCTTTGCACCGAATGCGGCGACTGCATCAAGGCGATCCCGAGGGCATTCCGCAAGGTCGAGGATGAGGAGGTCGCGGAGGTCTACAGCACCGATCTGGACGAGGCCCTGATGCCAGCGGTGCAGAAGATAATGACAGAATGTCCGGGTCACGCGATCCTTTGGAAGGGGTGAGCCGGCCATGCGCCTCCTCGATCCACGGTCCGTGATCAAAGATTCAGTGCTGGAACTGCGCGGTGATGGGAAGGCTGGCGGCGGGCTCGTGCTGGCGTTCCAGAGTCTGGCCCAGTTGCTGGTGACCGACGGCCTCCATGTGCAGGAGTGGCCCTTCTTCAGCTCCGCGCGGCGCGGCGCCAACATCCGCTCCTACCTCCGAGTGAGCGCCCGGCCCATCCAGATCGCGTGCGAGGTGACCCGTCCCGCGATGGTGCTGCTCATGGATGAATCTGCCGCCGGGAGCGTCGACTTCGCGCTGGGCGTGCCCGCGGGCGGCTCGTTCGTGATCAACACCCATCGCGCCGCGAGCGATTGCGCGAGGCACTTCCGGCTCTCCGGCCGCGTGTTCACCGTGCCCGGCGACGACATCGGCCGCGAGTTCCTGCGTCATCCGATCGGCAATGTCTCGGCCTATGTGGCGATGGCTCAGGCCATCGGTGGCTTCGAACGCGAGAAGATCACCGAGACGTTCCTCAAACT
>Ga0163144_10011660_pt1 | contig 18569 bp, 17 predicted proteins | sample OliLak19BULKMAT1_FD_123175 | JGI IMG/M metagenome (GOLD analysis project Ga0163144, IMG submission 123175) | Freshwater microbial mat bacterial communities from Lake Vanda, McMurdo Dry Valleys, Antarctica - Oligotrophic Lake LV.19.BULKMAT1 | ecosystem: Environmental > Aquatic > Freshwater >... | reverse complement strand
GCGAGTTGCTCGCAGCGCATCGGGGAAACATTGCTCTGGCTCGGTACACACACGATTCGCTCCGGCTCGGTACACACACGATCAGCAGCCAACGCGGTGCGAAGCACAACGACGCGGCCCGGCTGTTCCAATCGGAACTTCCGGGCCGCGCTCATTCGAACTGGATCGCGCGTCAGCGATTCTTCTGGAACCACTCCGCGTTGATCTTCTTGTACGACGCCCATTTCTCGGGCAATTCGGCTTCGTCGAAGATGGCGTCGACCGGGCATTCCGGCACGCACGCTCCACAGTCGATGCACTCGTCGGGGTTGATGTAGAGCATTTCGAACTTCGCGAAGTCCGCAGAGTCCTTCACGGGATGGATGCAGTCGACGGGGCAAACTTCGACGCACGCGGCGTCTTTCGTTCCGATGCACGGCTCGGCGATCACGTAGGTCATGGGGTGCTTTCGATGGGTGCGGAGAGTTGCGAGTGGAGAATGGTAAAGGGGGGGACGCCTTTTTCAACCCTGCTCGGAAGCGCTATGAGTCGGCCCCTCTGAGGGCTCTGTCAGCGCACGATTCTGCGGCGGAGCCTCAGTTTACGCCGGTGTTCCGCGCCACGGCAAAAGTCTTGATCGAGACGTCGCGATCCCCTGACACTCACGCTTCAGCCCGGCGAAACGGTATCGTGCAACGCGCACTTTCCCCCGCGCATGCTGCCCTTGGCCCTCTTCGACACGACGATCGCGAGCCTCGCGGAACGGCCTTTCGTCTGGATGGTGATCGTCATCGCGTACCTGCTCGGCGCGGTCCCGTTCGGGTTGATCCTCGCCAAGTGGAAGACAGGGGTCGACCTGCGCACGATGGGCAGCGGCAACATCGGCACGACGAACGCCGCGCGTGCGATGGGACGGAGCTGGGGCTTCGTGGTGTTCGCGCTCGACTTCTTGAAGGGCTTCGCACCAGTGCTGCTGGTGCACTTCTTCAGCGGTCTCGACGTGCCTGACGACCGCGAATTCTTGCAGGTGCTCGTCGGCACCGCCTCGGTCTTGGGGCACTGTTACCCGGTGTACTTGGGCTTCAAAGGCGGCAAGGGCGTCGCGACCGGATGCGGTGCGATCGTCGCGATCGACTGGCGCATCTTCGTCATCGGCGGACTCGTGTGGGTCTTGACGCGCCTTGCGACCGGATACGCAGGACTCGCGTCGATCCTCATGGGAGTCGCGTTTCCGATCGCGGCCTTCGTGATCGACTGGCCCAATCATCGCGCACTCGTCGTCGGAGCAGCGCTCTTGACATTGTTGATCGTCGTTCGTCACCGCGGGAACATCCAACGCATGTTGCAGGGCACCGAACCGAACGCGCGTCACAAGAAAGAGGCGGCGCGACATGGTTGAGCACGGCTTCAAACGCGCGCTCGTCGTCGGCGATGGCGGATGGGGGACGGCGCTCGCGCTGATCCTGAACAAGAACCGCATCCCGGTGACGATCTGGAGCGCGTTCCCCGAGCAAGCGCGAGATCTCGCTCTGGCGCGCGAAAACAAGCGCTTTTTGCCCGGTATCGCGATTCCGAACGACGTCGTCATCACCGCCGATCCCGAGCGCGCCGCGCACGGAGCGGACTTGGTGGTGAGCGTAGTGCCGACGCAGTACTTGCGCGGCGTCGCGAATCGTTTCGAGGACGCGCTCGCCGGTGATGTGCCCGTCGTGAGTGCGACGAAAGGCATCGAGATCGAGACGTTCAAGACGCCGAGCCAAATCTTGACCGAGGTGTGGGGCGAGCGACCGTTGTGCGTCTTGACGGGGCCGAGTCACGCCGAAGAAGTGGCGATCGGCAAGCCGTGCTCGGTCGTCGCCGCCAGTTTGAACCATGCATTCGCTGTGCGCGTGCAGTCGGCGTTCCGCTCGAACTCGTTCCGCTTGTACACGCACGGCGATCCGGTCGGCGCGGAACTCGCCGCCGCGTTGAAGAACGTGATCGCGATCGCGGCCGGCATCAGCGACGGGCTCGAGTTGGGCGACAATGCGAAAGCCGCGTTGCTCACGCGCGGCATCGTCGAGATCGCGCGCTTCGGACGTTCGCGCGGATCGCAACCCGAGACTTTCTTCGGTCTCGCCGGCATCGGTGATCTCGTGACGACGTGCTGCTCGCGTCACTCGCGCAATCGCGCCGTCGGCGAAGCGATCGGTCGTGGTCAATCGCTCGCCAGCGTTCTCGCTGGCACCAAGATGGTTGCGGAAGGCGTGTGGACCGCGAAAGCACTGTTCGGGCCCGAGTCCGATCTGGGTGACGTGCAGATGCCCATTTGCGAGCAAGTTCACGCTGTTTTGTTCGACGGCAAAGATCCGCGCGAGGCCGTGCTCGATCTCATGAATCGCGCGCCTGTCGGTGAGATGCACGGACTGACCGAGGGACTTGCTTGAGTCCGACGGCGCTCTTCGCGCTGGCGTTCGGTGTCACGCTCGCGCTGCTCGTCGCAGTCGTGGTCACGGGCAAGAAGCGGATCGTCAAGCCGCACATCGTGTGCGTGGTGCTGACGCTCGTTGCGCTCGGCTGGACGATCTTCGAGGCGTACAAGATGGGTGAGGTGTACGACTTGAAGTCGGCCGGGATCATCACGCCGATCCACCTGACGCTCGCGAAGATCACGACATTCGCGTTGCTCGCGCCGCTCGTGACGGGAGTGCGGACGCTCTACGTGCCGAAGACGCGCTCGCTGCACGCGAAGCTCGCGTACGTCGTGCTGGCGTTGGTCGTCGTGTGCGCTGTGACCGGTGTCGCGATGATCCTGATGTCGAATCCGCGCTGAAGTTCCGCCGACGAGCGTCAGCGCTGAACGTGCTCGACGCTCTCGACACTCTGCGTTTCGACGTGACCCGCTCGATCGAGTCGCCATGCGTCGACGATCCACGGCATCAAGAGCAACGATCCGTTCGCGAAGAGTGCGATCGAAATGATGAGCAACCACGCGAGCTTCGCGCGGAACGCCCACAGCGCTGCGGCGAATCCGACGACGGCGCAGGCTCCTGCGGCCCATTCAGTGACGCGCAGATCAGGCGTCGCGTCGGGCACGAAACGCGCGATGACGAGCGTCACCCACCACACGGCCCATCCGAGGCTCGCCATCGACATCGAGAACATCCACGTTCGATGCCGTCGCCGCACGACCGTGCGCATCTTCCACAGTCGTCGAACCGGACGCGCCATGTGCCCGATTGTCGACGTTGCGGCTGCAAGCGACAAGCTGCGCATCGGATCGATTGACGTTTGACGTGCTGCCATCTATAACAACCGCCCCATTTCGTACTCGGGTCGGGGCGTGGCGCAGCATGGCTAGCGCGCTGCAATGGGGTTGCAGAGGCCGTAGGTTCAAATCCTATCGCCCCGACCATCTTCCTCCTCGAACGGCGAATGCGGTCGGAGAGGGAGTCGAACCGTTTCGAGAGCGCAGGCAGGGCTGCCTTTCGATTCTGAAATTCGAGTGCGACGCCCCGAGATGGGTTCGGATTCGCGAGCCACATGCGGCTCGAACCCACTCATGTCTTGGGATGCGCGATGACTTCCTCGACATGCACCACGCCGGGCCAACCGCTGGCCGAGGTTCATCGTCGTGCTGAAGCCGTCGCCTTTTTTTTGCGAGAGGGCGTGGATACCGCTGCAGGCTTGAGGATGACCTTGGTCCAGCCCGAATCGCGTGCGTTGAAGTGCTGGTAGGCCATCGGCGCGTCGCTCAGCGGAAGTTCGTGCGAGACGATGAACGACGGTTTGGCTTTGCCGACGTGGATCAATTCACGAAGCTGGCGGTTGTACGCCTTGACGTTGGCCTGACCCGTGCCGAGTTGGAGACCCTTCGTCCAGAACTTGCCCCAGTCGAAGGCAATCTGGCCCTTCTTCTCGAGCTTGTCTTTGGCCTTCGGGTCTGCGGGCACGAAGACTCCGACGACGCCGATCCTGCCGGTGGCGCGCACCGAAGCGACGAGGTTGTTCATGGTGATGTTGGGCTGCTCTTCGCCTTGCGGATCGTGCGCCTGGTACCCGACGCACTCGCAACCCTTGTCGGCGCCCTGACCGTCCGTGTTGTGAAGGACTTGTTCGACGGCATCACCTTTCGAAAAGTCGATAGCGACGGCTCCGATCTGTTCCGCGAGTTTCAGTCGGTCGGCAAAACGATCCACCACCATGACTTTGCTCGCCCCGCGGATGAATGCCGAGAGTGCGGCCATGAGACCTACTGGACCAGCGCCATAAATGACGACCGACTCACCGGGTTTCACACACGCCATCTCCACGGCGTGATATCCGGTGGGGAAAATGTCGGATAGCATCACGTAATCCGACTCCTTCTCCTGCGCATCTTCAGGCAGCTTGAGGCAATTGAAGTCGGCGTGCGGAACGCGGAGGTACTCGGCCTGCCCGCCTTCGAATGGGCCCATACCCGCGAATCCGTAGGCCGCACCGGCGGTGCCCGGATTCATCGCCAAGCACGCGCCCGTGAGGCCCTTCTCGCAGTTCTTGCAGTAACCGCAACTCACGTTGAAGGGCAGACAGACCCAATCGCCCACCTTCACGTGTTCGACTGCATCGCCAACCTCGATCACTTCGCCGAGGTTCTCGTGGCCGAACACGCGCCCAGTCTCCATGTCGGTTCTTCCCTCGAACATGTGCAGATCCGATCCGCAGATGTTGGTACTGGTGATGCGAACCACCACATCGGTCGGTCGCTCGATTTTCGCATCGGGGACTTCGCTGACGGACACCTTGTTGGGTCCGTCGTATACGAGTGCTTTCATTGTAGTCTGTTCCTTTTTTCTATCCGTCGAGAGGCGAGTGCGCACATGGTTGTTGTTGTCCTGAAAAACTCGACGCGGCGATAGGACCGGAGCAAGAGTTGGTCCCGACTACGCGCATGCAGTCGAGAGCGCGTCGTGAGTCGTGTCGTGACGACGAGTTCCGCATGAGCGGCGTGGGCAACCTGCTAGTATCGTCGCCCCATGATGCATGATCCGAATGAGGCGCCGAAGCGAGCGATCGTCGTGGCCGTTCAGCTGTCGAGCGTGAACGACTTCGAGTTCGAAGCGTCCGTGACCGAACTGCGCCAACTCGCCAAGACGCTTGGTTTCGAGATCGTCGGAACGTTCACGCAGAAGCGCCGCACATTCGACCCTGGTGCGTACGTGGGTAAGGGGAAGCGGCAGGAGATACGCCGCTTCGTGCGCAACGAGTTCGACCCGGCGCATGACGCTTCGTCCGATATCGAAGAGGGTGAAGTCGACATCGATGATCAGGTCGAGGGCGGGCCGAGTGCCGCGGAGACGAAGGCAGCGGAGGAGACGCCGCTCGATCCCGCCACGCTCCGCGCCGACATCATCCTCGTCGATCACGAGATCTCTCCCTCGCAAGCGCGCAACCTCGAGACCCAGATCGGCTGCGCGGTGATGGACCGCACCATGGTCATCCTCGAGATCTTCCATCGCCATGCACGTTCTCGCGCCGCGCGCGCGCAAGTCGAGATCGTGCGCCTCGCCTACATGGCTCCGCGCTTGCGCGAAACCGCGAAACTGGCGGGGCCGAAGGGCCGGCAGCGCAGCGGCATTGGCGGCAGAGGCGCGGGCGAAGCGCAGGACGAGATCGACCGGCGCAAGATTCGGGACCGCATCAACGAACTGCAGGAAGAACTCGTCGCCATGGAGGCCGAGCGCAAGACGCAGCGCACGCGGCGGCAAGAAAGCCAGGGTCTCGCTCACGTGGCGCTCGTCGGATACACGAATGCTGGCAAGTCCACGTTGATGCGCGCTCTCACGGGGAGCGAGGTGCTGGTCGCGGACAAACTCTTCGCGACGCTGGACACCACGGTGCGCGTGCTTCAGCCCGAGGGCATTCCGCGCGTGCTCGTCAGCGACACGGTCGGCTTCATCAAGAATCTGCCGCACGGCCTCGTGGCATCGTTCAAGTCGACGCTCGACGAAGCGCTCGAGGCGTCGCTTCTCGCGCACGTCATCGACGCCAGCGACCCTGGGTTGGAACGGCAACTCGCGGTCACCGAGGAAGTGCTCGACGAAATCGGCGCGATGTCGGTGCCGCGCATCCTCGTCTTCAACAAGATCGACCGCGTCGGCGACGAGGCGATGCAGGCTGAACGCGAAGCGGCGCTGCGTGCTCAGCATCCCGACTGCATCGTGATGTCCGCTCATCGCGCGGACGACGTCGTGAAGTTACGCGACGCGCTCAATGCATTCTTCAGGCGGCGCATGGTCGAGGCCGAGCTCTTTCTGCCTTGGTCGGCTCAGCAGATGCGCGGCGACATCTTCGCCGCATGCGAGGTCTTGGAGGAGCGCGCCGACAGCGAGGGCGCGTTCTTCCGCGTGCTCGGCGAGCGCGAGACCGTCAAGCGTTTGAACGATCAGCTCGGGCGCCTGCCCACTACAGGCAAGGGCTGAGGGAAGCGGCGGCCCGCAGTGGCGCGTCGGGGATCCGTTCTTCGTTCAGATCACACTCGGTGTGGTGGTTTCGCTCGGACTCTGGCTGCGCGATCAGAACCCGATCGAGTACGAGACGCCCAAGTCGTAGTGGCCATCGAGGTTTGCGATGACGAGCCCGAAAGTGTGTCGATCGCCGACGTACGTCTCGACGATGTGGTGCAGATTGTGTCCGTCCCACAAGCTCGTCGTGCTCACGCTCTCACTCCAGCGCACGGAAAGCCCCGCGATCTCGTTGAGTTCGTCGTCGAACGTGCCGAACGCTGCACCGACGTACGGCGCGATCGGCAGACCGGTCCATTCCTCGAGATCCTTCGAGAAGGTCCCGTAGAACGAGCGACCGTGTGACGTGCCGATGCGATCGGAACTCGTGCCCACGATCAAAGCCGGCCAACCGTGTTGTTCCGGGAGCGCGAGCCAATTGGCGATCGGCCCGATGTCGTTCGCGATCGGGTTGTACTCGAGTCCGGCCGTCAGTGTGGGCAAGACGCGATAGGTCAACGTCGTGCGCAATCGCGCTCGATCGACGTCGATGCCGGGAATCCAACGCGCGCCGAGCGTCCAGCGCTGTTCGTCTCCGTCCTGGGCGGTCGCACGGACCCCCCGACCCTCGCCGGGTCACAAGGGTCACGACGGAACACGCGAGACGGAGTCTTGGAACAACGGAAGTGGGAGTGCGAGTGCCAGTGCGGTGAGGAACATGGTGAGTGCATCTTGCTTCGAGAGTGAGGAACTTGAAACAGCAGAGTGCCTTCAGCATCAGGCGGGCGTGATTGCGCTCGGTGAACCGACTGCGCTCACCATGGACGGATGAAGTGCCGAGACTGGATCGCGCTCCCAATCATCCGCACGCGGAATCGGCAAGTCGTCCTCGCGTGCACTCGTGAAGATCCGGTAGAGCGCGGGCAACACGATCAAGGTCAACAGCGTGCTCGATATCAATCCGCCGATGACGACGGTCGCCAGCGGACGTTGAACTTCCGAACCCGTTCCGCTCGCGAGCGCCATCGGCACGAAGCCGAGTGACGCGACGAGAGCCGTCATCAACACCGGTCGCAGTCGCGTGATCGAACCGTGGATGATGGCGTCCTCCAATTTCTCACCACGTTCGCGCATCTGATTGATGAAGGTGATCATCACGAGGCCGTTGAGCACGGCGACGCCCGACAGCGCGATGAAACCGACTGCAGCCGAGATCGAGAACGGCATGTCGCGCAACCACAGTGCGACGACTCCGCCGGTCAGACCGAGCGGCACAGCTGCGAACACGAGCAGCGAGTACTTGAAGCTCTTGAAGGTCGCGAACAAGAGCAAGAGGATCAGCACGAAGCACACCGGCACGACGATCGACAGGCGCGCTTTCGCAGCCACCAAGTTCTCGAACTGGCCGCCCCACACGATCCACTGACCGGCAGGCAGCGATACGGCTGCGATTTTCGTCTGCGCTTCGTTCACGAACGAGCCGAGATCGCGTCCGCGCACGTTGCATTGGACGACGATCCCGCGTTTACCGTTCTCACGACTGATCTGATTCACACCCTCGGTGATGTCGATGCGCGCGACGGTGCCGAGCGGGACGAAGCCGCGCTCGATCGGCGTGCGCAACAACGCCGCTCCGCCGTCGTCGGACAGCGCGGGAATCTCCGGCTCTCGTCGTTCTTCCGCACCATGCGGCAGCGGGATCGGAAGTCGATCGAGGACGTCGACTTTGCCGCGCAGTGCATCGGGCAAGCGCACGACGAGATCGAAGCGACGATCGCCCTCGAAGACGAGCCCGGCTTCGCGTCCACCCATTGCGACCGCGACGACGTCTTGCACGTCCGACACGTTCAAACCGTAGCGAGCGAGCACCGCGCGATCGGGTACGACGGTCATCACGGGCAAGCCCTCGGTCTGCTCGACTTTCGCGTCGGCAGCGCCGGGGATCGCCTGCAACACAGCGAGCACCTCGGCGGCCGATTTCTGCATGGACGCGAAGTCGTCGCCGTAGACCTTGATTGCGACATCGCCGCGCACGCCCGAGATGAGCTCGTTGAAGCGCATCTGGATCGGCTGCGTGAATTCGTAGTTGTTGCCAGGCACTGACTGCAGCGTCAGCTCGAGCAGCTTGATCAGTTTGGCCTTCTGTCCCTCGACAACGCCGGAACCTTCGACGTGATCGTCGTCTTCGTGCACGTCACTCGTGCGCCGCAGTGCCGACAACTCCTCGATGCGCTCGTCGAGTTCGGCCTCACTGCGCCAAGCTTCGCGCGGCTGCATGATGATGAACGTGTCGGACACATTCGGCGGCATCGGATCCGAAGCGAGCTCGGCCGTGCCCGTCTTCGAATACGTGAAGGCGACCTCGGGGAACTTGGCGATGGTCCGTTCGACGTCGCACTGCATCTCCTGGCTCTGCGTGATGCCCGTCGACGGGATGCGCACCGCGTGCATCGCGATGTCCTTCTCATCGAGTGTCGGAATGAACTCTTGTCCCAGTGTGCCGAACAAGAGCAGCGCGCCGGCGAAGGCGGCGACAGCGAACGCGACGACGGCGTAGCGCAGGCTCACGGCCCAGCGCACGACCGGTGCATAGAGCGCTTTGGCCCAACGCACGAGGAACATGTCTTTCTCGGTGACGCGTCCCTTGATGCACAAAGCGACCATCGCCGGCACGAACGTCAGCGACAGGATGAATGCCGCGACGAGCGCGAAGATGACCGTCAGGGCCATCGGGTGGAACATCTTCCCTTCGACGCCGGACAGCGCGAGGATCGGGAAGTACACGACGATGATGATCGCCTCGCCGAACGCGGTCGCTTTGCGCACTTCCTTCGATGCATCGAACACGACGGTCAGACGTTCTTGGAGCGTGAGCAGTCGACCCTTGTGATGCTGCTCCTCCGCGAGTCGTCGCAAACAGTTCTCGACGATGATGACCGCGCCGTCGACGATCAATCCGAAGTCGATCGCGCCGAGTGACATCAAGTTGCCGCTCACGCGGCTCTGCACCATTCCCGTAGCGGTCATGAGCATCGACAGCGGAATCGCGAGCGAGCAGATCAGCGCCGCACGCCAGTTCCCGAGCATGACCAACAAAACGACGAGAACGAGGATCGCACCCTCGACGAGGTTTTTCTCGACCGTCGCGATCGTGGCGTCCACGAGTTTCGTGCGGTTGAGCACGGTCTTCGCGCGGATGCCTTCGGGCAGCGAGCGCTGGATTTCGCCCATCTTCGCGTCGACCGCAGCCGCCACGGTGCGGCTGTTCGCGCCGATCAACATGATCGCCGTTCCGACGACGACGTCCTTGCCGTTCTCGCTGGCGGATCCGGTGCGCAACTCGCGACCGACGCCGACGCCATCGGGGCCGACGACGTCGCGCACGTAGATCGGAACGCCATTGCGCGTGCCGAGCACGATCGTCTCGATCTCGGCGATCGACTCGATGCGGCCCGTGGCGCGCACGAGATACGACTCGCCTTTGTGCTCGACGTAACCGGCGCCTGTCGAGACGTTGTTCTTCTCAAGTGCTTCGACGACGTCCGCGAACGTCAATCCGTACGACACGAGTTTCATCGGGTCCGGCTGCACGTGGTACTGCTTGACGTACCCGCCGATCGCGTCGACACCCGCGACGTTCTTCACGCCCTTCAATTGCGGACGAATGATCCAGTCCTGCACTTCGCGCAAGTACGCGGCCAACTCGACCTCCGTCGCAAGTCGCGCGCGTTCCGGCGTCAGATACGTTCCGTCGGACTGCCATCCGGGTCGACCGTCGTGAACGGGGGCCCCGCGACCGTGCCGATGCTCGTAGTCGACGGTGTACATGTACACCTCGCCGAGTCCGGTCGCGATCGGGCCCATCGTGGTCTCGACGCCGAGCGGCAGACCGGCCGTCGCTTCGCGCAAGCGTTCGCTCACTTGTTGACGCGCGAAGTAGATGTCCACGCCGTCTTCGAACACCGCCGTCACTTGCGCGAAGCCGTTGCGCGAGAGCGAGCGCGTGTACTCCAAACCCGGAATGCCGGCGAGCGCGTTCTCCATCGGGAACGTCACCTGTTTCTCGACCTCGAAAGGCGAGAGCGAGGGCGCGACCGCATTGACCTGAACTTGGTTGTTCGTGATGTCCGGCACGGCGTCGATCGGCAGACGTCGAAGTTGAAACACTCCGACTGCCGCGACGACCGCCGTGAGCACGACTATCAGCCAGCGATTCTTGATCGAGAAACGGAGCAGGGATTCGAGCATCGTTGTGAGTTCCGTTCGCTCTCAGTGCGAGTGTGCGGCCGAGCCTTTGCCGAGCTCAGCTTTCAAGATGAACGTGCCCGAGCTGACGTAGAGTTCGCCCTCGATCAGACCCGAATGGACGGGGACCCATCCGCCGACGGCGGCACCGACGGTGACGATGCGTTTTTGGAACGTGTACGCTTCACCGCGAACGGGAACGAAGACAGCCGGCGCGCCCTCGACGGTTTGCACGGCCTCTTCGGGAACGACGACGTGCGCTGTCGGCGTCGATCTTTTCGGGTCGGTGACGACGATTTCTGCTTGGGCGAACATGCCCGGACGCAAACTCGACTCGGTGACGGGAACCTCGATGCGCACTTGCGCCGTTCGCGTGGTCGGATCGACGAGCGGCGAGATGAACGCAACGGTTCCTTCGAAGCGCCGGCCGCCCTCGTCACTGATCGACCCGACGCTCGTCCACGCCCGCGTTCCGACGTGTACTTCCATCAATCGTGACTCGGGCACATCCGCCAAGACCCACAGCTTGGTCGCGTCGGCGAGCACCATCAGGTATTCGCGGTCCGGACTGACGAGCTCGCCCAGCGTCACTTCGCGTTGCACGACCATTCCGTCGATAGCGGCGTGAACCGAGTAGCGCGGAACGACTTCGCCGGTCGCGGCCAGTCGATCGAGAGCGTCCTGCGTCATGCCGAGCAAGTGCAGTCGATTCGCCGCGGCCTTCGTGGCCGACTCGGCGGCTTTCAAAGCTGCGACGGAGGCTTTGTATTCGGCTTCACGGCGTTGCACTTCCGTGAGCGAGAGGCCTTGCGACTGCTCGTACAGACCGCGCGCGCGCTCCCAGGCGACCTTGGACAAGTCCACGGCCGGTCCCGCAGTTTGAACACCGACGCGTCGCTGGAGGTACTCGGCTTGCGCTTCGCCCAATTCAGGGCTTTCGATGACGAGAAGCTCCTGACCGGTCTTCACTGTATCGCCGACGCGCACCTTCACCTCGGTGACGCGGCCGCGCAGAGGCGAACCGACGTGTGCCATGGACTCGGTGTTGAATCCGACGCGCGCCGGCGCATGGATGGTCGGTTCGAGCGCTCTCGACTGCGCGGTTTGCGTCTTGATTCCGTAGCGCTCGATCGCTTCCGCGGCGAGCATCACCTCGTCGACATGCTTGCTCCGGGCCGCCCCGTGGTCGTGAACAGCGTGCGAATCGACCTGTTTGTCGCCTGCGGCTGCAACGGCGGTGCTCGTTTTAGCAGCTCCTCGATCACACGCGCAGAAGAGTGCGAGCAATGCGACGGTAGTGAACGACTTGAAGGCGTGAGTAGCAACACTGCTTCGATGAAGTGCGAAGCGAGCTTCTGACAGTGAGACAAATCGATGTGCGCGGTTGTTCATGACTGGTCGCATCAAGGCTTGCGTGAGGAAGACGACTCGGAACGATCGACGACCATGCGCGGTCGATCTTCAGCGCGCGAATCGAGATCTGTGCTCGTGAGCGAGGTCGCGACACCTACGCCGCCGACGGCGCGCTGCAGGCGCACGCGTGCGATCGCGGCCTTGGCTTCGACTTCGATCGCCAGGGTCTCGGCGATGCGCAGCTCTTGCTCGGCGAGGAACAGCGGTGTGACGTCCGTCTGGCCGGCGCGATAGGAATCTTCGGCGAGCTGTCGCCGTTGACGTTGCAGCGGAATGAGCTCATCACGAATCCGCGCGAGGTTCACACGCGTCGCCGCCAGTGCTTCGTACGCCGTGCGCACCTGTTCGACGACCTTGCGCTTCTCGAGCGTCAACTCGTGACGAGCTTCGATCTGCTGCGCTGTGAGGCGCGCTTTTTTCGCCTGACCCACGTCGAAGATCGGCAACGGCGTCGTGAGCGCGGGACCGACCGACGAACCGTCATCGCGTTGCAAGTCGAGCCCGACATTCGCGCCCTCGAACGGGAGCAGGCGCACGAGTGCTTCGTCGTCGTCCAGCGCTTTGAGGCGCCATACCACGGCCTGAATTTCTGGACGCGCGAGCAGGCCTCGGTCGATCCACGCGGATTCCGGTCGGTCGACGTTCGCCGGCACGGTCCAAGCGTCGAGTGTCCACATCGCCATCGAGGACGGTTCACCGATCAAGCGCGCCAAGCGCAGTCGTTTGGCGCGCTCTTCGAGCCGCGAACGGTCGATCGAGACAGCCAATTCGACACGCTGCGCGTCGAGCGTCACAACGTCGGCGCGCGTGCCTTCCCCGGCGTCGAGGCGTGCTCGGGCCGTTGCGACGAGACGCTCGACGAGCGCGCTGCGTTCCTCCAAGAGCGGTCGCAGTGCAGCTGACGCTTGCGCCGAGATGTAGCTCTCCGCGACCTCGCTGACCACGTCGAGCGCTGTGACGACAGCGTCGGCGGCGACTGCGCGCAAGCGGTTGTCTGCGGCACTCGCACGCCGCGGCAATTGAATCCCTTCGACGAACGCCTGTGCGAACGAGGCCTCGACCTGCGGGTCGCCGGATCCGAAACGCAAGACGACGTTCAAGACGGGATTGGGCAGGAGACGCGCTTGATCCGCGTCGGCTCGCGCGATGTGCACGCGTGCGAGAGCGGCTTGCAAGCCGGGATCGCTCGTGACTGCGCGACGAACGGCGTCGGCGAATCCCAGGGTCACACCGGGAGCCATCGGCTCGTCGAGCGGACCGCCGTCGGGTCCGACGGCGCGGAACTCGACTGCATCTGCGAGGCCCGCAATTTCAGCGATGGCTTCTTCGGGCGCGACGATCGTGCGTGCTGGCGTCGCACAGCTCACGATCGTTGCGAGACATGCGGCGCCGATGAACGCGTACGAGACGCGCCTCGCGCTCGAATGGTTTTGCTGCGCGCACGGAGTGCAACGCACGCTGATGCTGCGAACCAGGTCCAGTCGCGAATACGCGCGCACTCGGCGGACGCCGAAAGAAAACGGTCTCAACGGATTTCTCCACGCTGCTCGGAGCCAACGTGCGCCTCGGCAAACGTGCCGGTGCGCATCACCATCTGCGTCGCGTGGTCATTCCACGCTCAGCACGAGTGAGTGAGGGCTCCTCAGCGGAGGAGAACGACCGAACCGATGTGCGCGAGCCGATCGGCTACGCGTGGAATCGCTTCAAGCGGCGCGAAGTGCTCGCGTGGAGTCGAAATGCACAGCGCGACGGGCGTGAGCGGCGGCAGCGCCGTCACGAACTCCAACTGGAAATCGCGCGCCCGCGGCAACATGCGTTGCTCGCGCGACGATCCGGGCACGGCGATGTCGATGCACGGACACGCTTCTTCCTCCGTCGCGAGATCCAGCACTTCGCTCGCGGGTGCCTCGGATTCGTGGTCGCCGCAGCCATCGCAATCAGCGGTGGAAGCTTTGACTTCGATCCGCACGCATCCGTCCTCTTCGATGCACACGACGAAGCCATGGACCGGAGCAACCCCGATCAATACAGCCACTGCGAGGCAGAGCCAAGCAGTCGTGCGTTGGAGGAGCGGGAGCATCATCGGAATGAGTGTAAAGGCATCGGCTGCGGAACGGCAACTGCTTGAGCGGTAAGGCGGTGTCACGAGCCCAGAGCTCTTGGATTGCGCGAACTACGCGGAGTTGCCGCGACCGTTGTCAGTCCGTCGTCCTTCTCCGCAGGTCGCGGATGACGACTGCTCACCTCCCGCAGATTGGTTAAAGAGCGGCGGAGGCTCGATGACAACGAGTACGCGGATCCTGATCGCCCTGGTGGCTGCGTCTTCGGTCGGTTGCGCATCGAACACCCTCGACGCACACGATCGTCAGCCGTTTTTCTTCGACGCGCGCGTGCGCAAGAACTTCGAACCGTCGGAAGGCGACAAACAATTGCACATCGAAGGCGCGTGGACGCGTGCAGCCGGCAGCACCAATGAGCTCGACTACTCGATCCACACTGTGAACGTCGGAGCGGGTGTGGACGCAGAACTCGGCGAGCACGGATGGTCGGCGGTGGCTGCGGGAATTTCCTTTCAGCGCGCGGAATTGGATACGGACGCGGTGGATGCGAACCAGAACACTGGGGTCGGCCTGTACGCCGCCGTCGAAGGTGGATGGCACGCGACGTCGATCGTGGAGCCGTACGCGAGGCTGGAGGGCGCGCTCTACCTGGTCGAATTCAGCACGATGCTCAGCCTCGAGGCCGGAGCGCGGTTTCACGTGGTCGAACACGCGGCACTGTTCGCGGGTTGGCGCTACGCGCGCTTCAACATTCGAGACGTCGACGGCGCATTCACCGTCGACGAAATCGATCTCGACACGAGCGGGATCGTGGTCGGACTAGCTTCGCGTTCTAACTTGCTGCGATGACTTCGTCACTGCGGCTGCGATCGAGTTCGAGCTGCAGATCGAGGAACGTGTTGTCGTTGATCTTTTCGCCGTCACGCAGTTCGAGCAGCGTGCTCTCCTGCGCCTTGGTCACCTCGCGTCGCACTTCGTTCGAGACAGCGAGGCGCGAGGCCGCACGTTTTCCACGCTCACCGTCGGCATCGCGCAACGTGACGAGCTCGTCGGCCATCAACGAGCGCCAGTGGTGAACGGAGATCGGGCACGAAGTCTCGCTGCAGTACGCGTCCAAACGCGCGATTCCGGCGCTCAATACGGCTTCGCGCGCCGAGCGGACCTCTTGAGCGGAATCTTCGTCCGCGCGCAGACCGAGCAACTTGATGAGCGGTTGCAACGTCAGACCTTGCGCGATCAACGTCACGAGGATCACCACGAGCGTGCACGCGATCACGACGTTGCGACCCGGAAACGGACTGCCGTCGTCGAGGAACCGCGGCACGCTCAGCGCCGCTGCGAGCGAAATGATGCCGCGCACTCCACACCAGGACGCCAGTACGACCCCGCGCGCTGGAGGATAACCACCCTCTTTCGCACGCAGTGATTTCGAGAAAAGCAGCGGCAAATAGGCGCCAGGGAACACCCAGGCGATGCGCGTGACGATGACGGCCGCGCTGACGGCGAGGCCGGCTTTGAACACAACTGGATTCGCTGCGTTCGTCTCCAGCAACAGATACGGCGTCTGGAGTCCGATGATCACGAAACACAGACCGTTCAACACGAAGACGAACATCTCCCACGTCGAGTAGAGCTCGATGCGTGCGCGCGGCGGAACGGTGTGAATGCGCCATGCAACGACGAATCCCGCGATGACGACGGCAAGCACGCCCGAAGTACCGAGTTGGTGAGCGACGAGGAACGCGAGATAGGGAGAAACGAGCGAGAGCACGAACAAGACGCGCGTCTCGCGGATGAAGCGATTTGCCAGCGAAAACAGCACTCCCGCCGCCAAGCCGACCGCCACGCCGCCGATCACGACCCAACTGAACACGAGCACGAGGCTCTGCGCTTCGAACGCGCCGGACAACACGACGGCGACGCCCACTTGCACACCGACGAGCCCGGTGGCGTCGTTGACGAGGCTCTCGCCGCCCAAGATCGCAGTGACACGACGGGGGACGTGCAAGCGCTCGATCACAGCTTGCACGGCGACGGTGTCCGTCGGTGACACGACCGCACCGAGCACGAAACACACGGCCCACGGCAGCTCAGGCAGGAAAGCGTGCGCGACGAGTCCGACGACGAGCGTCGTCAACGCGACCAGCCCGAAAGCGAGCATCAGAATCGGCCTCAACCAACGCTTGAAATCGATCCACGACGTGTTGAACGCGTCCGCGTAGAGCAGCGGCGGCAGGAACAACACGAGGATCAAATCGGGGTCGAGTTCCAGGTGCGGCAGTCCCGGGATCAGGGCCACGAGCGCGCCGCCCAGGGCCAAGAGGATCGGTGCAGGCGTGGTGACGCGTTGCGCGAGCAAGTGCACAGCGGCGATCACGCCGAGCAGCACGAGTACGAGGGGCATGGACTCTTGCATGCGCCTACTTCTTCGCGGGCTTCTTGCGCGTCGACGCGGACGCGGGGAGAGCATCCGCGCGCAACTCGTCCATCAGCTCGAGCGCGGAGCGCCGCAGCGGCTTCAAGAGCGCGAAACTGCCGACAGCGATCAACTTCGTCAGGATGTCGACGGTGCTGTCGATCAGTTTGCGCGTGCGCGCGCAATCCTTCGACTCGTCGTGGATCCAGAACAAGATCACGGCCATTTCGAAGAGCCACAAGAGCTCGGGCAATTTCTCCGCGAGATCCGCCGGGGGGGGTGCCTTCGATCCCGTGACGACGCGGCGCATCAAATCCGTCGCTTCGGCGCGCACAGGCTCCGACGCGGCACTGAAAGGATTGAGCGGACTCTTCGGGTCGGCCGCCGTCTTGAACAAGATGCCCGAGAAACGGTGGTAGGGCTCCGCCGTTTCGATCTTCGCGATCAACACGCCGCGCAAACGGGCCGCGAGATCGCGCTCCTTCAGCAGCACGGGCTCACACGCTGCGAGATGTTCCTCGTGCATTCGCGCGTAGAAGCCCTGGATCAGGTGCTCTTTCGACTCGAAGTAGTAGTACGCGTTGCCGAGCGAAACTCCGGACTCGGTCGCGATCGCGCGCATCGTGGCGCCCTCGTATCCGTCGCGCTGGAAGAGTCGCAGCGCAGCATCGAGGATCGCTGCGCGCGTTCGTTCGCTCTTCGTGGGTTCTGGTTCGTCGGCGGATCGAGTGGCGCGCGTCATGGGGAGCGTGAGCGTTGCCGGATCGCACTCACACCGCAAGTCTGCATCGTGAAATCAGCTCTTCACCGGGTCCGCATCCCACGGTCCCGGCTTCGGTCCGATGGGGGCGCGCGTCGGAAGCCGCTCGCGATCGAGCGCGCGACGGCGGATCGAATTGAAAACGTACACGTTGAAGAGATGCATGAATCCGAGCACCAAGAGCACGAGACCGAGTTTCACCGACAGCATTTCGATGCTCTGGCGCGCAGTGACGACTTGCTCGCTCGAGCGCAGCGCCAAGCTGACGAACCCGAGGTTGACCAGGTAGAACCCGACCACGAGCAAGTGGTTCACGGAATCGGCGAGCTTCTCGTTCCCGCGGAAGACGTCGACCAAGAACTGTTGCCCGTTCCGATGCAGCGTGGTCGCGACCCACACGGTCAGCGCGATCGAGACGGCGAGGTAGATCAGGTACGTGACGACGATGGGATCGCTCATGGGAGGCTCCGAAGGGTGGAATTGAACTTGTTCAATTCGAAGTATCGACGCGGGAGCGCCAGCGGTCAAGTAGAATTCTGAACACGTTCAAAAAGGCGCAACAGCGCTTGTTTTCAGGCCCAAAACGAGCAGAACTCGAGCGGCCGCGAAGCCTGCTCGAGTTCTGATCGTCGAATCCGGCGCGAACGCCGTCACGATCAGGCTTTGGCGTTCTTGCGCAAGAGGTCACGGATCTCGGTCAGCAGGACTTCCTGAGCGGGCGGCGCGGCCGGACCGGAGGGCTTGGCCTCTTCCTTCTTCTTCGCAGAGTTCATGGCCTTGATGACGAGGAAGAGGAAGAACGCGACGATGACGAACTTGATGAGCGTGTCGATCGTGTTGCCGTAGTTCATCGCCGCGCCGGCATCCTGGGCGGCCTTGAGCGTCGGATACGACTTGCCGTCGATCGAAACGTACAGGTCTTTGAAGTTCACGCCGCCGGTCATCTTCCCGACGACCGGCATCAGGATATCACTCACGACGGAGCCGACGATCAGGCCGAACGCGCCGCCGATGATGACACCGATGGCCATGTCGACGACGTTGCCGCGTAGGGCGAACGCTTTGAATTCACTCATCATTCCCATGGTTTCATTCCTTCTTCTTGCTGGGTTTGCGGGGGGGGGGGGGGGGGGGGGGGCTCGAACTGACGGGCGGGCGATGAGGGGGGCGTGTGGCTTGGAAATGCCCGTCCGATCTTTTTAGTTTGTGTTTGCTAGCGGGTCATTAATCTGGCT
>Ga0163144_10011658_pt1 | contig 18570 bp, 10 predicted proteins | sample OliLak19BULKMAT1_FD_123175 | JGI IMG/M metagenome (GOLD analysis project Ga0163144, IMG submission 123175) | Freshwater microbial mat bacterial communities from Lake Vanda, McMurdo Dry Valleys, Antarctica - Oligotrophic Lake LV.19.BULKMAT1 | ecosystem: Environmental > Aquatic > Freshwater >... | reverse complement strand
CGGTGGCCGCGTGTGCGACCTTATCTCACGCATGGCACTGGCGGCGGCGCTCAACCCACAGCCCATGCCCTTCGGTGACGGTAAGCCCAAGCCGACCAGCAGCGATCCGGGGCCGAGCGCGAACGCCGACCCGAACGCCGACCCAGCCTCGCCGTCGATGCGAAGCACGGGCGTGCGATTCGGAATCTCGCCGGGAGACTATTCGGGTGATGAACCGGGCGTCCTCATCGGCGAGGTCTTCGACGACCTGCCGGCCGCCAAAGCCGGCCTGAAGGCCGGTGACCTCATGACCAGTTGGAACGGCGAGAAAATCGACAGTGTTGAAGCATGGATGCCGATGCTGCAGAAAGCCAAACCGGGGGACAAGGTCGTCATCACCTACACCCGGGACGGTAAGGAAATGACCACCGAGACCACCCTCGTGGCCCGAGCCCGACGCGAAGAATGACGACGAAGGCGCGGGTTAAACGTCACCCGGCGTCAGGTGCTTCGTGCGAGGTTCTCGTTCTTGATCAACACCAAGAGCGTCTGGCACACACTCTCCAGGTCCTTCGGCGAAAGGTCGTTGTAAAAAGGCAGCGCGATCGTCCGCTGGCTCACAGACTCGGCAATCGGGAACATGCCGGGCCCAAAGCCGTAGCGCTCGCGATAGAACTGTTGGAGGTGGATGCACGGGAAGTAATCGGAGGCCCCGATCTCGTGCGTCCGCAACCCACGGATGATGCGGTCACGCTCATCGCCGGAGTAACTCGGCGCCAGCCTTACCACAAAAACAAACCACGACTGCAACGTTCCCTCATCGATGGTCGGCATCACGAGGTCGGGGTTGGCGACCAGCCGATCGATGTACCGCTTGGCAACCAGGTTCCGCTTCTGAATGATGGAATCCAGCCGCTGCATCTGGGCCACACCCAAGGCGGCGTTGATCTCCGACATCCGGTAGTTGTACCCCAGCCGCTCGTGCCGCAACCATGAACCGGTCGCCGAACCACCCGTGGCGCTCGGAGCAGCCGCCCCGATCGGCCTTCCCTGATTCCGCATCGATCGGCACAGCCCGGCCAGGCGTTCATCGTCCGTCACCAGCATCCCGCCCTCGCCCGTGGTGATCTGCTTGTTCGGATAGAACCCGAAGACGCCGATGCGGCCGAACCCACCGGCCGGCCGCCGGTTGTAAGTCGTCCCCAAGGCCTCACAGCAGTCCTCAATCATCGGGATCTCGTACTTCCCGGCGATCGCCGCGTAGACGTCCATATGGGCGGGGTTCCCGAACGTCTCGACCGCCAGAATCGCCTTGGTCCGCGGCGTGATGGCCGCCTCCACCTTTGCGGGATCCATGTTCAACGTCCGCGGACAAATATCGACAAAGACAGGCGTAGCGCCGACAAACAGGATGCAGTTAGCCGATGCGATGAATGAGAAGGGCGTCGTGATGACTTCATCGCCGGGGCCAATGCCCAAGGCCAGCAACGCCAAGTGCAGACCGCACGTGCCGGAGTTGACCGCAACCCCGTGTTGGCACCCGGCGCGGGAAGCCACCATCGATTCAAACTGTTCGACCATCGGACCGATCGACAGCCTCCCGGAGCGGAGCGTCCGGAGCACCATGCCTTCTTCAACCTCTGTAATGTCCGGGCGGGAAAGCGGGATCTCGATGTCGGTCATGGTGAAAAGATAGGAAGGGCCAAAGAAGTGGCCAAGTGGTTACGCGTCAAACACGCGGATCGCGACTGGTCTAACTGACGGCCACCGACCGCATGATCCGCTGGGCGAGGATGTCGGCCAGTTCGCCCAGCGATGTCCCAGCAATATCCGGTGGAAGTAGGATATCAATCTGATCGCGCAAAGGAACATCGAGGTGCGATTGCAGGCGCTTCTGAGCGGTGATGACGGTCGAGTGGTTCGGACGCCCCATCGAGCGGGCCAACTCCGGGAAACTCAGCGTGGTGAGTTTGCGGCCCAGATAGGCGACCAGCGAACGCGCCAGCACCACCCGTTTGTGCCGCCCCCGGCCCATCAGTTCCGAGAGTTCGACGCACAGGGCCGTGCAGACCTCCGAGATCACCGTCTCGATGGCGATCGGACGGCGGGCCCGCAGCGGCCCGGTTACCTGATCGGCCTCTTGAAGACCGAAAGCTTTGCGTACCAACACCAGCCCGACTTGGCCGTTGCCGCGAGAAAGGTCCGGCAGAAGGCGGTGTACTGCATCGATCTGGGTCACGAGGCCTTCGATTTCTCGCACCGAACCGCCGAAGCCGCCCATCGACCCCACCGAGCGTGCGCTCCGCTCGGCCACCAGCCTGGCGGCGATCGGCTCGAGCGAAAGGCCCCGGCGTTGGGCCATGTGCGTCACCAGTCGGGTTCTCAGTTCCGGCTCCGGTGCATCGATCCGGACGACCATTCCCGCCATGAAGCGTGAGACAAGCCGCTCGCTGATCCGCCGGATCTCGCGCGGGTGTTCATCGGAAGCGATGGCGATGCGTGCCCCATCGAGGTTGGCGGCGTCCAGCGTGTGCAAGAGTTCTGTCTGGGTGGCTTCCTTGTTCGCGAGAAAATGCACATCATCGAGGCAGAGCAACTTGATCCGGCGGTACGCCTTTCGAAACTGATCGACCTTGTTGGCCCGCACGGCCATGATGAACTCGTTCGTGAAGGCCTCGGCGGTGGTGTATTTGACGGCCTGCGGGCCGGCGCCGAGCGCGAAGGCGTGGGCGGTCGCCCGAAGCAGGTGCGTCTTGCCCATTCCGCACGACCCGTGGATGAAGACCGGTTCGCCGCCGCCACGCCCCTCGTGTCCGCCCTCCATCAGTCTGCGGCAGGCCGCCTCGGCCAACCGGTTGCAGTCGCCCACCAGAAAGTCCTCGAAGCGGTGCCGATCGCGCACCACGCCCGAGAAGCCGGCGATGTTGGCGCGGATCGAGCGGGCCTGCTCGATCCCCACCGGCGCCACCGGCTCCGGGTCTTTGGTCGGCGCGAACGCCAACCGATCGATCCGGAAGCGGACCTCGGCGTTGCCGACCTCTAGGGCCACACGCCGCAGATCCTTGCCGAAGCGCCGGTCGAGCATCTCCGCGAGGAAGCCCGAGGCGACGGTCACGTCGACGTGACCGCCGGCCACACCGATCACCGTCTGGCGATCGAAGTATCGGCGAAAATGAGCGGGGCCGACCTGCTCCTCAAGCCGACCCAGAAACCGTTGGAGCGTCCGCTGCTCGCCGCCGCCGCCGAGCCGCAAGGCTCGCTGGGGCGTGGTTGTGGGATCGTCCTGCCCCGCTCGATGAAACGCAGGAACCGACTCCGTCCGTGCGTGCGTTACTGAAAGTTCGAGTCCGCCCGTCTCCACAGGCCTGCTCCCAAATCCCGCATCCTGCGACCAGCCGCCTCCGGCCGCGCAGCGAGCGATAGATACCTTCCGCCTCTCGGACGGAAGACCCCGGATTCTCCGGATGCCCTTCAGCCGATCGGCGGGCCGACAGCACGGAAACGCCTCCAAGCGCCGACCGTGCAACCGACATAAATTTGCATCGAGTCCTTCACACGCGAACGAGAGGTTCAGGGGCGGACCGTCTCACCTTGGTGGAACACAGGTTCCGTCCAAGGTCAAAAAGTCGCCCCGCCGGGTCGGGCCGCATCGCCGATTTCACATCGACCACACCACCCGCCAAGTCCGTTCGCCGGTCGAATCCATGACCGATTTCGAGACCACACACTGAAGTCTTCGCGGGCCGGAAACGCACGGCACCCCGACACGCCAAATGTACGATCAACCGGACCAGAGAGCAACGCTCGGCCTCATACTTCGCGCCCCGGTTGCGCCGTTCCACCCCAACAGTCGCAGAGGTTTGCGCGATCTAAAAAAAACTTACGCACCCGCACACCGCGGCTCCTGCGAACAACGTGTGTACAACCGGTGGAACGTCTCCGAACGCTGGCCCCGATCACACCTTACGGCGTTCGACCGCGTTCTTTTCAGAGCCCGCGCACGAGCGCGAGACGCCGACCGAACGCGCTGAAGCCGAGGCCGCGATATAAGCGCCCCGCCGGTTCGTTGCGTCCATCGACCGCGCAGGTGATGGGCCACGAGCGGTAGCGTTCCCGAACGCGCTGCACCGCTACCGCAAGAATGTCACGCGACCACCTTCGGCCTCGGACGCCCGCCTCAAGCCCCAGATACACCAGTTCCACCAACCGCTGCTCCGGGCACGCCGACATGAGCACGCATCCGACGTTGCGCACACCATCGGGCGTCGTCGCCGTCACGAGCCACCACAACCTTGCATCAAACTGGCCGGTTGCAAAGTGCGAATCCAGAATGTCTTCCGTCGATCGCACCCCGCACAACTCGGGACAGTCCATCGTCTGTTCGTACGACGCTTCCAGCACCTTCAGCAGAATCTCGCGCCGTTCGCGTTGAGGAACATCGTGCAAAGACCGGAGTGCCCAACCAGCATCCATGCTCGCACTCGGGCGTTCAACGTTCGTTGCCGCCTCCAGCCGCATGTAGTCCAATTCACCCACCGACAAAAACCCCGATGCCAGCAAAGGCACGACCGCCCAATCCTCCACCGGTGAGGGGAGAGCCTGAGCGACCGCCGCGGCACCCGGCCGAAGGCGAGGAAACTCCCGGACAGCGGCCTCCACACAGGACGCTCGATCAGCCGCACCCGTGGCCTCCCATCCCGGCCCGGACTGCTGCGCCGGTTCCGAGACGAAGGCCATGACGGTTCGTCCTGGCCCGGGCACGAGCAGGCAGCACTGCCGGGCGACCACGCCCGACTCGCCAGCCTCAAAGATGCCCCACACCAGCGTCAGATCGATCCCGTGACCTTCAGCCGCGGCGACCAATCGTTTCGCTGCCTTGCCCACATCTCCGGACTGGCTCACCAACCGGGCGGCGACCGCCATAGAGTCGTCGGTCCCCGCCCGCCGGACCCGCACGCTGGGGCTTCGGTTGGTATCTCCGGGGTTGGGTTCAAAGGAGTTTGGAACAGGGTCGGCCAATGTGCGGTACCGTATGGGGATTGACGGCCGCCGAGACTGTTGTAAACTTGGCGTCCTGAATTGTCACCCTCTGGCCTCTGCCCTTTCCCGCTGCCTTCGGCCGCCTTTCAAGTATTCCGTCCGCTGGAGACTTAAGCCCCGTGAATCGCACCCTCCCGATTGCCCCATTTGGTCGCCCGTTCCTTCGCTTCGCCTTGATCGCGCTGGGCTTGGTCGGATCGGTGCTCCCCCTTGCCGCGTTCGCGCCGGAGCCCGACCCGATTCCGCGTCGCTGGCAACTGGACGTCGATCCCGGTGCGCTCCGCACCGCCGTCGTCGATGTTGAAGGTCTCGGACCCCAGGTCTATTTCTTCATGACGTACAAAGTGACAAACGCCAGCGGAGGCGACCTTTTGCTGGCACCGGCCATGGAACTCGCGACCGATGAGGGCGAAGTTCTGCGGGCCGGACGCGATGTGCCGTCGGCCGTGACGCGCGAGATTCTTGGTCGGCTCGAAAACCCATTCCTGCAAGACCAGACCGCGATCGTGGGCGTCATCCTCCAGGGTGAAGAAAACGCCCGCGAAGGCCTCGCCATCTGGCCAGCCCCGGATCTCAACCTCTCGGAAGTCACGGTGTTCGCGGCGGGGTTCAGCGGCGAAACCGCCCCCGTTGAATTCAAGGACCCAAGCACTGGCAATCCGGGGCGAGTGCTGCTTCGTAAGAGCCTGATGCTCCGGTATCAGACGATGGGCGAACTGCGTCCATCTTCTTCGACGGCACTGACCCTCGCGGAGCGGTTGTGGGTCATGCGGTAACCCGCGAAGCCGCGGACCCTTGGCGGGCGGGGGCGTTTGATTGAAAACGGGATTCGGACGGGACACCGAGCCACGGGCCGCCGCAGCTGGCGTTCTTACGCAGGCATCCGGATCCACCGCAACTTCGCGGATCGGGAGCGGGGGTTGTTCTCGCGTTCCAGTTCGTCCGCCACGAGGGGGTCGCGGCAGTCCTCGGCGTAGACCCCCGCTCGCACGCCGTCACGGAAGGCGTATTTCACCGGGCGGTCTTCGCCACTGTGGAAGGTGATGATGGCACCGATGCCGCCGGGCTTCAGCACGTCCGGGAGGATCTGGAGCAAGCGGTTGAGGTTGGCCATCTCGTGGTTGACGAGAATGCGCAGAGCCTGAAATGTGCGGGCCGCGGGGTGGAGTTTGGCGCCGCTGGCGCGCGGAATGGTGAAGTTTCGGGCCTCACAGACGATCGCCATGAGGTCTTGGGTTGTCACGATCGGCGTGGCAACGCGGCGTTCGACGATGCAGCGGGCGATTTCTTTCGCATCGGTTTCATCCCCCAGTTCGAGGATGGCCTGCGCGAGGTCTTTTTCGCTCATTTTGGCGAGGAGGAGCGAGGCGGGCTGGCCCCGGGTGGGGTCCATCCGCATGTCGAGGGGGCCCGGCTTGCGGTACGAAAACCCCCGGGCCGGGTCGTCGATCTGGGTGCTGGCGATCCCGATGTCGGCGAGCACGGCATCGACGCGGCCGCCCTCGACGCCGGCCTTGACGATGGCCGCGGGAAGACCCGCGAAGTTGGAATGGATGAGGTCGAAACGTCCGCCGGTGGCCGCGAGGCGTTCGCGGGCGAGCGAGAGGTTCGCTGCATCGAGATCGATGCCGATGAGACGGCCGCCCGAGGACGGTGGCCCGAGGCGTTCCAAGATCGGCCCCGCGTGCCCGGCGAGGCCCACGGTGCAATCGACAATCACTTGGCCCGGCTTGGGCTTGAGTGTGTCCAAAACCTCTCGCAGCAGAACGGGCACGTGCTGGGGGAGTTTGGGTTTTTTCACTGGTTGAACCCCCACGAACTGTTTCGACGCTGAGGACCGCCTCAAACCTCGTCTTCGACGGCGTCGTTGCGGAGCGTAAGGATGTCGCGGAGTTGGTCGGTGTTGAGGTCGGCGAGCCAATTCTCGCCGCCGCCAATGATGGATTCGGCGAGTTCGACCTTGCTCTCGATCATCTGGTCGATGCGTTCCTCGAGCGTGCCGCGGGTGATGAACTTGTGGACCTGGACGGTGCGGGTCTGACCGATTCGATAGGCGCGATCGGTCGCTTGGTTCTCGACGGCTGGGTTCCACCAGCGGTCGAAGTGGAAGACGTGCGTGGCGGCCGTCAGGTTGAGGCCAACGCCGCCGGCGCGAAGACTGAGGACAAGGATGGGCGTGGTGCCGTCGGCCTTCTGGAATTGATCGATGATGCCCTGGCGCTGGGTCTGAGTGGTCCCGCCGTGAAGGAAGAGGATGTCGCGTTTGAGGTGGTAGCGGAGCATGGGGACAAGAAGGTCACCCATCTCGCGGAACTGGGTGAAGATGAGAGACTGATCGCCCTCGGAAAGAACTTCGTCGAGAAGTTCGAGGATGCGGGTGCACTTGCCGGAGCGGGCAGGGTCGATGGGGCCCGGACGGTTTTCCTTCAGCAGCAGCGCCGGGTGGTCGCACACTTGCTTGAGTCTCACCAAGGCCGCCAGCACCAGGCCGCGCTTCTTGATGCCCTCGGCGTCATCGACTTCACCCAGCATGCGGCGGACGCAGGCTTCGTAGAGCGAGGCCTGTTCGCCGGTGAGGTGGCTGTATTCCTTGCTCTCGACCTTTTCCGGCAGATCGGCCACGACATTGGGGTCGCTCTTCAGCCGGCGGAGGACAAACGGGCGGATGAGCCCCCGGAGTTGCTCGGCCCGGCCCTTGTCGTGGAATCGCTCGATCGGTACACCGAAGCGTGTGCGGAAGCCACCGGCGGAACCCAAGAACCCGGGGTTCAGGAAGTCCATGATCGACCACAACTCGGTGAGGCGGTTCTCGACGGGCGTGCCCGTGAGAGCCACCCGATGGCCCGACGAAATATCCCGCACAGCCTGCGACTGCTTGGCGATCGGGTTCTTGATGTACTGGGCTTCATCAAGGACCACCCGCCCCCACGTGAGGTTGCCGAACATCTCGCGGTCGCGGTGGGCGAGGGAATAGGTCGTGATGATCAAGTCCGCGGCGTTGGCGGCCTGCGTGAAGCGCTCGCCCAGCAACCGCTCCGGGCCGTGATGGACGAGGACCTTGAGGTGCGGGCAGAAGCGGGCTGTTTCATGGATCCAGTTGCCCACGACCGACATCGGCACCACGAGGAGGGTCGGCAGAACGGGATTGCCGTGGCTATGTTCGCGTTCCCACGCGAGGAGGGCAAGCAACTGAACGGTCTTGCCCAGGCCCATGTCGTCGGCGAGACACACACCGAAGCCGAGGCGTTCTTGGAAGATAAGCCACGAGACGCCACGGACCTGATAGGGGCGGAGCGTGCCGCGGAAGGTCGTCGGGGTCTCGATAATGGTGATCTGCTGGCTGCTGGATTCGCTGGAAAGGAAAGCGGCCATCCAGCCGGTGGCCTCCATACCGACCACCGGGATGCCGGTCTGGCGGAGATCAGAGCCGTAGGCCAGTCGCAGGGCGTCGGCGATCTTGATGCGACCGCCGGGGTTCTCGCGGATGAAGCGGATGGCGGCCTGCACGTCCTCAGGACGGATCTCGACCCAGCGACCGTTAACGCGTACGAGCGGAACCTTCCGGCTCGCGAGTTGTTCGAACTCGACGAGAGAGAGCGTGGCATCGCCCACCGCGATTTCCCAGGTGTAGTTGACGAGGGCCGTAACGCCGAGTTTGGAGCCCGTGGCGGGGCTGAGGCCGCCGGACGAAAGATCGAGCGGGCTGGGGCCTTCGGACTCGAGTTTGAGTTTGGCACCGACGCGGGCGGAGGGAGAGTCCCACCAATCGGGAGCCTGAACACCGAAGCCCTGCTCGAGCAGGATGGGCCTCACTTCGCGGAGAAACTCGTAGGCCTGGCGGGTGTTGAGCGCAAGGTCCGAGGGTTCACGTTCATCCAGCGCCGCTTCCAGTCGCTTGTAGAAGCGCATGGCCCGGCCGAGTTCTCCCAAAAGGAGTTCCTGCGGACGGTCGAGGCGGCGGCCCTGAAGTGTGATGGAGTCGCCGGTCACGGCCCAGAGGTCCTCGGCATCGAGGATGAGGTCCGGCTTTTCAACGCTCTGCATGTGGAAAGAGAGCGACCACACCGGGGCGGCGGGGTCGGGCGATTCATCGGGCTTGAGCGTGATGAGCGCGGGCTCGTTGACACGCAGGAAGAGCCTCCACGCCGAACTGGCCCCGCGTTCCTCGAGCACACCAACCCACCCACGGACGCGCTTCGCGAGTTCTTGCCGGAGACCGGGGGACGGCGGGAGCGCGGTGCCGATCCCCAGAAGGCCACCCAACCAAGCCACGTGCAGATCGGTCGCGGCGTCGCGGCCCTCGATGGAAGTGGCGAAATCCTCGCGGATGAGGACTTTGCGGCACGATTGATCGATCATCGCGCCAAGAAAATCTTCGGTGATGGCCCAGGCTTCGTGGTTCGTGCGGTCGACGGCGGCCCGAGCCGAGCCGGGCATGGCCTCGACCAAGCGAGCCACGCGCGAGGCCATGGCGTCGTCGCTCATCCACGGATACCAAGCGGCCCGCAGATCACCCCCGACAGTTTGAACGAGCATGGGGACGAATCGCTGCTGGGCAACGACGTGGCGCACAAGGCGCGAACATTCGGCGAAATAGGCGAAGGAAGCACCCGGGATCCAGGCTTCTTCGGGGGGTATATCGAGAGCGTCCGCGGCTTCCACAAGGGCACCGATCACGGCCATTGCGTTCTCGGGCTCGATCCGTAGCGCCGGGACCGAGAAACCGATGAGAGCCGCGGGCACGGCGTCCGGATCGGCGGTGGTGCCGGTGATGGCACCGAACTCGGCGCTTGGGAGCGGGCGGCCGTCGCGCGCGGGCAGACGCAGTTCAAGCACGGCGGGCTGAACCGAGATGGACGCTGCCGCCAAGATGCGGGCGATGGCAAGCCGGGCCGGGGCGGCCGCTGCCGGGTGGCGCATCGGGCCCGCAGCAGCGGATCCTGGGCTCGCATCGGAATGAGTTTCCGAATCTTCGGCCCAGAACAGCAGGGCGGAATCGGACCAGATCGCGTGCAGAACTTGGGGCAAAGGCTGTACCTAAAGGGAAGAGTCGCCGGGACTGCATCAGCGATCAGGGCGTGGGGCCGATCCGCACGGAACGTTTCGGAAAAATGAGGGCGGAGGGACTCGAACCCTCGACCCGCGGATTAAAAGTCCGCTGCTCTACCAACTGAGCTACGCCCTCAAAGGTCGGCGCGATTCTAGGTGAGTGGAACGCGCGGGGCACACCATTCTGGTTCTTGCAGCGCGGGTGCAGCGAAAAAAATGCCCCAGCGCGAGGCCGGGGCATTGAGGATCAACAACGTTGAATTTCCGGATCAGGCGACCGGCGACTTAAGGCCCAGCGGGGTACCGATCGTGCCGAATGCACCGGGGAAGAGACGATCAAAGTGTCCCATATACGCGACAATGGGCGCCGGCGATTTGACCGTGGTGCCGTAGTACTGCGAGGTGGCCCGGCGGCTGCCGGTGATGAACTGATCGACGTTGAACTCGGTGACGCGGCGGGCGGCGAGAGTGCGGCGGAAGGTCTCGCTGCCGGGGATGCCGTCGTAGACGATGCGGATCTCGACGGTGACTTCGGTGTTGGACGGGTTGTAGAGGCGGAGGTAGTCGGTGACGCCCGGGTGGTTCTCGGTGTCGCCGGGGCGGAAGCCTTCGCCGAAGCCCCAGTAGGAGTACGCCTGATCCGACGTGCCGGAGGCAACCGAGTCGTTGTACGCCGGTTGATCGACCGTGAGCGAGACGGGTACATCGGATTCGTAGAAGAGGCCGTAAATAAGGCCGGTGGGGAAATTCGGGAGTTCCTCGACGTTGAGTGAGGCGTTGCTACTGGCGGGGACACTGAGGGACGTGCGATAGGCGCTGCCGTTGCTGAAGATGAACGAGAAGAGCACGGTGGCGGCCGTCGAGCCGGAGTTCAGGACGCCCAAGCGTTCGGTGGTGCCGTTGAGGCCCAGTTGACCCTCGGCGACCACACCATTGAGCGTGCCGTTGCCGATGTTGCCGATGAGGCCGTCGGCCGTGCGGGCAATCGTGTCGTACCGGGTTGCGGACGCGACGAACTCATTCAGGCCCGTGATGACGACGCCGTACTCGCCGTCCGGAAGCCCCTGCATGTCGCCGTCTTGATTGATATTGATCCCGCCGCGGCGGAAGGCCGCGAGGCTGCGGGTGACGCTGTAGGGAGTGCCTCCGCTGGCGCCGTAGAAGGTGGCAGTCACGTTCGAGACGTCGTTGTTGGGGTTGTAGAACGTGAGGAAGTCAAAGTGGCCCTGTCCCTTGGTGACCTGACCAAACGTCCAGGCGCTGGAGATCTGGGTGGTGAAGGATTCGCCCACGGCAGCGCGGAAGCCGTCGAGAAGGGCGAGGTCGTAGTGGCTGAAGGTGGAGGCGACAGGCCGCTCAGAGCGGATCTCGAGGGCGTAGGGTGCGTTCGTGCGGATGAGCGCTCCGCCGGCAGCGAAGATTTCGGGCGTGATGAGGGTGAGGCCGCTGCGGCTGTTGCCCGCGATCGTGAGATCTCCCACCACCTGGTCGCGGACGCCGGTTTCATAGCGGGCGATGACCACCACGCGGGTCGCTTGGGCGTTGGGATTGGCGATGGGAAGGAACGTAAAGATCTGGTTGCCGATGAAGCCTTCGGAGAAGAACTGGCGGTAGGGAAGGATGGGGGCGGTCGTCGTCGGGTCGCCGACGGCGGTCTGCAAGGCTTCGGTGGCGGGGTTGGCGGAATTAGAGGCAAGATGGCCAGTTCCGGTGCCGCTGTTGAGGGCATCGATGTTGGTGGTGACGGCCGTGGGATTGGTGCCGAAGAAGATGAAGTAGCGGAAACTGGTGGCCCCGCCCGCCGCCAAGGTTCCGAGGTCGAAGGAAAGGGCGAGGGCGTCGTCGCCCGAAGCACCATTGGGATCGTTGATGGGGGAGCCGATGAGGCCCGACGGATCGCGCGGCGTTGCGTTCCCGGAAACGATGGTGGCCTTGGAGCGGGTTTCACCGCCGGCCGTGCCGAGGGCGATGGTGAGGCCGGTTGAGAACTGATTGTTGATGTAGCGGGCAACGGCGACCTTGCCCTGATCATCAACGTCGTTGCGGGTGGCACGCTGGCCCTCGCCCAACGCGATGCCCGGATCGGGGTTGAAGCCTTCCATCCAGCCCAGGCCGGTAACGGCATCGGCCCCGGTGTTGGTAAGGAAGACGTCGACCGCGACAAAGCCGTCGGCGATGCCGAAGGAGAAGGTTTTCTCAATCTGCAGGCCGCGGAAGAAGCCGAGCGCGGAGACCCGATTGTTGTAGGTGTCGCTGGCGACGGTCAGGGTGTAGGCGATCTGGGGGTCGCCGCCGGAGTTGACAAAGTCATACCCGCTGGCAACGCCGCCAAAGAACTGAGCATTGAGCGAAGCGGCGGAGAGAAACTCGATGCCGTTGAAGCGGAGGCCGAACGTGTCGGTGCCGCGGGGCGCCCCGAAACTCGCGGTGGTGTTGAGGCCGACTTCGACAGAATCTCCCGTAAGGATGGTGGCACCATCGGAGACGCCGGGGGTAAGTACGACATCAAGCGTGTAGGTGCCCGTGCTCACCGCGGCAACATCGGTGCCGTTGTTAACCGCCTGCGCGTCATAGGCGATGTTGGCACCGTCGGTAACGGCGATGTAGTAGACGCCGCTGTTGGCGAAGACAAAGTTCTCGATGCGGGCGGTTGTGGAAGCGGCCGGGTTGGCGAGCAGGATCTCGACGAACGTTGAGTCGAAGACGCGGATGGCGGTGTTGAGTGCTCCGGTCGGAGTGGCGACCGCGGTAAGGGTGGACCCGGCATTGGCCGTCACTCTGAAGAGGTCGCGATCGAAACTGCCGAAGCCGCCGTCGCCAAGGAAGGCGGTTCGCTCTGCGGTTCCGAAGCCATTTATCTCTTGGAGGTTCTTTGCGGTCGCGAACGTGTCGTTGGATTCAAACGGGCCGAAAATGTCGTTCTGGAAGGTAAAGTCGAGCGACCAATCGATCAAGAATCCGCTGTTGAGGGCGGTGGTGTCGTTAATGCGGAGGGTCCAGAGGCCGTTGCCCGGCAAGCCGTCGAAGGTTCCGAGTGACGCCTCGGGGGTGTAGTTGCCCGCAGTGAAAGGGGCGAAGCCGGATGCAGCCGCGAGGGGGCCTTCGTCGTCAAAGACGGTCGGGAGGACAGAGTTGCCTGAACCGTTGAACGTGCCGAAGTTGTCGCCCGATCCGCCCCGCCGGTTGACGAGGATGATCTCGACATTGTTGGGACCGATGAGGCTGATGCGGAGGTCGGAAACGAATGTGTGCGTGATGTTGAGACGCACATCGACGTCGAGGATCTGCCGCGTGTCGTTGACCACGATGGTGCTGGTGGTGATGCCCTGCGTCTGATTCTCGGCGGCCGGCACGCGCCGGGGGAGGCCCGTGTCGCTGTCACTGTTGATCGTCACCACATCGTCGTTGGCGAGTTGGACGGTGAGGGCGAGGTCGTACGTCCCGAGGCTCTGGCTGCGGCCCGAGCCGCCGGTCGCGGGGACGTAGTCACGGTTGCCGAAGCCGGAGACTCCGACATAGTACGTGCCGCCCGTATTGACGAAGAAGTCGATGAACGAGTCGCGCCCGCTGGCTTGGTCGTTCGCGGCGATCTCGATGCCGTTGGCGTCAAACAGCCGCAGGTAGGTGTCGAGCGTTGAGGGGCTGGGAAGCCGCGCCGCAAAGGTCTCGGCGGTGATGAGGCCACCCCGCGGAACGGTGATGCCGTAAAGGTCGACGTCGAGGTTCGCAAAGACGCCGTTGCCGAGCGTGACACCGGTGAAGCGTGCCTGGCTGTTGGCGTCAAAGGTCACGGGCGTGGCCTGCACCAACGTGTCGTTGGGTTCGTTGTCGCCGGTAGAGGCGATGATGCGGAAGTCGTAGGTTTCGTCGGTGCCGCCGCTGGTATTGCCGTTGAGGAAGTTGCCGGAGGTGTCGCGGAAGCCCGACGCGGCCAGCGTGAGTGTGTAGGTGTCGATGGGCAGCCGCTGCTGCGAGAAGCCATTGAGGTTAAGCGCGATCACCACGGTACGGGCGTCGGTCGGGGAGCGCGTCACGGACGCGATCGGGATGCTGACGTCACCAATCAGGCTGACGGCCGAGGTCGAAAGGAACGCCTCCCCGATGTCCTTGGTGAACTGGATGGTGATGGACGAGTAGGGCTGGTTGGTGGCAGGGTTGAGTTGGCCCGCGACGGGGCCGGGCGTGATTGCGCGGATGGTGGGGCCGGCGGTCGTGATCGTCTGAATGGCGGCGGCCGCGTTCACCCGACCGCCCGAGCGGACCCGCCCCTGAAGCGCGGGGAGCGGATCGGAACTGTTGATGAGAGCCTCGCGGATTTCAACGGCCGAGGCATTGGGCTTGACGCTCTTGATGAGCCCGACAATTCCGGCAACAAGGGGAGCGGCGAAACTGGTACCGCTTGCAACAACGTACCCGCCGCCCGGCGAGGCGAGGAGCATGTTGACGCCCGGCGCGGCCACATCCACCGTTTGGGCCCCGAAACTACTGAAGCCGGCAAGGCCGTCGTTGTTATCAGTGGCGGCGACGGAGATCACCCCGGGAATATTGTAACTCGCGGGAAAGGAACTGAAGTTCTGATCATTGTCGAGTGCGTCGTTTCCTGCGGCCGCCACGAAGGTGGCCCCGCTGGCCACGAACCGGGCGATCGCGGCCCGTTCTCCCTCGAAGCCTTCCTGCTGGTCCTCATAGAAATCACCGGCGACAAGGCCGTAACTGTTGTTGCTCGCGACGACATTGATGCCGAAGTCCGTGCGCATCATGGTCGCGTAGTCGTGGGCGCCGATGATGGCACCCGTCGAGAGACCGCCGTTGGCGTCCGCGATCTTGAGGGCCATGATCGAGACGTTCCAATTGATGCCGGTGATGCCGAAGTTGTCGTTGCCAACGGCACCGATCACGCTCGCGACGCCCGTGCCGTGTCCGACTTGGTCGGTCATGGTCGAACTGAGCGTCCCGAAGTCGAAGCCGTTGATGTCGTCCGTAAAGCCGTTCCCGTCGTCGTCGATCCCGTTCCCGGCGATCTCGCCCGGGTTCTGCCAGATATTGGCCGCGAGGTCGGGGTGGCTCACGTCGACGCCGGTGTCTATGACGGCGATGACCACGCTGCGCGAGCCGATGGTGATGTCCCAGGCTTCTCTGGCCGAGACGTCGGCGCCGATTGTCCCTAAATTGCCTCCAGCCCCGCCGTTGGAAACAAACTGACCAGTGTTCTCAAGGTGCCAGAGTTCGCCCAAACGGGGGTCGTTCGGGACGCGTGAAACTTGTTGAACGAGATCGGGCTCGACCCAGGCAAGCCCATCCATTTCGCGGCTCAGCCGCTCGACCGCCGCTTTGGAGACGGTTCCGGCCGTCGTGAAACTGGCCCACCCGCCGCGCCCGATCGATTTGACATTCTCGGCCACGACTCCCAGGCGAGTGGCAACTTCCCTGGCCCGAAGTTCGGCCTGTGCGTTGCCGAGGTAATTGTCGAACGTCACGAGGTATTGATCGGCCACGGCTGCGACTCGACCGCTGCCCCAATCGACCCATTCGGAACCGGCGGGAAGTTCGGCGGAAAGCATCTGACGCGCTTCGAGGTTCTCGAAGGCCCGTGAAGCGGCGTTGTTGCGCTTCCCGAGCGCGCGGGCGAAAAATTCCGCGGAGATCCGTCCCAGACGATTCTTCTGCATCGGCAAAACTCCCAGTCGCCTCAGAAATCCCAATCGAGCGAGGCGACGTCAAAGAACAAACGAGCATCGATAGAGCCAGCAACCCAACTTCAGAACAGGCCAAGGGCGGGTGCGGCGGTCGTTACGAGAATTCACCCGTGCAACCACCATCATCCAGAACCTTCACCCCACACCTGCGGGGTGCAAGCCTACGACCGCCGACGGGGCCTTTCAGTGCCTCAGGCCACCATCATGGCGGAAATCTGGCCCATGTTCAAGTTTGGATGCCGTGCGCTATACGGCAGCCGTACCCAAACGGATCCTTAGTGACGGGCAGTGGGCATTTCGCCGAATGCCCCACTTTCCCCAATCCCTTTACCCAGATCGTTCGACAAGGCCATGGACAAGCGCAGCGTGCCGAGCGCTTGCACCCATTTCCTTACGAACACATTCTCGTCCGGCTCGAGCCATTTCAGTGCCACGGGCGGGCGACGCCAACAGGTCTACCAGATTTTGGTGCAGACGATCGGCCGTAACAATCGCAAGACCCCCAGCCGCGACGAGCGGCCCCACCGTTCCCTCAAAGTCGCCGAAGCGGGGTCCGATGAGGGTGGGCTTGCCCAAAGTAACGGGTTCAATGGGGTCTGAGCCATGCAACGCACCAAAACTCCGGCCGACGATCGCGATATCCGCCAGGCTGTAGGCCGCCCGAAGTTCGCCGATGGAATCAAGCAAGAAACGGTCGTTGGTCCGTGTGCTGGGCGGGCGAGGCCCGGCGGAGCGCCGGACACAGCCGGGCAACGCCCGCGCCGCCTCGCCGAATCGCTCCGGCTTGCGGGGGGCGCACAGCAACTGCACCCCCTTCGGACACGCGGCATGCATGAGGGCTTCCTCGCACCACGGCGGCCGCCCGGACCGGTCGTCGTGGCCGATCGGTGCGCCATGAGGCTCCAGCGGACCCGTACTCCCCGCGACAATGAGCGGCATGGACCGATCAATTCCCAGTTCCGCGGCGAGCCTGTCCGCGCCGACCACATCATCCGCGATCCGGGCGGCATCCCACTTCATGGAGCCGGTGATGTGCAGGAGCGAATCAGAGACACCCAGCGATCGGAAACGCTCGGCGTAGTTGGAATCTTGAACTGCCGCAAACGCGAGCCGGCGAAAACTCGGGGAAATGACGGGGCGGATCCTTGAGTAGCCCTTGAAGGAGCGTGGGCTAAGCCGACCGTTGATGACAGCCACCGGGATGCCGCGGCGATGACAGCGGGCGACGAAGTTCGGCCAGACTTCGAGTTCCATCAGGGCAACGGCATCAGGCCTGACGAGGTCCAGAAAGCGATCTACCGAGGTCGAAAAATCGAGCGGGTAGCGGCGGACAGCGTGGGAAGCCCCAAAGAGCGATTGGGCCCGGGCCAACCCCGTATCGGTGGTGGCAGAGACAACGACGTCAAAGTGCGGGGCCAAAAGCGGGACCAAGCCGCGGAGTGCACTGACCTCGCCGACGGAAACGGCGTGGATGAGAATGCGCTTTCGGACATCCGCCCGGAGCGGTTCGACATGGCCGAATCGCTCACGCCACCCGGACCGCCGTTTCCCCATCCACCACGGCGAGGTTGCAACGGCCAACGGGACGTAAAGGAGATCGAAGAGAGTCACGTGCTTGGCATGAAGATAGCAGCGTGCCGATGGTGCGGCACGGGGCGAACTTGGACCGTACCATCCCCTCCGCACCGTGCCAACCCCAACCACTTCCAACTCGGGCATGAACTCCGACGGCGTTTCGAGGTCGTCGGCCGACTTTTCGCTCGACGAGGCGACGATTCAGACAGATGCGCCCGTCGTTTCCGGCAAACCAGCCGTGGGCTTGTCCTTCTTCGACCGGGTCGAATCCTTTATTGCAAAGTTGTCGACCCGGAGCCACTTCTGGCACCGGGTGTGTTCGCTGGTGTGGCTGCCGTACGCGTTCCGCAGCGGCATCCGCATGAAGAAGGTCGAATCCGACACCTTCACGGCGGAGTTGCCTTTCCGAAGGTTTAATCGGAACTGGTATAACGCGATGGCCGGCGCAGCGCTGCTGGCGAACAGCGAGATCGCGGGCGGCATGTACATCATGGGGATCACGGGCGGCGACTACACACTCGTGTGCAAGGAACTTTCTTACAAGTTTCTGCGGCCGTGCTTCGGGCCCGCCTTGTACAAAATAAAGCCGCGTGAAGAAATCTTGGCGTTGGTAAAACTGGGCAAAGAGTTCAACGCGACCCTTGATATCGAGGTCGTGCAGCAGCCGATGCTCCCCGCCGCGCTTGGCAAAAAACGCAATAAAGACTCGGTTCTCGCGCGGCTCGCTGCCAAAGAGCGCCGCGTGGGCGCATGCACCGCCACCTTCCACCTGACACCGACCACGCATCAGAAGGCCAAACGGGGCGATGTGCGGAAGGTCGGGAACTGAGCGCGTGGAAGGCTCGAACCGATCGGCCGGGCTTGGCTCTGTAGGTTGGGCGTTCTATCTCGCCTGCTCCTGGACGTGGGTCATCGGGATGTTCCTTCCGCTCTTGCTCATCCGAGACTTCGGGTGGGCCGGGTACGCAGCCTTTCTCGTGCCCAACGCCTTGGGCGCGGCCGCCATGGGCGTGGTGCTGCGAGGTTCAGGCTCCAGCGAAAGGTTTGTCGATCGGCACCGGACAGCCGTGTGGGCCTTCTCCTTCGTCACTTCGGCTTTTCAGTGGTTCTTCCTCGCAAACCTTTTAAGCCCGCCGGGCTTCAGCACCGAGGCGATCGCCATCGTACTGGTCGCGGGCCTCGCCGCGGCAGGCTCGCTGCTGGCATCGCGGCACGACGCTTGGTCAAAGAT
>Ga0163144_10011656_pt1 | contig 18571 bp, 19 predicted proteins | sample OliLak19BULKMAT1_FD_123175 | JGI IMG/M metagenome (GOLD analysis project Ga0163144, IMG submission 123175) | Freshwater microbial mat bacterial communities from Lake Vanda, McMurdo Dry Valleys, Antarctica - Oligotrophic Lake LV.19.BULKMAT1 | ecosystem: Environmental > Aquatic > Freshwater >... | reverse complement strand
GCGGTCGGGGATCATCAGGTCCGCGTCGCAGACCAGCTCGGTGCCGAGGCCGTGGCAGGTCGGGCAGGCACCAAAGTGGGAGTTGAAGGAGAAATGTTTCGGCGTCAGTGCGGGCAGGGTGAAGCCGGTGTCGGGGTTGCTGAAATCCGTGGAGTAGCGGTGGGCGATCCACTGCTCCGGGTCCGCGCCGGCCACGCGCTCCAGCACCACCACCTTACCCCGGCCCCACTTCAGCGCCGTATCGAGCGAGTCCGCCAGCCGCGTGCGCACGCCGTCGCGGATCACCAGCCGGTCCACGACGACTTCGATGACATGCTTGTCGCCTTTGGTCAGCCGGATCGGCTCGGGCCGCGCCAGCTCGATAATCTCGCCATCCACCCGCACGCGCACGAAGCCCTCGCGTTTCAGTTTCTCAATTACGTCGCGAAATTCTCCCACTTCGCTTTGCACGATCGGGGCCAAAACTACGATGCGACTTTCCGCCGGATAGGCCTCGATTTTGTCGGCGATCTGTTGCGCCGAGAGTTTGAAAACCGGCGCGCCGGTGACCGGGTCGTGAGGCTGTCCCACAGAGGAAAAGAGCAGCCGGAGGTAGTCGTAAATCTCCGTCGTCGTGGCGATGGTCGAGCGCGGATTTCCGCCCGAACTGCGCTGCTCGATGGCGATGGCCGGGGAGAGTCCCTCGATGAAATCCACGTCGGGTTTCTGCATCTGGTCCAGAAACTGCCTTGCATAGGCGGACAAGCTCTCCACGTAGCGCCTTTGGCCCTCCGCGTAGAGCGTGTCAAAAGCCAATGACGACTTACCAGAACCGCTCAAACCTGTGATCACGACCAACTTTTCCCGCGGAATCTCCAGTGTGAGGTTCCGGAGATTATGCTGGCGCGCCCCAGTGATTTTTATAGCTTGTGCTGGCATTTCCGCCGTCGGTTCAAACTGCACAGAAAAGCACAACCCGGAACCTCTCTCCAGAGGCAATTAAGCGATGCCCGACGATACCTTCAAAATCACCCGCGAGGAACTGCAAGCCATTGCCGATAAGTTTCGGGATGTGAAGCACGACATTAACAACACCCTGGCCGTCATCATGGCGCTCTCGGAACTCGCCCAGCGCAACTCCGCGCACTACGAGAAACTCGGCAAGGCGGTGCTCCAGCGCAGCCCGGATGTCGTGCAGCTCATGCAGGATTTCCAGACCATGCTGAACGCCAAGCTCAAGGGCCAGGCCATGCCCGACAAGCCGATGCCGACCTCCGGCGTCTTTAACTAACAGCCTGTTGAAATAGCCTCACGCCAAGGTCGCAGAGGTCGCAAAAGGAAATTTGGTCAGAGAACTTTGCGTCCTTCGCGACCTTTGCGTGAGGCACGCTCCGGTTTTTCAACAGGCTGCTAAGGCGCGGGCTTTTCGGCGGTCACGCCGAGGATCGGGCCGAGGGGAAACTTCACATCGCTGCGCTTGAGTTCGGGCGCGTGCAGGCTGGAAAGCGTGCCGTCGAGGAAAAGCGCGTTGCGGCAATGCAGCGCGTCGCGAAAGAGCGTGGCGAACTCGTGGAAGTTCACCGGTTCGTTCGAGATGGCGAAGAACACTTTTTTGTCCGGGCCGATGCCGATGCCGTTGCGGTAAAGCCGCGACGTGGACCCCGCGCGAAACGCCGGATGCAGCGCGCCGTCGATCACCAGCATCGGGCCGGATTGCGTGGCGAGGCGCGCTTTCTCGCCGGACGCCTGCCAGCGCACCGATTCCATCACCACCGCGCCCGCAGCGGTCACGGCGAAGACCCCGTTCGGCTTGAGAAAGAAGTTTCCTTCGGCGGCGGCGGTAGTGAGCGGCGTGAGTTCGCGGCCCTCGACCACGAACAACCCGACCGGCTCCGAGTTGGCGTGAAACATCCCGGCGTTCATCCCGAAGACGAGCCGCTTGCCGCGCGCCGCGAGCAGCGCCTCGACCGCGGCAAACGTGTGCAGGTGCGCGCCCTTGTCATCCTTCAAGAACAAGTCCAGCCGCTCGCGCGCGGGATCGACGATGCCGACCGTGTGGCGCTTCCCAGCGTGCTCGACGGTGCGGCATTCCACCGCGCCCGCGGGGCCGGCGAGCAACCCCGTCAGCAGCGCGAGCCCCAGCCAGCGGCGAAGCATTTTCATCGCGTCCGGGAGTGCGCTACTGGCCCAGCATCTCCGTCAGCAACGGCAGGATCGCCTCCGCCCAAAGGTCATACCCTTTCCGCTGGAGATGCACCGCGTCGCTGAGAATCCCCGGCTGAATCTTGCCCTCCGCATCGAGAAATTTCGCGCCCGCATCCAGGTAACGGATCATTTTCCCATCATCCAATTTCGCGATGATGCCGTTGATCGTCTTCGTCTTTTCCAGCGCCGTGCCCGCGGACGGAAAAATTCCCAGCAGCAGAATCTTCGTCTTTGGACAGTTGGCCTGGAGCTTCTTCACCACCGCCGTGACGCCGATCGCCACTTCCTCCGCCGTGTTCATCCCCTGATTGTTTGTGCCGATCAGCAGCACCGTCACCTTTTGTTCCGTGCCCTGCAGCTCCCCGTTTTCCATCCGCCAGAGCACGTTCTCCGCGCGATCCCCGCCGATGCCGAAGTTCACCGCGTTGAACTTCCCGAAGTTCTTGCCGAAGTGATCGCCCGGCCACATCTGCGTGATCGAGTCGCCGAGAAAGACCACGTCGAACTTCCGGGTCTTGCACTGGTTCACGTAGTCGTTGTGCATCCGTCCGAACCACCGCACGCCGCCCGGCACCGGCTTCGTTGGGTCATTTGCCGACTTGATCACCGGCGGAGTCGCGGCCGGTGCGCTGACCTCGGCCTGCCCGCTGCCAGTGAGAAAAAGGGCGAGCGCCGTGACTCCGGCGACGAGCGGGACGAAGACGGCGCGGGTGGGAATCACTGGTTGGTTCATGGGAATTGGTGGGTTGGGGTTAAACGTGGATGGCGTGTCCGGCGGCCATTTCCACGGCTTCCTTCACGCCTTCGCTGAGCGTCGGATGCGCGTGGATCGTCGCCTCGATTTCCTCCCACGTCGCTTCCAGCGTCATGGCGAGACCGAGTTCCGCGATCATCTCCGTGGCGTCCGGCCCGATGATGTGCGCGCCGAGGACTTCGCCGTGCGGGTCGCCGATCAGCACTTTCACAAAGCCCTCGCTCTCGCCGATGGCGCGGGCCTTGCCGCTGGCCATGAAGGGGAACTTGCCGACCTTGAACTTCAGCCCCTTTTCCTTGGCCGCGCGCTCCGTGAGGCCCACGCTCGCGACCTGCGGGTGGCAGTAGGTGCAGCCGGGGAAAATCGTGACCTTCTTCGGCTTGAACCCGGCAACGAACATGCCCTCGACGGCCTGAATGGCCTCGTAGCTGGCGACGTGTGCGAGCCACGGCGGCCCGATGATGTCGCCCGCCGCGTAAAGCCCGCGCACGGTCGTTTCGTAGCGGTCGTTCGTCTGGATGTAGCCGCGGTCGGTGAGGCCGATTTTCAAACTCCCGCCCGGCAGCAGCGGCGAGACGCCGATGGCCACGAGGCACACGTCGGCCTCGAGCACTTTCTCCGCGCCCTGCGGATCGGCGACGGTGATCTTCACGCCCGCGTCGGTCGCCTCGGTCTTGGTCGTCTTGTGGCCGAGCAGCGCAGTGATGCCCTGTTTGGCGAAGGATTTTTCCAGCGCCTGCGAAACCTCGGTGTCTTCGACCGGGAGCAGGTTCGGGAGCATTTCCACGACGGTCACTTTCGTCCCGAACGCGTTGAAGAAATACGCGAACTCCACGCCGATCGCGCCCGCCCCGATGATGATGACCGACTTCGGCTGCGCCAGCAGGGCGAGCGCCTCTCTCGAGCCGATGACGGTCGTGCCGTTGAACGGAAAGCCGGGCATCGGGCGCGACACGCAGCCCGTGCCGATGAGGATTTTCGCCGCGGTGTGCGTCTCCACTTTGCCGTCGGCGAGCGTCACCTTCACCTCGCCGGCCTTGTCGAGCACAGCCTCGCCTTTGATCGAGTCGATCTTGTTCTTTTTGAAAAGGAAATCGACGCCCGCCGCGCCTTTGTCCGAGACCACCCGCGAGCGCTTGATGATCGCGCTCCAGTCGTATTCCAGCCCGGCGATCTTGAAGCCAAACTCCGCCGCGCGGTGCTTCATGGCGTGATACATCTCGGCGTTTTTGAGCAGCGCCTTGGTCGGGATGCAGCCCCAGTTGTTGCAAGTCCCGCCGCCGCGTTCTTTCTCGACGCACGCGACTTTCTTGCCGAGCTGCGCCGCCTTGATTGCCGCGACATAACCGGCAGGGCCGGCACCGATGACGATGAGATCGTAGTTAGCCATTTGAGGAAGTGAGGAGTTGGAAGTTAAAAAAGGAGGACGGAAGATGCGGGCGACCCGCGGACGGCGTCAAAAGGAAACTGGCGCGCGGTGCCTGCCGGAATAATCCGCGGTTTTTTCCACGGTCGCGCAGGCGCAATCCAAAGACCTTCACTTTTGGCGGAAGCCGAAGTTAGTTTGCCGGGCTTTCGCCATGCCAGACTCGCCTCCCACTTTGCCGCTCCGCGTCGCCATCACGGCGCTGGGGGTGGTGAGCCCGCTGGGCTGGGGCGCGGCGGCCAACGACGCGGGGCTGCGCGCGGGGCGGGATGCGGTGACGGCGGTGACGGCTTTTGAGGTGAGCCGGACGCGGTGCAAGACGGCGGGGCAGGTGGGGAAAATGACGAATGACGAATGTCGAATGTCGAAGAGGCTGCATCCTGCGAGCCGCATGATGATGGCGGCGGCGCGGGAGGCGCGGGCGCAGGATGCGGGGTTTGTGCCGGAGCTGGCGGTGATCGGGACGACGAGCGGGGGGATGAGTTTTGGGGAGCAGTTTTTCCGCACGCAGGTGGCCAAGACGCGGCCACGGGAGCGGGCGGCGTGGCTGGCGAATTATCCGCCGCAGAAGGCGGTGCTGGATGCGCTGGAGGCGTGCGGCTGGGCGTGCCCGAGTCAGATCATTGCGAACGCGTGTGCGTCGGGGACGAATGCGGTGGGGCATGCGTTTCAGCTCGTGCGGGCGGGGTTGCAGCGGCGGGTGTTGTGTGGGGGCTACGACGCGCTTTCGGAGATGGTTTTCGTGGGCTTCGATGCGCTCCAGGCTTCGACGAGCGAGAAGATTCGTCCTTTCGACAAGAGCCGCACCGGGCTGGTGCTCGGCGAGGGCGCGGCGGTGCTGGCGCTGGAGGAAATGGAGTCGGCTCGGACGCGCGGGGCGACGATTCTCGCGGAGGTCACGGGCTATGGAATCTCGACGGACAATCATCACCTCACGCAGCCGAACCCGAGCGGCATCGGTCCGCGGCAGGCGATGGAGCGGGCGCTGGCGGATGCGCGGCGCGCGCCGGGCGCGGTGGATTACATCAACGCGCACGGCACGGCGACGGCGTTCAATGACGCGACGGAGGGCACGGCGATCGCGCAGATTTTCGGGGATCGCGTGCCGGTGAGTTCGACGAAATCCATGATGGGGCACGCGCTCGGCGCGGCAGGCGCGATTGAGGCGGTGTTTTCGGTGCTCGCGTTGCGCGGACAATTTTTGCCCCCGAATATCAACTACGCCGCAGCCGATCCGGCCTGGGCGCTGGACATCGTGGCGAACACAGCGCGCGCGGCGCGAGTGCGCTGTGTGGTGTCGAATTCCTTCGGCTTCGGGGGAACGAATGCGTCGCTCGTTTTGGAAGGCGTATGAGCGCGCACCTCGCCGGCCTGGGTTGGGTCACGCCTTTGGGGACGGGGCTGGAGGAGGTTTTCGCGCGGGTGAAAAGCGGGGAGGTCGCCGAGGTGAAAACGGTCGTGAATCCCGAGACGGGACGCGCGCTTTCCTACATGCCGGTGCCGCTGAAATCGGTCGAGGCGCTCGGGCGGAATCCGCGGCTGCGGCGGTCGAGCGCGATCTCGTATTTCGCCGTGGCGGCCGGACTCGCGGCGCTGGCGGATGCCGGGATCGCGATGACGCCGGAGGTCGCCGCGCGCACGGCGGTGATCTTCGCGATCTGCGACGGCGGGGTCATCTACACGCGGAAGTTTTACGACCAGATCGTGAAGCAGGGCGCGCCCGCGGCGAGCCCGCTGCTCTTTCCCGAGACGGTCTATAACGCGCCCGCGAGTCATCTCGCCGCGCTGCTCGGCATTGACGGCGCGAGCTACACGCTGGTCGGCGATGCCTCGGTCGGGCTGGCGGCGCTGCACTGCGGCGCGCAGCTTCTCGCGCTCGGCGGGATTGATCAATGTGTGGTCGTGGGCGCGGAGGAATGCGACTGGATCCTGTGCGAAGCCTACGGCGCGTGGCGCCTCGGCGGCAGTCCGCTCGCGGAGGGTGCGGCGGCGGTGGTGTTGCGGCGCGCGGGGCGGTGGAAAGTGGACACGCATCCGGGTGTGACGTTTTTCCGGCGGAGCGCGGCGGGCGCGGCGCTGGAGCAGGCGGCGCGCGCCGTCGGCGCGGGCGCGGAGACGGATTGGGTGGCGGCGTGCGCGAACCGCACGTTCATCGATGCGATTGAAAACGCGGTGCTGGCGCGCGTTTGCCCACAGGCCCCGGTGCTGCGGATCAAGCACGCGCTCGGCGAGGCGCCGGGCGCGGGCGCGCTCTGTCAGGTGGTGGCCGCGGCGCTGTCCGGGAGCGCGTCGGCGCTGGTCCCGGTGGTGGGGCTGAATCAGCAGGCGACGGCGGCGCGGATCACGCCGGTGCGGTGACGCGCGGACGCGCGAGCAGCCCGTGTTTGGGGGCGAAGACGAGGGCGGCGAGAAAGATGAGGGTTTGCACGAGGACCATGCAGGCGGCGGTCGAGGCGTTGAGAAAAAAGCTGATGTAAACGCCGGCGAGGCTGGAGAAGACGGCGCTCGCGGTGGCGATCCCGAGCATCCGGCTGAAGCGGTCGGTGAGCAGGTAGGCGATGCAGCCGGGCGTCACGAGCATGGCGATGACGAGGATGATGCCCACCGCTTTGAGCGCCGCGACGATGGTGGCGGCGAGGAGCGCGAGAAGCAGGTAATTGAGGAAGCTGGTCGGCAGGCCGATGGCGCGCGCGTGGCTGGGGTCGAAGCAAAAAAGCAGCAGGTCGCGGCGCAGCGCGAGGACGATGACGAGCGTGACCGTGGCGACGACGACGCTCTCGATGAGGTCACGGCGCTCAATGCCGAGGATGTTGCCAAAGAGGATGTGATCGAGGTGCAGGTCGCTTTTCACTTTCGTAAAAAGCACGAGGCCGAACGCGAACAGGCCGGTGAAGACGACGCCCATCGCGGTGTCCTCTTTCACGCGCGAGTTGGCCTTGATGAAGCCAGTAGCCACGGCGCAGAGCAGGCCGGAGGCGAACGCGCCGAGCGCGAGCGGCGCGCCGACGGCGTAGGCGATGACGATGCCGGGCAGGACGGCGTGCGAAATGGCGTCGCCCATGAGCGACCAGCCTTTGAGCACGAGGTAACAAGAGAGGACGGCGCAGACCGCGCCGACGATGCCGCCGACGAGCATGGCGTCGCGCATGAAAGGGTATTGGAAGGGTGCGAGGAGCTTTTCCATCAGGCGGCGGAAAATCCGAAATCCGAAATCCGAAATCCGAAACAAATCCGAAGGATCGGAAACGGTCGAAAAACGGACCGGGCGTGCTTGCTGGTTTTTCCAGTTACTCGCATTTCAGAATTTGTTTCGGATTTCGATATTCGGATTTCGAATTTTCCCTCAAAGCGCGGGCGGCGAGCATGCCGTGCTTGGGCGCGAAGACGAGGGCGAGGAGGAAGAGCACGGTTTGCAAAACGACGATGCAGCCGCCGGTGGAGCCGTCGAAAAAGTAACTCGCATACGCGCCGACCAGCGAGGTGCCGGCGCCCGTGGCCACAGCGATGGCGAGCATTTTACTAAAGCGATCGGTGAGCAGGTAAGCGGTCGCGCCGGGGGTCACGAGCATGGCGACGACGAGGCACGCGCCAACGGTTTGCAGCGCGGCGACGGCGGTGGCGGCGAGGAGCGTGAGCAGGGTGAAATGGAGGGCGGTGACATTGAGGCCGAGGGCGCGCGCCTGCTGCGGGTCGAAGCAGAAAAGCAGGAGGTCGCGCCATTTCAGGCCGAGCACGATGAGGGTGACCGCGGAGATGATGACGATCTGCCAGATGTCGGGATCGGCGATGCCGAGGATGTTGCCAAAGATGATCGTGCGGAGGTCGATGCCGCTCGGATAAAGCGAAATCAGAAGCAGGCCAAGCGCGAAGAAACTGGTGAAGACGACGCCGATGACGGCGTCCTCGCGGAGCCGCGTTTTCCTTTTCACAAACCCCATGCCGACCGCCGCGAGCAACCCGGTGAGGAAGGCGCCGAGCGCAAACGGCAGGCCCGCCATGTAGGCGATGGCGACGCCGGGGACGACGGCGTGCGAGAGGGCATCGCCCATGAGCGACCAGCCCTTCAGCGTGACGAAGCAGGAGAGAAACGCGCAGACCGCGCCGATCAGGCCGCTCACGAGGATGGCCTTGACCATGTACTGGTAGTGGAAGGGCGTGAGGAGGGTGTCGATCATGTGCGGGGGCGGCGGCGGGGGAATGACGAATGACGGATGACGAATGGCGAACGCGGCGCAGCGCTGTCGTCATTCGTCATTCTCCATTCGTCATTTCCCTTATTCATCGTCGGGCTCCTCGGCGCGCTGTTTCACGATCTCCTCGCGGCCGGCGCGATGGCTGAACTCGAGGTGCCCGCCTTTGCCGAAGACCAGCGGGCGTTCGTCGTCGCTGAGGACGGTGACGGTGCGGCCGTCGTGCTTTTGGACCGTGGATTCGTCGAAGCGGAAATGGCGGAGGACGCCGCCGAAAGCTTTCGTGAGATTTTGCTCGGTGAAGACTTCGAGCGTCGGGCCGCAGGCGAGGACGGTGCGATTGACGAGCACGACCTGGTCGCAAAACTCGGGCACGGAACCGAGATTGTGCGTGGAGACGAGCATGAGGTGGCCGTCGGCGCGGAGCTGGCGGAGCAGCTCGATGATGGTCGTCTCAGTTTGCACATCCACGCCGGTGAAGGGCTCATCGAGCAGGATGATGCGGCCACGCTGGGCGAGCGCGCGGGCGAGGAAGACGCGCTTTTTTTGCCCGCCGCTCAGCTCGCCGATCTGGCGGTCGCGGAAGTCGAGCATGCCGACGCGGGCAAGGCTTTCCTCGACGATGCGGCGGTCCTCGGCGCGCGGGATGCGGAGGAAATTCAGGTAGCCGTAGCGGCCCATCATGACCACGTCCCAGACGCTCACGGGAAAGCTCCAGTCCACTTCCTCGCTCTGCGGCACGTAGGCGATGAGGTTGCGCTTTTGCGCGGCGGCGACGGTGCCGTTGGCAATCTGCACGCGGCCTTTGCTCGGCCGGACGAAGCCCATGATCGCCTTGAAGAGCGTGGATTTGCCGCTGCCATTGATGCCGACGAGCGCGCAGATGGTGCCGCCGTCGAGGCGGAACGTGGCGTCGCGCAGGGCGGTGTTGCCGTTCGGATAGGTGACGGTGACGTCGTGGACGTCGAGCTGGATGGGCGCGTCGCTCATTCGCCGAGCAGACCTTTCACGATGGTCTCAACGTCATACTCCAGCAGGCGCAGATAGGTGGGCACCGGCCCATTGGCGTCGCTCAGCGAATCCACATAGAGCACGCCGCCGTAGCGCGCGCCGGTTTCCCTGGCGATCTGGCGGGCGGGTTTGTCGCTGACCGTGCTCTCGCTGAAAACGACGGGGATCTTGTTCGCGCGGACGGATTCGATGACCTTTTGCACCTGCTGCGGCGTGCCCTGCTGGTCGGCGTTCACGGCCCAGAGAAAGAGCTGCTTCAGACCGAGGCTGCGGGCCAGATACGGGAACGCGCCCTCGCTCGTCACGAGCCAGCGCTGCGCCTCGGGCACGCGCTCGATTTTGGTGCGCACGCGGTCTTCGATCGCCTTGAATTGCGCGGTGTAGGCCGTGGCATTCGCGGTGTAGGTGGGCTCGTTGACGGGGTCGAGTTTCACGAGCGCCTGGCGGATGTTCTCCACGTAGATCGTGGCGTTTTGCAGCGACATCCAGGCGTGCGGGTTGGGCTTGCCGAGGTACGGACCTTCCTCAATGCCGATGGGCTCAATGCCCTCGGTGAGCACGGCGCTGGGGACGTTGCGTACGTTGCGGAAAAACTTCTCGAACCAGCGCTCCAGGTTCAGGCCGTTCCAAAGGATGAGATCCGCTTTCTGCGCTTTCACGATGTCGCCGGGCGTGGGCTCATAGCCGTGGATTTCCGCGCCGGGTTTGGTGATGGAGGTGACGATGGCTTTGTCGCCGGCGACGTTCTGCGCCATCTCGGCGATGATCGTGAAAGTGGTGACGACGCGCTTTTTCGCCGCCCACGAGGGCGCGGCGGAAAGCAGCAGAGCGGTGAGGAGGATGAGGGTGCGATTCATGGGATTAAAAGCGGATGGAGAAACCGACGAAGGGGTTGAAGTCCGGCGCGGCCTCGGTGACGCCAAAGTTGCAGCCGAAATCGAGGACGGCGTTGTCGCTGACGGCGTAGGTGAAGCCGACATCGACTTGTCCCACCCAGTCGAAGCCCGGCGCATTGCCGACGACGGAGAAGAATTCGAGGTAGCCGCCCAACTTGCCGGCGATGTCGTGGGCGAAGGTGATCGAGTTGACGAACTCGGTGTCGTAGCCGTCCTCGTCATTGCGGACGAAATCGAACTCGGTCATCACCGTCGTGCTCCAGCCGGCCGGCAGCTCGATAGCCAGCGGGATGATCACGCCACCCTCCGTCCTGCCATGGCGCAGGCCCGACTCCGGCAGCGGCCATTTCACAAACGGCATGATCGCCAGTGCGGTCCGGCCGCTGTCGTTTCCCCAAAGATTGATTTTCAGCCGAGTCTGCACGTCGCCAAAGCCGGACGCCTTTTCGACCGCGCCGCTCACCCGGTCCTCAATGCGCGAGTCCACATACGGATCGAGCACGAACTGGATGTCCACGTTGTGGAGCAGCCCCGCCTTCAGGTTCACCGAGCCGAAATTCCAAACCCGCGTCCGCACCTTGCCGCCGTTCGAGCGGTCGGTGTCGAAGGTGGCATTGGCAAAATCCATCTCCACTTGGAAGTGACCGGCATCGACGGTGTACGCGGATTCCGTCTGGTCCGGCCGGTCCGTGCTCATCTCCCGCATTTGCGCGCGAGGTGTCGGATTGAAAAGGTGATACCCGGATTTGTCCGGAGGAAATTCACACGTCGGGCCGGCGAGGAGCGCGGCGGGACAAAGGGCCGCAAAGACGGCGGGCGGGAGTTTTTTCACGGCGGCAGGGAATCATGCCCGGAATCAGCAAGCAACACGAAACTTAGTCACGGCTAACTTTCTTTCGTTTTCAAATCTCCCGCCTCGCTTGACCTTCCCTCCGCGCGGCGGCTATCCGTCTCCCATGCCGACGGAGCGCCACACTTCCGCTGCGGTCGAGGATTACCTCGAACGCATCCTGGAACTCATCAACACCAAGGGTTACGCCCGGGTGGTCGATATTGCCCAGAGCCTGAAGATCTCGCAGGCCAGCGTGACGAACATGATTCAGCGGCTGGATGGCGAGGGTCTGCTGAAATACGAGAAATACCGCGGTCTCGCGCTGACCACGGCGGGCGAGGCGCTGGCGCGGAACATCACGCAGCGGCACCAGTTGCTCACGGATTTCCTCAAACTCCTTGGACTCGATGACGAGGTCATCTATCACGATGTCGAAGGCATGGAGCATCACATCAGTCCACCCACGCTCCGGGCCATCGAGATCCTGACGCGCCACCTCGAACGGCAGCCCGCGCTGCTGGCCAAGGTGTGCAAACAAACCCATGAAAATTGAGAAAACCGAATTTGCCGGCTGGGCGCACTGCCTGCGGCTGGCGAACGACCACGCCGAACTGATCATCACCCTCGACGTCGGGCCGCGCGTCATTTCCTACCAGCACCTGCCCGGCGGCAAGAACGTGCTCAAGACGAACGCCGAGGAATTGGGTAAGAGCGGCGAGGATCACTTCGTCGCGCGCGGCGGACACCGGTTTTGGGTCGCGCCGGAAAATGACCTCACCTCTTTGCCCGACAACGGGCCGGTGACCTCCGAGCTGCTGCCCAATGGCGTGCGGCTCGAAGCCAGCACCGGGCCGGTGAAAAAGGAACTCACCATCACGCTCGCCGCCGAGACCTCCGCGGTGACGCTCGCGCACCGCGCCACGAACATCGGCACCGCGCCGGTGACGCTGGCGACATGGGGCCTCACGGTCATGGAGCCAGGCGGCTTGGAAATCATCCCGCGCCCGCCGCTCGGCGAGCATCCGCGCGACCTGCTGCCCAATCGCGTGCTCGTGCTGTGGCCGTACACCGACACGTCCGACGACCGCTGGCGCTGGGGGCGCGAGTTCATCACGCTGCGCCAGACGCCGCACGCGCCGCCCACGAAAATCGGCCTGATGCACCGCGAGGGCTGGGTCGGCTATCTCATGCGCAGCGCGCTCTTCATCAAATCGGTCGCGTATGAAGAAGGCGCGACCTACCCGGATTTCGGCTGCAACTATGAAACTTTCACCAACGCCCACATGCTCGAGCTCGAGACGCTCAGCCCGCTGCGTACCCTCGCGCCCGGCGAATCCGTCGGCCACACCGAGGCCTGGCGGGTCTTTGGCTCACTGCCCGAACCCGGCTCCCTGAAAGAAACTGCGCTCGCCGAATGGCTCGCCCCTTTCCTCGCCAAACTCGACCCGTTGTGAATCCTCGCCCCATGCCCTGCCTCCGCCTTTTCACCCTCCCTGCCCTTGCCGCCACCGCGCTGCTTTTCGGCGGCTGCGCAACGACCAACCCGAATGCCGTTTCGCGTCAGGCGCTGGTCGCGGAGATCAAGGCCGAGCCGCCCGGCAACTACTTCATCGGGCGGCGCTACTACAAGGTGGACTACAAATTCTGGGGCTGGGTGCGCAAACCCGGCGAGCCGTGGAGCAGCGCGCAGATGGTGATGCTCAACGAGAACCAGAAATTCGCGCCCGATCGCGAGCTGGGGAAAATCGGCAGCGACAACAACTACGAATACAAACTCTTCGGCGCGTTCAGCGGCCAGCGCGTCTATGAGCCCGCGAGCAACGGCTTCTATCCCGAGTTCGTCCTCAAAGGCACTGAGCTGCGCTCGGTCTCGCCCGGCAACATCTACAAAGCGGCCGGCGCGACCGATCCGACGCGCCGCATCATCCCGCACCCGTACTGAGCCGCGGTGGCGAGCGGTCGGGTCGGTGAGCGCAGATGCGTGACCGGAGGCGGGAGAAAGACGTGCGCTCCCCGGAGTTCTGGCGGCCGCACGGGCCAAACAAAAAGCCGGCGACCAGTTTCCCGGTCGCCGGCTGTTGATGGTTGCGGGCGGTGTGGTTAGACGGCCTTCTCCCCGGTCTCGTCGGTGCGGATGCGCACGGCTTCGAGCACGGGTGAGATGAAGACCTTGCCGTCGCCGATCTTGCCGGTCTTGGCGGCTTTCACGATGGCGGCCACGGCCTTCTCGGTCAGTTCGTCCACAATGACGATCTCGATCTTGATCTTCGGCAGGAAGTCCACCGTGTATTCACTGCCACGGTAGATTTCGGTGTGGCCTTTCTGGCGTCCGAAGCCTTTGACTTCGGACACTGTCATGCCTTCCACGCCGATCTCGGCGAGGGCTTCTTTTACTTCCTCCAATTTGAAGGGTTTGATGATGGCTTCGATTTTTTTCATGTAAGTATTGTTGCGATTTTCGAGGTTGGGATTCCGAGCCTTTCCTTAAACGATGTAGCCCTCCTCTTGATGGTCGGTGATGTCCAGACCCTGGCTTTCCGCGTCGGATGTGGGTCGCAGGCCGATCAGCATCTTCACGACAAAGGCGATGACGATGGTGGCCACGATGGACAGGACGAGGGTGATGGCCACGGCCTTGATTTGCTGCGAGAGCAGGCCGCCTTCGGCCACGAGTTTGAAGAGCCCGTTGGCCTTGGCGTAGCCGTTCGCGTCGGTCAGGTTGCCATTGACGCTGCTGGTCGCGAGCACGCCCGTGAGCAGCGCGCCGAGGGTGCCGCCGACGGCGTGGACGCCGAAGGTATCGAGCGCGTCGTCGTAGCCGATCATGTTTTTCACAAACACGACGAAGATATACGGCACGATGGCCGCCAGCAGACCGATGATCATCGCCCCGGTGGGATCGACGAAACCGCAGGCCGGCGTGATGACCACGAGCCCGGCCACGATGCCCGAGCAGAAGCCGAGGATGGACGGGTGGCCCTTGTGGATCCACTCGATGAGCGCCCAGACAAGCCGGCGCTGGCCGCGGCGAGCGTGGTGGTCATGAAGGCGTTGGCCGCGACGCCATCCGCCGCGAGCGCGGACCCGGCGTTGAAGCCATACCAGCCGACCCACAGCATGCCGGTGCCGACCATGCAAAGCACCATGGAGTGCGGCGCCATCTTCTCTTTGCCAAAGCCGAGGCGCTTGCCAAGGATGATGCACAGGATCAGCGCGCTCCAACCCGAGGTCATGTGAACCACGGTGCCGCCGGCGAAGTCGATCGCCTGGATTTTCGCGTCCCCATTCCAGACGCCGTTCATCAGACCATTCACGCCCCAGACCATGTGGGCCATGGGGAAATAAACGACAAACATCCAGATCGCGATGAAGACGAGGACGGCGCTGTATTTCATGCGCTCGGCAACCGCGCCGACGATGAGCGCCGGGGTGATGATCGCGAACATGAGCTGATACATGGAGAAGACATTTTGTGAGACCCAGTAGCAGTAGTCGGTGTTGGGCGCGCTGGTCACGCCTTTGAGGAAGAAGAACTCGTTGCCGCCGATGTAGGGCGACCCGTAGCTCTTACCGAAGACGAGGCTGTAGCCAAACGCCCACCAGAGAACGGTGACCAGGCCGGCGCAGCCAAGGCATTGCGCGAGGACGCTGAGGACGTTTTTCTTGCGCACAAGGCCGCCGTAGAAAAGTGCGAGGCCGGGGAGCGTCATGAAGAGGACGAGCGCGGCGCAGGTCATCATCCAGGCGTTGTGGCCGGGGCCGGGGATGCCGACCGAGGGCGTGGTCAGCCCTTCCGGGGTTTCGCCCTTGTCGTTTTTCAAGGGAGCGCCGGGATCCACGTTGTTCATGTAGGCTTCGAGGCCAGCGACGCGCTGTTCGAGGGTCGGCTCGGGTTTTTTGGCCTCCTCGGCGGGGGCGGCAGCCGGAGTAGGTTCGGCCGCAGCGGGGGCCGCAGCAGCGGGGGCGGCTGCCGTTGGTGGGGCGGCGTCCTGGGCAAAGACGCTGGCACCGAGCGACGCCCAAGACAGGGCGAGCGCTGCGACCAGCGGGGTGATGTGACGGGTGAGTTTCATGCGGTTGGCTCTAGGTTTGTTGGTGGTTGATGTTGGTTGCCGTCCGACTCGCGCCTCGCTGATGTCGGCATTTGAGCAGACACCAAAACGCAACATGAAAACCGGCGGCAGTTGGTCAGGCGGCCCTTTAGCAACGGATATGCCACCGGCGAAAATGATCCTGCGCCCTCTGTAATTTCGCTCCCGGACGATCTGCCGACGTTCTACCGAGTGAGCAAATCGAGCCACTGGCGAAAGCGGTGCGCAATTTCAGACACCTTCGCCAACCGCAGCTATGAACCTGGAAACGGCGAGCCCCACCCTCCGCTCACGACCGCGCCGAGAGCCGCACCGGCGCGACTTCGAGCGACCGCGTGCCGTCGCCCACCCAGATCGCGCCATCCTGCACCGTGACCTGCAACTCCATGGTCCGCTGCGCCAGCGCCGCGAGCGCCTGACTTTGCTCCGCCGGCACCTGCCACACCGCCAGATTTCCCAGCCGGGTCAGCTTGGACGCCAGACCTTTCCACCAAATCGGCGTGCTCGCGCTAAAACTGTAAACGCTCACCCGCCCGACCCGCGCCGCCGCGCGCAGCAGCCGCTTTTCATCCGGCTGCCCTACCTCGATCCAATGCTCGATGCGCCCCGTCAGATCCTTTTGCCAAAGGCCCGGCTCGTCCGCGTCCCACATGTCCTTGGCAAACTCCAGCGCCCCGTGGTCCTCGTCCGCCGGCACGTTCAGCGCAAAGGCGAGCAGCCGGATGAGCATGCGCTCGTCGGTCTCCGAGGGGTGCCGCGCGAGCGTGACCGGGTAGTCGCCATAGACGCCGCGATCAATGTCGGAGAGCTGGACCGTGGCCTTGTAGATGGTGGCTTTTAGCGCCATGGGGCAGTGGTGAAAAGGAGACCGTCGCGCGCGCGTCCGCGCTCACTCCGCGAGCCGCGTGGCGATCTGCGTGAGCAGCGTGGTCTCAGCTTCCGACCAGTCGTAAGCCTCCGCTTTGGCGACCCCCAGCACCCCGCGCAATTCACCGCCGACGAGCATCGGCACCGCCAGCGAACCTTCCATCCCGGTAGCCTTCGCGCCGGGCCGCGCCTGCCCGGAAGTGTCCGTCTGCAGATTGCAAATCGTGATCGGCTCCCGGCGCTCCGCCGCCAGCCCGGCGATGCCTTTGCCGATGGGCACGGTCTCGATGATCTGCACCACGGGCGGCGGAATGTTCCGGTGCGCCGCCAGCTTCAGCACGCCGTCGCGCAGCAGATGAATGGTGCCGGCTTGGCAGCCAAAGTGAGTAACGGTGGCCGCGAGCGCCGCGTTGAGGTCGCCACTCGCGGCCGCCGTTTCGATGGGTGAAGGAATCATGGGCCGAGACTAGACGGGCACGACGCGCGAAACCAAAGGCAAAAAGCGGGACGTTTCCAAACGCTCCGCCGCGTGGCGGATGGTGCGCGATGCAGGGTTCGAACCTGCGACTTCTTGCGTGTGAAGCAAGCGCTCTACCACTGAGCTAATCGCGCGTTAATGGCCCCGAAATGGGGAGCGGCAGGTTAGCCAGCCGCGCCCCGGATGCCAGCGGAAATTTCACCGATTCGCCCGCGCACGGAAAAGCCCGCGAGTCCGGGACTCGCGGGCTTTTCGGAATCGGTTCGGAGCTGCGCGTTAGAAGGACATGCGCATGCCGCCGCTCACGTTGTGGGAGTCGAAGTTGGACCGGCCCACTTCGCCATCGTAATAGACATAGGTCGAGGTGCGCTCGTTCCAGAGCACCGCCACCCCGGCTCCGAGGAGCAGGCTGTCCCGGCCGATCTCCGCGCCGTGGACGGTGAAGCCCCGGCCTGCGCCGTTGGCGAACCGCGAGTTGATCGCGAACTCCGTGTCGTCGAACTCATGCTGCCAGGCCGCACTGACTTCGGGCCGCACCACGGCCCCGCCAGCATGCAGGTCGTAGCTGGCTTTCATGCCCAAGGCGCTGCGCAGCGATTGGGCACTCTGCTTCTCGTAGGCCAGCGGCGCGAGCGACGAGCCGGTTTCCTTGAATCCGCGGAAGCCGACGTGCGTGTATTGCAGACCCGCCGTCGGGCCAAAGGTCCAGCCGCCCGCCTTGATGTCGTAGCCGGTCTTGAGCATGACATTAAACTCTCCGCCGGTCGTTCCGCCCTTGGCCGTGCCCGCGAGCGCCGCCCGCCGGATGTCGTAGTTGCTGTAGCCACCCTGCGCGGCGAGGTCCGCGTAGAACCCGCCGGTGAAGTAAGTCGCGTAAACGCCCAGCGTCGCTCCATCGACACTGATCCGGCCGCGGTCAAACAAGTCCGCCGAAGTGCGGTTGTAGCCCGCGTTGATACCGATGGCGAAGTGCTCGCCCAAGCGGTAGTCCACGCCGAGCGTGAAGCCGCCGCTGGCCAGGTCGTAGCCGCTGGCGTTGTAAGTGCTGCCGATGTGGGTGAACTCGCCCACGCCGGTAATGAAGACACCCATGTTCGCTTCCTGGGTCGGCGGACGAATCTCCTTGCCGTATTTGCCCTCCGGGCCAGCAAGGCCGTCCGCTTTCGTGAGGAAGCTCGAGGTGTATTCCTGACTGCCGCCGGACACGGAGTAACCCGACGCGCTGAACCCGCCGGACCCGTCCCGGATGTCCCGCATGCGGCGCTCCAGATTCATTCCCTGCACGTTCGATTGCGCAATGCCGATCGTGTAGATGGATTGTAGTTCTTCGGGCGCGATCAGGTCGAGGTCGTGCGGCACGTTGTTAAACGCATCCGCAGTGAGGAAGCCGACGACCTTGTCGAGGCGCGGATCGTTGAGCGCGCCATCCAAAGCCTTCGCGACCGCCTTCTGGTTCGGAGTCAGGCCTTTGAGAACATCCGAGAACTTGAGTTGCTCGGCGATGAGCGAAACCGTGTTCGTCTCATACAGCACCGTAGCATCGAGGAATTTGCTTTCCGTCGCGATGCCCACGGCCTCGTCGGAAAACTCGCCGTTCACGTTGTTCGCCGTCAGGAAGACGATCTTGTCCTTCCGTTTCAGGATGAAGTTATTCAGCGGCACGATCTGCACCGTGCCGTTCAACGCCGCCGAGCCGCGCACCGCGAGGAGGTCGTGCGCGTTTGCCGCGAGCCCGCCGATCTCGATCCTCAAGGTGCCCGAACCCCCTTGGGAGAAGTTCCCGTTCACCGTCAGCGTCCCCGGTGAATTGCCGGGGCTGACGACACCGAAGTTCGACAGGTT
>Ga0163144_10011655_pt1 | contig 18573 bp, 17 predicted proteins | sample OliLak19BULKMAT1_FD_123175 | JGI IMG/M metagenome (GOLD analysis project Ga0163144, IMG submission 123175) | Freshwater microbial mat bacterial communities from Lake Vanda, McMurdo Dry Valleys, Antarctica - Oligotrophic Lake LV.19.BULKMAT1 | ecosystem: Environmental > Aquatic > Freshwater >... | reverse complement strand
GCCTGCGGGACGCGGCCCTGAGAGTCGAGCAGCGTCCCGTCGATGTCGATGGCGAGTAGTCGAATCAACCCAACCTCTGGTGCCGGCGCACCTTAACACCCCAGCACTTCAGCACCCCAGCACTCCAGTACCTATTTGATCCTCCTGAGAAACGCAGGGTAGGCGGGCGCCAGCTTGAGCAGGTCGTCGTAGCTCTTGACCTTGCAGTTGGCGGTGAACCAGGCGCGCGCCTTGCGCATGCGGTCTTCCCGACGCATCTCATACAGCCGCAGGATCAAATTGGCGTCGTCATAGGTTGGTTTTTGTGTCATTTGTGCCCTGTCGATAGAGATTGCCCAAGCCTGCTAGAGTAGAAAGGTTATGAACCCGTGGGACCAGTTTACCGGGGCCAACGCGGGGTATGTCTACGAGTTGTTCGAGCGCTACCAGCGTGATCCCTCATCTGTGGACGAGGCGACCCGCCGGGCGTTTGCTACCTGGACGCCCGCCTTCGCTCAACACGAAGCAGATGAGCTACGGCGAGGCCTCGCCGTAGCGGCCTCTGGCCGCGGCGGCGGGCCCGCTGACCCGACCCAATCGCAACCGAGCGTCACCCCAGCCGCGTCCGGCGGGAGTGGTGAGATGCAGGCCGGCATTGCCGCTTTCACCCTGGCGGAGTCCATCCGCCGATTTGGACACCTGGCGGCGCGCATCGACCCGTTGGGCTTCCACGACCCAATTGGCGATCCGTCGCTCGTGGCGGCCTCGCACAACCTGACGACCGACACCCTCAAGAAGCTGCCGGCATCAATTGTGTCGGGGCCGGCCGCGGCCGGCGCGGCCAACGCGTTCGAGGCCATCGCCCGCCTTCGCGACATCTACTGCTCGGCCACCGGCCACGACTACAACCAGGTGTTCGTCCCCGACGAACGCGTGTGGCTGCGGCAGGCCGTGGAGTCGGGACAGTTCCGGTCGCCGTCAGAGCCTATCAACGGTCCTGAACTGCTCGACCGCATCACCGAGATCGAGACCTTCGAGCGCTTCCTGCAGCGGACGTTCCCGGGCAAGACGCGGTTCTCGATCGAAGGCCTCGACATGATGGTGCCGATCATCGACGAGATCATTCACGACGCGGCGGAAGACGGTGTGCAGCACGTGATGATCGCGATGGCCCATCGTGGCCGCTTGAATGTGCTCGCGCACATCCTGCAGAAGCCGTACACGCAGATTCTCGCGGAGTTCAAGGACCCCGTCCTGAAGGACCGGCTGCGCGTCGACCTTGGCTGGATGGGCGATGTGAAGTATCACGCCGGCGCGCGGATCGAAGCGCAGCCGGAGGGATTGCCGAAGCAGGTCGTGATCTCGATGCCGCCCAACCCCAGCCACCTCGAAGCGGTCGACCCGGTGCTGAACGGCATGGCGCGCGCGGCGGCCACGTCGGTCGATCAGGCCGGCCCGGCGGTCGTCGACAAGGGCAAGGTGCTGGCCATTCTCATCCACGGCGATGCGGCCTTCCCGGGCCAGGGCGTGGTCGCCGAAACCTTGAACCTGTCGCGGCTCGAGGGCTACGACGTCGGCGGCATCATCCACATCATCGCCAACAACCAGGTCGGGTTCACCACCGATCCGGACGAGTCCTTCAGCACGAGTTATGCCAGCGGCCTGGCGCGTGGCTTCAAGATTCCGATCACCCACGTGAATGCCGACGATCCGATCGCCTGCATCGAGGCGGCCCGGCTGGCGATCGCCTACCGGCAACGCTTCAAGCTCGACTACCTGATCGACCTGGTGGGGTATCGCAGCTACGGTCACAACGAAGGCGACGAGCCGGCGTTCACGCAGCCGGCGCTGTACCAGATCGTCAGCGCGCATCCGACGGTCCGCGAGCAGTACGCGCGCGCGCTGGTGGCTGCGGGAGAGATTTCGCAGGAGCGCGCCGACGAGATGGTGCGCGAGCGCATGACCGCGCTCGAGCAGGCCTATGCCGCAGTCAAGCCCGAGCAGGATTACATTCCGCCGGTGCCGGAGGTGCCGCCAAGCGGCGCGGCCATCAAGGCGAAAACGGCCGTGCCCCTCGCTCGTCTCGACGAGCTGAACAGCGACTTGCTGCAGGTGCCCGAGGGCTTTACCGTGCATCGCAAGCTCGGACGCGGCCGCGAACGGCGCAAGGCGATGTTCGCCGATGCGGCCGAGAGGAGCATCGACTGGGCGGCTGCCGAAGAGTTGGCGCTGGCCTCAATCCTCGCCGATGGCATTGCCATCCGGTTTACCGGTGAAGACGTCGAGCGTGGCACCTTCAGCCATCGCCACGCGGTGTATCACGACTCGGTGACGGGCGCCGAGCATGTGCCGCTGCAGACGCTGACGCTGGCCACCGCGGCGTTCGAAATTCGCAACAGCCCGTTGTCCGAGTACGCCTGCGTCGGCTTCGAACTCGGCTACAACCTGCAGGAACCCGGCCGGCTGGTGATGTGGGAAGCGCAGTACGGCGACTTCATCAACGGTGCGCAGATCATCCTGGATGAGTACCTGACGACGAGCCGCGCGAAGTGGGGCATGTCGCCGTCGCTGGTGCTGCTGCTGCCGCATGGCTACGAAGGTCAGGGCCCCGATCATTCGAGCGCCCGGCTCGAACGCTTTCTGAACGCCGCCGCCGACACCAACATCCGCGTCGTCAACTGCACCACCGCCGCGCAGTACTTCCACGTGCTGCGACGCCAGGCCCTGCTGCTGAAGACCGATCCGCTGCCGCTCGTCGTGATGACGCCGAAGAGCCTGCTGCGCCATGGCTTCACGGCCTCGACGCCGGCCGAACTGGCCGAGGGCAAGTTCCAGCGGGTCATCGATGACGAGATGACGCCGGCGCAGGCGGGCAAGGTCCGGCGGCTGGTGCTGTGCAGCGGCAAGGTCGCGGTTGACCTGCTGACCAGCGAGCAGCGTAAAGACAACGCCCACGTCGCGATCGCCCGGGTTGAACAGCTCTACCCGTTCCCGGATACGGCGATTCGCGAGGTCATGGCACGCTACCCGAAGCTGCGCGACGTGTGCTGGGTGCAGGAAGAACCGGAGAACATGGGCGCGTGGGAATTCGTCCGCCCGCTGCTTGAAGAGTTAGTCGACCAGCGCTGGCCGCTGCGCTACATCGGCCGCCTCCGTAACTCGAGCCCCTCGGAAGGCTCGTCGAGCTGGCACGCCGCCAATCAGCGCGCCATTGTCGAACAGGCCTTCGAAGCGAAGGCCGAGACAAAAGAACTTGATCGCGTCCTCTCCAAGCAGGTCTAGGCAAAATGGCAACGAACATTGTGGTTCCGGAACTCGGCGAGTCGGTGATCGAAGCGCGCGTCGCGAAGTGGCTGAAGAAGGCCGGCGACAGCGTCGTCGCCGGTGACGCGCTGGTCGAGTTGGAAACCGAGAAGATCGATCTCGAAGTCAGCGCCGATCGCGCCGGCGTCCTGACCAGCATCAAGCACGAGGAAGGCGCCGACGTGAAAGTTGGTGAGGTTCTGGCCGTGCTGGAAGAGACGGGTCAGGCGGGTGGGGCTGGTGAGGCGGGTAAGGTCGAAGTCGCCACGCCGCCGGCAGCTGCCCCAGCGGCAGCTCCTGCCGACAAGAAGGCGACGCCTACCGCGAAGAATGTTGCGAAGGCGCACGACGTCAATATCGAGTCTGTCGCGGCATCAGGCGCGCGCGTGACCAAGCAGGACGTGCTGAAGGCCGCGACCCCACCTGCCCCACCCGCCCGGCCCGCCCCAGCAAGCGGCGAGCGGAGCGAGTCGCGCGAAAGAATGAGCAAGCGCCGCGAAACCATCGCGCGTCGACTCGTGGAAGCCCAGCAGACGGCTGCCATGCTCACCACCTTCAACGAGGTGGACATGAGCGCGCTGATGGCGCTGCGCGAGCGCCGCAAGGAAGCCTTCACCAAGAAACACGGTGTCAGCGTCGGCATCGCGTCGTTCTTTGTCCAGGCGGCGATTGGCGCGCTCAAGGCATTCCCGCAGATCAATGCGGAGATCCAGGGCGACGAGATCGTCACCAAGCACTACTACGACATCGGCATGGCGGTCGGCGCCGAGGGCGGCCTGGTCGTCCCGGTGCTGCATGATGCCGATCGCCTGGGTTTTGCCGGCATCGAGTTGGGCATTCGCGACTTCGCGGCCCGCGCCAAGAACGGCACGCTCACCCTTGAAGACCTCAAGGGTGGCACGTTCACCATCACCAACGGTGGCGTGTTCGGCTCGCTGATGAGCACGCCGATTCTGAATCCACCCCAGGTCGGCATTCTCGGCCTCCACAAGATCGCCGACCGCGTCGTGCCCGTGAACGGTCAGATCGTGATCCGGCCGATGATGTACCTCGCCCTCAGCTACGACCACCGGCTGGTCGATGGCCGCGAGGCCGTGCAGTTCCTCGTCAAGATCAAGGAATACATCGAAGACCCGGCCTGGATGCTGCTGGACGCGTGAGCCAGCAGGGCCGGGCGGGGTCGGGTAAGATGGCGGCGAGTGGATTTTGACCTCACGAAGCGCGTCCTCGCAGCGCTCGAGCAGCACGGCGTGCGCTACGCCATCTTCGGGGCGGTCGCCCTTAACCTGCACGGCCTCGCGCGCTTTACGGCCGATCTCGATCTCTTCATCGAGCCGACGGCGGAGAATATCGAGCGCCTGAGAACAGCACTCAAGACGGCCGTCAACGACCCGGCCATCGACGAGATCTCGACCGACGATCTGCTCGGAGACTATCCCGCCGTGCAGTACAACCCACCGGACGCCACCTTCCACATCGATATCCTCACCCGCCTCGGCGACGTTTACGCCTTTGCCGATCTGAAGGTGCAGCGAGTCGCGCTTGATGAGCTCACGGTATCCGTGGTCACGCCGCAGACGCTCTACGAAATGAAGCGCGATACTGTCCGATTGAAGGACAAGGCGGATGCGCACGCGTTGAAAGAGCGCTTCGGCCTGGAGGACTAATGCCGGTCCGAAAATTTCGTTCGATCTACGAGATGCCAGACGAGACATGGCGGGAGCCCGGCGACCCACTGCTGTACCGGGCTATTCGCGAGATCTGGGACTTCGGCCGCCGCACGTCCGCGCGCCGTTATCGTCCCGGCGTCTACCGGTTCCGGTCGATCGACGAAATGGACGCGGCCCAGAGCGCCGCGGACCGCCGAACACCCGGCTTCGTACCGCCGCGGTGAGGGCGCGAGCCTTGCAGAGCGTGCGAAAGCGTGTGGGGCTCAGTATCCCAAGCAGTTGGAGCAAGCGTTGAGGATTCCGCCGGCCTCACTACAGAAGTCGGTCACGTCATTCACAGAGACCATCGCGGAGCATCAAGGGTTTCTGAAGAACCCACAGTCACACGTGCTGAAATGGAATCAACTCAGCCCGCAGCATCAGCAGAACCTGATTAGCCACTGGAACAACGACATCGCACGCGCTGGGGCGTACAGAGATATAGCCGAGGGTGTGCTGAGAGGGATCTTCAGATGAGCGACGGAGAGACGTTTAGGCGGTACCTGCAAGCGACAAACGAACTGCTCCTTGAGTTTGCTCGGGAAGCAAAGCGACAAGCTGATGCGACGCGCGGAACCGAAGCCGGTAGTTTTGATCTTGGGTATTTGATGGGATTCCACCGAGTGATCTCTCTGATGCAGCAGCAAGCGCCGGCGTTTGGACTTGAGGTAAGCGATGTCGGTCTCGAAGGAATTGATGCCAATCAAGACTTGACGTGAGCATCGCGTGGGAGCGAAAGCACGCGAGCTGAGTCACACGGCCGCCCAGCATGCTTTCGCGCGGTGGTATGGTAGCTAACCGATGGCGCGGACAGTAGTGGCCCGAACGCTCACGCAATTGATTGCCGAGCGGGAAGGCACGCGCGGCCTGTTGATCGCGTTTGAAGGACCGGACGGCTCAGGCAAGACCACGCAGCGCAAGCTCCTCAAGACGTGGCTCGAGAGTGAGGGACACGACGTAGTGTCCACCCGCTGGGCCTCGTCGCCCCTCGTCCGGCCGCTGCTCAAGGTCCGCAAGAAGATCCGCACGCTCTCAACCCGGGAATACTCGCTGCTGCATGCGGTGGACTTCCGCCATCGCATCGAAACGTCTATCTTGCCCGCGCTGTGGGCCGGCAAGACGGTGCTGGCCGATCGCTACCTCTTCACCGCGCTCGCACGCGATGCCGCGCGCGGTCTTGATCTCGACTGGCTGCTGCACGCCTACACGCCGTTGCTGTGGCCGGACCTGGTGATCTATTTCTCGATGACACCTGAGGATTCGCAGCGGCGGATTGCCTCGACTCGGTCGCCACATTTCTACGAGGCGGGCCAGGACGTGACCGGCATGGCTGACCCGGTGGCCAGCTATGGCCACTTCATCGATCGGGTCGTCACGGAATACGAGAACCTCGCGGTGATCTTCAAGTTCGTCACGATCGATGCCGGCGACGCGGTCTACCGCCAGCACACCCGGGTGCGCGAGTTGGTCGAATCCGTGGAGAAGCGACCGTGGCCGGAGTTCAGCAAGGACGCAGTGGAAGAATGGCTCCGACAACCCAAAGCCCAGCGCGGCTAATCGCCCTCGACGGGTCGCGCGGGGCCGACATCGCGAAGTCGGCGGAGCAGTTGGCCGTCGAGCTGCGAGAACGCGGCGTCACCTGCGTAATCAGCCGATGGGATGCGTCGGGCCTGTTCGGCGAACTGGCACAGACCGCTCAGCGTGCTACCGCGTCAATCCGCACCCTGTCGTTGGTCTACGCTGCCGACCTGGCCTTTCGGCTGCGTTGGGAAATTGGTGCCGCGCTCGAGAGCGGCGCAGTCGTGATTGCGGCGCCGTATCTCGAAACCGCCATCGCGTTCGGCGCTTGCCGCGGCCTGCCAGAACAGTGGCTGCGCGAGCTGCTGCGGTTTGCGCCGCCGGCCGATGTGCAAGGACTCGCGCGCGAACGCAAGCTGGACCGGGGGTGGAAGCCGCGGCTCGACCGCGGTTATCCGGAGTACTGTGCGGCGCTCCTGGCGCCGACGGCATCGAAACGCCTGCCGAAAACACTGCGAGCTGGCGTCATCGCCACCCTCAGGAGCGCGCGCGGCGGGCGAGTCTATCGGCTCGAAGGAAAAGGCCTCGCCCAGGCGGCCAGTGCCGTTACTGTCCGCCTTCGCCGCTGACGGCTACGGCGAGACCTCGCCGTAGCTGGCGAAACTACTGGCCAGCGGAGGCGGGACAACCGGCCGGCCGCGTCGTCCCCACGGTCTTCGCCACCTCGCACCGCACGTACGCAATCCGCGCCGGCGCGAACGCCAGCATGGTGTCGCGATCGGCCGCATGCTCGGCATTGGTGTGCGGCTTGACCGTGTCCTCCTGCATTGCGCTTGCGATCATCGTGAACTGGCGCTCCATCTCCGTCTGCATCCAGCCATCCGCCGAAGTCGCGGCATCGAGCAAGCCCTCGAAATACTTGCTGCTGTAGGCCGATAGTTGCAGCGTGTTGCGCGTCAGGACGTTGTCGCTCAGCCGGGTCGTGATCTGGAAATCGGACGACAGGAACGCGTTGTCTTCGTCCCACGCGATGAAGACGTGGCTGGTGCTGGCCTCCAACCGGTACAGATAGAAGTTGTTCATGCCGTCGTAGCCATTGAACGCGTCGTTCTGCGCGATGAAGTTCTGCGAGGCGATGTAGCGGACGAACCCGGCCAGGTCGAGCCGGGGACCGACGGTCGCCTCGAAGCTGGCCGAGGCGGTGTCATTGACGAGCCGAACCAGTTCCTCGATCGGCCCCCAAATTGTCGTGTCGCTCTTGCTTTCGTTGGTCTTGATGTCGAAGCGCGCCTGGTACGGCGCAAGATCGGATCCCTCATACGCGAAGCGCCACGGGCTGCCGATCACGTAGTTGTATTCAAACAGGTAGCCGTCGTTCTGCACATCGTCACCAATGCTGCCGAAGACGCGCCCCATCATGGTCTTGTCCACTGACTCGACCAGCGCGTAGAGGCCGGAGTAGGTGCCGTTGATATAGAGCCGGGTGTGGGTCTCGCGCGGCGCGGGAATGCCCAGCCGCGTAAAGAACCGCATGGCCACGGTCTCGCGAATGCCAGACTTGTCCTGCGTCAAGTTGTCGAGCACGAACGACTTGAGGCCGAGAAAAGTCTGGTTCGTGGCGTAGCGGTCGAAGTCCACCCGCAGGCCGGGCTTGGTGCTGCTGCGTGAGCCCAGCCCGCGCGAGCGAATGCCAACGTTTCGGACGGTCTGGCCGTTCCACGTCACATCGGCCGGGTAATACGTATTCTCCTGGAACGCGGCCTTGAGCTTCGACCAATCCGCCGAGTTCATCCACACGTCAACGCGCTGCAGAATCTCGGGATTGAAAAAATCGTCGGAGGTCTGTGCCGCGGCGCTGACCGCCGCACCCACGACGACCATCACCGCCAACAGGCATCGTCTGATCACCAATGTCATACAGCCATCCTGTGTGGACTAGAAGACAACTTGTAACCTCAACAAGCCTGCCCAGTAGGACGAGACGCCCGGCTTGGGCGCGCGCGCGACATCCTCAAACGTCTCGTGGATCGCGTTGCTGACCACCCGCACCCAGCGAATGGGCATCCAGCTCACGCCGAAGGTCCAGGTGCGATCGGCGTTCGGCACCTGGTAGTCAGCGCGAGGGTTAGTGAACGCGACGCCCTCGTCACTGGCGCTGCTCAACTCGAGCTCGTCGAAGCGCACGCCCAGTTCGATCGCGCCAATGCCACCGCCAAACAGGGGCTGGCGCGGATTGATGTTGTCGTCCTTGTCCTCGCCGGTGACGAACCACGTGCCGCTCACATACCACCCAGTCGAGAGGAAGTCCGACAGGTCTTCGTTACGGTTGCTCTGACCGAGGCGCTGTTCACGGGCCTGCATCCACTCGGCCTTCAGGCCGGTCGGACCCGGGGTCCAGTCGAACTGCGCACCCAGGCGCTGGCGGCGGCCCTTCACGTAAACCCGCTCGAAAAAATCCGAGCCAAACACCGATTCGCCTTTCAAGCTGTTGAGTCCCTCGGGAACATAGGCATTGGTGTAAGCCAGGCCGAAATTGGCGTTCTTGAGCTTAGCGGGCATCGGCAGCAGCCGGAACAGATCGCCGGTGATGCGGCCGGCGAATGACGGCCCGACACCTTCGAGATCCTCGCCTTCGACCGCGAAGCGCTCTTCCTCCAATTCGGCATTGGCGCCATCGTCATCGAAGACACCAACCTCGTAGCCCACACGGCCCAGCACGCCATAAACCATCGCACCACGATCGCGCCCCGGAGCGATCGCCGTCGAGATCAGGCTGCGGTAGGCGAAATCGGTGTCCGTCGGGCCGGTGTTCTGCTCGAGGCCAAACGGCATCTTGAACCGGCCGCCCTTGATGCGGAACGCATCGGAGGTCTTCCATGCCAGGTAGACGTCCTTCCAGTCGCCGAACTGCGCCTCGCGGTCGATCTCACGTTCAATCTCGTAGCTGAAATGCCTGGTCACGTCGCCCTGGATGCCGATGCGGGCGGTGCGGAAGTCGAACGTGTCCTCGTCGACCTCGGGATCGAACTGGCGCCAATCAAGCTGGAGCCGCCCGCGGATGCCGATCGTGATGTCCTTACCAAAGACGATCGTCGGCCGGTCGTCCCAGACGAGCCCGCGCCGGTCCTTGTCCTTCTGCTGAGCCGCGGCGCTGGCGGCACCGGCAGCCAGGAACAGAACGGTCAACAAGAGCGTCCTCATGCGATGCGGTCTCCCGGGAGGTGCGCGGCGGCGGCTCCGGCGCGCGCGCTCAATGCGTGATACGCCAGGTTGAGCTGTTTGACCAGTGCCGGCTGGTGAATCACCACTGAGACCTCGCGACGGAAGTCGAGACTTAAGGTCGAGAGCGCGGTACTGCCCAGGATGGCGCGCTGTTCATCAATGATCATCATCTTGCCGTGCGGCTCGATCGGGCCCATCGGGTGGCGGCCAATCACCGAGACCGTGACGCCTTCACTGCGGCGTTCGCGCAGCAGCCCGACCAGGTCGGGATCCGAAAGCTTGTGATCGAGGATGCGAATGCTGTGTTTCGCGCCGGCGATCAGCGCGCGGATCTCGGCGCGCGAGCGCTCCGGTCCAATGATCAGGCGCCGGCTGATCGGTCGCCGCGACGGCAGTGGTGCCCCGGTCGAGTCGGCGCGAAACAGCGCCAGCAATCCCGACACCACCGACGCATCCTGCGTGACCAACACGGCGTCCCAGGTCCGCGAAAAACACTTCCGGGTCGGATTGAGCGTGGTCACGATCGCCGTCGCCTCGTCAGCCACCAGGTACTTGGCGTGGTACTTCACGACCGGGTCGCCGTAGCGCGAGACAAGGGCGCCCATTTCCTCGAGGGCGCCCCACAACTTCTTCAGCCGCTTTTTGCCGCCCTTGGCCCGCTTGGTGAGAATTGCCTCGACTCCGCACCCGCGCTCGAGGGCGCTGGCGAGCGCGTCCAGCACCGAGAAGTCATCGCAGCGAAACAGTGACAGCACGAGCCGGCGCTTGGCGCTGCCGATGACGCCCAGGAGCGCGGCCTTGCGCTCAGCCGGATCGAGAATCAGGGTTTCCTTGCCGGTGACCGCAGCCGCGCGGACCGGCGGGCTGGCGCGCTTCTTACGAGCGCTTGGGAGGCGACCAGGAGACATTCTTGATGCCCTTCTTGCCATCGCCCATCAGTTGGCCGCTCAGTTCCTCGAGCGAGTCGGTGGGCTTGAGCGTGGTGAGGTACTTGGCGGTTGCCTCGTCGCCCTGCGACACTTCGCGGGGTTCGAACAGAATGCCGTTGACGGCAAACACGTGTTGAACGTGCGCCGTCGGGAAATCGCGGTCCTCCGAGATGATCTCCACCATCATCGTGCGCGGACGCTCGGAGCTGAAAATATTGAGGATCGGAATCATCGCGCACAGAAAGAGCGTGCCCATGCCCGCCACCGCGAGCGCACCGAGGCCGGCCGCCATGCCCAGTCCCATCATGATGAACAGGATGGTGATGTCACGCGCGTCTTCGACCGGCGTCCGGAAGCGGATGATGCTCGCCGCGCCGGCAATGCCGAATGCGCGCGCCACCGAGTTGCCGATGATGATCATCATCAACGCACCCGCAATGCATAGCAGCACCTGCGCCTGGTCGAGCCCCGGGTTGGCATGGCGATCCGTTCGATGCTGGCGGTGGACCACGGTCACAAGCATGCCGACCACGGCGGCGGCGACCAGCTTGGCCAGTTCGAACAGCGGGTTGGCCATGACGTTGTTCGCACCCTGGGCCTGGCCAGGGAACGAACCGCCCGCGGGCGCGACCCCTTCGAGCCCAAGGTCCGGCCAGGTCACCCCGACGCCGACCAGCGCCAGGCCGACCCCGGCGACGGCCACGCCAGACCACACGCGATCCCATGGGATGGTCTGCGTCTTGGCTTCGACCAGTGAGTCGACGATTTCAAGGACGTTCGTGAGCAGCGACAACTCGAGCAGATCGCGCACCAGCGGGTTGGGCGAGACCAGGGTGAACCGGCGGTTCAGGCGCTGGGCCGAGGTGTGGCCGCGCACCAGTGCACGGACGCCTGCGCTATCGGCGTTCGGCACACCGCGCAGGTCGATCACGATGTGCTCGTAACCCGACTTGAAGACCTCTTGAATCCGGCGTTCGAGTTCTTCGGCCCGGCCGCCGGCCACCAGCGGCTCCTGCGGCGAGAGCAGCAAGCGATGCGACTTGGTGTTCAGGTGAGAGGTGCTCATAGTCCCCGTGCTTCAGGGTGGCGGAACGCTACCACGTATGTAACGATGCTGAAAAGGCCGATGCCCGTTACCATACAGGGATGATTCGTCTACTCTCGATCGTTGCCTTGACTCTCGCCACCACCCTGTCGCTATCGGCCCAGCGTCCCGCTGCGCCGACGCCCGTTCCAGCGCCCGCCGATGTCGCCAAGCCGCCCGCGGACGCCGCGACGACGGCGTCTGGGCTGGCCTCCAAAGTACTAACGCCGGGCAAGGGCACGACCAAACCCGGCCCGACGGACCTGGTGACGGTGCGCTACACCGGCTGGACGACCGACGGAAAGATGTTCGACAGCTCGCTGTCCCAGCCAACCCCAGTCACCTTCCCCCTCAACCGCCTGATCAAGGGCTGGGGTGAAGGCCTGCAATTGATGGTGGCAGGCGAGAAGCGCCGCTTCTGGATTCCCCAGAACCTCGCCTACAACGGCCAGCCCGCGCGGCCCGCCGGCATGCTCGTGTTCGACGTCGAACTGATCGAGTTCAGTCCTTCACCCGGCACGCCGCCAGCCGACGTCGCGGCGCCGCCCGCCGATGCCAGGAAAACCTCGTCTGGTCTCGCCTACAAGTCGCTGCGACCAGGAAAGGGCGGGCCGTCTCCGGTGAAGACCAGCAACGTGACGGTGCACTACACGGGCTGGACCACAGACGGAAAAATGTTCGACAGCTCGGTCGAGCGCGGCCAACCCGCGACGTTCGGCCTTGGCGACGTCATCGCCGGATGGACCGAAGGAGTGCAGTTGATGACCGTCGGCGAGAAGATGCGGTTCTGGATCCCGGAACGCCTGGCCTACAAGGGTGAGCGGCCCCCGCGCGGCATGCTCGTGTTCGACGTCGAGCTGATCGCCATCAAGTAAGCCCCCTAAGCCCCCGTGGAAGCACTGTTGCACTTTGGCGCAGTGCTTCCCACCCTTGCGTGTTCCGAAACGGCGATCTCAATTCAGAACGGAACACATTCGATCTAAACCTTGTATTTTGCATAGTTTAAAGCATGAAAAATCTGGTTTTCTGGACCAGTGGTGCGCTGTTTGTGAACAAACAGCATCTTTGTCTTATGTCGTCCGTTCGTGACCTGATCTGTAATCTGTTCCGAAACGCCCAGAAAACGCCAATGAATATGACTCGATACGACAAAGTTGACTATCTGGGTCCGTAGACCACTATGTTGGCGGCACTATTGCTATCTCGCATGTCGCCATGAGGATTTCAGTTTCACGTATCCGTCAGAAAGCCGTCTGGGGCCAGTCGCTGATCCTGGTAGCGGTCTTCGCCATGCTTTTCTCGGTACCGGCCGCGGCGCAGAAGAAGAAGGCCGCAAACCTTGACGAATCAGTTCGCCAGTCGGTCAATGCCGGCGAGTCGTCCCGCGTGATCATGCAATTCGAGACCACCGCAGAACGCGACGCGGCGTTCAACCGGCTGCTCGACCGCGGCGCCGCGGTTCGCACCATGGATACCGAGGGCGGTCCCGCGCTCAACGTGGTGTCGAGCGCAGCGGCCCTCGCCTCCGAAATCGACAGCGCCTTGCAGGTGTCGGTCGACGCCAGGGTCTCAGTGCTGGCCTCCAAGGCGAAGCCGGTTCGCGCAACGGCCGCCCGCGCGAAGAGGCAGCGGCAGGAGCGCATGAGGCGTAGGGTCACCGGTCCCACCGTTGCGGTGATTGACTCGGGGCTTCAGGTCCAGGCCGACCTGCCAGAGTGGCAAGTTCGCAAGTACGTGGATTTCGTGACCGGCGGTTCGAGGCCGGTCGACAAGTGCGGCCACGGCACGCACGTCGCGGGCACCATTGCCGGCAATGGCGAGATGTCGAACGGCCTCTATGGGGGTGCCGATCCCAACGTTGACCTCGTCGTGCTGCGCGTGCTCGGCGACGACTGCTCCGGCAACACCAGCGATGTGATCGACGCCCTCGAATGGGTCGCGAAGAATCATCGCGTCTATAACATCCGCGTCGTCAACCTGTCGCTCGGCCACCCGGTGTTCGAGTCGGCGGTGTCCGACCCGATGGTGCAGGCCGTCGAGCGGTTGTCGCGCAAGGGCATTGTGGTCGTGACCGCGGCCGGCAACATGGGCATCAACCCGCTGACCGGCAAGCCGGGCTTCGGCGGCGTTGGCGTGCCGTGCAACGCGCCGTCGGCGGTGTGCGTCGGCGCCCTCGACACGAAGGGCACGCCCGAGTTCACGGATGACCGGGTTGCCGACTTCAGCTCGCGCGGGCCGTCACGATTCGACCTGCTGGCGAAGCCGGAACTGGTCGCGGACGGCGTTAGCGTGATTTCGCTGTCGGCCAAGGGCAGCAAGCTGTCGGGCAACCTCAAGCGTTTGGTGATGGGGTCCAAGGACAAGAGTGAACCCTCCTACCTGCGGCTCTCGGGCACGAGCATGGCGGCGCCGCGCGTTGCCGGTGCTGCGGCCCTGATGCTGACCGCCAATTCGCGGCTGTCGTCGAACACGGTGAAGATGGCGCTGCAGTTCACGGCGCGCGTCCTGCCGGGCTTCGACACGCTCGCCCAGGGCGCTGGCGCACTCAATAAGACGGGCGCCGTGAAGATGGCGAGCATCATCAATCCGTGGGCGGCCCACGGCACGGCGTGGCTGAGAGCGGCGATGCCGGTGTCGAATCTCGACAAGAACGGCCAGGTCGTGACCTGGGCGAACCGGCTCGTCTACGGCGATCGCTTCATGCCCGCCGCCACGGCCTCGGTGCACATGGCGCGCTGGGACGACAACATCGTGTGGGGCTTCGACACGCTGGCCGACAACATCGTCTGGGGCAACTGCGACGAGTGCGACAACATCGTCTGGGGCAACAGCTGGGACGACAACATCGTGTGGGGCAATAGCTGGGACGACAACATCGTCTGGGGCGACAACATCGTCTGGGGCGACAACATCGTGTGGGGCTACTGGGCCGACAACATCGTGTGGGGCTTCTGGGACGACAACATCGTCTGGGGCAACGTCACGCGCCAGGACTACCAGGACGACAACATCGTCTGGGGCAACGACTGGGACAACATCGTGTGGGGTAACTGCGCGAGGGCCAAGTCGAGCGGCGACGACAACATTGTCTGGGGCAACAACGATGACAACATCGTGTGGGGCAACAGCGGCGACGACAACATCGTCTGGGGGTTCAACGATGGCGACAACATCGTGTGGGGCAACTGCTCGGCCACGGGCGCGGGCAACAACCGGAACGGTGGGAAGTAACCATGATTGCCACCAATCGGGTTGAACTGACGCGGACCACGACCATGGTGAACACCCCGACGACGCGGACCCAGACGACGGTCACGACGAGTGACTGGAAAGCGGGCCTGCCGGTGCTGACCGGCGCGGGCTTCACGCTGCGCGAACTGCGCCGCGAGGACGCCACCTCGCTGCTGGCGATGCTGACCACCGAAGAAGTCTCGCGCTTCATCTCGCCGCCGCCGACCACGGTCGAGGGCTTCGAGCGCTTCATTCTGTGGGCGCAGCGCGAACGCGCCGCCGGCAACTACGCCTGCTTCGCGGTCGTGCCCGCGGGCATGGACACCGCGATCGGCATCTTCCAGGTGCGCTCGCTCGAACCCGGCTTCGGCACGGCCGAGTGGGGCTTCGCGCTGGGCTCGGCGTTCTGGGGCACGGGCGTGTTCGTCGAGGGCGCCCGCCTGATTCTCGACTTCGCGTTCGGCGTCGTCGGCGCCCGCCGCCTCGAAGCGCGCGCGGCGGTGGCCAACGGCCGCGGCAACGGCGCGCTGCGCAAACTCGGCGCGGTGCAGGAAGGCGTGTTGCGCCGGTCGTTCGTGCGCAACGGTCAGTATCACGACCAGGTGCTGTGGGGCATGCTCGCGGAAGACTGGCGCGAGCAGCGCCGGTCGCTCCACGCCGCAGTCGTCACGCACTAGGCATACTCCGGCGGCCGGCAACGGTTCACCGACCACACCGCAATGGCTCGGACACTCACAGGGTGTCCGGGCCTCTTTATTTTGTACCCAGAAAACCAAGTCCGTATTGAGAATACGTGTGCTGTTTGAGGACAAATATAAACAAGTTGTTTTATTTCAACAAGTTAGCTAGATATTTCAACTCGAAATACGCAATAGATCGGCTGATACAGCACACGATGGACAGGACAGGAGCTGGTTTGGGATGCAACTTAGTGCTGTAAGAGAGCACTGAAATGTGGGAATATGGGCGCACTTGACTGACTCTAACCGACAAATAGAGTCTCTCAATGCCTTGTTGGTTTAAATTGGCATTTCGATTGCACTAAAGGACAGCATGAGCCAGCTCCAGAGTCTGAAAGTTTCAAAGAAGTTCACGTGGGGACGCGCCATTGTTGCCGCCCTGGTGGCCATTCTTGCGATGTCGGCACCTGCCGATGCGCAGGGCAGCCGGCCGGGCAGCAACCGGCCGGGCGTCGTAGCGGCGAAGGCCGGACCGGCCAAAGCCAAGAAGCCGGCCAAAGTCCGCCATGCCAAGCTCGACAAGGCACTGAACGAGCTCGCCGACGGCGTGGGCGAGTCAGACGTCATTGTCGAGTTCAACGACGACGTCGACAGCCTGTCGCGCATTAAGGCGGCGGGCGGCCGTGGCGGGCGCCGCCTCGGCATCATCAAGGCGCGCGCCGGGCGCATGCCCAACGCGCTGCTGAAGCGGCTCGCCAACGATCCAAAGGTCAAGCGCATCCACAAGGATCGTGAGACCGAAGCGTTCCTGGCCCGCACGGCGGCCGCCATCGGCGCCAAGAACGTGCACGCGCAGTACGGCTACAACGGCGCCGGCGTCGGCGTCGCGGTCATCGACTCGGGCATCACCCCGTGGCACGACGACCTGACCGTGGCGAACCGCGAGGGCCAGCGCGTGACCGCCTTTGTCGACTTCGTCAACGGCCAGACGGCCAAGTACGACGACTGGGGCCACGGCACGCACGTCGCCGGCATCATTGCCGGCAATGGTTATGACTCGACCGGCGCGCGCCAGGCGATTGCCCCCAAGGCCAACATCATCTCGCTCAAGGCGCTCGACGGTGAGGGCAAGGGCCGGATCAGCTACATCATCGCCGCCCTCGACTGGGCCGTCGCCAACAAGACGCAGTACAACATCCGCGTCATCAACATGTCGCTCGGCGCCGGCGTGTTCGAAAGCTACAACACCGACCCGCTCACGCTGGCCGCCAAGCGCGCGGTCGACGCCGGCATCGTGGTCGTCGCCGCCGCCGGCAACATGGGCAAGGCCGCCAACGGCCAGCCGCAGTACGGCGCCATCAGCGCGCCCGGCAATGCCCCCTGGGTGCTGACCGTCGGCGCCTCGAGCACGATGGGCACCATCGATCGCCGCGATGACACAATCGCACTCTACAGCTCGCGCGGCCCGACGATGGTCGACTTCGGCGCCAAGCCCGACCTGGTCGCGCCCGGCAGCGGCACGGTGTCGCTCAGCGACAAGAACAGCCTGTTCTACAGCACCAAGTCGGCCTACCTGGTCGCCGGCAAGCGCAGCGGCCTGGACTATCTCCCCTACCTGACGCTGAGCGGCACCAGCATGGCGGCGCCGGTCGTCTCGGGCACGGTGGCCCTGATGATCCAGGCCAATCCGAACCTGACGCCGAACATGGTCAAGGCCATCCTGCAGTACACGGCGCAGGTCTACAACAACTACAACTACCTGACCCAGGGTGCCGGCTTTCTCAACACCCTCGGGGCGGTTCGCCTGTCGCGCTTCTTCGCCACCGGCGAGAAGGGCGACCGCTATCCGAACATGAAGGCGTGGAGCAAGCACATCTTCTGGGGCAACCGTCGCGTGTCGGGCGGCGTGCTCACGCCGGGCGGCACCGCCTGGGGCCAGAACATCGTGTGGGGCGACGCGCTGACGCCCGCCGGCCTGAACATCGTCTGGGGCGAGAACTGCGCCGACGACTGCAGCAACATTGTCTGGGGCAACAACATCGTGTGGGGCGAGTCCGACGACAACGACAACATCGTCTGGGGCAACACCGACGACGACAACATCGTGTGGGGCAACTCGGACGATGACAACATCGTGTGGGGCAACGGCGATGACGACAACATCGTGTGGGGCAACGCCGGCGACGACAACATCGTGTGGGGCAATGACTGCGCCGGCGCCGACTGCGACAACATCGTGTGGGGCAACACCGACGACGAGAACATCGTGTGGGGCAACGCCGAGGGCATCGAGAACATCGTGTGGGGCAACAGCGCCGCCGACAACATCGTGTGGGGCAACTCGGGCTCCGACCTGGACAACATCTCGTGGGGCAACTCGGCCGGCGACGGCGAGACGTTCGGCGACGACACGGCCGAACTCGAAACCTTCGACCCGCTCACCTTCGAAGACCTCTTCGGCGGCGAGCTGCCGCTCCTGACCGCGCCGGTGGTTGAACCGCAGCCGGCCATCGAGACCGACCCGGTGGTGGCGCCGATGACCTCGACGACGCCGCCGCCAGTCACCGAACCGCCAACGACCGGCACGGTGGCAACGGAAGGGGGCCTGTAATGGAAAAGATGCCCTTTCAACCCGAACTGACGCGGACCACGACCATGGTGAGCGCCACGAGCATTACGACCCCGGCCGCGACGGTCACGACGAGTGACTGGAAAGCAGGCCTGCCGGTGCTGACCGGTGCGGGCTTCACGCTGCGCGAACTGCGCCTCGACGATGCGGCCTCGCTGCTGGCGATGCTGACCACCGAAGAGGTCTCGCGCTTCATCTCGCCGCCGCCGACCACGGTCGAGGGCTTCGAGCGCTTCATTCTGTGGGCGCAGCGCGAACGCGCCGCCGGCAACTACGCCTGCTTCGCGGT
>Ga0163144_10011654_pt1 | contig 18573 bp, 17 predicted proteins | sample OliLak19BULKMAT1_FD_123175 | JGI IMG/M metagenome (GOLD analysis project Ga0163144, IMG submission 123175) | Freshwater microbial mat bacterial communities from Lake Vanda, McMurdo Dry Valleys, Antarctica - Oligotrophic Lake LV.19.BULKMAT1 | ecosystem: Environmental > Aquatic > Freshwater >... | reverse complement strand
CTTTACTGATGCGAATGAACGCATCACCACATGCGGTATTAGCCACCCTTTCGGGCAGTTATTCCCCACTTCGGGGCAGGTCACCTACGCGTTACTCAGCCGTCCGCCACTAACACACAGAGCAAGCCCTATGTGTCCGTTCGACTTGCATGTCTCATGCACGCCGCCAGCGTTGATCCTGAGCCAGGATCAAACTCTCCGAATGTATGCGCCGTGTTGCCACGGCGACTTCTATCCGAGGGTCTGATCGCTCAGGCATTCCTATCCGGATATCTTCCTGTCACTCTTCAGTTGTCAAGGTGCAGCGTCGGGAGCGCGACAGCGCGCGGCGCAGAGCTCTTATGGTGAGGCTTTGCGGTCGCGGTGTCAAACCGCCCGACCCGCGGTCACGCTGGCGTGACCTGGCGCGCCGACCGCCCCTGAGCGGGGGCACGGCCGCGAATACTAGGTGGCCCCCAAGACCCTGTCAAACGGGCCGGTAGGGCCGGCCGGCGGGCTCAGATCGGGCTCGTTTCGACCAGCAGGATGAACGCCGCGCCAGCCAGCCAGCACAGCAGCGCGAGCTCCGTCGATGCGGTGTTCGCGAACGGTCCGACGAGGAGCAGGAACAGCACCAGGCCGAGCAGCGCGGCCGCGCCAGCCTTGGCCAGGCGCAGGCCGATCTCGGCGATGAGGTTGCTCATACGGCTCGCCGACCCTGGAATGAGCGGATGAGGGTGACCTCGTCGGCGTACTCCAGGTCGCCGCCCACGGGCAGGCCGCGGGCGATGCGGCTGACCGTCCCGACCGTGGTCGCCAGTCGCTCGGCCAGGTACATCGCGGTGGCCTCGCCCTCGAGGGTCGGGTTGGTGGCCATGATGACCTCCTCGAACGGGCGGCCGTCACGGTGCGCGGCATCGGCACGCTCCAGCAGCTCGCGGATGCGCAGGCGCTCGGGCCCGATGCCGTCGATCGGCGAGATCGCGCCATGGAGGACGTGGTACAGCCCCTTGAACTCCGAGGTGCGCTCGATGGCCAGGACGTCGAGCGGCTCCTCGACGATGCACAGGCGCTGCTGGTCACGCATCGGGTCGCGGCAGATCGCGCACAGGGGCTGGTCGCTGATGTTGAAACAGCGGTCGCAGAAGACGACCTGGTCGCGCACCGCCACCAACGCCGAAGCGAGCGTCCGAGCTTCGGCGTCGGGGGCCCGCAGCAGGTGGTACGTCAGCCGCTGGGCGGTCTTGGGGCCGATGCCCGGCAGACGCGCGAATGACTCGATGAGGCGCGCGACGGGTTCGATCAGCGGTGTGGCCACGTAGTCGTCACATGCCCGGCAGCTTGAGGCCGCCGGTCACGGCACCCATCTTCTGTTCGGCGATCTCGCGCGACGCGCGCAGGGCGTCGTTGACCGCCGCGACGACGAGGTCCTGGAGCATCTCGACGTCGTCCGGATCGACGGCCGACGGATCGATGGTCACGCTGACCAGCTCCTGCTTGCCGGTGACGGTCGCCTTGACCACGCCGCCCCCGGACGAGCCGTCGACGATCAGGGTGTCCAGCTCGCCCTGGATCCGCAGCATCTCCTGCTGCATCTGCTGGGCCATCTTCTGCAGATTGGCCATACCCATGTCGGCTCCTCCTTGGGGTCGGTGCGTGGGTCGAAGTCTGCCGCAACGCGCTTCGATGCGTCGGACGGGCCCGATCGGTCAGTGGACCTCGCCGACGTCCAAGAGGTCGTCGCCGAAGATGCGCCGAGCCTCGGACAGGATGAAGTCGTCGTCAGCCGCGGGAGTCACCGGCAGCTCGACATTGGCGACCACGCAGCGGATGCCCACGGGTCGGCCGATGATCTCGGCGAGGCCGGCCTCGATGGCGGCGCGCTTCCGTTCCGCGACGTCGCGCAGGAAGGCCTGCTCCTCCGGGAAACCGAGGGCGATGATCCCGCCCTCGAAGGCGACCGGCCGACAGGTCAGGATGAGTGGCTTCACCGCGGGCTGGTGGCTGAGGCGCTCGACGACCGCGGGCCATGCGGCCAGGACGCCGGCCAGGTCGAGGTCGCCGCTGGCGGGGACCGCCGGGCGGGCGGGTTCCGCCGGGCTGGCGGTGGCCGGCACGGCCCTCCTCAGCGGGTCCCCGACGGGCGGGGCGTCGGCGCTGGGTGGTGTCTCGGCGGGACCGCTTGGCATGGTGGCCGACCCAGCCTGAGCCACGGCCGGTGGCAGTCGGCGGTCGGCGGAGGTTGCGGCTGAGGCTGGGCCTGCCGGAGCCGCAGGGGGCGGGACGCCGGGGCCTGACTCGACCGACGACGATGGCGGGGTGCTCGCCGACGCGGGCGGCGCGGGCGCCGACGCGGGCGGCGCGGGCGGCGCGGGCGCCGACGCGGTGGGCGCGGTGGGCGCGGGCGGCGCGACCGCGACGGTACTCAGGATCGGGCCGGCCAGTAGCGCCAGCTCGAGCTGCAGGCGGAGGCCGCCGATGGTCGTGCGGTCGGGGTCGATGGCGACCAACCGCCGGGCGACCGCGGTGAGCGCCGCGCGGTCGGCGCTCGGCGAGCCGGACGCGTCGGCTACGATCCGGGCGCGGATGGCGTCGACGACCTGGTCGAGCAGCGCGCGCGGGTCGCGTCCGCGCTCGTCGAGTCGGTCCAGGATGGCGAACCCGGCGGAGGCATCGCCGCGGGCCAGGGCGTCGATGAACCCCGAGACCGCCGCGGCGTCGGCCAGGCCGAGCAGGTCGCGGACGAGCGGCTCGTCGATCTCGTCGGGCGCCGTGGCGATGAGCTGGTCGAGGATGGACTCGGCGTCGCGCATGCCGCCGGCGGCGAGCCGGGCCACGAGCCGGAGCGCCTCGGGGGTGGCCGTGCGGCCCTCCGCCTCCAGGATGCGCGCCAGCTTGCCCTCGATCTCGGGTACGGTCAGGCGCCGGACGTCGTAGCGCTGGAGACGCGACAGGATGGCCGGCGGGAAGCCCGACGGCTCGGTCGAGGCGAACATGAAGACGACGAAGGGCGGGGGTTCCTCGAGCGACTTGAGGAGGGCGTTCCAGGCGTCCTTGGTGATCTGATGGGCCTCATCGAGGATGTACACCTTGCGGCGCAGGTGGCTGGGCGGATAGGCCAGCCGGTCGCGCAGCTCGCGTACCTCGTTGATGCCCCGGTTGGACGCGGCGTCGATCTCCAGGACGTCCAGGGTCGTGCCTTCGCGGATGGCCACGCACGCGTCGCAGGCATCGCACGGGTCGCCGTCGCGCAGGTCCGTGCAGTTGAGGGCCTTGGCCAGGATGCGGGCGAGGGACGTCTTGCCGGTCCCACGCGGGCCGACGAACAGGACGGCGTGGGAGACGCGCTCCGTGCGGACAGCGTTGCGCAGCGTATCGACGACCGCTTCCTGGCCCACGATCTGGGCGAAGGTCTGCGCTCGCCAGCGGCGATAGAGGGCCTGGTGGGGCACTGACGAGGTCACGACCTGCTCCGGTCCTGGGCGTGCGGGAGATAGGAAGTGCCGTGCACCCTCCGTCGATCGACACACTCCCGGGCCCACCGTGGCGGGCGGCTCGGACCAGGCCGTTCCGCGGCACCCGACGAGGATCGCTTAGTGCTGCTTCCTTCCGGACCTGACACGGTTCGCGGTTCGCCGCTGCGCGGGACCCGGTCCTCAACGTCGCACCGCCGGGCGGCGACCGAGAACGGAGACCTCGAGAGGGGATTCAGCCCTGCTGGAGCGGATTGCAGGCTACAGGGCACCGCTAGTTCCCCGCCTAGCACGGCCCGCGAAGGATACCGCGGTTCAGTCGATGCGGGTGCGAGGGTATGTGGATGCGAGCGAGAACCGGACGGCGGTCTGGCGCCGAGGGGATGCGCCCGGTGCCGGGCGTCGCAGGCGAAGGCGGCGCAGGAGGATCGCAGCGAGCGCACTCGGACGTGCGCGAGCGAGAACCGGACGGCGCCAACGCACGGATGCGGCGCCCCGGTGCCGGGCGGGGGTTGGCGGAGAGGGCGAGATTCGAACTCGCGACGGGTTGCCCCGAACCGCATTTCCAGTGCGGCGCCATAGTCCACTAGGCGACCTCTCCCCGGACACATGCGGACCGGCCCAGATCGGCCGGTCCAGGTGCGAGCGAGGATGGCGGAGAGGGCGGGATTCGAACCCGCGGTGCTTTCGCACACCGCTTTTCGAGAGCGGCACCATCAACCACTCGGACACCTCTCCGCGGGAGAGGATACCAAACCGCCGGACGATGCCCGCCAGTGGCTCCCCGCTCAGCGCTGGGCGGTGGCCGCGAGCAGGGCCTCGGCCTCGTCGCGACGGATGCCGCTGACCACCTTCAGCCGTCGTTCCAACGACGGATGCTGGGCCAGTTGGATGACCGTCCCGGCCGCACCGTCGCGGTCGTTCGGCATGGCGAAGACCAGGGCTTCCACGTCCGACTGGAGCAGGGCGCCGACGCACATGGCGCAGGGCTCGTGGGTGGTGAAGATGGTCGCATCTGCGAGCCGGGTGCGGCCCAGGCGCTTGGCCGTCTCGCGCAGCGCGAGGATGACGGCATGGGCCGTCGGGTCGTTCGTCTGCTCGACTCGATCATGGGCCCGGGCGACCATCGCCTGCTCCACGACGGCCACCGCGGCGATCGCGCGCTCGCCGCGCTCGGATGCCAGCTGGGCCTCGGCGAGGGCTTCGCCCATGAACAGCTCGTAGTTCATGGCCCGATGCTAGCAGACGGCCACCTGAGCGCCCGACGCAGTAGGATTCAGGGCGCCATGACTGACCCCAAACGCATCGCCATCCTGACCGGCGGCGGCGACGTCCCCGGCCTCAACGCCGTCATCAAGAGCGTGGTCTACCGGGCCACCGAAGCTGGCTACGACGTCCTGGGCATCCGCCGCGGCTGGGAGGGCCTGACACATGTCCGGCCGTCCTTGCCCGATGGCGGGCCGAGCGCCTACCTGCGACCGCTCGATCGGGTCAACACACGCACGATCGATCGCACCGGCGGGACCATCCTGCACACCTCACGGACGAACCCCCGGAAGATGCGGACCGCCGGCCTGCCCGAGCACCTGTCGGCCGCCGACCGGACCCGGATGGAGGTCAGCGACGGCGTCCACGACCTGACGCCGGTCGTCCTGGACAACCTGGCCGCCCTCGGCATCGACGTTCTGGTGGCCATCGGCGGTGATGACACCCTGTCCTACTCGCAGGTCCTGGCCGACTCCGGGATCGCCCTGATGGCCATCCCCAAGACGATGGACAACGACGTCCAGGGCACGGAGTACTGCATCGGCTTCTCGACCGCGATCACGCGCGCCAAGGAAGCCATCAACCGCCAGCGCACCACCCTCGGCTCGCACGAACGGATCGGTGTGTTCCGCATCTTCGGGCGGGACGCCGGCTTCTCCGCGCTCTACACGGCCTACGTCACGTCCGCGCGCTGCGTCATCCCCGAGGCGCCCTACGACCTGGACGCGCTGTCATCGCTGCTGGCCGCCGACCACGCCGCCAACCCATCCCGCTACGCGTTCGTGATCACTGCCGAGGGCGCCATCTGGCAGGGGGCCCAGATGGTCGACGTGGGTGAGACGGACGCGTTCGGCCATCGCCACAAGGCGAACGTGGGCGAGGCTCTCGCCGAGGAGCTGCGCCGACGCACGGGCATCGAGACCCTCGCCTCCGAGCTCACCTACGACCTGCGCTCAGGCGAGCCGGACTCCATCGACTCGATGGTCGCGACGACCTTCGCGAACGTGGCCATGGATCTCGTGGAGAGCGGCGTCACCGGCCGCATGGTGGCCATCCAGGACGGCAAGTACGCACACGCTGCGCTGCCGGCGCCGGGCCTCGGCCCGCGCAAGGTGGACGTCCCGGTCATGTACAACGTGGAGCGCTTCCGGCCGCGCTACGACGGCAAGCTCGGCGACCCGATGCTCCTGGTCGGCCTGGACTGAGGCAGGCCTGGTTCCTGTGGCGAAGGCCGGCGGCCGCCGCCGACGGGTCGGATCAGTCGTCGAGGCCGGACAGCCCGCGGATGGCGCGGGCCAGCGCCGACATATCGTCCTCGCCATGGCCCCGGGCGATGAGGCCCGACTCGAGTTGCGCGGCAAGGGCGCTGACGGGCAGGGCCGCGCCGAGCTGGCCGGCCAGCTCCAGGGCGATGGCCAGGTCCTTGCGGTGGAGGGCGACCTTGAAGCCCAGGGGGTACTCGTTGTCGAGCATCCGGCCGCTGCGGTTGGCGAGGACCCAGCTCTGCGCCGCTCCCCCGCCCAGGGCTCCGACGACCTGCTCGACGTCCAGCCCCGCCTTCATGGCCAGCACGATGCCTTCGGCGACACCCAGGTAGGTGCCGGCCAGGATGACCTGGTTGACTGCCTTGACCGCCTGGCCGGCACCGATCGGGCCGACGTGGGTGATGGTCCGGCCGAGCGCGCCGAGGACCGGTCGGGCGCGCTCGACGTCGCGCTCGTCGCCGCCCACGAAGATGGTGAGCGTCGCGTTGCGGGCGCCCTCCGAACCGCCGGACACCGGCGCATCGATCATGCGCAGGTCGCGCTCGCGCAGGCGCGCGGCGAAGTCCCAGCTGCCGGACGGCGCGATGGTCGAGCAATCGATGATGAGCGTGCCGGGCTTGGCGCCATCGACCACCCCGTCAGGCCCGAACAGGACGGCCTCGACATCAGGCGTGTCGGACACGCAGACGACCACGATGTCGGCGCGAGCCGCGGCGGCGGCCGCCGTGGGTGCCTCGGTGACGCCCAGGTCGAGCAGATCGGCGGCCTTGCCCGCGGTGCGGTTCCAGGCCGTGACCGCGAACCCGGCCCGGGCGAGGTTGGCGGCCATCGCGCCACCCATCGTGCCGAGGCCGATGAACGCGACCGGACGTGCTGCCTGCATGGCGGCATCGTAGACTGCCGGACATGCCACGACCCGACCGCGCCGTCGACCGCGGCCTGCGCCTCGCCGATCACGGCGCTTGCGTGCCGTGGGCAGCGCTGGCCGCCATGGAACGGGCCCAGGCCGATGCGGCCACTCGACGGTCGCTGGTCGCAGAGATGACGGGTCGCGAGTCGCGCGACAGCGCTGGGGGAGCGCCAGGCAGGCCATCGGGCGGGTGCTCAGGGTGGGACGGAGCCGCTCCCGCTGACAGCGATCCGGCCGACGGGCAGATACGCCGCGACCAAGCCCGGGTAGGTGATCGGGGCCCGGGTAGGTGATCGGGTTGGCGCGCCCGGCGAGATTCGAACTCACGACCCCCAGCTCCGCAAGCTGGTGCTCTATCCACTGAGCTACGGGCGCCCGGATCGCCGAGACGCCTCTTGGGAGGTCTGGCGGAGAGGGAGGGATTCGAACCCTCGATGCAGGTTACCCCACATGGCGGTTTAGCAAACCGCTGCACTAGACCTCTATGCGACCTCTCCGACGCGTCGGCGGGCGACAGGATATCACGCTGGCGGGTTGCCTCCGAAGCCTCGCCCGACGGGAGGCCGTGGCGGTTCCGTGTCGCGGCAAGGTCCCTGGCAGCCCAGGTCGCCGCGCTGAGCCATCGCGTGGTGTCGGCGCGGGCTGGACGGCGGCACCCGAGCCGAGGATCGGCACCATAGGCCGGCGTCGGTCGGCGCGGGCTGGACGGCGGCGCCGTCCCCTGGGACGTGCCGAACGTCGATCGGGCGGCGCGTGGCGGTCCGTCGTTCGACGTGTGTCCCATGGCGGGTGCGCCGCGTCGAACGAGGGCCGCATCCGCGTCGATGGATCGACGCTTGGACCTTGGGACGGGACGATCGTCGGCACGCGACGCTGCCATCGCGTTGACAGCCGCCGCGACGGTCGGCAAACTCCGGGAACGCATGAGTCGCTCCTTCTACTTTCGATGCCCGGCATGAACGTCTCCGGTCGCTAGACCGGGGGCACAGGTCGTGCCGGGCGAAGCAAGCAGAGGCAAGACCTCTGCTTTTTTGTTTGGCCCGACCGACCGACGAGGAGACCGCACCGCGATGTTCGTCGTGATGACCGTCGGCGCCAGCGAGGCTGAAGTCCTTGGCGTCAAGAGCCGGATCCTGTCCGAGGGCCTGACCCCGTTCGATCATGTCGGGGCGGAGCACACCGTCATCGCCGTCGTCGGCGAGATCGGCGCGCGCAAGCCCGTCCTCATCGATCGCCTGGCGGCCATGCCCGGAGTGGACCGGGTCACGCCTATCTCGCGACCGTACAAGCTGACGTCTCGCGAGTTCCGCGCTGAGGACACCGTCGTCCGCGTCCTGGACGCGGTCATCGGCGACGGCGGCCTGACCATGATGGCCGGGCCATGCTCCGTGGAGAGCCGGGATCAGCTGTTCGAGACGGCCGACGCCGTCAAGGCGGCCGGGGCCACCATCCTGCGCGGCGGCGCGTTCAAGCCACGGACCAGCCCGTACGCGTTCCAGGGGCTCGGTGTCGAAGCCCTGCGCTACCTCGCGGAGGCGCGCGACCGGACCGGCCTGCCGATCATCACCGAGGTCATGGAGTCGGCGCAGGTCGACATCGTGGCCGAGTACGCCGACATCCTGCAGGTCGGCGCCCGGAACATGCAGAACTACTCCTTGCTGCGCGACGTCGGCCGGGTCGCCCGGCCGGTGATGCTCAAGCGCGGCTTCGGCGCCACGATCGAGGAGCTCCTGATGGCCGCCGAGTACATCGTCAGCTCCGGCAACCCCAACGTCATCCTGTGCGAGCGCGGGATCCGCACCTTCGAGACGTACACGCGCAACACGATGGACCTGGCCGCGGTGCCGCTCCTCCATCATCTGACCCACCTGCCGGTCATCGTCGATCCGTCGCATGCCACCGGCAAGCGCTGGCTGGTCAAGCCGCTGGCCATCGGCGGGGTCGCGGTCGGCGCGGACGGGGTCATGGTCGAGGTCCACCCGACCCCCGACACGGCCCTGTCCGATGCCGAGCAGCAGCTCACCCTGGACCAGTTCCGGGACCTCATGGAGACCCTGGGGCCGGTCCACGAGCATGTCCGCGGTCTGCACGGCGACCCGAAGGACCGCGCCGCCGCCCTGGGCAGCGCTGGCTCCGGCGGACTGAGCAAGCATTGACCCACGTGGGCGCGGGCGAGGCGGTCGCCACCGTCCGACCGGCCGCGCGCCTGCGCGGCGAGCTGCGCCTGCCCGGCGACAAGTCGATCAGCCACCGGGCGCTCATGTTCGCGGCCCTGGCCGCCGGCGAGAGCCGCATCTCGGCGGCCGGCGATGGTGCCGATGTGCGCTCGACAGCGAGCGTCCTGCGCGCCCTGGGCGCGACCGTCGAGCGGGTAGCCGAGGACGGACGGACGGTCGACTACCGGGTCGCCTCGCCGGGGGCCGACGGGCTGGCCGAGCCTGCCGACGTCCTGGACTGCGGGAACTCCGGCACGAGTCTGCGACTGCTCACCGGGTTGCTCGCCGGACTGCCCATGACCTGCGTCCTGACCGGCGACGATTCATTGCGCCGCCGACCGGTCGCTCGTATCATCGAACCTCTGCGCTTGATGGGCGCGGAACTCCACGCGCGACACCACGACTCCCTCCCTCCCCTCACCGTGGTCGGGCACACCCCGCTCCGGTCCATCGACTACGCCACACCCGTGCCATCGGCCCAGGTGAAGTCGGCGGTCCTGCTGGCCGGGCTCCGGGCGGAGGGTCGGACGACGGTCCGCGAACGGGTCGCCACCCGCGACCACACGGAACGGATGCTCCGCGCCCGCGGTGTCGCGGTCGAGCGCGAAGACGGACCGGGCGGCGAGGCTGTCTGGACGGTGCAAGGAGGGGCGACGGTGCTGGCGAGCGATGAGCGGGTACCCGGGGACGTGTCGGCGGCCGCCTTCTGGCTGGTCGCCGGGGCGGTCCATCCGGATGCCGAGCTCGTCCTGCGCGGAGTCGGCGTGAACCCGACGCGCCGGGCGGTCATCGACATCCTGCGGCGCATGGGCGCCGCCATCGACGAGCGTCCGATCGAGGGCGCGGGCGCGGCCGGCGAGGCGGACGCCGGCGACGTCGGCGAGCCGCTGGCCGACCTCGTCGTGCGCACGTCCGAACTGCACGGCATCGACCTCGGGCCGACCGACGTGGCCGAGGCCATCGACGAGATCCCGATCCTGTGCCTGGCCGCCGCGATGGCGCAGGGCACGACCACGATCCGTGGAGCCGGCGAGCTGCGCCACAAGGAATCCGACCGGATCAGCGGCGTGACCCGCGGCCTGACCGCGCTGGGTGCCCGGATCAGCGTCGAGGGCGACGACCTGCGCATCGACGGCGGCGGCACGCTCCGGGGTGCCGCGACCGACAGCCTCGACGACCACCGCCTGGCCATGACATTCGCCATCGCGGGCCTCCTCGCGACCGATACGACGACGATCGAGCGACCGGGCTCGGCGTCGATCTCCTATCCCGGTTTCTTCCACGACCTCGAAGGGGTGCGAGCATGACGAAACGGGTCGTCCTCATCGGCCATCCGGTGGCCCATTCACTGTCCGGGGCCATGCAGCAGGCCGCGTTCGACGCGCTCGGGATCGACGCGACGTACGAGCTCTGGGACCGGGCGCCGATGGCGCTCGCGGACACGATCGCGGAGCTTCGCGGCGACGACTTCCTGGGTGCCAACGTGACCATCCCGCACAAGGAGCGTGTCGTGCCGTTGGTCGACCGGCACACCGAGGAGGCCGGCGCGACCGGTGCGGTCAACACGATCACCCGCGAGGGCAAACGCCTGATCGGCCACAACACGGACGTGCCGGGCTTCCGGGTCGCCCTCGACACGCTCGTCGGCAAGCACAAGATGCCACGCGCGGCGGTCGTGCTGGGCGCGGGCGGCGGCGCCCGGGCCGTCGTCCACGGGCTGATCACCGAGGGCTTCCAGCGGATCATCGTGTTCAACCGCCACCTCCATCGGGCGGAGGGCATGGTCAAGCACTTCGGCAAGAGTGCGGCCCACATGGAGCTCCGCGCGATGCCCTGGCACGAGTCGATCATCGAGGCCGAGCTGGCCAAGGCCAAGGTCCTCGTGAACGCCACCTCGATCGGGCTCAACGCCGACGTCAGCCCTATCCCGGCTGGCACCCTCAACGGCGACCTGCTCGTCCTGGACCTCATCTACTCGACGACGCGACTGCTGCGCGACGCCGCCGCGGCGGGTTGCGCCACCGCGGACGGCGAGCTGATGCTGCTGCACCAGGGCGCGGCCGCGTTCACGCTGTGGACCGGCGTCCCGGCGCCGCTGGAGCTCATGCAGGCCAAGCTCGCCGAGGCCCGGGCCGGTGGCCTGCGCTCGGCCGAGGGCGAGCCGACCGGCGAGCCGGTCGCAGCACTGCCCGAGTGACCGCGTTCCGCTTCCTCACCGCCGGGGAGTCGCACGGGCCGGCGCTCGGCGCGACGGTCGAGGGCGTGCCCGCGGGCCTCGCCCTGAGTGAGGACGCCATCGCCACGGACCTGTCGCGGCGGCAGAAAGGCTACGGGCGCGGGGCCCGCCAGGCCATCGAGCAGGACCGCGCCGAGATCCTGGGCGGGGTCCGCCACGGGCGCACGCTCGGCTCGCCGATCCTGCTCCTGGTACGCAACCGCGACTGGACGAACTGGACCCAGGTCATGCAGGTCGGCGCGCTGGAGGAGGAGGCCGCCGCCGAGCTGCTGGCGGCCGCCGAGGGCGGCAACAAGCGGGCCACGCCCGTCACCAGGGTGCGCCCCGGACACGCCGACCTCGCCGGCGCCCTGAAGTACGGCTTCAACGACGTGCGCAACGTGCTCGAGCGCGCCTCCGCGCGCGAGACCGCAGCGCGGGTCGCGGCCGGCGCGGTCGCCCGGGCCTACCTGCGCGAGCTCGGCATCGAGGTCTGGTCGTTCACCGCCGAGGTGGGCGGGGTGGCCCTTGATCCCGTCCGGGCCACGCGTTCCCGCGAGGAGGCCGATGCCTCGCCGCTGCGTTGCCCGGACCCCGACGCGGAGGCGGCCATGATCGCCCGCATCGACGAGGCGCGCTCCAACGGCGACACCATCGGCGGTGTGTTCGAGGTCGTGGCCCACGGGCTGCCCATCGGCCTGGGCTCGTACGTCCACTGGGACCGCCGGCTGGACGCGGCCCTGGCGGGGGCGGTCATGAGCATCAACATCGTCAAGGGCGTGGAATTCGGCCTGGGCTTCGAGCAGACCCGGCGCTTCGGGTCGGCCGTCCACGACGTCATCGAAGGCCGGACTGAGGCCGGGACATGGGTCCACCGCTCCAACAACGCGGGCGGCCTGACCGGCGGCGTGACCAACGGCCAGCCGCTCGTCGTGCGCGGCGCGGTCAAGCCCATCTCCACCCTGGCCCGTCCCCTGCCCTCGGCCGACCTGATCACCGGTGAGGCGGTCGACAAGGCGCACTACGAGCGCAGCGACATCAGCGTCGTCCCGGCCGCTGGGGTCGTCGGCGAGGCGATGGTCATGCTCACCCTGGCCACCTTCGTGGCCGAGAAGTTCGGCGGCGACACGATCGACGACGTGCGCGCCAACCTGGACGCGTATCGGGCGCGCATCGCCGCTCCGCCGGAGGCTCCCGTCGCCGGCGGCCGACGCGCACGCGCGGCCGAGGCGCCACGCCACGGGCTGACCGGCACGGATGAGGCCGGCTCCGGCGGCGACGACTAGGCCCCCGAGCGATGGACATCGTCCTGGTCGGACTGCCCGGCAGCGGCAAGAGCGTCGTGGGCAAGCGCCTCGCCCATCGCCATGCGGCGACGTTCATCGACCTCGATGAGCGCATCGAGCGCGATGCCGGCCGGACCATCCCGGAGATCTTCGCCGAGGACGGCGAAGCGCTCTTCCGAACCATGGAGCGGCGGGCCATCGCCGCGCTGGGTGGCCCGACGACCGGGACCGGCGTCGAGCGCATCATCGCGACGGGCGGGGGGGCCGTCGTCGATCCGCGCAATCGCTGGGCCCTGTACCGACAGCGCGCGGTGGTCTGGCTCGATGGCCGGCCCGAGGTCCTCGCCCAGCGCCTGCGGCGCTCGCCGCATGTCCGGCCGCTGGTCGCCGGGCGCGATCCGATCGGCGCGATCCGCGATCTCGCCCAGCGTCGAGAGCGGTTCTACGCCGCGGCCGACCTGCGGGTCCGTGGTGTGGCCGAGGTCGCCGGCGTCCTGGACGCCATCGAGGCCTATCTGGCTGACGCGGATATGGTCGCCGGCAAGACGTCGGGCACGACCCTGGTCCGGACGTCGACCGCGCTCGGGCGCATCGTCATCGGCGACGGGATCGCCGCGGCCGGCATCGACGCGGCCCTCCACGACCTCCGGGCCCGACGGGCCATCCTCGTCAGCGAGCCTGGGGCGTGGGCCGCGGTCGGGGGCGGGATCGAGGCGGGGCTGACCGAGCGCGGCTGGGCAGTCGACGTCCTGCTGCTGCCGGAGGGTGAGGCCGCCAAAGACCTGACGGTGGTGGCGACGACGGCCAGCGACCTCGCTCGTCGCCGGGTCGCCCGCGACGAGCCGATCGTGGCCATCGGGGGCGGCGCCCTCGGCGACGCGGCTGGTTTCGTGGCCGCCACGTACCTGCGCGGCATCCCGGTCATCCATGTCCCGACCACGCTGGTCGCCCAGATCGATTCATCGATCGGCGGCAAGACCGCGGTGGACCTGCCCGAAGGCAAGAACCTCGTGGGGGCGTTCCATCAGCCGGCCGCCATCGTCATCGATATCGCCTTCGTGCGCAGCCTGCCAGAGCGCCAGCGCCGAGCCGCCCTGGGCGAGGCGATCAAGATGGCCGCCCTCGGCGACACGCGCCTGTTCGAGCTGTTGGAGCGCGATGGCGAGGCGATCGCCCGGGGCGAGGCCGGCGCCTTCGAGCGCGGCGTCGTGGCCGAGCTCGTGGAGCGCTGCGCGTGGGCCAAAGTGGACGTGGTCCTCGCCGACGAGCGCGAACGTGGCCCCGACGGCGGTCGCATCACCCTGAACCTGGGCCATTCGCTGGGGCATGCCGTGGAGGCCGCCGCCGGCTTTGGCGACCTGCTCCACGGGGAGGCGGTCGCCTACGGCCTGCGGGCTGCCTGCCGGATCGGCATGGCCATGGAGGTCACGCCGCCCGAGCGCGCGGCCCGCATCACCGGCCTCCTGGACCGGCTTACGCTTGGCGCGACGCCGCTGCCCTACCCGCTCGACGTGGTCCTGGACCACCTGGCCACGGACAAGAAGCATGCCGGCGGCCGCCTGCGCTGGGTCCTCCCGACGGCGGAGGCCGTGGTCGTGCGCGATGATGTGCCGGCCGAGGTGGTCGCCGCGGCCGCGTCCTCGTTGCTCGTCGTCGGGAGTGCCCCATGACCCGCGTCCTCGTCCTGCAGGGCCCCAACCTCAACCTCGTGGGCACGCGCGAGCCGGAGATCTACGGCTACGAGACGCTCGACGAGATCCACGAGGGCATCGCGGCGCGCGCCAATGACCTGGGCCTGACCGTCACCTTCTTCCAGTCGAACCACGAGGGGGCTTTGATCGACCGGCTGCATGTCCGCGACTTCGAGGTCGCCATCGTCAACGCCGGCGGCCTGACCCACACGAGCATCGCCCTGCGCGACGCCCTGCTGGCGATCACCCGGCCGTTCGTCGAGGTCCACCTGTCCGATCCGTCGCGGCGCGAGCCCTTCCGCCACGTCAACTATCTGCACGACATCGCGCTCGAATCGATCGTCGGCCAGGGCGCTCGGGGCTACCACCTGGCGCTGGAGTCGATCGCCCGACGCTACGGAAGCGCACGTGGCTGACCGGCGAACGGGCCCGGACGGGGTGGAGTCTGCGGAACTGCGGCGGCTGCGCCAGCGCATCGATGCGCTCGATCGGCGCATCGTCGGGCTGCTCAACGAGCGGGCGACGCTGGCCCGCGACGCCGGTCGGGCCAAGACGGCGGCGGGTCGGCGGGCGATCCGCGACGCCGAGCGCGAGCGCGAGGTCCTGCTGCGCATCTCCATGGCCAACGAGGGGCCGCTCCCCCAGGCTGACCTCCTGGCGCTGTACCGGCGCCTGTTCGTGGCCACGCGGGCGCTGGAGACGCGCGACCGGGAGCTTGACGCCCGCGATGGCGGCGCGCGGGACAGCGGCGACGACTGACGGCTTCGATCCGCGCGTCCTGCCGCGCGGTGGGCTGACCCGCTTCGCCCCGGCCCCGACGGGCTACCTGCATCTGGGCCATGTCGCCAACGCGGCCTGGGTGTGGGGCGTGGCAGCCGCGGTCGGGGCTCGAGTGCTGTTGCGCATCGAGGATCACGACGCGATCCGCGCTCGGCCGGCGTTCGACGCGGCGCTCCTCGAGGACCTCGCCTGGCTGGGCTTCGTGCCGGACCTCGGGCCGGTCCGCCAGTCCGACCCCGACGCTGCGAGCGCGTATGCCGAGGCCGCCGAGCGGCTGCGCGCCGAGGGCCTCGTCTACGGCTGCGAGTGCACGCGGGCGACGTTCACGGCATGGTCCGAGGCGCACGGGGCAGCCTGGCGAGGCGTCCGCTGTCCCGGGTCGTGCCGCGACCGCGACCTGGATGGGCCCGTGCTGCGGGTCGCCCTGGGTGCCGGTTCGGAGACCTGGATGGACGGGCTGCTGGGCCCGTGCGCCGGCGACGTCAGCGCGGCCGGTGACCTGCCCATCCGTGACCGCCACGGTCACTGGACGTACGGGTTCTGTGTCGTCGTCGACGACCTGCGCCAGGGCGTCTCCCTCGTCATCCGCGGCCGCGACCTGCTCCATGCCACGCCGGCCCAGATCCGGCTGGGGCGGCTGCTCGGGCGCGCCGAGCCGGCCACGTTCCTGCATCACCGACTTGTCCGACGACCGGACGGCTGGAAGCTGTCAAAGTCGTCCGGGGACACGGGCGTGCGCGAACTGCGGGCGGCAGGAGCGTCGCCGAGTGCGGTCATCGCCGCGGCGACGGCGCTCGTCGGCCCCTCGGAGGGGCTGGGTCCAGGGGCCGGGTAGCGTCGTTGCCGCCCGGGTCCACGGGAGCTGCCGATCAGGTCGCGGCGCGCAGCTCGGCCACGAGGCGGGCCAGCGCATCCACGTCGCGGCCGTCCGCGCCCAGCGAATCGACCAGGGCGGAGGCGACGATCACGCCTGCCGCCCCGGCCGCAGCGATGGCCTTGACATGGGCTGGCGTGCTGACCCCGAAGCCGACCGCCACCGGCACCGGAGAATCGGCCGTGACGTCGCGCACGAGCTGGCCGACACTGGCCGGCAGGTCGGTCCGGGCCCCGGTCACGCCGACCAGCGAGACGCAGTACAGGAAGCCGCCGGTGCGTCGGGCGATGAACGCCCGGCGCTCGGGGGCGGTCGTCGGGGCCACGAGGTAGACGACCGCCAGCCCGACCTCGCGGGCCACGGCCTCGAACGCGGCGCCTTCATCGGGGGTCAGGTCGGCGACGATGATCCCGGCCGCTCCGGCATCGGCCAGGCGCCTGGCCACGATCTCCCCGTCGCCCCCGCCCAGGACCTGGTTGGCATAGGCCATGGGCACCAGGGGCAGATCCGGCCGGGCCGCCCCGATGCGCTCGATGAGGCGCAGGGAGCCCTCCAGCGTGGCGCCGTTCGCGAGCGCCGTCTGCGACGCGCGCTGGAGCGTGGCTCCGTCGGCCAGCGGATCGGAGTACGGGAGCCCGACCTCCAGGATGTCGGCGCCGGCGTCGGCGGCCGCCAGGGCGACGGTCACGCTCGTCTCGGCGTCGGGGTAGCCCGCCACCACGTACGGGATGAGGGCGGCGCGTCCGGCCTCGCGGGCCCGGGCGAAGGCCGCGGCGATGCGTCGTGCGCCGGCCGTCCCGTCCGTGCCCGGCAACGCCGCGGCGGTGAGATCGAGGGCGGTCATCGAGCGCTCTCCCACGGCTCCACGTCGTCGAAACGGACGAGGGCTGCGAGGTCCTTGTCGCCACGCCCCGAGAAACCGAGGAGGACGACGAGGTCGCGGGCCATGGCGAACCCGCCGGGCAACCCCTCCACGCCGGCCAGGATCTTGGGCAGCGCCGCGATGGCATGCGCCGTCTCCAGCGCGGGAAGGATGCCCTCCAGGCGGGTCGTGGCCTTCATGGCCGCCACGGCTTCCCGGTCGGTGGCCGCCGCGACCTCCAGCCGGCCACCCTCGGCCAGGGCTGCAAGCTGAGGCCCGATGCCCGGGTAGTCCAGGCCCGCCGACGCGCTGTGGGCCTCGACCACCTGGCCGTCGCGGTCCTGGAGCATGAGCGAGCGCGAGCCGTGGAGGATGCCCGGCGTCCCGCCCAGGATGGCCGCCGCGTGGCGACCGCTGGTGATGCCGTCGCCGGCCGCCTCCGCGACCGCGAGGCGGACGGTCGGCTCGCCGATGAACCGGGCCAGCAGGCCGATCGCGTTGGACCCGCCACCGACGCAGGCCACGGCGAGGTCGGGCAGCCGGCCCTCGACGGCCTGGATCTGCGCCGCCGCCTCGTCGCCGATCCGGCGCTGGAAGTCCTTGACGATGGTCGGGTACGGGTGCGGGCCCATCGCTGATCCCAGCACGTAGTGGGTCGTCTCGACGTTCGTGACCCAGTCGCGCATCGCCTCGTTGACCGCGTCCTTGAGGGTCGCCGTACCGCTGGTCACCGGACGCACCTCCGCCCCCAGCGCGCGCATGCGCAGCACGTTGGGACCCTGGCGCTCGATGTCCTCGGCGCCCATGAACACGACGCACGGCAGGTCAAGGAGCGCGCAGGCGGTCGCCGTGGCGACGCCGTGCTGCCCGGCGCCCGTCTCGGCGATGACCCGGGTCTTGCCCAGGCGCCGCGTCAGGAGCGCCTGGCCGAGGGCGTTGTTGATCTTGTGGGCGCCGGTGTGGGCGAGGTCCTCGCGCTTGAGGTACAGACGGATCCTGGGGATGCTGGCGGCGCGTGACGGTCCGGCCAGGCCGGCCGCCTCGCAGGCCACGGCCCCGGCCAGCCGATCGGCCCGGTACAGCGCGGTCTCACGCCCGGCGAACGTCCCCAGAAGCTGGCGCAGGTCGGCCCAGAACGCCGGGTCGTGGCGAAGGGCGTCGTAGGCGTGCTCGAGCTGGGCCAGGGCGGAGATGAGCGTCTCCGGCACGTAGCGACCGCCGAAGTCGCGCTCCATACCCCACCGGCCGGCCGCATCCGCATCGAGGAGCCCAGCGTGGACGGGCGTCGGTCCGAAGGCGACATTCGGGCGATCGTCGCGGGCCGCCCTGGCGCGCTTGACGAAGAGGGCGACCAGGAACGGGTCCTTGATCGGGCGCTGGCCGGCGACGCGCGGGCCTTCCACGCCGCTGGCGACGTCCACTCCGACCGCCGCGATCTCACGCAGCGCCGCGGCGACGTTCCCCGGGTCCAAGCCGCCGGCCAGGGTGACCGGCACGTCCCGGGCGATCGTGGCGGCCACGCTGGCATCCGCGCGGACGCCGGTGCCACCAGGATGCGGGCCGGCGGCGGTGTCGAGGAGGAGCCGTTCGACACCGCCGGCCAGCACGGAACGCGCGGTCGAGATGGTCCGGTCGCGCTCGGCGGCATCGGCCGTCGGGGCGACGTGGATGGCCTTCCACGTGGCGCGACCCGCGGCGGCCGCGAGGGCAGTGCCCGCCCCGGCGCCCGCGAGGGCAGTGCCCGCCCCGGCGCCCG
>Ga0163144_10011653_pt1 | contig 18573 bp, 18 predicted proteins | sample OliLak19BULKMAT1_FD_123175 | JGI IMG/M metagenome (GOLD analysis project Ga0163144, IMG submission 123175) | Freshwater microbial mat bacterial communities from Lake Vanda, McMurdo Dry Valleys, Antarctica - Oligotrophic Lake LV.19.BULKMAT1 | ecosystem: Environmental > Aquatic > Freshwater >... | reverse complement strand
TGCGGCGGGTGCCCCAACTGCTCGGAGATGGCGTTGGTCTCGCCCGAGCCGCCGTGCACCATGATCAGCTTGCGCCCCGCTTGCACCTGGGCCGCCACGTCGCGCGTCACGGCGTCCAGGTTCACGCCCGTCGTCCCGCCAATCTTAATCACAACCATCAGCGCCAATGCCTCTTCAAGAAAACCGCCGGGAAGCCGGCGATCATCAAATCGGGTGCAGTCCCGGAAACTCCAACCCGGTCGTTTCCTCGAAGCCGCACATCACATTCAGCGACTGCACCGCGCTGCCGGCCGCGCCCTTCATCAAATTATCAATCGCCGCCAGCGACACCACCCGCCCGGTGGCCGCGTCCAGCTCAAAGCCCACGTCGGCGTAGTTCGACCCGGCCAGGATCTTCGGGTCCGGCACGCGGTGGATGCCGGTCTTGTCCTTGACGATGCGGACAAATGGCTCGTTGCTGTACGCCGCCCGGTAGGCCTTCCACAAGTCCTTGTCGGTCGTCCCCGGCTTGACGAAGACGTGGGCGGCGGCCAGCACCCCGCGCACCATGTCCACGGCCGTCATGCTCAAATGCACGTCCGTTAGGCCCAGTTCCTGAATGACCTCGGCCGTGTGGCGGTGGCCGGTCAGGGCGTAGCCGCGCACCGAGTGGCTCTTCTCGGGGTGATGCGAGCCGGGGTTCACACTCGCGCCGCCCTCCGACGAGCCGGTCTTCACGTCCACGATGATCGGGCGGCCCGCTTCCAACAGCCCGGCCCGCACCAGCGGCAGCAGCGCCAGGATCGAGGCGGTCGCGTTGCAGCCCACGCCGCTGATGTAGTGCGCCGTGCGCATGGCCTCGCGCTCCAATTCGGGCAGACCGTAGGTGAAGCTCCCCAGGTGCTGCGGAGCCTTGTGCGCCTCGCCATACCAGCGCTGATACAGCACCGCGTCGCGCAGCCGAAAGTCGGCCGACAGATCAATAATGCGCGGGGCCAGCGCCTGGTAGCGCTCGATGCTCTTCTGCGCCTCGCCGTGCGGCAGCGCCAGGAACAACAGGTCGCACGGCTGCAGCGCCGCCTGACTGACGAATTGCAATTGCGTGCGCTTCCTCAAATTCGGGTGCTGCTGGTGGATGTACTCGCCCGCGTGGCTCTCGGAGGTCACCTGGGCGATTTCGATTTCGGGGTGAAACAGCAGCAGCCGCAGCACCTCGCCGCCGCCGTAGCCCGACGCGCCGACGATGGAGACCTTCAGGCTCATCGGGCCTCCCGCGCCGCCTGGCCCACGGTCAGCGTGTAGTCAATGATCTTGCCGGGGATATCTACCCCGGTGGCCGAGACCGATGAGTGAAACTCCATCGTGTGGTTGACCTCGTTAATGAGGAAGCCCCGGTCGGCGTCTTCCAGCACGTCCAGCGCCAGCACGCCGCCGCCCACAGCCGCCGCCGTCGCCAGGCTCAGCGCGCTCAGCTCGGGCGTCACCGGGCAGTTGCTGCCCACGCCGCCGCGCGCCGTGTTGGTGATCCAATGCGGCGAGCTGCGGTAGATGGCCGCAATCGCCTCGCCGCCCACGACGAACACGCGAATGTCGCGGCCGGGCTTGGTGATGTACTCTTGAATGTAGTAAATCTGTTGCTGATAGTTGCCCAGCACCTCGCGGTGCTCCAGCAAGGCTTCGGCCGATTCGCGGTCGTTGACCTTCGACACCAGCCGGCCCCACGAGCCGACCACCGGCTTGAGGACCACCGGGTAGCCCATCGCTTCAATGGCGGCGAGCGCCGCTTCGGGCGTAAAGGCCACGCGCACGGCCGGCTGCGGCACCCCGGCGGCTTGCAGCGCGGCCGAGGTCGCCAGCTTGTCGCCGCAGGTGGCCGCCACCGCCGCCCGATTGACTGTGGCGATGCCCCACTGGTTCAGCACCTGCAAGGCGTACAGCCCGCGCCCGAACGACAGGCTGCGTTCCAGTACAACGTCGTACTTGCGCCAGGCCCCCGGGTCCGCCAGGTTGAACTCCACCTCGCGGTCGTCCAACCGGTCGTAGTCTACCCCGCGTTTGTCCAGCGCCTCAAACAGCCACTTCTCTTCCACCCGCACCCGGGATAATAATACGCCGACCTTCACGCTTGATCGGTGGCCGCTGCCCGGCCCTGGGACGCCGGCGGGTGGTGATGACGGTTCATTGTCGGCCGAGGCTCCACTGCTACTGCTGTCCATGTGCGCCCCTCCCTATCCAAACGTGCCTATTCGCCCCAGTCTTCGGCTTCTTTGGGGGCGAGGGCCAGCGCCAGGGCCGGGGCCACGGCGGTCACTTCCAGGTCTACGCCGCAGTCCGGGCAGACGATGATCTCGCCCGTCAGCACGTCCTTGAGCTGCAGGCTGGCTTCACATTCAGGACACAAAGCGTTCATGGTCACAACTCTCCTTGGCAAACAAAAAGGCCTCTCACGGTGAGAGGCCTTCGGTCTACAGACTGGTACGCGGTGATTTTACTTAGTGCGCGCGCAAGCCAAAAGAACCGAAGGCCCCATCGGGCTTCGGACGGCGCGGGCAACGCTTGGCAGCTAACATGCTAGGCGCGTACATATAGGGTGAAAAATATCACGTACGATGCAGACCGTCACCGTGCAATCCATACAATGCTGGCCCGCCCTGATTGGGCAGATTGTGCCAGCCCTCAGGCCGCAAAGTCAATCTTCAGCCGCCCGGCGGCGTCGTAGCGGTAGTTGGCGCTGAAGGGTGGGGCGCTCGCGGGCTGGGCCGCCAGCCGCTCCAGTAGCACCGGCACGTCCTCCACGCAGTCGCGCGCGGCCACCTCCGCCAGCGGCACCCACTCCAGGCGGCCCTCGGCCGAGGCCACCGTGGCGCGGCTGAGGGCGCGCGCGGTGAAGACGAACAGCCTAATGCCGGCCGGCTCGCCGGTGTCCACCGTCACCACGCCACGCAGTTGCAAGTTGTCAACCTTCAGCCCGGCCTCTTCCCAAATCTCGCGCGCCGCCGCCGTCTGCACGCTCTCGCCGCGTTCCAGGTGGCCGCCCAGCCCGTTGTACTTACCGGCCCAAATCTTCTTGTCCGGCGCGCCGTGCAGCAGCAGCACGTCGTCGCCCGCGTACACAAAGCACAGTACGCGCGGGACAAGGTGATAGGGCTGGCGCGAGACGGCCACGCCCTGGTCGGCGGCAGGCATGGGGTGGGTGAGCCTGCCGGCCTAGTCGGCCAGGCCCGTCACGTCCTCGGCTTCTTTTTGGGCCGCGCCGTAGTCCGCCAGCGTCTTGTGGATCGCCACCGGCTTGATATGCTGATCCACCAGCGCGCGCGTGTCCTTGATGTTCAACTGCTCGAACAGGAAGTAGAACTGTGCTTCCCACGCCGCGCAGATGACGGCTCGCTGCTCCTCGGGCAGGTTCCACATCTGCGCCTTGAACGGGCCGACGGCCTTCTTGCGGCTCTTGTAGATGAACTGCATCTCGGTGTCGGTCGCCTTGCGCTCGTCGGCGGCATTGACCCGCGTCCAATCGTAAATCTCGGCCAGCAACTCGGGCGGCAAGCGATTGAAGCACATGGTCATGAAGTTGGTCGCCAGGTGAATCTCGGCCGTCTCGCACAGCGGGAAGTGCTTGTACTTGTCTTCCGGCAGCGTGCTCGCCCCGTGCTGCACCGCGCCGGCCAGGCCATACTCTTGCCGGGCCACGAACGACAGCCGCTTGAGCGTGTCAAAATCCACGTTCACCTCGGCCATGCTGCCGTCGGGGTTCACCACGCCGCCGTGTGAGGTGCCGGTCTGGATCGAAATCTTGCTGATCCCGACCGTGTTGCGCGAGTGGCGGCCCTTCACGGTTTCCTCCAACAGGTCGGCCTTGAAGCCGTCCATGAAGGCCCGCAGCTCCTGCTCGGTGGAGTTGCGCGTGCCGACCTCGCCAATCTCGCCGCCGATGGAGATGGTGACGCCCTTCGGCTCCAGCCCGCGAATGTAGGCCGTCAGCTCGGCGCAGCGGCGGGTGTTGTCGCGCTGCTGCTCGGGGATGGTCGGCTGGCTGATGTCCACCAGCGTGCTGGTGTCCACGTCAATGTTGTAGAAGCCGGCCGCGATGGCCTCCACCGCCAGTTCCTTGACCGCATCTATCTCGGCCTGCGGGTTGGCCAGGTACTTCTTGTGGTTCACCTGGAAGTGGTCGCCCTGAATGAAGACCGGCCCCTGGTAGCCCTCGGCGATGGCCGCCGCCAGCACCGACGACACGTACTCGCTTGGCCGCTGAAAGGTGTAGCTCATCTCGGAGCGCGCGATCTCGAACAGCATGGCTGCCGCGTCCAACCGCTCGGCCGCCCGGAACACCGCCCGCGCGCAGTCAAACGTCATGGCCCGCAGGTTCATGGCCGGCACAGTGAAGCTGACCGGCAGCTCGCCCCGCCCGCGCGCCGCGTACAGCCCCTGGATCGAGCTTGGGTAAATGCCCAGCGCCAGCGCCGACTCCCAGATCAGCCAGCGGGCCGTGCCTTGCTCGATGGGGTTGCCCAGCGCCGACTTCTCGGCCAGCTTGCGGATGTTGGTCTTGAGCGTGGCGTCGTCGCGCAGCTTGAGCTTGCCGCCTGGTGTCACCGACACGGCGTGCTCCACGCTCGCCAGCAGGTCGGCCAGGACGGGATTAACAGGTTTCTTTGCCATCTACAATTGCTCCTATTGTCCGGCGGCGGGCCTACATCCCCGGCTCGGCCAGCGCCTGCTGCTTGAGCGGCGACAGCCTGGCCCGGTAGGCCGCCAGCCGTTCTCGAAAGGTTGCCATGAAATGCACGCCGGGGTCGCGCTTGTCGCCCCGTGGGTCGCGCTCGAAGTGGCCGACCACATGCGCGCAGGCGATGGCGTAGTGATCCATCAGCCGCGACACCAGCCGCACGGTCAGCGTCACTTCCTCGTCCGGCGGCGCGTTGTCGGCCAGGTCGAACTCGGTGCCGGCCATCTCGACGTTGATCGCCGCCCAGTTGTAGCCCATCGCCCCGTAGGATTCTTGCACCAGCGTGCGATACATCGGCAGCATCTGCCACGTCCGTTTGTAGTCTACCGCAAAATGTGATGACTGCCGCGTGAATTGCAGCGTCTCAAACGTGATCGGCGCGAGCCACAGGTCGCGGCCCTGACGGTTGCCGTCCCAATGCACAATGATCTCAAACGGCCGGATCAGGTTTTGGGCGTAGCACTCGGGTGGCAAAGGGTGGAAATCAACCTTTGGCACGAAGTATTCCGGCGCCTCGATGGTTGTGGCAGTCGGCGCCAAAGGCGTCGGCGGGATCAAGCCCCCAGCCGCCACCACAGCCAAAGTCCGCAAAAACCGCCGTCGAGAAACCGCCTGCCGCGCCACCGAATTATTATACCTGACCGGGTAGCGGCGAAAGAAACAGCTAGAGACAGAAACAGCGACAAAGCTCGGCCGCCTCCTTCCACTAAACCGACCGCCGCCCAGCTACTGTCATTTCGAACCCCGCCTCAGGTCGTCGTCCCTCACGCTGCCATGTGGCGGGTTAGAAATCCCACCGCCGGTCCTGAGCAGCCTCCTGTCAGCCACCGCCCTACCTGACGTATCCCCCATTCCCGCCGCCCTCGGCCGTGATCCGGCCCTATGAATTACCAACACCCATTCGTGCAATTCGCGCGAAGCGATTCGTGGCCAAAGCTCTTAAAAAGCGCTCCACCACCCCAACCTCTCCGCCACCCCACCCCCAGCCACCAACTCCTCCAATTGCCATTGTCAGCCTATTGGCCTCCCTCGCGGTTGGTCATTTCCTCAGGCTGCCTTATAATCGCCGTACTTATGTGGAGAGAACACACGATGACCCTGCGCCGCCTTCGCCCGTTCGCCTTACTGACCCTGGTGGTGCTGGCACTGGTTGCCGCGCCCACCCTGCCGATTGCCCACGCCCAATCGCAAAGCCTGTATTGGGAGCGCTTCGACGTTGACATCCAGGTGCAGCCGAATGGCGATCTGCGCGTGACCGAAACGCAGACCATCAACTTCACCAGCGGCGTCTTCCGCGAAGGCTACGCCGAGCTTTCGACCACCAACACCGACGGCATCACCGGCGTCACCGTCAGCGAAGATGGCGTGGCCTACACCGGCTTCTCCAACTCGTGCTGCCTGGACGACCAGGAATTCGCCGTCGAGCGCAGTGACGGCAGCGTGTCGGTCATCTGGCACATGGGCCGCACCCAAGATCAGACCCGCACCTTTGTGCTGGCCTACACCGTCAAAGGGGCCATCCGGCGCTACGACGCGGGCAACGAGTTCCAGTGGAACGCCATTCAGCCCGGCATGCACGACTTCGAGATCCGCGAATCAACCGTCACCATTGAGATGCCCGTCGGCGCTGGCCTGACCTACGCCGACTACCTGGTGCCGCCCGACTTTGCCGGCGTGCCCATGACCATCATCACCTCCACGGACGGGATCAACACCACCTTCATCGCCCAAGAAACGATCGCGCCCAGCCAGGGCATTCAAGTGGCGGCGCAATTCCCGGCCGGCACCGTCACCGGAACGGCCCCCACCTGGCAGCCCGCCTTCGACCGCCGCAATGCCTGGGAGCAGAACTACAAGCCGCTGGTTGATCTCGGCCTGACCACGCTCGGCCTGCTGGTCTTGTTCGGCGGCTCGGCCCTGCTGTATGCCTGGTGGTACCTGCGCGGGCGCGACCCCAAAATTGACGCCGTGCCCGAGTACATCACCCAGCCGCCGTCCGACCTGCCGCCCGGCATCGCCGGCACCCTCGTAGACGAGCGCGCCAATCTGCAAGACGTGATGGCGACCATGCTGGACCTGGCACGGCGCGGCTACCTGGTGATCGAGGAGTCGTCTGAGACCAGCGCCTTCCGGCTGGTTACAAAGGAATTCAGCCTGGCGCGCGTCGCCGGAGCGAACCTGGCCGCCCTCAGCGCCTACGAGCGCCTGCTGTACGACAAGCTGCTCGGCGTCAAAGACAAGGTGCGCTTCCGCGACCTGAACGGCAACTTCTACGCCAACCTGCCCATGCTGCAAAACAAACTGTACGAGTCGGCCGTTCAGCTTGGCTGCTTCCCCAACAGCCCGCAGACCGTCCGCAGCCGCTACGGCTGCCTGGGCACCTTCGCGCTCGTGGCGGTGCTGGGCATCGGCTTCTTCGCCGTGCCGGCCCTGTCTGAGTACACCAGCACCCTCATCTGCCCGGTGCTGGCCGGGGCCGTCGTGGCAGTGGTGCTAATGATCATCGCCCCGCACATGCCGGCCAAGACGCGCAAAGGGGCCGAGGCCGCCGCCCTCAGCCGGGCCTTCAAGACCTACCTGCAAAACCTGGAGAAGTACGCCGACCCCAAGCAGGTGACCGACCAGTTTGAAAAGTATCTGCCCTACGCCATCGCCTTTGGGCTGGAAAAGAGCTGGATCAACCGTTTCCGCCAGATACCCGCCACGCCGATGCCCGGTTGGTACTATCCCGTTGGCCGGCCCTACCTGGGGCCGCTGGGCATGGGCGGCACCGTCGGCACAATGGGTACAGGCGGCTTGGCCGGCGGCGTGCCCAGCGGCGGCAGTCTGCCAGCCCCCTCGCTGCAAGGCATGAGCGACAGCCTGAGCGGCGGCCTGCAAAGCATGAGCGACGGCTTGAACAGCATGCTCAACTCGGCCTCGCGCACGCTCACCAGCACGCCCCCGCCGTCGAGCACCAGCAGCGGCGGGCGCAGCTACTCGGGCGGCGGCCGCAGCAGCGGGGGTGGGGGCTTCCGCTCCTCCGGCGGCAGCGGCGGCGGCGGGCGGGGCTTCCGCTAAGGGCGCGGCAGACATTATCCACTCAGCTCAGTGAGCGAGGCCTGACGTTATGAATAACGGGCGCATAATTGGCTTGGTGCTGATCGGCGGCGCGGTGGTGGTCTGCCTGTTGGGCGCGGCCGTGACCGTGGTGCCGCTGATTTCGGGCGACCTGACCCCGGCCGCGATGGTGCTCGGCCTGGCCGTCGCCGGGATTGTCGCGCTACCTTTGGCCGCCATCGGCGTATTTATGATTGTGCGCGGCGGGCAGGAAGCCAAGACCGACGTCATGGCCGCCAAGCAGCGCCGCCTGCTCGATATGGTTAGCTCGCGCGGCGAACTGGCGATGAGCGACGCGGCCGTGGAACTGCAAATCCCGCGCGACGAACTGAAGAACTGGATTTACCGGCTGGTAGGGTTGGGCGTGTTCAGCGGCTACATCAATTGGGATGACGGCGTGCTCTTCTCGGCCCAGGCTTCCAAACTGCGCGAATTGACGAACTGCAAGAAATGCGGCGGCGAGGTAAAATTAGTGGGCAAAGGTGTGGTCAAGTGCCCGTACTGCGGCACCGAATACTTCCTGGACTAGCGTCACCGTTGTTCCCGCTCTCAGACCAAGGAGAACTCAGCATGACTGACTATTACGACAAGATCAAAGACTCCCAGGGCCTGTTCGGCAAGATTGCCGGCATGATCCCGGGCTTCAACGGCTACCTGGATCGCGAGCAGCGCCGCGAAGCCGACAAGATGCTGCGCGACAACATCGCCAACCGCTATAGCGAGCAGTTGGCCCGCATCTCCGACTTGCAGGTGCAGTTGCTCACCAGCGGCGGCATTGAGTTTGTGGATGATTTGCAGGACGCCGCCACGCGCCTGCAGCGCTTCATTGATACGGTCAAGACGGCCGCCCACGGCTATGCCGGGCTGTTCGACGCCATCAAGGTCAACGAGCCTGAGCTGCAAAAGCTGTATGCCTTCGACCTGTCGCTGCTGGAATATGCCACCAAGGTCGCGGCGGCGGTGGATAACGTCGAGACCTCGATTGGCGGCGACGGCCTGGCGGCGGCGCTGCGCCACCTGTCGTCGGTCATCGCCGAAGCCAATACCACTTACGAGCGCCGCAAAGAAGTGCTCGCCACCAAGTAGCTGGGGTCTCGCGCCTCACAGGAGAAACTCACATGGCCCGTGTCTTTGATGTCGTTGAATATCCCGATGCCATGCGCAATGAGCTGGTCCACCGCTTTCCTGAGAGCGGCCCCGGCGACTTCCGCATCGGTTCCCAGGTCATCGTCCGCGAAGGGCAGGTCGCCATCTTCATGCGCGACGGCCGCGCGCTCGATGCCTTCGCCGCCGGCCGCACCACCATCACCACCGCCAACGTGCCGCTGCTGACCAATTTGCTCGGCAAGCTGTTCGACGGGCGCACGCCCTTCCCGGCCGAGGTCTATTTCGTCAATGTGCGCGAGTTCCCCGACGTCAAGTGGGGCACCCCGCAGCCCATCATCGTCCGCAACCCGGGCGTCGGGCTGGGCGTGGCGCTGCTGCAAGCCTTTGGCAACTACTCGTTCTTCGTCAGCAACCCGCAGCAGTTCGTCACCCAACTGGTGGGCGCGCAGGGCGTCTACAGCCTGAGCGAGATCCAGGGCCGCTTCCGCACCATCCTGCTCTCCAAGCTGGCCGACATGTTCGGCGAGCTAGGCACCAAGGGCGGGCGCTCGGTGCTCGACATCATCGGGCTGACCGAGGAGATTCAGGCCGGCATCCGCGCCAAGGCCCAGGAAGACTTCAAGGCCATCGGCGTCACGCTCAAGACCTTTGGCATCGAGAGCATCAAGCCCTCGGAGAAGTCGGCCGAGGAGCTGCGCGCTATGGGCATGCTCGACATGGCGACCTACACCCAACTGCAAGCCGCCGACGCCATGCGCGACGCCGCCAAGAACCCGTCCGGCGGCGCGGGCTTGACGGCCGGCATCGGGGCCGGCATCGGCATCGGCAACATCATGAACCAAGCGCTGTCCGGCGGCATGAACGCCCAGCCGCTGCAGCCGCAGAACCCCCAGGGCGGTGGTGGCGGCATGGCCGCGGCGGCCACCCCGGCCGTCATGTCGCCCGCCGACGCGGCCAAGTATTTGCAAGTGACCGAGGCCGACATCAACCAGATGGTCACCGAAGGCGCCATCAAGTCCAAGAAGATCGGCACCCAGGTGCGCATCAGCAAGCAAGCGCTGGACGACTACCTGAACTCCTAAGCTCGTCTAAGCTAAATACAACAGCGGGCGCGACTCTCACAGTCGCGCCCGCTTTGTGTTTAAGCAGTTGATGGTGCGTGTAGGGCTGGGGGTACATAACGTCTTGTTCAGCATACGGTGCATTTCAGTGTCGGGGCTTGCCCGAACGACCCCCTCTGACATGTCATTCCGAACCCCCGCTCATGGCCGTGGTCGCTGCACAGACTTGTGGCGGGATGAGGAATCCCACCCTGGACAGTTCCGATTCATATGCCACAGCCTGGCGCTCAGGTTGACCCTCACCGCCGGCCTGAGAGATCGCCCCCCCGACTGACATGCACCCCTCCTCAACCACTACCTTTGCCCTCACAGGCACAATAGCGTTCTGTCTGTCGCAGCCGTTTGACAGGGTTGACGAAAAACGAGCGCTGGGGGCAGGCTTGCCTGCCCCCAGCGCTCGTTTTTCGCCTGGGTCGGTTTGGTCAATATCACTCGCGCTTGATGCGATGAGACGGCCTAGGGATGTTGAACGTCACAGACTTCGCGCCAGCCGATGAGCAAGCCGCCTACGGTATCCACTCCAGCGTGCCAAAGCCCGACACCGCCAGCAGCTTCTCTGGCTCGCCGCCGGTCAGCGCCAGCGCGTACAGCCCGCTGGCGCTGATGTAGGCCATGTACTGCCCGTCCGGCGACAGGTCGCCAAACATGCCGGTGTCGTAGATGTTGGACAGCCGCGTGGGCGTGCCGCCCGCCGCCGGAATGGACCACCAATCAGACGGCACGTTGTGGGCCAGCGGCCCAGCCTCGGCCACCTTTACCCCGGTCAGCCGGTCGAGCCAGGCCAGCGGTGAGTTCGGCCGCGCCACCGCCGGGCCATCGCCCACCGCGCTAAAGATCACCGTCTGGCCGTCCAGCGTGAACAGCGGCGCATCCACCGCGTCGAAGCTGCCGGGGTCGGTCAACTCGCGCACGTTCGTGCCGTCGGCCGAAGCTATGAACAGGTGGTTGGTGTAGTCCTTCGGGTCCGAGTACACGTAGACCATCTGGCTGCCGTCGGCCGAGAGCGCCGGCCACAGCGCGTCCTTCAAGACCACCTCGAGCGGGCCGGTGGCCGCGCCGCCCGTCATCGGCAGCCGCTCTAGCGTGTAGGCAAACGGCGAGGCGCTGTCGGCCGACGACGGCGTGAAGTGCGCGAAGTAGATGTACCGGCCGTCCGGCGACCAGATGGGCGAGAAGTAGGCTTCGTGCGGGTCGGTGCGGTCCACCAGCAGCGTCAGGTCGTCGGGCGTGCAGCTCGTCGCGCGCGTCAGGCACTCGCCGGGCAATTCGTAAATGCTGGTATAGCCCAACTGTACCGCGCCCTCGCCCGGCGGCGGCGCATAGGCCAGCACGATCACGTTCGCGTCGGCCGAGATCGAGGCGGCGGTCAGCCAGGCCTGGTCGGGGAGCGTGAAGATCGTCTTCTCCTGCGCCGTCGCCAGGTCGAGCAGGTGAATGCCCTGGATGCCCAAGCTGTACATCAGCCGGCCGGTCAGCTCCAAGTGACTCCACGGCGTGTCGGCGGCGGCGCTGGTCGGCAGGGCCGTGGCCGTCGCGGTCGCCACGATCACCGGCACGTTCACCGTAGGCACGGCCGTGGCTTGGCCGCCGCCGGGCGAGCACGCCGCCAGCAGCAGGGCCACGGCGCACACTTGGGCAACCCGAGGAGAAATATTCATCACACCGCCATTAGCGCGCTCAGACTCACGCCCGCCCGCGCAGTTGCACGCCGGCCCAGGCCAGCCCAAAGCACGCGGTCGCCACCAGCACAATCGCCGCGCCCGACGCGACCGCGACGTAGTACGACAGATACAGCCCGACGATGCCCGAGAAGACGCCGACGCCCACCGCAATCGCCAACATGCGCGGCAGCCGCCGGGCCAGCAGGTAGCCGGTAGCGGCGGGCGTGATCAGCATGGCCGTCATCAGCCCCGCCCCGACCGTTTGCAGCGCCACCACCACCGTCACCGCAATCAGCACCAGCAGCAGGTAGCGCAGCGCCTCGCCCGGCAGCCGCAGCGTAGCGGCGTGTATCGGGTCGAACGCCACCGCCACCAGTTCTTTGAACAGCGCCGCGATGACGAGCAGCACGCCGCCGCCGAATAGCCCAATCCGCAGCAGATCGCCGTTGGTGATCGCCAGGATGTTGCCGAACAAGATGTGCGTCAGGTCTACGCTGTAGCTGCGGATGGTGCTGATGAGGGCGATGCCGAGCGCCAGCGCCCCGGCAAAGATCACGCCGATGGCCGTGTCCTCACTCAGGCGCTGCTTGCCGCTGACCGCGCCGATGCCGAGCGCCGTGAGCACCGAGGCCCCCAGCGCCCCCCAGAACAGCGGCCCCTGCGCGCCGCCCAGCAGGTAAGCCACAGCCACGCCCGGCAGCACCGCGTGCGACAGCGCGTCACCGAAGAAGGCCAGCCCGCGCAGCACCACGAAGCAGCCCACCACCGCGCACACCACACCGACCATCACGGCCGCCGCCAGCCCGCGCCACATGAAAGCGTACTGTAAGGGTTCGAAGAAGAATTGCACGGTGGGCCGTCAGGGGCAGCAGTCGTCGGTCACTATGGTCAGCCGATTGGGCTCGGTCACTACCACCAGCCGGCCGCCATAGGCCGCCGTCAGTCGTTCGGGCGTCAGCACCGCGTCCGCCGGGCCATCGGCTACCACGCGCCGGTTGAGCAGCAAAAGCCGGTCAAAGCGCGTGGTCGCCATTTGCAGGTCATGGGTCGAGATCAGGACGCTCACCTGCTGCTGCCGCAAGCTGTCCAGCAAGCCAAAGATCGCCTCCTGCGCTTCCACGTCCACCCCGCTGAACGGCTCGTCCAGCAGCAGCACGTCGGCGTGCTGCGCCAGCGCGCGCGCGATGAACACCCGCTGCTGCTGCCCGCCCGAGAGGTCGCCAATCGGCCGGCCGGCCAGCGCCGCCAGCCCCACCTGTTCCAATGCCTGCTGCGCCGCCGCCCGCGCCTGCCGCCCCGGCCGCCGCAGCCAGCCCACTGCCCGGATGGTGCCCATCAGCACCACATCGCTGACGCTCACTGGGAACTTCCAATCCACCGCGTCGCGCTGCGGCACGTAGCCGATGGACGGACAGTCGCCGGCGTGGTGCGAGTGGCCGTGTACGCGCACATCGCCGCTCAGGTGCGGCATGAGGCCGACGATGACCTTGAACAATGTGGATTTGCCTGCGCCGTTGGGCCCGACGACCGCCACCCGCTCGCCGTGGGCGATGGTGAAGCTGACGTCCTCAAGCGCCGGTTTACTCTTGCCGTAGCTAGCCGAAACGTGCTCCAGCGCCAGCGCGGGGTGGTCGTGCGTGTCGGCCAGAGCCGTAGGCAGAAACGCGGTGATGGTCGTCATTGGTTAGCTGCCGAGCGCGGCCACGATCGTCGTGACATTTGAGCGCATCATGTCAATGTAAGTCTCGCCGCCCGAGCCGGCCGGCCCCAGCGCGTCGGTGAACAGCGAGGCGACGAGCTTCACGCCCGCTTCACCGGCGACCTGGTTGAGCAGCCCGCTGGAGCCGACGTTTTCGGCAAACAATGCTGGCACGCCCGCCGCCTTCACCGCCTCCACCAGCGCGGCCAGCGTCTGCGCCGATGGCGACGCCCCCTCGGTCGAGGTCGGCAGGATCGTCCCCAGCACTTCAAACCCGTAGCGCTGGGCGAAGTAGGCAAAGGTGTCGTGCGTGGTCACCAGCTTGCGGCGCTCGGTGGGCAGGGCGCTCACCTGCGTGCTGATCCACTCGTCCAGGTCTTGCAGTTCGGCGGTGTAGGCGTCGGCGTTGGTTTGGTAGGCGGCGGCATTGGCCGGGTCGGCCGCCGCCAGCCCCGCGCGCACGTTGCGCACCATCACGATCGCGTTCGCCACGCTGTGCCAGATGTGCGGGTCTTGTTGATCGGCCTCGTCGCCCACCCCGGCCAGCGGGCTTACACCGTCGGATGTCACCGTGCGCGTCGCGTGCGAGCCGGAGGCCACGTACAGGTCGTCGAGCCAGGTCTCAAAGCCCAGCCCGTTTTCGACCACCACGGCGGCATCGGCTAGCGCGGCGGCATCGCCGGCGGTGGGCACAAAGGTATGCGTGTCCACCCCCGGCCCCGCCAGCACCGTCAGCGCCACGTGCTCGCCGCCGACAACAGCCACAAAGTCGCCCAGCACGCTAAAGGTCGCCACCACCTTGAGCTGCGGCGGCGTGGTCGCGGCCGGGCTTGGCCCGCACGCGGCGGCCAGCAGAGCCAGTGAAATCAAAATGAAAGTCAACCGTTGGCGCATGTCTTGTACTCTTGGGGTGGGGCTGCGTCAGCGGGCCGTCGCGATCTTGCAGGCCGGGCACAGCCCAAACAGCTCTAGCCAGTGCCCGCTGATCTTGTAGCCGGTGCGCCGCTGCACCGCCGTCAGCAGCGCGCCGATGTCACAGTTGTCAAACTCAACGACCGAGTTGCAGCCCTGGCAGATGACGTGATGGGCGTGGCCCTCGCTCGCCAGCGCGTACGAGTGGCAGCCGTCTGGCTGGTGCAGCTTGCGCACCGCGCCGCACTCGGCCAGCAAGTCGAGCGTGCGGTAGACCGTCACCAGCCCGGTCTGGGCGTAGTGCGCCTGGGCCTGGGCGTGAATCTCCGCCGGCGTCAAAGTCGTCCCCGCCGCCGCGATCACCTTGACCACCGCCCGCCTCGGCCGCGTGAGCTTGTAGCCTCGCGCCGCCAACGCCTCGGCCAGCAGCATCTCAGTTGTCCTGGAATTGAAAATCGTTTTCATTACGGCAGAGAGAATATCACGCCGCGTTGGGGTTTGTCAAGGTCGGGCGACTCTCGCTGTACTGCCAATTGGGCGCTATCTCTCCCAACCACGTCCAGTGCCTATCGATCCACTGTCACACAGTCATGCGCTGTACTCAGCGGCTCCCCCCTTCAGGGGAGGGGCCGGGGGTGAGGGCGACCAACCTTTGCTCACCTCCAACCTGTCCTGCCATCACCCAACCGCAAGAGTTTTTGCGCCCAATACCTACGGCACCCACTGCGCCAGCGTCGCGTCCACCGCCACCACGCGGCTCTCGTTCGTCGCCAGCGACCACACCACTAACTCTGGCTTCGGGTAGGCCACGCCAAGCTGCGCGCGCTGGATGACCAACTGCCGCCCCCAGGCATCCCAGTGGTAGCTGCTGTGCGTGAACTTCGGGTCGGCGGTGATGGCCCGCGCCTCGCTGCCGTCCGGCCGCATCAGCCACAACTGTTTGCTCGGGCTGCTGCTGCCGTCGCGCAGCGCCAGCGCCAGCCAGTTGCCCTCCGGCGACCAGGCCGGCACGCCGTAGTCGCTCCAGGTGGTTGCCTGTCCCAACGGCACCGTCACGGCCTTAGTCTTGAAGTCAGCCAGGTACAGCACCGACACTACCTGCTCGCTCTGCAACTGCACATCGTTGAAGAACATAGACTGGCCGTCCGGCGCGAACGCCCCCACCAGCCCCATGTAGGTCGAAAGAATTTGCTCCTCGCCGCTGCCCACATCCAGCACGCGGATGCCGCTGACGCTGCCGTCAAAAAACGCCAGCCGTAAACCGTCCGGCGACCACACCGGCCCATAACCCAGCACCTGTGAGTCCACGTACAGCGCCGCCGCCTGGCCGCCCGGCACGTTCGCGGTCCACACACGCGGCGGCCCCAGCGGACCGTTCGGGGTCAGGCCCTGCTCCTCGCGGCTGAACGCCAGCCGCGTGCCGTCCGGCGACCAGGCCGGCACCGTGCAGCGGTCGGGGCCGCAGGCCACCAGCATCGTCGCCGGGGTCGCGCTGTCCAGCGGCAGCAGCCACAAGTCCATTCCGCCTTGCTCGTTGACGGCCGAGTAGACGATCTGGCTGCTGTCGGGCGCGGCGGCGAAGTCGAACACCTTGCCGCCGGTCTGGGTTAACTGCATGGCGGGCGCTTGTCCGGCCGCGTCCACGCGCCACAATTCCGGCGGGCCGCCTGTGGCCGGGGCCACATATACCAACGACGGGGCGCGCACATTGAAGGTCCAACTGACCGCCGCCTTCAACTCCAGCCCGGCGGTGCTTATCGCTCCGGCCGCCAGACGCGCGGTGTAGGTCACGCCTGGTTCAAACGGCGCAGTTGGAATAAAGCGCATCACCTGGCCCGCCCACTCCACGCGGCCCGCCACGGCCGGCTCCACGCTAAAGCGGCTGTTCACGCTCTCGGCCTGCATCGGCTGGTCAAACGTCACCGTGATCGGGGCCAGCGCCGCCAGCGTCCCGCCCGCCGCCGGGTTGGTGCCAGCCACCTGCGCGCCCACGTGGTCACCGGAAACGATCAGCGCCGCCAGCGCCAGCGCCAGCGCGCCGAGTGTGCTCCAGACCACGTAGTCGAACCGGCGCATGTGCTAGGCCTTCACGGAGCGAGGTAGGGCTGGTCGGGCGCGGCCACGCCTTCCAGAGCGTCGGCTTCGATCAGCGGCGTGGCGCGGCCCCCGAACGTGCCCACCGTCATCGCCCCGCGCACCCGCACCCAGCTATTGTTTTCCAACCCCGCCGCCTGCGGCCAATGCACTAGCAGGCCCACCGCCATCGCGTCGGCCGCGCAGCAGGTGACGGCGAAACGGCTGACCAGGAACTGCCCCTCTGGCAGGCCGTCGGCGTGATAGACGAAGCCGATCACATCCGCCGGCTGCCCGGTGTACGTGGCGGGATCGCTGGCGTAGTTGAAGGCGCGCACCCAGTCGAGCACGTTGCGGTCGGTGGAAGCCAAATCAAGCTGCACCGGCGCGCTGCTGCCGGCCGTCAGCGGGGCGGTGGTGTTGATGCCCTTGTTGGCAATCGCCGCCGACCCCAGCGGCCGGGCGGGCACCAGCAAGCCCAGCACCAGCGGCACGGCCAGGAACAGCACGCCCCATAGCGGCGCGGCCTTGCTGCCGTGGTCGTGCTCATGGTCGTGCTGCGCGTGCCCCTCCGCGGGGTCGTGCTCATGCACCTCGGCCATTTCTGCTTTTGTACGTGGCTTGGGCAGCACCAGCCGCGCCAGCGCCAGCAGCCCCACCGCCGCCAGCAGGATCAGCAGCATAAAGCGCTGGTTGATATACCAGTACAGCGTGCCGGTCCAGATTTTTTGCAGCAGGAACAGCCCCAGCCCGGCCAACACCAGGGCCTGCAGCGAGCGGTGTGTTCGAAGTGAGACGATCATCGCAGACGGGTCTCTTCCCAACTACCAGGGCGTGTTCAAGTTGATCGCCACGCCCAGCACAATGGACATTAGCAGCGGCAGCAGCACCAGGTAGACCACCGCCCGCCTGCGGAACACGCCCATAAACATCAGCGTGCTCTTGATGTCCACCATCGGGCCAAAGACCAGGAAGGCGATGATGGACCCGGTCGTGAACGTGCCCGCGAACGACAGCGCGATGAAGGCGTCCACTGTCGAGCAGATCGAGAGCACCACCGCCAGCGCGATCAGCGCCAGCACCGAGATCACCGGCCCGGCGCTCACCGCCGTCAGCCACGCCTGCGGGATGGCGGTCTGCATCAGCGCCGCCAGCAGCGCGCCCGCCACCAGGTAACGCCCCATCTCAAAGAACTCGTCCACCGTGATCACCAGCGCCCGCCCCACGCCCGCGCGCCACGCGCTTTTACGGGCCGGCCCGCTCACCAGCGGCCCCTCAGCCACCGCCGGTTCCAGCCCGCTGCCGCCGGCGATGGGCATCCAGGCCGTCGGCTGCAGCAACCGTTGCGGCTGGCGCTCGGCGGCAAACACCAGCCCGGTGATGATGGCGACCAGCAGCGTCAGCCCCAGGCGCAGGAACAGCACCCGGCCCACGCCAAAGGCGGCGATGGTGCTGGCGATGACGATCGGGTTAATGACCGGCGCGGCCAGCAGAAACGTCACGCCCGCCGACAAGGGCAGCCCCTTATGGAACAGCCGCCGCGTCAGCGGCACCACGCCGCACTCGCACACCGGGAAGAACAGCCCCAGCATCGCGCCCACCAGCGCGCCCCGCAGCGGGTCGCGTGGGATCCAGCGTTGCAGTTGATCGTGGTTGACGAAGACTTCGACTAGCCCGGAGGCCAGTGTACCCAGCAGCAGAAAGGGCGCGGCTTCGATGAAGATGCCGAGGAAGATGGTGACAAACGTGGAGACGCTATCAGCGGTGGCGGCCCACGGCCCGCCGGCAGCCGTCAGGCTATTCAGCCCCGCCCACACCAGCACCGACACGACCGCCAAAGCGGCCACGGCGATAAATACGCGCGTCCGGGCCATGCCGCGATCTTACCACAGCCACCCTCGCGGACGGCATGCGAACCTGCCTAACAGCAGTCCCCACCTTGACCTATCCCTAATCCCTCCTTAAACCTCCCATAACCTGCGACCTGTTTACTTACTCTCTATGCCCACCTCCATCGCCGTTGCCCCCGCATTGCCTTCCGACCTCCGACCCGCCATCGGCGCCTCGGACGTGTGCACGCAAAGGTTGTCAGGCGGCTAGCGGCAAGGCGGCCAGTGGCCGGGCGGCCCGCTGGGCACAGAGAACGTCCCACTCACCACTGAGCCAGGCGGCGCGAGCTTTGGCGGTCTGCAC
>Ga0163144_10011652_pt1 | contig 18575 bp, 11 predicted proteins | sample OliLak19BULKMAT1_FD_123175 | JGI IMG/M metagenome (GOLD analysis project Ga0163144, IMG submission 123175) | Freshwater microbial mat bacterial communities from Lake Vanda, McMurdo Dry Valleys, Antarctica - Oligotrophic Lake LV.19.BULKMAT1 | ecosystem: Environmental > Aquatic > Freshwater >... | reverse complement strand
GGGCAATATCCTCCAGTTCTCCGGCAGGCCCAATCTGGTTCCCGGCTGCGATCTCTACACGAGGCCGGGCAAGATCGTGAACGGTCAAGCCTGGGTCAACACCGCCTGCTTCACGGTTCCCGCTAACGGCACGCTCGGCAACGCCCCGATGAACATGCTGGAAGGCCCGACCCAATGGGTGCTCAACGGCAGTCCATTCAAGGAGTTCCGTATTCCAAAGTGGGAAGGCGCCCGGCTCCGCCTTGGCTTGACGATGTACAACGTGCTCAACAACAGTAACTATTGGGCTGGGCCTGCGGGAAACATCGGAGCCGTAGCCAGGCAGGCGGATGGATCACTCGTGGTCCGGCCGCCTCCCAATCCGCACGCGCTCGGTTCTAGCTGGGTGCGCCGCGTGGGTACCGAAGGCACTGGCGCGCGGAAGCTCTGGTTCCAAGGCACGTTCATGTTCTAGCATGTCTAATCCGCTGCTTGGCCTGACGTCCCGTCGCCAGTTACTGGTTACTGCCGCAACCGCCGCCGCTGCCGGCGCACAATCGCCGGCGACGCGAAGGTCCCCGCCTCGTCTGATCTACAACGATGACGGAGACAGCGTCGTCTTTCTGCCGCATCGGGTGCCGATGACGTTGCCTCAGTTGACTGATCTCATTGATCAGTTCCGCGGCACGCATGTGGATCGATATGTTTTTTGCATCGGCAACGGGCGAGTGTCGCTGCACGATACCAGGGTCGCCGACCGCGCCTGGGAGCGTTCTCGAGGGAAATACGAGGCCCATTCCGCCTATCGGCTTGCCGAGAACGCGCGGCATCTGGTGGAGAAGGGCTTCGATCCGCCGATGATGCTCGCGCGAGCAGCGCGGGCCGTCGGCATCGAGTACTTTCTCAATCTGCGCATGAACGACGCGCACTTCGCGTATTCAAAGGAAGGGCCGGAGAAAAGCCTTTGGGCCGGCAGCTTCTGGCACAGTCATCCGGAGGCGCGGATCGGCGGCGAAGGCTATCAGCGCCATCTCTTCGACTACAGTCACAAGGCTGTTCGCGAATTCCGCCTCGCCTTCATTCGCGAAGCCGTTACCAAGTATCAGCCCGACGGCTTCGAACTGGACTTTCTCCGGCACCCTTTCTTCTTTCCGGCCGGTGAAGCCCGAAGGAAAGCCGATGTGATGACCGCGTTGATTGCGGACGTCCGTAAGATTCTCGACGAATCGACCCGCGCGTCGGGCCGACGTATGCCGCTCGGCGTGCTCGTGCCCCGAACGTTGAACGCGGGGCTCGAGATCGGGTTGGACGTCGCGGCCTGGGTCAAGGACAAGCTCATCGATTGGATCGTGCCCAAGCACTACATCCGCTTTAACATGGATGTCCCGGTGGAGGACTTCCTCAAACTAGCCGCGGGAACCGGCGTGCGCGTCGCTCCATGCCTCGAGCAGCGCTTGGATATCTCCGACGCTCAGTTCCGTGCCGCGGCCGCCCGATACTGGCAGGCCGGCGCCGACAGCATCTATCTCTACAACTTCTTTAACCACCGGCCGCATCCGTTGTGTCAGGCCGATCGCAACATCCTCTCCGAGATTGGCGACCCAGGCTTGATTCAACTGCGCGACAAGCACTACTTCGTGCTGCCTGCGTCAACCAGTGATTTGGCCGACGACCCCAAACCGATTCCGGTGAAGCTCGATACCCGCCCCGACGGCTTTGCGATCCCTCTCCACGTTGGTGACGAGTTCGCCAAGGCCGCCGCTGCCGGCGTCCTCGCGCAGTTGACGCTGAGGCTCGGTCTTCCCGAAATCACACCCGAACAAGACGCCTGGGAAGTGCGCCTGAACGGGGAGCCGATTCCCGCCGCCCGCCAGAAGTCCGAGGCTGACGGCGTGGCCTTCAGTGAACGCTGGGTGGAGGTGGATCTCACCGGCGGTCCATATCCCAAGCCCGGCCGCAACGAAATCCGGTTCATCCTGCGCAAGCGCAATCCGCGGATCGTCCGCGATCTGCAACTGACCGACGTGGAACTGGTAGCGAGGTATCGATGAGAAGACGCGATTTCGCGGTGCTCGCCGGCGTAGCAGCAGCGGCACCGGCGGCGTCGGCGCCCAAGCGATGCCGGCTGATCATCAACTGGGATCAGATGAACATGTGGGCGCTGCCGCTCACCTACGCCAACCGCGGCAAGACGCCGGAGCCCGGCGCGGTCAAGGCGATGCTCGAGTCGATTGTCGACGAGCATGCCAAAGCGAAGATCGACCGGATTGTTCACTGCGTCTTTGCGCTGCCGCGCGGCACCGTCAATCCGGGATTCAAAAGCTTTCATCGTGAGTCCACCGGTACCTTCCGCTTCTACGAAAACACCGACACGGGGATCAAGCAACTGGAGGACTCCGGGCAGGACTTCCTGCAGATCCTGCTCGACCGGTCGCACGCCCGCGGCATGGAGTTTCTCGCAGGCCTGCGGATGAATGATCGCCATGGCGGGTCAGCTAAAGGGCCGTGGGCACTACAGCATCTCGACTGGCAGATCGACGGAATTCCGGGCGGCATGGATTACAAACACGAAGGCGTGCGCCGCGCGGTTCTCGACTACACACGCGAGATGCTCGACCGCTACAACGTGGACGGAGTCGAACTGGACTGGATGCGGTGGTGCCACGTTTTCAAGCCTTCCGAAGCTGCGGCCAACGCGCCGATCCTCAACGAATTCATGGCGGGAATGCGGAAGATCCTCGATGACGCCGGCGCCAAACGCGGACGAAAACTGATTCTCGGTGCGCGCGTGCCCCAAACCATTGAGGAGTGCCGATTGCTCGGCTACGACATCCGGACCTGGGCGCGGAAGAACCTGGTTGACTTTCTCTGTCCGTCGGACTTCTTTCACACCGATTTCAATATTCGAATGGAGGACTTTGCGGCGGTGACGAAAGGGACTCGCGTCAAGCTCTACCCCTCTCTCCATCCCTGGATCGCGCGCGGCAATGATTTTCACGTGCAGAGCGCGGAGAACTATCGCGCCGCCGCGCACAACTATTACTCGTTTGGCGCCGATGGCATCTCCGTCTACAACTATCAATATCATTGGCGCACCGACATCGCGCCGGAATCGGAATGGCCGCGCGCCCTGGAATATCTGGACGGTATCGGCAGCCGCGAGCGGGTGGCACGGGGGAATCGCCACTACCTGTTTCATCCGATTTGGCCCAAGGGCTCGCCAACCGGTTCGAACAACTACTACGATGTGATTCGGCTCGCCCGCTCGAACGATCGTGCGGCGCAACAGGGCGAGATGCGATTGCGAATCGCCGAAAAGCTGGCGTCGTCCCACTCCGGGATGCTCGAGTTCAAGGTTACCGGCATGGCCGACGGCGATGAGATTGAAGTTGCCTTGAACGGGAAGCCTGTGCCGGCGGCGGGAATCGTGCGCACGCTCGATGCGGATGGACAGGATGCCAAACAAGGGCGCGCGCTGCCCGCCTTCTACCTGTACCGCATGCCCCTGTCCGCGCCTTTGACACGGTTCGGCGACAACCAACTGTCGGTGCGGCTGGTGAAAAACGTAGGGCGGCAGGAATTGATCGTGCAGGAAGTAGAGGTACGAGTGGCAGCTTCCCGGCCCGCTAGGGTGCGACTTTGATCGGATCCTGATGGATCTGTTTGGCCGGAACTCCCTTGGCCGTGACCACCTTCAGCGTCTCCTGCATCATGCGCGGCGAGCCGGCCATCAGCACGTCGGCATTGATGTTGGTTTGAAAATGACGATCGACAATGGTGTTGATAAAGCCCGTCGCTCCCGTCCACTTGTCATCAGGCGCTGGATTAGATAGTGCTGGGACATATTTGAAATTTCGTTGAGTTGCCGCCCATCGCGTGAATTGCGCATCGAGGAGAAGCTCTCTGCGCTCGCGCGCTCCGAAGAACAGGAGTATCTCGCGCCGGCGGTTCAACTTCGTCCGGAACCAATGCTCGAGGAGGCCGACGAACGGCGCCACGCCCGTACCGCCAGCCACCAGCACAATCGGCCGCGTGCCGGAGTCCGCCTCGTAGAGATTACCCATCGCCTCGCCCACTTCGAGTGTGTCGCCGGGCTTGAGACCGTGCATGTAAGTTGACGCCACGCCCGGCGGTACATCCTTACCGGGCGGCGGCGAGGCTAGTTGGACGAGAAATTCCGCGGCCGGCAGCCGCTTGGGATCGCTCGCGAAAGAGTAAGGGCGCTCGAGATCCTTGTGTGAGGTTCCATAGCGCGCGTTCCACGATTGCAAAAATTCAGATGGCACTCGTACTAGCGCAAATTGGGCCGGCCGTAGCGCATACTTTTTCGGCAGCTTGAAGCGGATGCGTTTGACCGTCGGCGAAAGCGGATCAGCCGCGATCACCTTCGCTTTCACGAACAGTCTTTCGGCCGCGGTGGCGTCGAGTGGAGCTAAACAGAGCAGGGAGGCGATCAGCAGAGCGCGGATAAAAATCATGCAGTTTTACTTGAGGCCCGCGGCTTCTTCGAGTGTCTGTACGCTGCCCACGGCATCGCCGCCGAGCCAACGGTACGGGCTTGGCAGCAGTGCGAGTGACCGGTCGGCCAGCGGGAGCGGCACCGAGGCGTTGCCTTGCCGGGCCGATTGCTTGCACGCAATGGCAACTTCGAGAGCCTGCCGCAAGTCTTTGCCCGAAATGAACAAGCTGCTCGAGGGACGACGCAGATGCACCGTGTCGACAAAGGACCGGATCGAAGCCACCAAGTAGTCGTCATCGGGACGCAACGGCGGCTTCTCGAAGATGTGCTTCCAGGGAAAGGGCGGATAGGCGGCGTCCACCTCTTTGCGTGATCCGTTGCGCCCGGCTTGTTCAAAGATGCGCGGAGCATTCCAACTCCACCGGACGGATGTGCCGCGATCGGTCCAGACCTCCACTCCGCTCAGCGGATCACGGTCTCCAAACACCGGGCACTCGAGTCCATTGCTTAGCCGCCAGCGTCCGTTGATCATCAGGCCCTGATCGTCGTCGCGCTCCAGCGCTTTTACCGGATAGCCCCAGGCCATCACCTCCGACACTTCGGCGCCAGTGAGCAAATGTAGCATGGATACATGCTGGCAGCCGCCCCCCGAGATCTCGCCGCCGTAGCCGTGGACGGCCGCTCCAACAATCTTGCCGTATTGCCCGGCACGCAAACGCTGCGCCACCACCTGGGTTTGCCATCGGGCCCGTTGCAGATTGCCGCCGGCAAAAACGATCTTGCGCTTTTCGCAGGCCTGCACCATTTCGTCCGCGTCGGCCAGTTTGGCCGCGATCGGCTTGTCGGTAGAGATGCCCGCCACCTCAGCCTCCGCTGCGACCAGGACCGCCTCATTCATGAATTTGGTCGGCGTGATGATGGCCACCAGATCCAGTTTCTGATCCCGCATCATGGCCGGCGCGTCCTTAAAAAGCGCCTTGACGCGAAACCGCTCACCGACTAGCTTGCGGCGTTCGTCGTTCCATTCGGCGATCGCCGCTAGTTCCGTGTCGGGCATGCGCTGATAGGCTTCGGCGAAATACTGGCCCATGCGCCCGCACCCGACGACGCCGACGCGCAGCTTTCGGCGGCCGGCGGCCTGTTCGGGCGTCGATAGCAGAGCGGGGGAGGCCGTGGCGAGGGCCGGTGCGGCGGTCGCGGAGAGCAAGGTTCGGCGGGTCATTCTGGTGGCACGAACAAGTATACATTGGCTTCACTTGGATCTTGTTACAACTCGGCCGGAGGGCGTTCGAAGACCGAGCGCGGTAGCCCGTACTCAATGACCATCTCTAGCTGTTCGATCGTCACGCCGCCTGCCAGGCCCTCGGGCCGCTTTGCCAGGCACACTGCCACTGTGTTGACGCCCTGCTTAGGCCGGACGCGCCCCAGCGTATAGTCGAGCCATTGGAACTCATAGCGGTGGCTGGTGCGGCGCATCGGTTCGTGGTCGAGTGGGGCGCCGTTGAGCCTGATTTGCAAAGTGTCCGCCGTCACCAGGTTCATGACCTTAATGAGCAGCCGCACGCTCCGCACGCGCTTGGCCGACGCGTCGTCGGCAATATAGATGGGGACTTCCTTCTCGACCGCCGGGTCTGCTTTCTCCAGCCTTAGCGGCAGCGGCTGGTCATAGCCCAGGCTCGCCGGCTCCGGCTGGCGTTGCGCCACCATGTAGTGTTTATCGCGGTCGCGCACCGCCACCGGATCGCCGATGTCGGCGAGAAACGACCGCTCGGCATCGCGATGCGGCCACCGGAACCACGGTGCGACGATCAAGCCATCGGCGCCTTTCGCCCAGAAGTTCGAAATGGCGGCGCGCAGCATCGCCGGCGGGGCGTGCCCTTCCTTCCGTAAATAGAAGGGCTGGATGACCGGATAGACTTCGGCGCCCGTACCGCGTGCCGCCGCCACGATCGATTCAAAGGGTAGATTCGGGTCAAGCTGATGGAAGTCATAGAACATCGGCGCGACATAGTCGACGTAGCGTTTGGCGAGCCAAGTCTTGACGTCCAGCCCGAGCGCCATGTTGATCTCAACCGTCGGAAACACGCGCGCGCCCACCACACGGTTCTTACCCTTGCTGCGCGCCATCTGGGCGATATCGTGGACATAGTCCGACATGATGTGCGCTTGGGTCCGCGCCTGATGGGGCTTGAAGTAGTAAGGAACATAGGCGAAATCGAGTTCGATGCCTTCCACCGGATAGGCAGCAAGTTCCTCGAGCCAGGAGAATCGCGCCGCGCGCACTTCCGGGTGGGCGAAGTCCGTCATGCCGCCGCCCCGTCCGCCGCCGGGCGGTGCAATCAGGAAGCGCGGATCCTTGGGGCCGCCGCTCATGCGCATGCTGGCGAAAAAATCAAGGCCGCGATCATGTGCGCGATCCACCAGCACCTGCAGCGGGTCGAGCCCCTTATCGATAAGAGCCTGCATGTTGTACCAGGCGCGCCAGGCGAGCGCGCTTGTGAAGGGACGGCCCGAAGCAAAGGCGCGGCCGGCTATCTTGGTTTTCGCAAAAAACCCGCCGGTCTCCACTCCATAAATGAGCGTGTTGACCGCCGTGCCGGCCAATTCATCCACCGGGCGCCAGGCGTCCTCCATACTCATCGGCGGCTCGAATGAGTAAAGGTAGAAGTGCCGCGCGTCGTTGAAATACATCGTGCGGCGCTTCTTCACGCTGCCCGCCGCGCCTGCCGCGACCATCGCCGTCGAACCAAGAAAGTGGCGCCGGTCCATCACGTGCGCTCCAGCACCATGCCTTCCTTTTCCAGCCGCTGCATCATGCTGGCAAAGGCGGGCGTTCCGTCCGGGTCCCAATACTCGGTGGTGATCGGTGAGTCGTAGCTCAGGGTCGCCTGCTTGCGTGCGTCCGGGCGGACCATGAAGATCGGATGCGATGGGTCGCCCGGGTTGTACATCATCGAGCCATTGGCAAACCGGCTCTTGATGATCCACTTGGGCTGCGGCGCGAGCTTGAGTTTCGCGAGACGCTCGAGTTCGGCGCGATCGAGCGTTACGCCCAGCCCCGGTGTTTCCGGCACGCGGATCAGTCCGTTAATGGGCTCCAGCCGCTCCTTCACCACGTCCGCCTTCCAGGTCTCGGTGTCGTTGTTGAAATGCATGTAGGCGGTCTTGCAGGCCGCATGCATATGGGCGGTCATCGCGCGAGTGATGTTGCCTCCGGTGCTTTGCCATGAGAAAGGAATCTCCTGCAGAGCGAACTGGCCGGCATGCTGGAGCACGCTACCGATATCGGCGTTGCCAAGGATGTAGCCGTCGGCGGCGCGATGCTGAAGCTCGAGACCCGCGCCCATCGGCGAGTGGTGATAAAGAATCGGCAGCCTGCACTTGCTGCGCAGTTCAGCGTAGCCCTTGATGTCCCGCTCCGGCAGCGGATCCTCAAAGCAACCGGCGATCGGGAACCGCTGGATCTTTTCAAGAACATCGAAGACATGATCGTCGGTGCCGCCCATGGTGAAATCGTGGTGGATGCGAAAGCCCCTGGGCGCCACTGCCTGCATCGCTTCCATCTGGTCGATCACATTTTCAAAGGGCGACAGGTGATACTTCATCCACGTGTAGCCCATCGAAGCCAGTTGCTTCAACGTCGCTGCCATCTGCTTGGGATTCGTGGAGACCGTCCAAGCCGCGCACGGCACCCACGAGCGGTATTTCGGACCAATTAGCTTATGCACCGGCAGGCCCGCGGCTTTACCCATCAAGTCATACATCGCCATGCCCAGCGCTTTGCTGGTCTGGTCGGCGACCCACTCAAACGGACTCGTGCCGATATACTTCTCCATCACTTCTTTCGGCAGCGGGTCATCGCCCTCGCCGAGGCCGATCAGGCTGCTGTTCGTCCGGGCGATATAGACAGTGCGGCGGTTGGGGCCGTAGAAATGCATCATCGGGTACTGCGCCCAATCCTGATAGGGCAGCGTGATCTGATGCATCTCGATGTCGATCACTTTCAGCCTGGGAAACGCCGCTTCGGCTCGTTCCTGCGCCCTCACAATCTGCGGCGTGAGCATCGCCAACGCCGCGCCGCCGCTCAATAACTGCCGGCGCGTCAAAGTTTTGTTCTGGGTTTTCATGACCTGTTGCCCTCCATCTATCCACTCCAGGATTCGCCGTCCCAGGCGATCACGCGCCGCAATAGGGACACCACGCCGGCTGCGTAGGCAGCCAGCAACGCCTCGCCTATTTCAGCGGTAGCACTGGCTGGATCGCCGACATGTCCCAACGGGGAGAAGTCGGGGAAAATCGAAGCCCGCATGGCGGGCTGAAAGGGATTGCCATAGTCGACCGGCTCGGCTGACCGGAAGTCGCCCACCAGATCCGGCCGCAGCCGCAGCATCATCGCGGTCTCCCACTGGCAGGCGTGTTGAATCTGCGACTGCGTCAAGCCGGGAATCGCCGGGCGCACGTCACCGGCCAGCGTCCAATAGTTGGCTAGCAGCAGAAGCAGGTCCTTCCGCTCACGGTGTTGCTCACGCAGCTCAAACAACGCCTGCTGTCCCGGCACCGTGTTCCCGCCATGCCCGTTCAGCAGCACAATGCGCCGGAATCCGTGCCGCAGAAAGCACTCCACCATCGTGCCCAGCATGTCGAGATACACGCGCGGCGCCGCCGTGATGGTGCCCGGAAAATCAAGATGGTGATGCGAGTTGCCGAGCCACATCACGGGCGCGAACTGCACGGCTGATCCCAACTCGGCGGTCGCGCGCCGCGCGATCTCGCCCACCAGAAAGCTGTCGGTGAATAGTGGTAGATGCTGGCCGTGCTGCTCCATCGCCGCGATCGGAAGCACGATCGGCGTTTCGCGCGGCAGGGCGGCCACGGCGGGTGATGAAAGGTCCGAAAGTTGACTGATCATGTGCCTCGCAAAATCTCAACGTGAATAAGTGTATCCGGCGTGCAGCCCGAGTGGCAGGTTTGCCCACCAGAAGATGAGCAACAACGCCGTCCAGACGGCCAGGAATGCCATCGAATAGGGCAGCATGAGCGACACCAATGTGCCCACGCCAGCGTTCTTCTGATACCGCTGCATGTATACTACCACCAGCGGGAAGAACGGCATGAGCGGTGTAATGATGTTCGTCGATGAGTCGCCGACGCGAAACGCCGCCTGTGTCAACTCGGGTGACAAACCCACCGTCATGAGCATCGGCACGAAGATCGGGCTCAGCAGCGCCCACTTGGCCGACGCCGATCCGATCAGCAGATTAATGGTCGCGGTGAGAACGATGATGCCGAGCACCGTCGCTTGGCCCGGAAGTTGCAGCGCCGTGAGGGCATGGGCCCCCTTCACCGCCACCAGCAATCCGAGTTTGGACTGCGAGAACGCCGCCGTGAACTGCGCGGCGAAGAACACCATCACCATGTAATAGGAGACCGTGCCCATCGCCTTGGTCATCCCCTGCACTACGTCGCGATGGCTCTTCACCGTGCCCGCGGCCCAACCGTAGGCGATGCCGGGCCCGAGGAACAGCAGAAAAATCAGCGGCACAATCAACTGCATCAGCGGCGCCGCGGGCGTGACGAGGCTCCCTTCGGGCGAACGGAGCACCGAATGAGCAGGCCAGGCCAGCATCGCAACCATCGCCACGCCAGCCAGGAGCACGGCCAGAGCAAAAGCCAGTCCGCGCGATTCCCCGAGGGGGCCATTGTCGAGCGTGGGGAGACTCGCGGCATCCCCGTCGATCGGCGTCCCGGCCAGCCGTGGCTCCACCACCCGGTCCGTGATGTACCAGCCGACGAGGATTAGCAGTACGCTCGATGCGCTCATGAAGCCCCAGTTGCAAAGCGGATTCACTTGCTTGAGCGGGTCGATGATTTGCGCGGCCTTCTGGGTGAAGCCCTGGAGAAGCGGATCAATGCTCGCCGGCAGAAAGCTGGCGCTGAAGCCGCCCGATACGGCCGCAAACGCGGCGCCGATTCCAACGAGCGGGTGCCGGCCTGCCGCCGCAAAAATTACTCCTCCCAGCGGAATTACGAGTGCATAACCGGGGTCGCCCGCCGAGTGACTCAGGATTCCTACTAACATCAGCATGGGCGTGAGCCAGCGGCTTGGCGTGTGCCGGAGCATCGCTTTCACGAGTGCATTGACCAAGCCCGTATGCTCGGCCACGCCCACCCCGAGCAGCACGACAAGGACCTGACCCAGCGGTGGAAATTCAACGAAATTTCGCACCATTCGGGTCAGGAAGGCGATCAGCGCCGGGCCGGTCAATTGGCTCGCAACACGGAGCGGCTCACCCGTCCGCGGATCCTTGTCGGCGAACTCGACCGGTGCCAGCAAAAAAGAAGCCAACCAGACGATCGCTAGCGCCCAGACGAATAAGAGCGCCGCGTCCGGCAGCTTATTGCCCAGCCACTCGATCCAATTCAGTAGCTTCTGGCCAATCGAGGATGGCGGTGACTCCATTGATCAGAATTCGATCTTCGCCTCAACTCGAATCGTACGGTTGCCGGTCATGGCGCCCCGTCCGGCCGTCCCGCCGGTGATCACGTTGCTGCCTCCTGCTGGTGTCAGCCACGGGTGATTCAAGAGATTGACGAACTTGCCGCCAATCCGCAGCATGGCGCCCTCGCGAATGGGCAGCGGAATGTCCTTGTACAGCGCGACGTTGTTCTGCCCAAGGCCGACCCAGGACTGCGGAAGGATGACATTGTAGGCCGCGTCGCCATATTGGCCCGCGGTGGGCCGGGCGAAACACTTGGCGTCGAACACGGCGTTGATGCTCGGCTTGATGTTCGGGTTGCAGCCCGGAACCACGCTGGCGCGAATATTGCGGCCCAACCCGAGCGGATCCTGGCCGGTGACCACCGGGGTGACGGGCTTCCAGGTGTCAAACCACCACCAGCCGCTCAGGTTCCAACCGCCGATCGCGTAGTTGGCTACCGACGGCAGCGTAGCGAGAAACTTCCGGCCTCGTCCGAAAGGCAGTTCGACGACATGCGAAATGCTGAACCGTTGATCGGCCCAATCCGGCTGACGGCCATAGTCGCGCTCGCGGTTACGGCCGTCCTCAATGTAGTCGCCGAAGTCGGTCTCGCGCCATGGGCGGAGCACGCTGGGCAGACCCAATTTGTGGCCCCACGAGTAAAAGGCTTCAAATTGCATGCCTGCCGAAAAGCGGCGCTTGAGCGAAGCTTCCATGCCCTGATAGCTCATGTTGCCGCCGGCGCTCACCATGGTGATCCGGCTGAAGCCCGGGTAGACCGCGGTCCCTCCGACCGCCGGAGTGATGTAGGACTGATACGGCAGATTGGTGCCCTTGACGCCGAGATAGGTCACGCGCAATGCCGTGTCCGGTAGCACTTCGCGCTCGATCGTGAAGTTCCAGTTGGCGGTGTAGCCGAAGGGGAAATTCTTATCCACGCCAAGCGCGGTCTGGCCGGCTGCCGCGCCAAACCCCTGGGGGAAGGGATACGGGAAACTGAATGCCGGGCGTCCGCCGGTGACCGAATTACTGAAGGCCTCGTCGAGCGCAAAGGGAACGCGAGTCGCCATCGCGCTGCCATCGGCCGCGCAACAAGCGCCCCCGCCTGCTTCCCACGAAGGAGGCACCGAGAAGAACCCGAAGCTCCCGCGGACGACCGTCTTGGCCGTGCCGAAAGGCCGGTAGGCAAATCCCAGCCGCGGGAACCAGTGGAACTGCGGCCGGTTGCGGAGCCGCGTCGGGAACCCGGCCTCGGATGCCGTCTTGATAGGGATCGCTTTCGGAAAGGCCGGGCTCACCAACGCGCGCGCCTTTTCATTCGGCACGACTATGCTGCCTGTCACAGGGTCGAAGTTCGACATCATGTAATTCTTCTCGTAGGCGAGACCGTTGTGCTCAAAACGCAACCCGAGTTCAACGTTGAGCCGGGGCGTGACACGCCAATTGTCCTGAAAGTAAACGCCGCCCCAAATCTGCTGGCGATAGGGACGCGGGGTCACACCGGAACGGGCAGCGTTGTCGGGCAGGCCCAGCAGATAGTCGCCATAAGGATGTCCCGAAAAACGGCCGGTAAAATCAAAACGGCCGGCGGTGGCTTGGCCCCACTTGATGGTCTGGTTGTAAGCGGGCCGCAGATCGCCGCCCATCTTGAAGCTGTGCGATCCGTGCACCCACGAGAGGTTGTCGGTGATGTTACGCGTGTCTACGCGGTAGTCATAGCCGCCCTGGAAACCGAAATCGAAACCGGTCGCATAGCCGCCGGCGACATTGATCACCGGGAGACTGGCCGAGGTGGTCGGGTCGAGCGTCGGCAGCCAGGCAAAGCCCATCGCCTTCATGAACTCAATGCCGTTACCCTTGAACTGCGTGGAGAATCCCGTCGAAATAGGTGTATTCGCGTCGGTACCTTCTTTCTCGTCCTTGCGCTCGATACCGGCGCGGAACTCGTTCATGATGTTGGGCCGGATCACGCGCGTCCAATAGATGCGCTGGCTGTTACTTGGCCAGTTATTGCTCAGCCACCAGAAATTGTAGTTGCTGCGGTCGCTGGTGGAGTATGCGCGCCGCCAGGTGGAAGCCCAGCCGATCCGGTCTTTCGAGGTGAGTTGGTGGTCGATCTTCACCGACATGTTGGATCCGGTGGAAACGCCGGTGGGCGTCGCTAGATCTCTGATGTAGTTCAGTCCGTCGTTAGTCGGATTCTGGGCGGGGAAATTGGTGGCGGGAAACAGCTTTTGTACATTGGCCGACACGCCGCTGATGCCGGTGGCAGGGATCCGATTTCCGGGAAAGGGCAAGCCGTTTGACGGATCGACCAGCACGCCGGTGCGGAAGCGGCCGGGCGCGAGAAACGAGAAATCGCCCGCACGTAGCGCTTCCGGCGGAATCGTGGTGGGCGTAGCGCCTTGCGCATAAGTGGTGAGGTTCAGCCAATACCGGTCAACGTAGAAGAACGTGCGGTCTTTGCCGTTGTAGAATTTCGGAATGCGCACCGGGCCCGAGACCGACCAGAGCTGATCACGGGCAGTCGGGTACCCCGGGCCGCGACGGCGAGGATTGGGCCCGAGCGAGTTCATCGCCGGATTGCCCAACTGCATCAGGAAGCGGCCGTGCAGGGCATTGGTTCCACTCTGGGTGGCGAAGTCCATCACCATCGGCGAGGAATACTCGGCCGTGTTGCCGCTCGTCATGACCTTGACTTCCTGCAGCGTTTCCACGTTGAGAAAGATGTTATTCATCTCCACGCCGTCGATGGTGGTTTTGTTCTGCGCCGCCGTGGTACCCACGCCCTGGAAGCCCTGGAAAGAAGGCGAGAGCGCTCCCGCCGTAGCCACGTACACGTTGGAAATTTGGGGCAGGTAATTATTGGTGATAGCCTTGCGATTGAAGTGCCCGCTGGTGACCTGTGCCGAGTCGGTGGTCACCACTGGCACCTGGCCAACGACTTCGACCTTTTGCGACAGATCGCCGAGCGCCAGCGCCACGTCCAGCCGCAGTGTCTGGCGCGTCTCGAGGGCCACGCGCACCTGACGGTGCGACCGGAAACCCGCCATTTCGATCTCGAGCGCGTAGGCGCCATTCGGCAGCAAGTCTACTTCGTAGTAACCACGCTCATCGGTCATGGCGGTTCCAACGTAGCCGGTGCCTTCGTTGCGCGCCGTGGCCTTGGCGCCTGGGACGCCGGCCCCGGTCGGATCGGTCACCGTGCCTACAATCTTAGAGAGCGGCGACTGCGCTAACCCCACCGATGCCGCCGAAAGTAATAGACAATACAAATACCAAACATTATGTCGATTCATCGCGTGTTCCTTCCTAATGGCTCACTGTCATGCGTTCTATCTAAACCAGTCGTAATTCAATCCCAGGCTCCGGTCCTGCAACGGCAGGTCGATCCTAGTGCCGTTCCGCTTCGCCGACTCCTTGAGCGCGATTTCGGTTTCAAAGGCCAAGGCGACGCGTCGGCCTGAGTTCTTGGGCTCATCCATGCGACCGTCCATGCAGGCGACGACGTCGTCGATTGTGTAGACCGCATGATAAGGATTCGTGAATTGAGGTGCGGGCCATGGCGACTCGACTCGTTCGGTGCCGGCGGGCACGGCCAGATCGCTTCGGAGATGCCACGTGTAGCCCTCCAACCAAATCTCGCCCTTGGTTCCGCTCAGGCGAACCCGAGGAGCGCCTTTGCGGAAATGGATCGCCATGCCGCCGCGGGTCATCGCCATTCCTTGGCCTGTGAATTCGTCGCTGCCGCTCTCTCGCCGTTTTACCTCGCCGGTGCCCACGACCCAGGCGATTTCGCTGTCGACGAAGTAGGCCCAATTCTGATGTTGTGCGCTGGGGCCGGGCGCTTCAATGGAAATCAGCTCGCCGATGGCGCCGCTCCGCACGAGCTCCTTGGCCTTGCCAAACGAGGGATGTGTGGTCGTGATCGCGCCGCAACTCAGCGGGATTTTTCGGTCGGCGCAGGCTTTGACCATGGCGTCGGCTTCGGCCAGTGTATGGCACATCGGCTTTTCGGCCACGATCCCTTTGGCGCCCATTTCCGCCGCCTTGACGGTGAGGAAGGACCGTCCCTTGGCGTTGGTACAGACCGCCACCAGATCGAGCCGTTCATTCTTCATCATCTCGAGTGCGTCGCTATAGAGCGCTTTGAGGCCAAAGTGCTCGCCGAAGATCGCGAGGCGCTTGGGATCGCGTTCGGCGCCGGCCACCAGTTCCACGTCGGGCCGGCCGTGCAGAGCCACCGAATAGGATTTCGGCAGCCCTTCTTCGCCCGGATGATCGTGGAAGTAGACCCGCCGAGTGTTGTCGATGGGCGGCGTCGGGCGGTTCACATCATCGACATTGAACTTATCCCCGCCCCGCGCAGCCAGGTCGTAGAGGATGCCGGTCCAGCCCAGTCCAATTACGCCCGCGCGATACTTCTTCTTCGCCGTTTGTGCCACGGCCTGACTGCACAAGCTGACACCGGCGGCGGTTCCCGCAACGACGAATTCTCTTCTTTTCAAACCAATCCTCCCTTAGTCCGGAGAGCCTCCGCGCGCAGGCCCAAGATCGGGGTCCTGTCCACGGTGAAAATTTTTCCCCATCATGTACTTGGTCTCCATCTCGACGTCGCGCAGCGCAATCGGCGGAGTCAGTGCCGCGTCCCGTTCGACGAGCTTCACCTCGAGCTTGTTTTCGCCTTGCCGCGGCCAGTGCGAGGCATCAAGCCGCCAGATGTACCAATATCCGAAGACCCGGTAGCGCGGCGAGTTCATCTTATAGATCTCGTTAATCTTGCGCAGGCTACCGTCCGGCAGCAGCTTGCCGTTGAAGCGAAACTCCAGCCGGTCAAGCTCGGAAGTGTTAGTCAGGCGCACCCGGAGCAGAACCTCATGCACTCGGCCGGTCTTGGACCACCGCGCGAGATCGTCGGTCACCGGCCACGACACTACGGTTGCTTTGCCCTCGCCCAAATTGACTGGCAACTGCATCTTGACGCCGGGCTCCAGTCCCACCGGCTCGTTAAAGCGGTGCGTCAACGTCGGGATGGAGTAGAACTTGTCGCGCGGCGCCATGATGTCCGGATGTGGGATCTCACGCAGAATCTCGTAGAACGACGCCTCGTAGGGCCAGCGATTGAACCATTGCGCCAAATAGAGCCCGTCCACGCCCTGCGCCCAGTAGTTGCAGGCGATGGCGCGCACCATCTCGATCGGCGCTTCGCCGATGCGATCTGAATCGACATGGCTGTGAACGGCGGGAAGGATACGGGTAGCCGTGCCTTTGGCGGCTGCGACAAACGAGCGGAAATCCAGCGTGGCATCCGGCCATTCAGGTCCGTAATACGCCTGCGGAACCACCACGTCCACCAGGCCCTGACGAATCCACTCGCGCACATCCAGGCCGAGAGACGAGCAACCGTCGAGGTTGGGAGGCACTCGCACCACCAATTCGCGATTCGCTCCGCTGGCCCTCACGGCTCGGGCGATTTCGCCGACCCAGGCCGTCATCACCTTCCGTACCTGGTCGAGTTCATCGGGCCGGAAAAAGTGCGAGGCCATGAGTTGCAACTCAAACCCATCCACCGGATAGCGCGTGAGAGTTTCCTGGATCAATTGGAATCTCTCCTCGCGAGTCTTGGGCTGGTTGAAGTCAAGCAGCCGCCAGGCTCCCTTCGGAAAATCGGCTGGCAGGCCGCCGCGCGCTCCAATGTCCAATTGCGGATTGTCGTGACGAAATTCCGAGCCGCGTATGTCCGAGCCGCGGTCTTCACCTCGTGCGCCCTGCATGATCAGCGATGGGTACAGCAGCATGCCCTTGGCGCGGGCCCGGTCGCACACGACGCGTAACGGATCGTGCCCGGCATCGATCAACTGGCGGGCATTCTGATGCGCGCGGCGGAAGATCGGGTGCGGCCACTTTTTGATGTGGTGTCCCCACAACTCACCCACTTTGGTGTCGTGCAGTACCGTACGCCCGTCGCCGAGCCCAAAGATGAGGGCTTCCACCGGAGTGCCCACCAGTTCGTCGACCGCCGACTCGTACTCTTCCTTCCGCATCGGCGGCTCGTACATATAGATGAGCGGATGGCGGCCATCGTGGAAGAACATGATGCGCGGCTTTTTACGCATATCGGCGGCGGAGCCTCCCGTCTGAGCCCCGGCCGCGGCAGAGCTTCCTATTGCAGTGAGGCTGCCGGCCGCGGCGGCCCGCTGAAAAAATGATCTGCGTTTCATGGTGTCGGTCGTGAACGGAGAACAGGCCGTTTCCCAGATAGAGTATCAGTAACGGCATCTTGTATACAAGAATTTTCGCGTGGTATATCCTGGACGGTGCGCCGTGTCGATGATGATGCGCGCAATAAAGGGGCCGAAATGTTGTCCATCCTAAAAACAGCCACCATCACCAGCGCCGGTCTGGCGGCTCTACTTTGTTCTTGCGCAGGGGACCGTCCGGACGGAGAGGTCTGGAAAGCAAGGAACGGCGATGTAGTACGCAAGTACAACCTCAAGCTCCGCGAGAGAACCATGCCGGCCACGGGAGTGAAGCTCGGGCTCGAGGGCGGCAAAGTTTACGATTCCAAAGACGTACCCTATATTTCGCTCGGTGAAGGCGTCTCCGCTCGCGTGGCGTGGGGCAGCGGCGCAATGCTCGAGCAACTCGAGATGAAAGCCAGGAGCATCTATCCTGCGCTGACCATGACGGGTGAAGTCATCACTATCGTCGAGCAGGGCTCGGCGGTCTGCAAGCTGGGCGACAAGACGGTCGAGTTGAAAAAGAACTCCATCCTGTACCTCACCGAAGGCATGACGCGGACAATCGAAGCGGGGCCGGAGGGCCTGAAAGCGCTCGACGTGTTCTCGCCGGTTCGCGCCGATCATCTGGCCCTGGCCGGCGGCAAAATCGACGCCAAAGCCGGGGTGGGTTTTCCCGATCAGGGAATCATGGCTTCGCTAAATCCTGGCGAGGTCTACAATGCGGAAGAGCTGCAGTTCACGCCCCTTACCCCGCTGGCCCAAGGCCAGACCTACAAGCGCAGCGGCGCCCACGCACGGCTGGTGTGGGGCAAAAACGTCATGCTGAGCATTTTGCGCATGGATCCGGGTTCCTCGTTCCCTCAACACATCCACCCCGAGGAGCAACTGATGATCGCTTTGCGCGGCTCACTGACGCAGGGCGTAATGGACGGGGAGTTTACCATGAGCGGGGAGAAGCGCAGCATCAATTTCCTGCCAACGGGGATGGTGCATTCGGCCAAGCTGGGTGAAACCGGCACGGATGCTGTGGACATCTTCTGGCCCGTCCGTCAGGACTACATCGACAGACATCAAAAGCAAATGGAACTCTACCGGCGAGTGGTTGCGCCGGACGCAAAGCCCACCAAGCTGGCCGAAGCCTTCACATTTTCAGAAGGGCCCACCTGGATCTCGGGCAAGCTCTACTTCTCCGACATGTTCTTCAAGGATCCCAAACACGGAGACTGGACCGGCGATCCGGGCCGCAGCCGAATGATCGTCATGGAGTCCAGTGGCAAGTGGAAAGAGCTGAGCAAGGGGGCGCAAACCAACGGCACGATCGCGTCCCGTTCGGGTAACTTGCTGGTGTGCGATATGTTCGGCCACCGGGTGGTTGAGGTGGACCGCAACAGCGGCAAGGTTCTCAAAGTGGTGCTC